>Ga0209573_1002793_pt1 | contig 20974 bp, 15 predicted proteins | sample TNRBio252014_DNA_FD_185870 | JGI IMG/M metagenome (GOLD analysis project Ga0209573, IMG submission 185870) | Wastewater treatment Type I Accumulibacter community from EBPR Bioreactor in Madison, WI, USA - TNR Reactor_6/25/2014_ DNA (SPAdes)... | ecosystem: Engineered > Bioreactor > EBPR >...
GGATGTTGCAATTTTGAAGCGGCTGCTGTTGCTACCGATGCTTCTTGTGCCGGCAATGACGGTAGAATCCAGGTTAGCATCACCACACAAGGAACCGCACCTTACGAGTATAGTGTTGATGGCATCAGCTATCAACAAAGTGCTTCGTTCGGCAACCTTAGTTCAGGCAACTACACTGTGTATGTGCGCGATGCCAACAGTTGTGCCGATACAGTTACTGCTACCGTAGCGGCTGCTACAAACACAATTGTACTTTCATTAACCACTGCACAACCAAACTGCACCAATCCAAACTCTGGAAGTGTTACAGCAAATGCTACTGGTGGCAACGGAACAGTTACCTACGACTGGAGCAACGGAGGCAGTTCAAGTGCCATCAATAATCTTGATTCTGGCACTTATTATGTAACGGTAACAGATGCTGCCGGATGTACTGCTGTTGATTCAGCAACATTGATCCCTGCACAACAAATTACAGTTGATTTGGGCAATGGCAGCAGTTTTTGTTCAGGCTCAAATGCTACTCTTACTGCGCCATCTGGTTTCGCGTCATATTTATGGAGCACAGGAGCAAGCACCGAATCAATTTTGGTTGATTCGTCTTCAGTGTATAGTGTAACTGTTACAAACGCATCTGGTTGCACTGCCGAGGATGCAGTGGCAGTTGTTGTTCATGCAAATCCTGATGTAACTTTACCTGCCGATACATCATTGTACGAAAACAATCCGATGGTTTTAAGCCCCTCAATTATTGGCAACACCACGAATGCTACTTATCTATGGACTCCGGCAAATGGCTTAAACTGTACCGACTGCGCCAATCCGGTTGCAAACCCTGATGATACAGCAAGCTACCAAGTATTATTTACCGATGTAAACGGATGCGTTGATTCAGCAACGATTACCCTAAATGTAATTAAAGGAGCTAAAGTTTATATGCCAAATGTGTTTTCACCAAATGGAGATGGCAAAAATGATATTCTTTTCCCATTGGGTATTGGCATAAAAAGCGTTTCATGGAAAGTGTTTAACCGCTGGGGCGAGTTGGTGTTTGTTACCGATAACATAAATGTGGGCTGGGATGGTACATTTAATGGAGCACCTCAACCAAGTGGAATATATGTTTACACAATGAGTGTTGCATTTAAAAACAATACATCTAATAACTATAATGGAAGTTTAACGCTTATCAGATAATACTGCATTAAGCAATTCCACTTCAAAAAAGGTTGGTCGTCTTCATCAAGATAACCGACCTTTTTTGCTTTTATCAATCAGCATGTTTTGAATAATCTATAACTCAAAAAAACATTTAGGTTTGTGAGCATAAACTTGATATGAAAAAATCAACTGTACTAGAACAAAAACGCCAGCAAGCACTTCTTGGTGGTGGACAAGACAAAATTGATGCACAGCACAAAAAAGGAAAGTTAACGGCTCGCGAGCGAATAGATTTATTGATAGATACCGATACATTTGAAGAAATAGGGATGCTCGTTGAACACCGCTCAAGAGAATTTGGTTTAGAAAAACAGATTTTTCCGGGCGATGGAGTAGTAACCGGATACGGCAATGTAAACGGCAGATTAGTATATGTTTTTTCGCAAGACTTTACCGTATTTGGTGGCGCACTCAGCGAAACCCATGCCGAAAAAATTTGCAAAATCATGGATTTGGCAATGAAGAACGGAGCACCCGTTATTGGTTTAAATGATAGCGGTGGCGCAAGAATTCAAGAAGGCGTAGTAAGCTTAGGAGGTTATGCTGACATCTTTTACCGAAACACATTGGCAAGTGGCGTGGTGCCGCAAATATCTGCCATTCTTGGTCCATGTGCGGGTGGCGCGGTTTATTCACCGGCCATTACCGATTTTATTATGATGGTAGAAAATACTTCTTACATGTTTGTTACAGGCCCCAACGTGGTAAAAACAGTTACGCACGAAGAAGTAAGCAGCGAAGAACTTGGAGGCGCACATACCCATGCAAGCAAAAGCGGTGTTACTCATTTTGCTTATGCCAACGAAGTGGAATGTATAAACGGCATAAAAAAACTATTGAGCTATGTGCCTCAAAATTGCGAAGATGGTGTACCCGATTTACTTTACGAAAACGGTAACGAGTTAAGACCAAAATTAGATACCGTGATTCCTGAAAACGCACAGCAACCTTATGACATTAGAGAAGTAATTGAAGAAATTGCTGACGCGAATTCCTTTTACGAAGTTCATAAAGATTATGCCGAAAACATAGTTGTAGGTTTTTCGCGCATTGCAGGTAAAAGCGTTGGTATTGTAGCTAATCAACCGGCAGTTTTGGCTGGAGTATTAGATATAAATGCCTCCAAAAAAGGAGCGCGTTTTGTTCGCTTTTGCGATGCATTTAATATTCCACTTTTAACATTGGTGGATGTGCCGGGCTTTTTGCCGGGTACCGACCAAGAGTGGAACGCCATTATTACCAATGGGGCAAAATTGCTGTTTGCTTTCTCGGAAGCTACCGTACCAAAAGTAACCGTAATTGTACGCAAAGCTTATGGAGGTGCTTATGATGTAATGAATAGCAAACATATTGGTGCCGATATGAATTTCGCATGGCCCAATGCCGAAATTGCGGTGATGGGCGCAAAAGGTGCAGCAGAGATTATATTCAAAAAAGAGATTGCCGCAGCAAACGATGCCGCAGCAAAACTTGCAGAAGTAGAAGCTCAATACAAAGATGCTTTTGCAAATCCATACAAAGCAGCAGCACGCGGTTTTGTAGATGAAGTAATTGAACCTTCATTGACACGCAAAAAATTGATTAGCACTTTCAAAATGTTAGAAAACAAAGCCGTAAAGTTACCAAGAAAAAAACACGACAACATTCCGCTGTAACATTACAAGTATCCAATTTATCATCGCAAATCATTCATACATCAATGAACATAATATTGTTTGAAACAACCCTGCAGCACAAGCAGTTGCTGCCATTTACCTTTACGCGCCCCGTAGCAGCATTGCGTGTAGGTATTGTTTCAATAAAAGAAAAATGGGAACAGCATTTTAAACAATCGGTTTCATACTTAACGCAACCGTATTTACAACAACTTTTTCCAGCAAATTTTACAAACGATAACCTATTTATAAATGCAGCGTTGCTGCCTTCAATAATACATGTAGAGTTAATTCAAAACCTGCAACTCGATCAAGTGCTGATTCAAGGTGAAGATGTTTTAGCATTTCGTTCGGCACAAAGTAATTTCACCGCAGAAAATATCGAGGTCGAAGCTAAACAATTGAAGGCAATACAATTTGAAGGCGAATCGGTGGTAGTAAAAAATGTGTGGGATATTTTTAAAGTTAATGACTACGCCATTACAGGCGATTTCGACCTATTAACTTTTGGTAGAAAAAGTACCCCACTAAGCAATACAAATAAACTGATTGGCAGCCCTCAAAAATTATTCATCGAACCCGGAGCAACTGTAGAAGGCAGTATTTTGAATACCAACACAGGCGTAATTTATATTGGCAAAGATGCCGAGGTAATGGAAGGCTCTATGATTCGTGGCGCACTTGCATTAGGCGAACATGCCACCCTAAAAATGGGTGCAAAAATTTATGGCGCAACTACTGTGGGGCCACATTGCAAAGTAGGTGGAGAAGTAAACAACAGTGTATTTTTTGCATATAGCAATAAAGGGCACGATGGCTTTATTGGCAATAGTGTAATTGGCGAGTGGTGCAACCTTGGAGCCGACACCAACAACAGCAACTTGAAAAACAATTATAGCGATGTAGATTTATGGAATTACAGCGATGAAAGAAACAAAAACACAGGGTTGCAATTTTGCGGTTTAATGATGGGCGACCATAGCAAAGCAGGCATCAACACAATGCTTAACACCGGCACTGTGGTAGGTGTAAGTGCCAATATTTTCGGTGGCGATTTTCCACCAAAATTCATTCCATCGTTTAGCTGGGGTGGCGCGCAATGGCTGCGCACTTTTACTTTCGATAAAGGATTGGAAGTAGCACAAAAAATGATGGAACGAAGAAATATTCAACTTTCAGAAAACGATGTAGCAATATTGAAACATGTTTATGAATATGATGCAAAGTTTAGAAAACAGTAGCGTGTTTAGGCTATAAAATTACACACAAGCCATCATAGAAATACTTTAAACGTAACTAATAACACTTCATAAATCTGGAATCTAAAATCAATTCTTAGCTTCACATTAAATAAAATTACCGACACAATGAGGAATGGCTTATACCTAATAATTGCAGTTACTTTACTGGCAAGCGGTTGCACAAAAGACAAATTCAAACCAATAGAATCGCCACTAAAAAAAGCACAAACAACACCTTGGCCCGAATGGATTTTTCGTCATTGGGTATGGGAAGATGAAAGTACGCAACAATCGGCACAACAAATTGTGGACGACTATTTATCGCGCGATATTCCAGTAGGTGCTATTATCATTGATAGCCCTTGGGAAACCGGCTACAATTCTTTTTCGTGGGATAAAACTTTGTACCCCAACCCCAAAGCTATGGTGGACTATTTTCACAGCAAAGATGTGCGCGTGTTTTTGTGGATTACAGGTGTAATAAACACCAATGTACAACCCATGTATGATGAAGCTGCTGCAAAAGGATACTTTATAACTAAAAGTGCAGCCGACACCACCCCATTGGTTCAAAACTGGTGGAAAGGCCCCGGAAGCCCTATTGATTGGTACAACCCCGATGCAGTAGAATGGTGGAAAAAAAGGGTTGATTCCATTCTTGCAATTGGTATTGACGGATGGAAAGTAGATGGAACCGATTTTGTTGTAACCGGTGGCTACTCGCGCGCATTAGGCGCTGCGCCAAGCCGCGTTGATTACTCAAGAAAATACTACGAATTTTTTCATAGCTACACCAGAGAAAAACTGGGCATAGACAGAGTAAATACCACTCGCCCCATTGACACATATTATGGTATTGGTGGCGTGGGTGCTGCCAATGCAATAAATTTCTCGTTCAGCGATGTTTCAAACTGTTGGGCAGGTTGGGTTGGCGACCAAGACCCCGACTATAAAGGGTTGAAAATTGCATTAGACAATATGTATTTAAGCGCGCAATTCGGCTATCTTTCATTTGGTTCCGATATTGGTGGCTATCGCGAAAACACAAGTGCTTACGGTCCAAGAGGCCGAACCGAAGATTTGTTTATCCGCTGGGCACAATTCGGTGCATTTTGCTCGATAATGGAAAATGGCGGAGGTGGCGAACATCGCCCGTGGATGTTCAGCAACAACACAACCGATATTTACCGCAAGTTCACCAAACTTCATCATGCCATGATTCCCTATTTGCAATCTACTGCCGATAGCTTATGGAAACAAAAAAAATCTATGTACCACTTTATGGATAGAACAAGCTATGCCTATTTATTGGGCAGCGATGTTTTTGTTACGCCAATCATGAAGATTCCAGCCAACAATATCACTATCAATTTTCCGGCAGGCAGCCGTTGGGTATATTTGTTCGATAACACCAAAGTTTTTGATGGCGGCACTTCAACAACCATGAATTTCACTTACGAAGAATTCCCTGTTTTTGTGCGTGAAGGCACAAAAGTATTGGATATGTTCAAGCCGGTTCTTTAGTAAATGCTGACAGCTTCGTTTAAAAAATATTCGCTCCAGTTTAAAACTCCCGTGCTTACCTCGCGGGGTAGCATGACCCATAAAAATGGTTATTACATAGAATTGACAGATGGAGCAAAAAAAGGAATTGGCGAGTGCAGTTATATCGAAGGTTTAAGTATTGACCGTTTAGATGATTACGAAACAACACTGCACACCGTTTGCCAAAACATTGCAAACTATCTACACGCTCCACACATAAATCTTACAGCATTTCCATCTATTGCTTTTGGTATTGAAACCGCCCTGCTTGATTTTAACTCGACTAAGCAAGATGTGTTGCTTGAAAGTAATTTCACAAAAGGGTTGAGCGGCATTTCCATCAATGGCTTGATTTGGATGGGCAATAAGCGTTTTATGTTGCAACAAGTGCAAGAAAAAATTGCTCATGGTTATAAATGCATTAAACTAAAAGTAGGTGCATTAGATTTTGCAACAGAGTTGAAAATCATCGAGTCTATCAGAAAAGAATTTAGCAAAAACAAAATCGAATTGCGTATAGATGCCAATGGTGCATTTAATGCTACCGATGTGTTTACAAAACTAAAAGCTCTTGCTCAATTCGGCATTCACTCGGTAGAGCAGCCCGTAAAGCCCAAGCAGTATGAACTGATGCACGAAGTATGCGCAGCCAACATCATGGATGTGGCATTAGACGAAGAATTGATTGGCGTTTGCAATACCGAAGAACGCACTGCATTGTTGGAAAAAATCAATCCTCAATACATTATTTTAAAACCAAGTTTGCTTGGCGGTATAGCAAGTTGCAACGAATGGATTGAAATTGCACACAGTAAAAATATAGCTTGGTGGGCTACATCGGCATTAGAAAGCAATATTGGGTTAAATGCTATTGCACAATGGGCATTTACAAAACACCCTGCCATGCCGCAAGGATTAGGCACTGGGGGTTTGTTTATCAACAATACAACAACAAAGCTGCACATCAAAGAAGGTAATCTGTGGTTTAACTTGCCAAACTCCCTTTAACCCATTCTTGTCTTTTTACAAGCCACACAGAGCTTGTTGTAAAGTAAACTAAATACTCAGGTAAGAATTTGTGCATAAATGGAAGGAACTTACTTGATGCTTCCTTACAAAACCACTATTATTGCATTGCATTATTTAACCAAAAATTAGAAAAAATGAAAAAACTATTCTTCGTAGCAGCAGCAATAGCACTTGTGTCTTCTGTTTCATCATGCAAAAAATGCGGATACTGCAATTATGGTGGTAATAACGGCAACTCATCATCAGTTTGCAAAAACAGCAACCCTGTACTTGCAGGTATGATTGACGATTACGATCAAGCAAAATCAGACTGCCAAGCTCAAAACGGCACTTGGGTTGTATCTAAATAACTACTTGAGCAAAATTTGTTTAAGGCTGAACTCCTAATGAGTTCAGCCTTTTTTTATGCCCTAGTTTTTCATCTTGTTTTCAAATAACCCTTTACACACTAATTAATCAATAGGCTATACCTTTGAAATTTTCATACAGACACCTCAACAATAAAACACCATCTACTAAAATATATTTTTAGATTTGTCTAAAAATTAGACTTAGTGAAACTAAAAAATGGCGCACTCAGCTTAGTATTTTACACAATCAGTATTGCCGCAATTGCACAAGATACCACACAAACGAAAGTGAATGAGAGTTCGCTGCGCGAAGTGGTTGTAAGTGGCACCATGCGCGAAACCAGCCGTTTAGCTTCGCCCATACCGGTAGAAATATACACACCACAGTTTTTCAATAAAAATAGTTCGCCTGTACTATTCGAATCGCTGAACATGGTGAACGGAGTACAACCACAACTTAATTGCAGCGTGTGCAACACAGGCGATATTCACATTAATGGTATGGAAGGTCCATACACCATGGTACTAATAGATGGAATGCCTATTGTAAGCGCACTATCAACGGTATATGGCTTGCAAGGTATTCCAAACAGTTTGATAAAAAGAGTAGAAGTAGTAAAGGGTCCGGCTTCTACCTTATATGGTTCCGAGGCTGTGGCTGGTATCATCAATATCATCACCAAAGATGCCCTCTCCGCCCCTACCCTTTCTGCCGATGTTTCGGCAACTACTTTTGGCGAATACAATATTGACTTTGCAGGAAAAATAAAAGCCGGAAAAGCAAGCGCACTGTTTGGTGCAAACTACTTCGATTTTTGGAACAAGTTTGATGTAAACAAAGATAACTTTACCGATGTAACCCTTCAGCGCAGAATATCGGTATTCAACAAATGGAATATACCAGGCAAAAAAAATGGTAGCTTTCATATTGCAGCGCGATATCTATATGAAAACCGTTGGGGCGGAGAGCTACAATGGAAAAAAACATTTCGGGGCAGCGATTCCATTTATGGCGAAAGCATTTACACGCACCGCGTAGAAACTTTTGGCACAGGCAGCTTCAACATTGGTTCCGAAATTTTCAAAACCGATTTTTCATATAACTATCACGACCAAGATTCTTGGTATGGCACCGTACAGTATCTTGCAAAACAACACGTAGCTTTTGCTCAACTACGCTGGCTAAAAACCATTAACAACCACTACCTGCTTGCAGGCATTCCGTTGCGCTACACTTACTATGATGACAACACAGTTGGCACTGCCGAAAAAATTGATGCAACAACGCGCAACAAGCCCTCCAGCACTTTCCTACCCGGTATATTTGCGCAATACGAAGGCACACTGCATGAACACTTTGCTGTACTTGCGGGCATCCGTTTCGATTATCACCAACAACATGGCGGCATTTTTTCTCCTCGGTTAAGTTTCAAAATTCCTGTAAACAAGCACCATGTTTTTCGATTGAGCGGGGGCAACGGATACAGAGTTGTAAACCTGTTTACCGAAGAGCACGCTGCTCTTACAGGCTCGCGCGAAGTGCTAATAAAAAATCAACTAAAACCCGAACAAAGTTGGAATGGAAATGTAAATTATTCGGCTTTCATAAATCACAAACATGGATTCATAAATATTGATGCCAATGGCTTCTACACTTACTTTACCAATAAAATAATTGCCGACTACCTCACCAATTCCGATAAGATAATTTTTGACAACATTGCCGGATATGCTACCACGCGGGGTGGTTCATTAAACACCGAGTTTACTTTTACAAACAGTTTTAAATTTTCATTGGGCTTTACCGCAATGGATGTTTTTCAAATGGAAAAAGACAGCATCGGAAACCATGTAAAAGTGCCGCAACTTTTTGCACCAAAATTTTCGGGAGTATTGGCAATTGCTTACACCATTCCCAAAGTTAAAATCACCATTGATGTAACCGGCAAAGTAAATGGACCAATGCACTTACCGGTGGTTGCAAATGACTTTCGCCCGGCACAATCGCCTTGGTTTTGCTTGATGAACATACAACTTTCGCGAGTGTTCAAGCATGGTTTTGAAGTATATGCTGGTGTAAAAAATGTATTGAATTTTTTACCACAAAATCCTTTGCTGCGCCCATTCGACCCATTCAACAAACATGTTCAAACCAACAACCCAAACGATTACACATTCGATACAACATATAACTACGCTCCAATTCAAGGAGCAAAAGGCTTCTTTGGGCTGAGATGGACTTGGAGATAATAGGCAGTTGCCTACAAATTTTTTGCAAACAGCAATTCTAAATTACTGTGTTTCATGTGGAAGATGCGCGCCAAATGTTCGTTGGTAAGATTGCCTTTATACATGTAAACTCCATTGCGAATGCCCACATCATCATAAATCAAACCTTGCATTCCGTGTAGCTCACCCATGTTTATCATAATGGGTGTAAGGATATTTGAAAAAGCATAAGAAGCCGTGCGACTAACCCGCGATGTAATGTTGGGTACACAATAATGTATTACACCGTGTTTTTTGAAAGTAGGCTCCAGATGCGAAGTAATTTCAGAAGTTTCAAAGCATCCACCTTGGTCTATACTTACATCAATAATAAATGAACCCGACTTCATCCTTTCAACCATGTGCTCGGTAACAATAATTGGGGTGCGCCCTTTTTTGCTGTGTATAGCACCAATTACCACATCGGCACTTTCCAGTTCACTTGTTAGAATATCAGGATGAATAGTAGAGGTAAAAACTCGCGAACCAACACGCTCTTGCAAGCGCATCAGTTTATAAACATTGTTATCAAACACACTTACCAAAGCACCCAAGCCAAGCACAGCTTTAGCGGCAAATGTGCCCACTACACCACCTCCCAAAATTACAACTTTGGCAGGTGGCACTCCGGCAATACCTCCGAGCAAAATTCCTTTGCCATCATTGGCATTACTTAAAAACTCTCCGGCAATCAACACAACTGTGCTACCGGCAATTTCGCTCATTGAGCGCACAAATGGAAAAAGCCCCGCCTCGTCTTTGGTGTATTCATAAGCCATTGCGGTAATTTTTTTACGCATCAGCATTTCAATATTCTCTTGCTTTAGCGTGGGTAAATGCAATGGCGAAATCAGCGTTTGGTTATGCTGCATCATCTCTATTTCGTAGGGCATGGGCGGTGCCACTTTCAATATCACATCTGCTTTGTAAACCTCTTCTACATCTTTAGTAATTTCCGCTCCGGCCTCCGAATAGTCATTATCGAAAAAATGCGACTCCTTTCCTGCATTTTCTTCTATCAATATACGATGACCATTTGCCACCAACACACGAACACTCTCGGGCGTTAGTGCTATTCGGTGCTCCTGAAAACTCTGTTCTTTTGGAATGCCGATAAACAACTTGGCTTTTTTATTGGCTGTCATTACCGGTGATTCCATCGGTTGCAAACCCAATCGGGTTACGATGCCTGAAAAATCTTTGGATGAAGATGAACTCATGGAAAAATTCCGTTTGTATAAAGATTTACGAAGTTACGAATATACTTATTTCTCGCGTGTTCTCCGCACCTTCTATATGTATTAGCAAACAGTTTTCGGGCAACAAGTTTTTTGCTTTTTGATACCACTCTACAAAACAATAACTGCCACTAAACAAATACTCTTCTATTCCAGCGGCCTCTACCTCATCTTCATTCTGTAAGCGATATAAATCCATGTGATAAATTGGGATTCCACTTCCATTCAAGTATTCATTTACAATAGAATACGTTGGGCTCGAAAAATCGTCTTGCGAACCCAGAGCGGCACAAATAGATTTAATAAAAGTAGTTTTTCCTGCTCCTAAATCTCCTTCAAACAAAAACACTCGTGCTGAAGGATGAAGCAATAAAACTTGATGCGCCACATCTGGATAATCTTTCTCTGATACTGCCGTAAATTGAGCTAACTTTTCTTTCATTTCGTAAATGCAATAGGGTGTAATTCTTATCTACAAACAACAATTTTGGTTCTGCCAACTTTTTGCTCTTGCCAAATTTCTGCTACGTAGATGCCCTGCGGCAAATGACTGAGCGCAACTTCATATTCGTTGTACAACCTAACTACCTCGCTGCCCGATAGCGATTTTATGCTCAGCCAAAAAGGGCTTTTGCTTTCAGTTTGAACATACAGTTTGTCGTTGGCGGGGTTGGGATAAAAGAACACTTCGCGCCCAACACTTTCTTTTACCGAAACTATCGGCTGGCAAATACTTTGATTCAAAATTTCATCCCACAAATCTAATTTCTGCTTCCGCAATGCACACTGGCTGTTATCGGGCGTTGCTTTTATTTCTAAGTAACATTCGGGGCCAGCAGTAAACGCTGGCCAGTTTGGCAAGTTTGTTCCGTTGGGGTTGCCGTTGCGCGCAAAATTAGTCCAATAAGTTCGGGAAACTTGCTGCACCGAATCATCTTGAGGCTTAAACAAGTTTCCCAAGCCTAAATTTGAATTCTCTAAAGTGTTAAACACATAAAACAACTCGATGCCATGATATGCGCCATAACTGGCAAACTGCGGAATGGTATGCGCATGAGAAAACAAATACTGATACACCGGCTGCGATTGATTTTGACTGATACAACGCGCTGCTCTGCGCACCGAGGCTGTAAACTGAGCATCACTTAGAATATCAACATAAGCCTTGCGCGCCTCAGCGTTGGTTGAGCCAACGGGATACAGATTTTGCACCTGCTGGCGATATGCAAGCGGTACTTTACTATTTATCAATGCAGTAACCATTGCAGCATTTACTACAACAGGGGCATTCAAACTCATTTCATCGGCATTGGAACCGATTATCACGGGCACTTTGTTGAAGTTACCCGATTGGAAAGTAACATTTGGAAACTGGCTAAAAAGAAGATTGTCAATTGTGGGTGCCCAACCAAGTTGCAACAGCCCCCCTTTTAATGGGCTGGTATTTCTAACTGAAAACGAATCGGCCGGCACACTTCTCATGTAAGCAATTTTTTGCGCATCGCTGCCGGTGGCGTTTGCAAAACTGCTTACTAACTGCATTCCTTTACTATTAGCATCGTTATAGCTTACCAAATTCGGCACAGCACTTTGAATGATAACCTTGTGAAACAAACCAGCAGCAGCCGAAGTAAGCAATAAGTTTCCGGTATTTATACCGCCCGCGCTTTCGCCAAAAACAGTGATGTTTAAAGAATCGCCACCAAATAAACTAATGTTATTTTTCACCCATTGCAATGCAAGAATCTGATCGAGAACAGCATAATTTCCCGACTTGCCCGTAACACTTTCGGCATCTAAACCCGGGTGAACCATAAAACCAAGTGCACCCAAGCGATAGTTAATAGTAACCACAACCACATCGCTGCGCGAAGCAATATTTTTACCAAAAAACATTGCCGTACCGGCCGAGCTATCGCTGGCAGAACCTTGTTGATTGCCTCCACCATGCACAAAAACCATCACCGGCCTATTGCCAATACCGGTTTGCGGTGTCCACACATTCAAATACAGGCAATCTTCATCACCTATCACTCGGCCTACGGTATCGTTTTGCGAAAATTGCAACTGTGGGCAAGCGGGTTTAAAGTTTTTTGTACTCAATACATTATTCCATAACTCGGGCATTTGAGGCGTGCGCCACCTTAACGAATCCACAGGTGCTTTAGCGTATGGAATTCCCAAAAACTGTTGCACCGTGCCATTTTGCGAACCTTCAATTGCGCCACTTCGTGTTACAATAGTTGGTTGCGAACACAAATCAACCTTGCCAAAACCATACAGCAACAAAAAGAAGGCTAACGCGGCTCTATTAAACTGTTTCATTAGTTTTTTTGTGTAAATATAATTGGTACTTGCAGCATTGAAAAAGCAACTTCACTATCAAAATGGTTGCACAAAAAAAGCCGATGATTTTATCATCGGCTTTTGGAATAAAATTTTGGCACTGGTTATTTTAAACCAAAGGCTTTTTTTACTTGCGGAACAGCGTTCAACTCTTCCCAAGGAAACAATTTCACCTTTACTTTTTTCTCGTTCTTTTTCCCTTTGTTGAACACTTTTACCACCTCGGTAGATTGGCGACCCATGTGACCATAAGCCGCAGTTTCGCTATAAATTGGTGTGCGAAGGCTAAAGCGTTTTTCAATAAAATACGGACGCAAATCAAACTCAGGCAATTTACCTATGATGTCAGCAATTTGACCGTCTGTCAATTTTACTTTTGCAGTACCGTAAGTATTTACATACAAGCCTACAGGTTTAGCTACACCAATGGCATAAGCTACTTGCACCAATGCCTCATCGGCTACACCTGCAGCTACCAAATGTTTAGCAATATGGCGTGTAGCATAAGCTGCCGAGCGGTCAACTTTCGAAGGGTCTTTACCACTAAAAGCTCCACCACCATGTGCGCCTTTGCCTCCGTAGGTATCTACAATTATTTTTCTTCCTGTTAAGCCGGTATCGCCATGCGGCCCGCCAATCACAAATTTACCGGTTGGGTTTACGTGATAATTGATTTTATCACCAAACAACGCTTGAACACGTTTTGGCAATTTCTTCTTTACACGAGGAATCAAAATATTGATAACATCTTCTTTTATCTGCTTCAACATCACAGCATCTTTTCCAAAATCATCGTGTTGAGTAGATATTACAATGGTATCAATAGCAACGGGTTGGTTGTTGTCGTCATACTTAATTGTTACCTGACTTTTAGAGTCGGGGCGCAAGTATTTTATTGCTTTGTTTTCTCTGCGCAATGCTGCCAACTCTTGCAACAACAGATGTGCAAGCTCAAGTGGCAAAGGCATGTAATTATCGGTTTCGCGGCTTGCATAACCAAACATCATACCTTGGTCGCCTGCGCCTTGGTCTTCGGGCTTTTTGCGCTCCACACCTTGGTTAATATCTGGCGACTGTTCGTGAATTGCCGAAAGCACTCCGCATGAATTTGCCTCAAACATATATTCGGCTTTTGTGTAGCCTATTTTACGAATCACCTCGCGGGCAATTTCTTGAACATCTAAATATGCCTGCGACTTTACTTCGCCCGCCAACACTACTTGCCCGGTGGTAACTAAAGTTTCGCATGCCACTTTCGAATCTGCATCAAAAGCAAGAAAATGGTCAATTAAAGCGTCTGATATTTGGTCTGCTACTTTATCGGGATGACCTTCCGAAACGGACTCTGAAGTAAAAAGATAAGCCATGTTTATTTATTTTTTGCGGGGCGAAGAAAAGGAAATTATGCAAGCCTGCAAGAACACTTTTTATAGTTATTCTTGCAACAAAATTTTCATCATGCAAACAACAGATATTAGTGATAAATACGGAGAGCAAGTTCGCGTAGCCGATAGTATTTTTAACAACTACGGAGGCAGCACTCGCTTTTCAGGAATTGTGCACACGCTAAAAGTGTTTGAAGATAACTCGTTAGTAAGAAAAACTTTGGAGCAAAATGGCGAGGGAAAAGTATTGGTAGTAGATGGGGGCGGCTCGTTGCGTTGCGCTTTGCTGGGCGATATGCTGGGCGAGCTTGCAGTAAAAAACAAATGGAATGGTATAATTGTTTTTGGCTGCATTCGCGATAGCAACGCTATAAAACAACTTTCGCTTGGCGTAAAAGCATTAAACACGCATCCACTAAAAAGTGTAAAGCGCAACGAAGGGCAAGAAAACATCACCGTGCATTTTGCGGGAGTAAGTTTTGTGCCGGGCGAATTTTTGGTGGCCGATGAAGATGGCATGCTGGTAAGCAAAGAAAAGTTAGCAGACTGATATCAACGCCTCACAGCATAAGTATTACATCAGTCAGTAATTTCAGCCAATCTTTCTTCTAAGGTTTTTTTTGCAAAACCTGCTTTGGGTGCAACGTGAAACATGGCGTATTCGCTAAGTGCCGTAATTGTAAATGAAGGGTTCACACCAAGATTTGCTTGCACAATTGAGCCATCAAGAATCATCATATTGGGGTAACCGTGTACGCAAAAAAACTCATCTACAACACCTGACAACCGAGTTTCGCCCATTGGGCAACCACCAAGAATATGCGCAGTGGTGCTCATGCCAAACATCACTTCGCTAAATCCATTCATAGGCACGGCTTTTGCTTTTTCTGCGTAGCGATAAAGTGCCTCCTGCCCTATTGGAATGTAACTGGGCACTTTAAACCTCTCTTTGTTATCGAACTTTAACGAGCTACCAAAAAATCCCTGTTTCAATTGCAACTTCATGGCATTAGGCAACGACTGCATAATGAGCAGAATGATGGATTTCTGTGCCACTTGGGTTTCAAAAAAATACTTGAACACATTGCGCGGTTGGCTAATCATATTACCTAACATTTTGGCAGTGCGCACAAAACTATTGCCTTCGCCCGCAGCAAAAACCCCTAATCGCATCATAGCTCCGCTACCATCGGGATATTTACACAATTCAATATGCGTATTATCATCTGGATTAAACACGCGGCTGATGGCAATACCATGATTGAGCTTTTCGGGTGCGCCTCCAACACCTGCAATCATTTCGCTGTTTGTCAAAATGTTTTCACCCAGTTTATCTGAGAGATTCGGCAAAGTTTTATGCATATACTTTTGCTCCATCAACAACTGTAAAGTACCCAACACGCCACCGCTTACCACCAAGCCTTTAGAGCGAAACACGCGCTTATTCTTGCGCCAAAAACTTGTTTGACTTTCTGTATAAACAATGTATTCTTCGTTTACAAACTCAATCTTTGTTACTTTAGTTTCGGGTTCAATTTTTGCACCATAAACTTGCGCAAAATGCAGGTAGTTTTTATCTAATGTATTCTTGGCATTTTCTCTGCAACCCACCATGCAGCCCGCACACTCTGTGCACCCTTTGCGCAAAGGTCCTAAGCCTTTAAAATACGGGTCTTTCTCTTTGACGGTATCGCCAAAATATACACCCACAAAATCCACCGCTTTGTAAGAATCGCTCCTACCCATATCATCGGCTACTTGCTTCAAATATTTATCTTCTACAAATTCTCGATTGTATTTTGAAGAACCAAGCATAAACCTTGCACGTTCGTAAAAAGGTGTAAGTTCTGTCTTCCAATCTTTGAATCGACTCCATGTCGGATTGGTCCAAAATGCCTCTTTCGGCACCATGTGCGTGTTGGCATAAACCAAACTACCGCCACCCACTCCGGCTCCACTCAGCACTAACACTTCTTTAAAAAAATTCATTTTCATAATGCCAAACCACTTTAATGCCGGCACCCACAAAAACTTACGCAAATTCCAGTTGCTTGTAGGAAAATCCTCAGCCCTCCACCATTTTCCCTTTTCTATTACCAAAACTGAATAGCCTTTTTCGGCAAGGCGCATGGCGCTTACACTGCCACCAAAACCCGAACCTATAACGATGTAGTCAAATTTGTCTTGCATGAAAAATACATTATTGAAACATAGATAACACTTTTATACTGTTTAGTTCTTTCGGAGCGTTTCGCGCGTTTACTTGGCACTTACTGAAAACAATTTATATTCGCCCCACTTAAAAAATTAAATAATGACTTTAGCCGAATTAGTAGCTATTACAGGAATGCCCGGACTTTATAAAGTTACTGGCAAAAGAAACGATGGCTTGATTGTAACCTCTTTAACTGATAACAAAACAACTTTTGTATCGGGTAGAACCCACATGTTTTCTACTTTAGACAACATTACCATGTTTACTACGGGCGATGGAGTTACACTAAAAGAAGTGCTGGCATCTATAAAAAAATTAGAAGCCGAAAACCCTACCTCATCTGTAAAAGATGATGCTTCGTTAAAAGCTTTTGTAGCAAAAGCAATACCAGATTACGATCGCGAAAAAGTGTATGTAAGCGACATGAAAAAACTGGTAAAGTGGTACGATATATTAAACAGCAAAAACCTTATTGAAGAATTGACGGCAGACGAAGAAGTGGCGAAAAAAGAAGAAGCTGCTACCGAAGAAGCACCTGCAAAAAAAGAAACTAAAAAAGAAGCTAAAGCAGATGCCGCCAAACCTAAAAAAGAAGCAAAACCAAAAACAGAAAGCAAGGTAAAAGCGGCTCCAAAAGCAGCTCCGGTGAAAAAAATTACCACACCGCGCAAAGCATCTTAAAGTTCTACTTCGTTGTGTTGAAATGCAATTCCATATTGTTTTAGCACATCCAATATCGGAACATAAATATCTTTACTAATCGGGCGCAACACGCCCGATTTTTTTATGTTGCCATCTAAAATCAACTTAGCGGCAATAGCAATGGGCAAGCCTACCGTTTCGGCCATTGCGGTGTGTTGCAATGTTCCGCTTCTGTCCAACAAAGCAGTTTGTTTGTATCTTTTTCCTCTCAATTCAAACTCTACTTCATGCAGCATAACTACGCGGTCGGTGTCGGTAGTTTCAAACTTCCATTTTTCTTCTAATCGCTTTTGCAGCACTTGTGCGGGTGTTGCTGTTTGCAAGCCAATTTCATCATCTTGGTAAAGACCCAACCACAAAAACTTCTGAAACTTATCGCTGTTTTTTACAGCATCAATCATAAGTTGGCTTGAGTTCGCTTCTACCAATCTATCGGTAAAATCTCTGTAAGTTTCGTTTGGCTTCAAAAACACTTTTACTTCATCATCGCAATAACCCAATGCTACCAAAAATTGCCATGCTTCGCAAAACCCTTGAACTCGCAAAGTGCCACGATAAAAAGTTGCTACTTCATCTAAGTCGTACACGCCAATGTAACTAAGCGAATCTCTATTGGGGTAGGTTTCAAACACTTCGCCCGATTGCACGCTTATTGCTTGTGCATGTGCAAACAATTCTTTGTATTGCAGGTTTTGATGCTTACCATTTTCTAACCATTGTATTGGCTTTTCGCCTTGCCCGGCAAGTACCACGTTTCGTGGATTCCATGTAAACTTGTAATGCCACGGGTTATTGTCGCTCTGCTTTGCAACCAAACCACCACAGTGCGATTTAAAACTTTTTATTACTGCTCCCCTACTCCTTATTTCATCTATCATTTGGCATGCACTCATGTGGTCAATACCCGGGTCTAAGCCCATTTCATTTAAAAAAGTTAAACCCATTTGTGTCGCCTGCGCATCAAAAGCAAGCATTTTTTCGCCTACATAAGATGGTGTAAGCAAGTGCTTTTTTGCCTCCAAGCAATGAACGGCAATCATTGGATGCAAAGCGGGGGGCAACATAGAAACAACCAAATCGCAAGCTGCTATCAATTCCTTAACCACACTTTGACTATTGGTATCTATCGCTTTTGCTTCGCCATAAACATTACTGCCAACTGCCTTTTGTGCAACGTTCAATGTGGCATCCGCAACAATCACTTTCCATCCACTTGCTGCGGCATTATTAAGTAGCCATTGAATCAATACTCCACTCGATTTACCTGCTCCTAAAACAAGAATTTGCTTCATTATACGAAGGTATTATTTGAGGTGATATTTTGAATCAAGCCCTTCAACAAACTACCCTCTACAATGGAAACTCCAACTTTTTTCACCTCAAACGTATTGCGTTTGCTATATTATTATACATTCGTTTAATCGAATATGACACTACTGCTTTTTCTCCTTATATTCTGCACTTCTTTTGTTACTGCACAATCCAGCATAGATACAGACTACAAAACTTGGAAACCAACCCAATGCAAAGACAACATTACATCGTATTTAGGAACGGTAAAAGTTAAAAACGCCACACCTACAAAAGTGAAAATGACAATTGATGTAACCCCGCAAGACTTTATTGAAGCGGTTACAAATTTTGACAAATATCATGTTTGGATTCTGTACTGCACTAAAAGCAGCATAGTTAAAACAATCAACGAAAATGAATGCTACGCATACTATTACATTTCTACGCCAATGGCTTCTGATAGAGATGTGTATGTACACAGCACTGTTTTCAAAAAAAGTGCAACCTCGTACGAAGTTATAATTGCTGATGTACCACACTACAAAGCGGAAAACAAAGACGTGGTGCGCATTCCTCATTTTTATAGTCATTACTTTGTTTCTGTTGACAATAATGGAAAAACACAGGTTACTCATATAAACGAAACTGCTCTTGGTGGTAGTTTGCCCGCTTTTTTATTGGACTGGTCAAATCATAGTCAGCCATTCAATACAATGAAGACATTGCGAAAATGTATTATCAATAAAAACTTAAAAAAACACCAACCTTGGTTGCGCCATTGTGGTTGTTACAACTCTCCCTTCCTTTTATCAGCTTGTACGGAAAAATTACAAAAACCGAACCGTTGTACACAAACGAAAGTCTAAAAGCATTGGTGGAAGGAAACAAAAACATCATAAACAAAAAAGCACAAGAACAATTAGGGCACACCGTGCGCCCAATTGAAGAAACATTAGCAGATTCTTATGCTTGGTTAAAAGAAAACAAATTCATTAATTAATATATCAGTAAAACCATGACCGAACAAAACTTCAATTTATTTATTGGAATCTGGATTGCCATTGCCATTGTTACTTTCATTTTTTTGCTAAAAGTTACTGCCCCCTACGGGCGACACACCAAAACAAATTGGGGCTTGCTTATTGACAACAAATTGGGTTGGTTTATTATGGAGTTTTTTGTCCTACTTGTTCTTTTTGGATTTCTATATTTTGGCAAAAATTCGGTTTCGTTAGTAAGTGGTGTTATTGTGTCATTATTTACAATACATTATCTAAACAGAAGTATTGTTTTTCCGCTTCGCATAAAAACAAACGGCAAAAAAATGCCTGTTGTGATTGTACTTTCCGCATTAGGCTTTAACTTGATAAATGGTTTTTTGTTAGGGTATTACATCGCAAACTTTGCTACCTATACAACAGCTTGGTTTAGCAGTCCACAATTTATTATTGGAACAATTTTGTTTTTTGCAGGCATGTTTATCAATATTCAATCCGATAACATTCTTATCAATCTTCGCAAACCGAACGAAACAGGCTATAAAATTCCACAACAAGGATTGTTTCGTTATGTAAGTTGCCCAAACTTGTTTGGAGAAATGTTAGAGTGGTTTGGTTTTGCAGTTTTAATGTGGAGCTTACCGGGCTTAGCATTTTTCGTGTGGACGGTTGCCAATTTATTACCGCGAGCATTATCGCATCACAAATGGTACTTAGACAAATTTTCGGATTACCCAAAAGATAGAAAAGCTGTTCTACCGTTCATTCTTTAGGAAAATAAAACAACACACGGTTTGCTATTTCTATGGTTCAAGCAAGCATTGGTTGCTCATATAACCAAAGCAACTTGCAGCGGCATATTGTATAAATTTCAACCTCGCACTTCGGTAGTGGTAAATAAAAAGCAAAACTTATCAATAGTTATAATTTTTCTTTCGCTTGAATTTCTATTTTCGCGCCCTTATTAAAACATTACACAAATCAATAGATAAGGCATGAGAGACAAATACGAATTAGAGTTAGGTCAATGGATTGACAACGAACGTGCAGCACTTGAACTGTTAGAAACAGCCAGCAAATTGCAACTAAACAAAAGTGTAGAGTTGGTACTTTTTCGCAGAAAACTATACGACAAAAGACTAAGCGAAATTATAAACGACCACGTATATGTTGCAAAGTTTTCGGGTATTGACCTAACACTTGATGTTACATTGAACCTAACCCGCGCTTTGAATAAATTAGACCTTGCACCCTCTAAAATAGACCTGGGCAGATTGAGCAAAGAATGGCTGGAAGAAGGCAAAAACTTTCCCGATTATGATGCATTTGTTGCTGAAAAACTGAAAGACTTTATTGGTGTACAAAAAAGAGTTTTAAAGCCGCGCGATATTGTGTTGTATGGCTTTGGACGCATAGGTCGCTTGGCTGCAAGAGTGTTGATTGAACATGCCGGCAGCGGGCAGCAGCTACGTTTAAAAGGTATTGTTA
>Ga0209573_1002794_pt1 | contig 20967 bp, 20 predicted proteins | sample TNRBio252014_DNA_FD_185870 | JGI IMG/M metagenome (GOLD analysis project Ga0209573, IMG submission 185870) | Wastewater treatment Type I Accumulibacter community from EBPR Bioreactor in Madison, WI, USA - TNR Reactor_6/25/2014_ DNA (SPAdes)... | ecosystem: Engineered > Bioreactor > EBPR >...
GCATCGACAATACGCTGTTCTACAAGGACGGCACCATGATGCTGCTCGGCGACGCCAAGAAGATGACCGAAGAAATCGTCAAGGCGCTCGATCACTGAGGTCCGATAGTGCGAGAATGCAGGGAATTGTCATTTGGCTGAATATGTATATATTACTGCCAAATGACGGAGATGAGGATGTTGCTTCAGGAGCTTCGGTCAACACCTGCAGGCATAGGCGCCCCAATAATTACAGATGAAGAGGCGGGGGCTCTTGCGCGCACCACAGTCAACCTTTTCAGGATGTGGGAATTGAGCGATACGGAAGCAACCACCCTTCTTGGCGGCATGTCGGCCCGGACCTGGGCGCGCTGGAAGGATGGCGCGCATGGACGCATCGATCGGGATCTGCGCATGCGCATGGCCCATCTGATGGGGATACACAAGGGGCTTCGATATATCTTCAAGGATCCGGCCAGGGGGTATGCCTGGGTACGCAAACCCAATGCTACTTTTGGGGGCGTCTCCGCGCTCGGCATTATGCTGCGCGGAGAAATCTCTGATCTGGCCGCCATTCGCGAATGGTTGGACGCCGAGCGGGGAGGATAGTGGTCTATCCGGTGGTTCGCCGCAGAGTGAAATGGCCAAGAACATATCGGATCATTCGGTCCATTTATCCGCCAATCGACCTGTTTGAAGATATCGCCGATCCGCGCGACTGGGAGGCGTTGGCGGCTGTTGAGGCAAAAACCAATCCCCGCATCCGGTTCGAGATAGGCGACCTGGGCAAAGTGCCGGTCGAGCGGCGCGTATCGGGACCCGGCGCAAGCTATGTGATGGCCCCCTTCGTTCATTGTTCGACTTTGCGTCCCGGCAGGTTCAGTGATGGGACATATGGCATCTACTATGCCGGCGACGCCGAGGAGGTCGCGCTTGCCGAAACGATCCATCATCATCAAAGGTTTATGGCTGCGACCGATGAAGCTGCGGGCTGGACGTCGGACTTCAGGGTGCTGATCGGCAGCGTTGACCGCGACCTCGATGATGTAAACGCGTCCTCGAACGCCCTCCACGCCACTGACTACGCACCGTCCCAGGCGCTCGGACGATATTTGCGCTCCATGGGAAGCGACGGCTTGACCTGGCGCAGCATCAGACTGCTAGGCGGCTTATGCATCGGCGCGTTCTGGCCGGATGTTGTCAGCATCCCTGTTCAGGGACGGCACTACTCGTATCACTGGAATGGCGAGCGCGTCGATTTCGTGAAACAACATGATACGGGCAAGGTTCTGGAAGTAAGCTGACGTCAGGCCGAGCCGCCACAATATCTATCGGCCTACCGGCTACCGCCCATATTGCGGCTGAATACCGCTTCTCCAATTGCGATGACACAGCCGCAAATCGCCATCAGCACGATGGAAATCACAGCGGCGGAAGGTAGATCGGTGCCGGTCTCTGAAATCTTGCTATAGAGAATTAGCGGCAGGATGTTCACCTGCGTGCCAACCAATGCGAGCGCGGTACCATATGCGCCGACCGCTACAGCAGAGGTCAGGCAGAAGGCCGCTACCAGCGATGGCATGATCTGTGGCACGAGAACATCGGCCAGAACGCTTAACGGTCCCGCTCCAAGCGAACGCGCCGCGCGCAATTGTACGGCGTCAAAGTTGCGGACCGCAGGCAGAACGATCAGCACCACCCGAGGGACGAGGTAGTAGGAGTAGGCAAGGCCCAACCCGATCGGAGAAAATATGAAGCCACCCACAATCGCTGGATCGAATCCCACTTCCGCGAGCAAAAGCGTCACAAAGCCAGCGCGGCCCAGCAGTAAGATGAAGCCATAGGCGACAATCAGTCCCGAGAATGTAAGCGGAAGCGAGATGGCGATGAGAAGCGAGGTGCGCATGCGCGGCGACAGGCGCGCCAATGTGATCGCAACCGGCACGCCAACCGCAAGAGAAAAGAACGGCGCCGCGACCCCAAGCACAACGCTGCCGCGCAGCCCGTTCCAGAACACAGGATCGTTCCAGACGCGCGAGAATGCCGAGCCGCCGTCACTCATCGCTTCAATCAGCACAACTGCAAGCGGGAGAAGGAAGAATACCAGAAACACCACCGCACCAGGCAAAGCAAAAGTGGCGGTGGCGGCGGCAGGCGTTCGGGTAGTCATCATGCTTATCCTTTTGTTGCGGCTGGCTTGCGGGACCGGCGCGCCCCGCAAGCCAACGCGACACTACTGGCCAAGCACGGCCTTCGCCCAGCCGGCGTCAATCTCGCCTTTCTTGGCCGTGGCTTTCACGATGTCGATCGGCTTGAGTTGCGGAGCGTCCGGCAGTTTGTCGGCTACACTCGCCGGCAGTGTGACCCCCGGAACCGACGGACGCACGAAACCTTCGGCGAAGATTCCCTGGCCCTTGTCGGTCATGATGAAGTTGAGCCACAGCTTGCCTGCATTTGGGTTGGGGCCGTTCTTGACCAGTGAAATCGCGTAGGGCGCAGCCGCCGATGCTTCTGACGGTATCACCACAGTGATGTCGTCACCCATTCCGTCGATATGCTTTGCTTTCAGGCCGTCATTCTCGTAGCCAATCCAGATTGGAATTTCACCCTTCAGGAATTGCGCATACGGTGTCGTGCCTACAGTGCGTAGAACATTGCCTCCCTTGGAGAGCTCGCCAAGGTAGTCAATCCCGGGTTGGACATTGTCCATATCGCCGCCATTGCCGAAAGCCGCGGCGAACGCCACCACCTGGCCTTGACCGGTTGAGCGTGGATCCTGATAGACAATTGCGTTCTTGTAGTCCGGCTTCAGCAGATCTGCCCAGCTTTGGGGTACGTCTTTGACCAGTTTCGTATTTACGAGAAACGCAACGTTCAGTGTGTGGATTGTGAACCACTGGCCGCTCTCGTGGCGGAGTTGCTCAGGCAGTTTGTCGAAATTGACCGGCTTGAAATCCTCCACCAGTCCCTTCTTCGCCGCGTCCAGCGCGGACGCTGCGAAATAGTAGGCCGTGTCCGCCTGGGGCCTGTTCTTTGACTTGTCGAGCGCAACCACTGTCGCGGCCGAGCCAAGGTCGTTGTAGACGAGTTCGACGCCAGGATAGCGTTCTTTGAACGCCTTGAATTCCGCCGCCCAGTTTGCCCATGTAGGTCCTGTATCAAAGGACACGATCATGCCTTCGCCAGTCGCGGCATCGTAGAGAGCCTTCTCTCCTCCATAGAGCTCGGAGCCTTCAAAGGCGGAAGCCGGCGCGGCAAACAGCGACGCCGCAACAAATGCGACGCTTAGCCCGAATGTTCGTTTCATTTCCAATTTCTCCCTGTCATTGGCGTTCATTCGTTGGTGTCAACAACCGGATAGCTTCCGGCGTGATTGTGACGCGGTCGATGGCGTTGCGGATGCGGGTTTCGACCCGGATGGAGCCATCTCCGACTCTCAGATCCAGCCTTCTGGTTGAACCAAGGAACCGGTCAGCTTCAACTGATCCGGCAAAGGCGTTAGGGGCTTTCTCACTGGAGGCAATCAGGGGCATGACATTTTCGGGACGCACCAGAACAATGACGTTCGCGCCATGGCGATATCCCCGCGTGTCGCAAGTAAGAACGCCGACTGGCGTCTTGACTTTCCCGCTGGAAACGACCGAGCCTCGCCACAGATTGGCCTCGCCGACAAAACGCGCAGTCTCTTCATCGGCCGGCGCGTCATAAAGCTCACGCGGAGGCGCCACCTGAACAAGCCTTCCATCGCGCATAACCGCAACGCGATCTGCGATTGACAGAGCTTCTTCCTGATCGTGCGTAACAAGCAGAGTCGCAATGCCGGCTGCCCGCTGGACACGCAGGATCTCATCGCGCATCTCCACGCGTAGATTGGCGTCAAGTGCTGAAAGAGGTTCGTCGAGCAGCATTCCCCGTGGCTCGAACACCAGAGCGCGCGCCAGCGCCACGCGCTGCTGCTGGCCGCCTGAAAGTTCTCTGGGACCATTTTCCGAACGATTGCCCATGCCGACGCGCACCAATGCTTCGTAGGCGCGCTTCTTGCGTTCGGGCGCTGTGACTCCGCGTATCTTGAGCGGGTAGGCGACATTCTCCCAGGCTTTCATGTGCGGAAACAGACCATAGGACTGAAAGACTATGCCAAGATCCCGTTTTTCAGGCGGCATCGCCGAGACGTCGTTTTCGTCGATGACCACGCGTCCCTGGCGAGGCGCAAGAAAGCCGGCCAGAAGGTTAAGCAATGTGGTCTTTCCAGAACCGGAGGCGCCAATTACCGCCACGAGTTCGCCAGGTCTGACTTCAAGCGAAACGTCACTGACGCCAACCGCTGCGCCTGGATACCAAAACGAGACATTGTCAAGCTGGAGCATCAGGATGCCTTTCCGCCAGTGACCCGCGCTGTCAGCGAACTTGCAACCGAAGCCAGGGCGGCTAGCACCAAAAGCACGACGGTTGCAGCACAGGCGAAGCCGGTTGCGCCATAAAACGCCTGCAGCAGCGTCACCGGGTAGGTTCGCGACAGGAAGCCAGAAATGAGGTTTGAGATCTGGAATTCGCCGATTGAAAGCGCCGCCACGGTTAGCAGCGAGGATGTGAGGCTGGCGCCTAGCAATGGCACGGTCACATCTCGCGCGCGCTGCAAAAAGCCTGCGCCGAGCGAAGCGGCCACGTTCTCAAAATCGCCAAGGCGCAGTTGCTCCATATCCGCCAAAAGCGTCGTCACGCTATAGGGCAGGGTCAGAACGAGATGGGCGGCCACCAGCAGCCAGAAGCTGCCAAGCCAGGGCAACGTGTCGGATGAGAAGACCAGAATGAAGCCGAAGGCAAGCACCAGTTCGGGGGCGGCGACCGGCATCAACGCGGCCAACCGGGCGGCAAATCGCACTCCGCGATGGGCTGCGCTATGAATTGCATAGGCAAGCGGCAAACCGACGATGACGTTCAGCGCGCATGTGGCGACGACAACCTGCAGACTGGTGATGAACGCGCGGCGGAAGCTCGGATCACCGGCGATCTCCAGGTACCATCTCCAGGTAAAACCTTGCGGCAACAAAGTGTTGCTCCAGCTGTCGCCGAAGGACCCCAGGAGGAGGAGGAGGATCGGCGCAGCCAAGAATACAAGGTATAAAACCGTAATCAGAAACACGAGGACTGGTCCTTACCGGGAATACAGACAATGGAAGAATTCGTTCACAACATTCTCCGATAACCGCAGACGATGAAAGATAGATGACAAATCAGGCTAGGAGCGCAGAATGTGCGCCCCAAGCCGCTCCAAAGCCTCCTCGGGGGTGTCGCAAGGCGTGACTCCATCCACCGTAGGCGCATCGCAGAGCGTCAGAACGGGGCGATTGAAGTGCAGCGCCAGCGCGATCTCGGACAAGGTGCCGTGGCCGCCGCCGATTGCGATCAGGATTTGGCAGCCACGTGCTATGATCGCGTTGCGCGCGGGGCCGATGCCCGTAGGGATAGGGATTGCGACATAGTTGTTTGCCGCAGTCCATTCCTCGTCCGGCAGCAATCCGATTGGCAGACCGCCCGCTTCCAGGCAGCCTTTGCAAGCGGCCTCCATTACGCCGTTCTTTCCGCCGCACAGCAGTTGCAGACCAAGTGTGGCGATGTCTCCGCCCAGTTTTTCGGCAATTTCCAGCTGTTGCCGCGTTGCGATCTTTGGCCCGATAATCCCAACCGGCAGGCGTCGCATCTCGCCGCTTTCCGACAGCCTTTTGATCGCCTCCAAAGCAGTTGCTGATACGGCGTCTGCCGGCGTATCCCCATCGCGCCAGGACAGTGACCATGGTTCAAAGCGGCCAGCGGGACCGAAGAGGGCCCTCTCGGAAGCGGACCAGAAAAACTCTGTGTTCACAATCTGTCTCCCCTTGCTATGGCTTTTAGCATAAGGTGAAACAGGTTGGAAGATATTTTCCATACCATTTGGTAGAAATGTTACAGAACGATTTGTCGGGGATAGGAGCGAATGGATTCTTTAACCAGGGACCCAATCACTGACAGGCAATCGCGCATTGTTGATATTGTGCGTCAGCAGGGCTTTGCCACTATCGACAACCTGGCCAGGGATTTCGGCGTGTCGCCGCAAAGTGTCAGACGTGACATCATCAGGCTTGATGCCGACGGTCTTTTGCAACGGTTTCACGGCGGCGTTGGCGTGCGTGAGACCTCCATCAGGATGGGCTATGTTGAAAAACGGACTGTCGCGACGGATGCGAAGCAGCGCATTGGGCGAAAGGCCGCCTCGCTGATACCTGACGGCAGTGTTGTGTTTCTCGATGTTGGCACCACCGTTGAAGCTGTCGCGCAGGCTTTGAGGGACAAGGCTGGTCTGCGGGTTTTCACTACAAGCCTTGCGGCGGCAGCGATTCTTGCCGGACAGCCGACCATAGACCTTTTCGTACTTGGGGGCGCGGTGCGCGGGATTGATGGAGCGGTCGTTGGCGAAACTACGCTTTCGTTGATTTCCCGGTTCCGCTTTGACTTCGCGATCATCGGTTTTTCTGGAATCGACGTTGATGGAGCGCCAATGGATTTTGATCTCGAAAAGGTGGCGGTAAAGCAGGCAGCAATCCGTCAGTCGCAATGTGCACTTCTTGTCGGAGATAGCTCGAAGTTTCGCAGATCGGCGATCGTGCGTTTTGCGACGGAGGAAAGGTCCATCGTCTTTGTCATGGACGCAAGACCCGGAGATATCGTCGCTGCTAAGCTGACAGGGGAGTTGGTCGTAGCTGAAGACGATTTCCGGGCTTAAGTCGTCACTACAACCTGGATGCGTCGTCTTCAGCTGCGAAAGCGATTGGGCAAAGGTTGGCCAGCGCATTCGCGGCAAGCTCTGCGGCTGGAACCGTATAAATGGGGAATGCGCAGGCGCAAGATCAGGCCGCCTTGGTAGTTCCACCGAAAGCAATATCGCCCACAACCCGTACGCGCACGCGTCGCGCGTCGCCAGGCAGATAGGCGATCGGTATGTCTTCGGTTTCCAACGTCACGATCGATCCGGGCAAGGCTCCTGCCTCGGCCGCCCGCCGTCGTGCGATCGCGAAATGCGCGCATTCCGGATGACTGATCGCACGATATCGGCGGCTTCGATCTGCAGTCAACGGCGAGAACAAACCGGCAATCCCTATCGGTTCAATGCGGCGCAAGCGGCCGTCTCAGCCACTATCTAGCGAGTTTTAGTGACGCCACCGCTGGCCTCCATCTCTACAGGGAATTCTGAACGGCCTCGGCGCTCGCATTGGTCGAAGAAACGATGTCTTCAACCTTGCGCCCAACCTCCTGGAGCAGCGCCAAAGAGGCGGCGCCAGCTGCAGGCGCGTCGCCTGCCTCAATGGCCGCAACGACAGCTTCGTGCAGTGATATGCGGTTGGTCGGCCCTACATGTAATCTTGAATGAAGTGTGAAACTCAGTGTCAGAGGCACCTCAAGGAGGTGTCCCATGGCTCTCAGGAATTCATTTCCCGAGGCTTCAAAAATTGCCTGGTGGAACCGCACGTCGGCTTCGACAAAGCCGTCGCCGAAAGGATCGGCCCGTTCCAGGTCCCGCATGCGCTCAAATGTCGAACGCAGTTCTTTGATCGCGGCGAGGTCCTGCCGGGTTGCCGAGGCGGCCGCGGCCGGCGGCTCAATGCTACGGCGGAACAGAAAGAAGTCCTGGACGAAGCTCCCTATTCCTCCACTGGCGATGCGCCAGGACAGAACTTCGGGGTCGAGCAGATGCCAATTACGCCGGCCCGCCACCTGCGTGCCGGTGTTCTGCTTGGCCCGCACGAGACCTTTGCCCTCAAGGATCTTGATCGCTTCGCGAAACGATGTCCGGCTTACGCCTCGAGCCACCCCAAACATGCGCTCCGATAAAGCTTCGTTTTCCTGAAGCCGGCCGGAAACAATCATCTGGCCGATTTCATCGGCCAGCGGCGTGAGCTTTCGGCGCGTCGCGAGCACGCTCCGAATCGAAGCGTCGACGGCGTCAGGGTTCGACTTTGAATTGTAGCGCAACCAGCGGATCTCCAGCATCCCGGCCAATCCCGATCCATTCGCATCGGACGACCGCTCATTTCATTTCAATCGCAGACACAACGGTTGTTGACAACGGTAGAGAGGAATGCCAAACGTAGATAATAGTATTATAGTTCAATTGGTGATGCAAGGCCGGAACCGCAACAGAGTGATTTCTGGCCGACCTGGGAGGAAGAGATGAAGACGTGGTGCTATTCACTGGCCATATTGCCGTTCCTCGGAGCACCGGCGCAGGCTGTCGACCTGACATTGTGGGCACATCCTGATTTCACGCCGGCGGCGGGTCTTCCCGCGGTGGCTGACGCCTACAAGGCGGCATACGAGAAATTTCAAAAGGAAAACCCCGACATCACCATAAAATTCGAGGTCATGCGGGGCGGCTCGGAAGCCCTGCAGCAATTCCTCACTGCGGCGACCAGCGGCAATCTGCCTGACCTTGCGCTACTGGACGGGTTCTGGATTGCCCGGCTTGTCGAAACCGGAAAGCTGCAGCCGCTCGACGATCTGTGGAGCCCGGAATCTCGTGCCGGATGGCTGCCTGCCTCGATCGAGGCCGTCACCTTGAACGATAAAATCTATGCAGTGCCTTTCCATACATCCTGGCGCGGCCTCTACTATCCCATCGATACGATGACTAAGCTGGGTTACGACGCGCCGCCTGCCAATCTCGAGCAATTCCTGGCGTTCGGCGAAAAGGCGAAAGCTGACGGGATGCTGGCGACGATGCTGCCGGCGGCGCCCGGCGAGGTCACGGCGCTTCACATGCTCTCCATGTTCTGGGGAATGGGCGGCGAAATGGTCGACGCCACCGGCAAGCCTGTCTTCTTTGAAGGCGCGAACCGTGAAGCCTTGGAAAAGGTCTATGGTCTGTACCGTGAGCTTGCGGAAAAGGGCATGATGTCCTCGGACACCACGCTTGATGAAACCAAGATCCGGCCTTTCCTGTATTCCCGCGAGGCTGCATCGATAGCAGCTACATCGTCACGGGTGACGACCATGTATACGGATGCGCCGTGGCTCAAGGGCAATCTTGGCGTCTTCAACTATCCACTTCCAGAAGGGAAGAAGGCAGTCCCGGTGCTGACCGGATTCACATACGGCATTTTTGCCGACGATGCCGAGCGCAAGGCCGCAGCCTGGAAATTCATAGACTTTATAACCAAGCCGGAAAACATCGGTCCGCTCAACGCCAATGCAGGACACCTGCCGGTGGTGAACGCAGTGTGGGATCAGGATTTCTACCGCAACGACAAGCTCATGCAGAGCTTTAAGTCGATCGTTCAGGACGGCGGCATGCGTCCACGGCCCTCGGTTCCCATCTACCCGATCATTACGGGCGCCTGGTCGGCACAGATGGCGGAGGTCATCAGCGGAAAGATCACACCGGCTCAGGCCGTGGACAACGCCCGCGATACAACAATGGCAGAATACGATCGCATGTCGAAGCGTTAGCCAGCACATCGCCATCGCACGCGCCCTCGGGCACGAGAGAAAACGCGCGGTGGGCGTTCAACAGGGGAGGATTGTTATGAGGAAATGGCTTCTCACAACGGCGCTTGTTGCGAGCCTGTGTGGCCCGGCGTCGGCCGTGGAGCTTGCCGTTTGGGCGCAGACCGATTTGTCGCCCAACGCCGCGCTCGGCCCGGTGGCGACTGCGTTCACGGATCTCTACGCCAAATTCCAGGCTGACAATCCGGACATCACGCTCAAATACGAAATTCTGCCTGGTGGGACCGAAGCTCTGCCCAGCCTGCTGACTGCCGCCTCGACCGGCAACTTGCCGGACGTCGCCATCCTCGATAGCTTCTGGGTGGCGCGGATTGTCCAGACCGGCAAGCTTCAGCCGCTAGACGGCCTTTGGAGCAAGGAAGCTCAGGCTTCGCTGATCCCGGCGGCTGTCAAGTCGCTCACTTTCGATGGAAAAGTCTATGCTGTCATGTTTTCGAATGCATGGCGCGGCGCCTTTTATCGGCCCAGCGAGATGAAGACCTTGGGTTACGACGCTCCGCCGAGCAGCTGGACTGAATTCCTTGCATACGGTGAAAAGGCGAAGGCCGCCGGGAAGTCGGCGCTGATGCTGCCAGGCGCCGCCACGGAAGTAACGACGCTGCATCTGATCAGCATGTTTTGGGGCTTCGGCGGCCAGCTTGTCGACGAAGCGGGAAAACCCGTGTTCTTTGAAGGCGGCAACCGCGCGGCGCTCGAAAAGACGTATGGCGTCTACCGTGAATTGGTCGAGAAGGGACTGATGCCTGAATCAGTCTCGACCATGAACGAAAAGGACTTGCGACCGTTCTTTTATACCGGTGAGACACTCGCCATTGCAAACTCATCGTCGGGCCTGCAGCAAATGTATGCCGACAAACCCGATCTCAATGGTGATATCGGCGCCTTTCCGCTGCCTTTGCCCAACGGCGAGCTGTCGGCCCCCATCCTTGGTGGCCAGAGCTGGGGCATTTTCGCCGAAGACGCAGAACACAAGGCGGCCGCCTGGAAGCTGGTCGATTTCATGAACCGACCCGAAAGCGTCACGGCCATCAATTCGGCGAAAGGCTACCTGCCAGTCGCAGATGCTGTTTGGCAGCAGAAGTTCTTCGCAGACAGCCCCCTGATGCAGCAGTTCAAATCGATCTTCGACAAAGCCAAGCTTGTGCAGACACGCCCACCCGTGCCGATCTACCCGGTGCTGTCGGCGGCTCTGTCAGATCAGGTGGCGAGCGTGCTCGCCGGAACCAAGACCCCCTCGCAGGCGGTTGACGCCGCGCGTGATGTGGTGATGGCCGAATTCGCCAGGCTCCAGGCGCGGTGAATACGGTGAGTACCAGGCGAATCTCTGTGTTGGCGGTGGCGCGCATCATGTTCGCGCCACCTTTGGTGAGGTGTTGACAGGTGGCCCGCAAGATGACGCTCAGCCGCTTCTTAAACCGGCACCAGTACCTATTTTTCATCATGCCGGCGGTGCTCATCGTGCTAGGCCTGACAGCTTATCCGGCCGCATACGGCGTCTGGGTTTCTTTCACCAACCTGCATTTCGCCTATCCTGATTCCAGGTTTGTCGGGTTCGATAACTACGTCCGGCTGGCGACGTGGCCGGCGCTGCCACGCGTACTGTTCAATACAGTCATCTTTGTTGGTTCGGTCGTTGTCCTGCAGCTTGGTTTGGGCCTTTTGATAGCGCTTCTGCTGAACAAGGCGCTCCGTGGACGTCAGTTGATGCGTTCAATCGCGATCCTGCCATGGGTCATTCCGGGCATCATCATCGCCCTGATGTTCCAGCAGTTCTTCAACGGCAGCCGGCTGGGCATCATGAACACGGTGATTGGCTATTTCGGCTTGCCAAGCCGCAGCTGGTTCTCCGACCCGACACAATCGATGGCGATATTGATCTTCGCCGTCGTCTGGCGCGGTGTGCCACTGTCCATAATCCTGCAGCTAGGAGGTTTGCAGACTATCGCCAGGGAGCTTTATGAGGCGGCCGCCATAGATGGCGCCAGCCGGTGGCAAGCCCTTCGCTACGTCACTATTCCCTCGCTGAAGCCAATCTTGCTCATCAACGTCATCATGGCCACATCGGGCACGCTGAACCATGTCGACATTCCCCTTGCGCTCACCGGTGGCGGCCCGGCCGGCGCAACGGAAGTGCTCGCGCTCAGCATCTACAAGCAGGGTTTCGAGGTGCTCGATGCCGCCTATGCGTCGACTATCGCCACCGTGATCCTGTTGATCAATCTGCTGCTGACTATCGTTTATCTGCGGTTGCTGAGGATGAAAAATGAACTCGGTTCGTGACGCCAGCAGGCCGGCGCGGCGTGACAGCTCCCGCTCTGGCGTCGCTGCTGAAACACTGGTCTACTATGCCCTCTACGCGGTTTTGGCGCTGGTTGTGCTGTTTCCGCTTGCCTGGGTATTGTTGGGTTCGTTCAAAAACCCGGGTGAGATCTTCGCCTACCCGACGACGTTCTTTCCGCGTGACTTCACCTTGACGAACTACAACGACGTCGTACGCCGCACGGCGCTGCCGACCTATCTCTACAATACCGCGATCGTCACTGTGTTTACGCTGGTGTTCACGCTCATCATAGGCACCATCGCCGCCTATGGGTTCTCGCGCTGGAACTTCCCGTTCAAGAACACGACGATGGTGACGCTGCTGATCCTCCAGCTCATTCCCAGCACGGTCAATATCATCCCCTACTACCTGATGATGAACTGGATGGGCCTGCTGAATACGCGGATCGCGCTGGTGCTCATCTACACCGCGACGCACATCCCCTTCACCATCTGGATAATGAAGGGGTATTTCGACACGTTGCCGCGCAGCCTGGATGAGGCGGCCGTCATCGACGGTTGTTCAATGTTCCGCGTGTTCTGGAGCATTATCCTGCCGCTCAGCCTGCCTGGACTTTCTGCCGCCGGCTTCCTTGTCTTTCTCGGCTCCTGGTCGGAGTTCCTGGTGCCTCTCGTCATCGCCAACTCGCGGGAAGTCGCGGTGATGAGCGTCGGTCTCTATTCCTTCTTCGGCATGGACACGACCGCCTATCATTACGCCTTCGCAGCATCGGTCATGTCCACTGCGCCAGTGATCGTCGCCTATCTGTTTGCCCAGCGCTACCTCGTGTCCGGTCTCGCCAGCGGTGCGGAGAAATGACCCCTCGTATCAAAGTTGCCGATATTTTCGGCCGTTCATTCTGCGGAGAGCCTATCTAATGGCAAGTGTCTCGCTGAGGCGTATCGAGAAGGACTATGGCGCGGTCCAGGTTATTCATGGCGTCGATGTCGAGATTCGCGATGGCGAGTTTATGGCGCTCGTTGGTCCCTCCGGCTGTGGCAAGTCCACGCTGCTGCGCATGATCGCCGGACTGGAGGAGATTACCGATGGAGAGATCTGGATCGGCGATCAACTGGTCAATGATCTGGCTCCAAAACGGCGCAACATCGCGATGGTTTTCCAGAACTATGCGCTCTATCCACATATGACGGTCGCGGAGAACATGGGCTTCTCAATGAAGCTCGCCAATGAACCCAAGCAGGAGCGTGACCGTCGCGTCGCAGCGGCGGCCGATATACTGGGGCTCTCGGAACTGCTTGGCCGCTATCCACGGCAGCTGTCCGGCGGCCAGCGCCAGCGCGTTGCAATGGGCCGGGCGATCGTACGCGACCCGAAGGTTTTTTTGTTCGATGAACCGCTCTCCAACCTTGACGCAAAGTTGCGCGTCGCCATGCGGGCCGAGATCAAACAATTGCACCAGCGGTTGCGCACCACCACAGTGTTCGTCACCCACGATCAGGTCGAGGCGATGACCATGGCTGACCGGATCGTGGTCATGAATGCGGGCAGGGTCGAACAGATCGGAACGCCGCTCGAGCTCTACGACCGACCAGACAATCTGTTTGTCGCGACGTTTATTGGTTCGCCGTCGATGAACCGTTTCGACGGCGAGATCATACAATCCGCGAACGGCCCAGCATTCAGGCTCGCCGACGGAACCGTGTTCGCACTGCCGGCCTCAGCCCCTGCTGGACAAGAAGCTGTCTGCGGGGTGCGGCCGGAACATTTTGCGCTCGATGACAACGGCATCGAGGCCGAGGTCGTCGTCCAGGAGCCGACGGGTTCCGAGACGCAGGTAATTATGCGTCTTGGGGCCACGCAAGCGACGGGGCTGTTTCGCGAACGGCTCTCAGTTGAGCCTGGAGAACGCATCCGCGTTTCGGTGAAACCAGGCCTGATCCATCTTTTCGACAGCAAGTCGGGCATCAGACTATGAGCCCCGACGAAAGCCAGCCAACAGTACGGGAATATTGCCAATGGACCACATGATCGACGGAACCTCTCTTCAGGTGGGCAAGCACCCGCAACTGTTCGTCGACAACTGGCTGATCGAACAGGTCGATGCCGTCACCCGCCGGTGGCACAAACCGGAGCGGCTTTTCGAAGAGCCGATAATGGAGCGCGACCGGCCATGGGAGCAGACGCCATATTTCACCTACAGCAACTACAACGTGCTCAAGGATCCGACGGACGGGCTCATAAAATGCTGGTACGAGGACCTCGGGCCCATGGAGGCCTATCAGCCGCATCCCTGGCGAAATCGAATGCTCTATGCCGTCAGCAACGATGGCGTCAATTTCGAGAAACCAGAACTCGACCGCGTTGCCATCAACGGACAGCGCACCAACATTTTTGCCGGCTACGTCGAAGGCGCCAAGCCTGACGCAATCAACCCGTGGGCGGATGTCGGCGTGCATTCGGGCGCGGTTGTGATTGATCCCAATCCGACCGATCCGGCGCAGCGCTACCGTATGTTGTTTTCACGCTCGTTGCCGAACCTGAAGCAATTGGTCGAATGCGCGCATTCACCGGACGGCGTCGTGTGGACGCCCTACAAGCACAAGCCGACCTTCGGCAGCAGCAGCAATCTCAACGACGTTTCGACCATAACCTACGATCCGGTGACCCGGCTGTTCCAGCAATATACCCGTCATGTGCGCATGACTGTTGCCGGCGTACCGGCTTCGCGCATCGAGACCCCATCAGGCGGACGTGGCAGCTTCCGCACCTATTTCCCGCACCGGCCAGACCTCATGAACAAACGCCGGGTCTATCGCACAGTGAGCGCTGATTTCATCAATTGGACCGAACTGGTGCCGATCGCGACGCCGGACGACAACATGGACAACCTGGACGAGGCCTTTTACGGATGCGGACAGTTCATGGTCGGGGCAATGCAGTTCGGCACCATGGGTGTGTTCCAGGGAACCGACAATCGCATGTATGTGCGGCTGATCTACAGCCGCGACGGGATCAATTTCAACACCACTGACCAAGGGCGCCCCTTCATCGCGCCCCGCGGCGAGGGTCATTGGGATCGTCACATGGTCACCCAGGTCAGCCCGCCGATCAGGGTTGGGGATCAATGGTATTTTTATCATGGCGGCGCCCACAATCACCACGACTACTGGTATGCCGGCAAACAGCGCCTCGATCATGAAGAAGCGCGTGAACCGGCCAAACATATGCGCTATGGGCTCGGCATCGCCGCGATGCGCTACGAGGGCATTGCATCGATAGACTCGGTGCGTCCGCGCCTGGGCAGACTGATTACGCGGCCGCTGCTGACCGATGGCAAAACACTTGCCATTAACGCCCGTTGCCGCACCAACGGCTCCATCCGCGTCGCCGTCCTCGACTCCGAACACCGCGAGTTGCCCGGCCGCTCCTTCGACGACTGCATTCCGTTTACGGGCGACGCCATCCGCCACACTGTTCGCTGGAAGGATGGCGACGATTTTGGCGGCGAGCGCGAAGAGATCGATTTCCGCAAACTCGCCTTTCTGATTGATGAAGCCGAGATCTTCGGCTTCGTTTTCGAGTGACGGGCCTCGCCATGAAGAAAATAGACATCCTTCTGCCCGAGCGGATTTTTCCCGTGACGAGAAAGGCCCTGGAGGCCGAATTTGCGACCCATTTCCTTCAGGAATCTCTTAACCCCGACCAATTGCTTTCGAAAATCGGACCGGATGTCCGCGCGCTTGCCCGTGGCAATCACATTCCGATCGGCCGCGAACTTGTCGACCGGCTTCCGGCGCTTGAGATCATCTCCGTTTTTGGCGTTGGCTATGACGGAGTTGATGTCGATCTGGCGCGAGAGCGCGGGATCGTGGTGACGAATACGCCGGATGTTCTCAACGAAGAGGTCGCTGATTTTACGGTCGGGTTGCTGGTCGCGACTGTTCGCGATTTTTTCATAGCCGAACGTTATCTGCGCGATGGCAGTTGGAAAGCGAAGGGCCAGTTCCGGCAGTCGGTTGGCTCGTTGCGGGATCGCAAGGTGGGAATGGTCGGTCTGGGCCGTATCGGAACCGCGATCGCGAGACGGCTCGACGCCATGGCCATCCCTGTAGTTTACCATACCCGTCAACCGCGCTCCGGGGTTGCCTACCGGCACTACCCTGTCCTGCGCGAAATGGCGGAGGCCGTGGATACGCTGATCGTTGCTGTTCCTGGCGGCGCCGCCACACAGGGTTTGGTCGGAGCTGAGGTTCTCGAAGCGCTTGGACCGCGCGGCGTTGTCATCAATATAGGCCGCGGTTCGGCAGTGGATGAACCAGCGCTGATCGAAGCCCTGCAGGGTCGCGCTATCCAGGCCGCCGGTCTCGATGTCTATTGGAACGAACCAGACATTAATCCGGCTTTTCTCGATCTGGATAATGTGGTCCTGCTGCCGCACGCCGGGTCAGCTTCCATCTACACGCATGCTGCAATGGGCCAGTTGCTCGTCGACAATCTGAAGAGCTGGTTTGGCGCCGGGCGTCCACTTACGCCTGTGGCTGAAACGCCCTGGCCGGCGCTGGCTCCGGCGGCGCTGCAGCAGGCGTCACAGAGATGAAGATCACCAAGCTGACGACCTATCTTGTTCCGCCGCGCTGGCTTTTCTTGAAGATCGAAACTGACGAAGGAATTGCGGGCTGGGGGGAACCCGTCCTTGAGGGCCGCGCCCAAACTGTCGCCAGCGCCGTTGAGGAACTTTCCGACTATCTGGTCGGCAAGGATCCTTTTCTCATCGAAGATCACTGGAATGTCTTGTATCGCGGCGGTTTCTATCGCGGCGGCGGCGTTCACATGAGCGCCATCGCCGGCATCGACCAAGCGCTGTGGGACATCAAAGGCAAGGCGTTCGGCGTCCCGGTGCATCAACTTCTGGGTGGCAAATGCCGCGACCGCATCCGCGTCTATTCCTGGATTGGCGGCGACAGGCCCGCAGACCTCGCGCGCAACGCCCGGGAGGTGGTCGAGCGGGGCTTCACGGCAGTCAAGCTGAATGGCTCAGAAGAACTGCAGATCGTTGACACCAACGACAAGGTGGATGCGGCGGTCGCGAATATCGGCGCTGTCCGCGATGCTGTCGGACCGCATGTCGGCATCGGCGTTGATTTTCATGGTCGCGTCCATCGGCCGATGGCGAAGGTCCTGGCGCGCGAACTGGAACCGTTCAGACTGATGTTCATCGAGGAACCCGTGCTCAGCGAAAACCACGAAGCCTTGCGTGACATCGTCGAGCATTGCAGTGCGCCTATTGCTTTGGGGGAACGTTTATATTCCCGCTGGGACTTCAAACAGATCCTGACTGCCGGTTATGTCGATATCCTGCAGCCCGACCTGTCGCATGCTGGCGGCATCACGGAATGCCGCAAGATCGCCACCATGGCGGAAGCGTTCGACGTAGCGCTTGCGCCGCACTGTCCGCTTGGCCCGATCGCTCTGGCTGCTTGCCTGCAGGTCGACGCCGTCAGTCACAACGCGTTCATTCAGGAGCAGAGCCTCGGTATCCACTACAATAGCGACAACGACCTGCTCGATTATGTCACTAATCGCGAAGCGTTCGCATATGCCGAGGGTTTCGTTGCTATCCCGAATGGTCCTGGTCTCGGCGTAGAGATCGACGAAGACTATGTCCGCGAACGTGCGAAGATCGGTCATCGCTGGCGAAATCCGGTCTGGCGTCATGCGGACGGCAGTGTCGCTGAATGGTAGGTACGCTCGCGTCGACTTCGCCTTTTATCCACTCATGAAGGCGCCGCCGTTGATTGAGATGACCTGTCCGGTGATATAGCTGGCGGATGAGGAGCACAGGAACGCCGCCACCTCGCTGACTTCGTCAACGGAGCCAAATCTTTGCAGGGGCGTAATGCCAATCAGCTTTTGGCGTATCTCGTCCGGCCAGCCTGCCGTCATGTCGGTCTCGATGTCTGCAGGCGCGAGGCAATTGACCCGGATATTTGATTTGGCCAGCCGGCGCGCCATTGCCTTCGTCAGCCCGATGATAGCGGCCTTGCTCGATGCATAAGCGGGATTGCCGAGACTACCGCCATTCTGGCCGGCGATAGACGACATGTTGATGATCGTTCCGCCGGAATCCTTCATTGTCATTGCAGCCTGCTGAGTGCAGAAAAATGCCGCGCGCAAATTGATCGCGTGGATATGGTCCCAATTTTCTGGCGTAACATCAAACAGGTCGGTCGTGTCAAAGACGCCGGCGTTGTTGACCAGGATATCAATGCGTCCGAAGCGGGCGATGACCTCCGCGACAGCCTTGTGCGGCCCTCGCGGTTCGGCGAGATCGGCCGTAAATCCGAAGATCCGTTCAGTGTCGTGCGCAGCGGCGGGGCCGGCGCCGCAATAGGCGACCGTCGCGCCGGCTTCGGCAAATGTGCGTACGCATGCCGCGCCGATCCCTCGCGTGCCGCCGGTTATGAAAGCGACCTGGCCGGTCAAATCTGAAAACATGGTCATTGCGCCATCCGTCGTCGGTTCTCAGTCCAGTTTCGGCACTTGCAGCACGGTGACATCAGAAGGACGCCGGTAAGCGACCCCTTCCAGCTGGAATTGTGCGCCGCTGCGCAGACCCGCCAGCATCGTCGTGCGTGGCGGGAACGGCCAATCGACAAATCCCTTGTAGACCGAATTGAATACTCCATAGTCGCGCCAGTCGGTCAGGAAATTGCGTGTCCTGACGAGCGATCTGGGGGGGAATCCAATCTCACCCAAAGTCTTTTCGATCCCGGACATCACTGCGCTCATCTGGCTTTTGACATCGGCAGAAACGTCCGCCGGTTCTCTACCCGAGAGGAAGGCAAACTGACCGGACACGGCATAAGCAGGGCACAGGCCCTTGTCGCTGCGCGGACCGAGAATCGGTGGCGTCCTGGCGAAGATGAGCTCGACTACCGCGTCAATTTCGTAGTCTCCAAGCATTGAAGCGCGGCAAGCCATAGGCGGTGTGTTGTCTCCGGCAGTAGCCAGCAGCGCGGAGAAAATCTCATCCAGGCAGTCCGTCGATACAGCAGTCACGCCCGCAAAAACCAGGCGGTCCAGTGGACAGTTCAACTGGCGCACTGCGCTTTCGACAATGTCGGGAATTTCGTCGCGGCGCCTGCCGCGCAGCCGAAGGCGCATCGATGTGAACTCAAATGCAAGGGCCGAACCGGGCACTGCGGCAACGGCATCAAGCTCAATGACCGCCTGCGGTAACGGGTAACCATTTGAACCGACAACAACATGATCGAAATCCGCACGCGGAAACCGCTCTTCGAACATTGTCATATAGGTGGCATAGTTGCGCATATCGGACAAATAGACTTTCAGGCGCTGCAAATCGTCAGTTTCTGATCCATATTGGCCGAGCACAGCGTCGAGATTCTCGAAGATCTTGCGCGTCTGCGCGCGAAAGTCGGTGGTTCCGGGAGTCTGCCCTGCGACGACTGTGTTTGCATCAGTACCAGCCATAGCGCCGACGAAAACGACATTTTCGACCATGGCGGCATGTGAAAAGTCTGCAATGGGCCGCATCAGACCAGTCGTGGTGATTACACGCATTGTCAGTCCCTAAACGCTAAAGCTGGATTTCGGTCCGAACGCTCCGGACATCCATTTCGTAGTCAAGTTCACTTACCGGTGGGCATGCCAGATGCCACAGGAGGCCGCGCTTCATGGCCCCTCTCCTGGCGATTTCCTGCTCAAGCAGGGGGTGAACGTCGTGCAGCGTATAGAGCTGCGTGGCGGTCGAGTTTTTCCAGGTCTGACCGAATGACGCCATGCGCCTTTCCATTTCGCCCAGGACCCAGTCCGCCTTGATGCGCAATCCGGGTGGGGATACGTCTCCCGGCTGAATGACATGATCCCGATAGTTGCCAAGTCCTTCGGGGGCTTCGCCACTTCCGGCAATGACAAAGTCTCTGGGACCCGCCAAGCCGGCTTGTGGAACGGTATAGGAAAATGCCCACAGGACCACATGCTTCGGCGGCGTCACTTTTGGCGCGACCATCGTACGCGCGATCGGATTTCCGCCTTCGGTATTCAAACCGATCCTTTTTAGTTGTGCGACGTAGTCATGGTTGAATGCGGTGAAGCCAGCCTCGCTCAGCGGTGCGGGGCATCTGAGCTCAATAGCGCACAGGCTGGCGTTGGGTCGACTTTTGCCCTTCAAATGTTCAACGATGCGGTCAAAGCCTTCATCAAGGCGGGGAGGATCCGTGAACTGGACCCGTTCGATTCGGAAGCCGGGCTCTGCGCAAACACCTGCCGAATACTGGAAGACGCCTTTCGCATAGCGATATGCGCCCTCCGCATTTAGAACGGTATCGTACATTCTGAGCCTCTTTGGTGTTTCGTACCTTGCGTTCCACACTTTAAGACACCGCGCGACCCGTGACACAATTTCAAATGTTAGCGCCGAGCGTTGCCGATTTGGTAACGATCAATGCTGCGTGCGAACCCGCATCGGGTTGATGAACGTCCGGGATTCTTGAAGCCAGTGATGGCGGTCATGCTGATGGGGAGGATCCGCGCCGGAAGTGATCCCTGACGCCTGGCTTGACCTTTGCAACATGGTCAAGTCGAGCAAACCGGTCGAAGCGGCTCGCTGATGTAAGACAACTATGCTGCAACCTCTGGCCCCAACCTGCGAGCGGTGGCTTTCGTGATCAGGGTGGTCGCCGGTCGAATGCCGGAGAATGGACTGGACTGCGGATGGACCGGACAATAGTGAAACCGAGCCGCTGCGGGGAACAACATGTCGAATGATCAGATAAACTCCTGTTGCAAGGGCGTTCACGAAGCGCTGCCGCCGGGCCCAGACACACAATACATGGACGCCGCCCTGCTCATTGAGCCGGCCAGCGCTGTGATCCGCGAAGAACTCGCTTCGCGTTTGGTCCCAATCTCGGGGGGGCTCTTTGAAATGGGTGCGCGCAAGTCCACTTATCCGGTCGATATGGATAGCCCCAGACGCAAGGTCAGGCTGTCGCCCTATGCAATTTCGCCGCTTTCAGTCTCCAATGCCGACTATGCCCGTTTCGTCGAGGCCACCGGCTATCGGACCATTGCCGAGCGCGAAGGATGGAGCTTTGTCTTTCATTTGCTGTTGGCCAATCCTGCCCGATACTTCGAACATCCGCCCGGCTT
>Ga0209573_1002795_pt1 | contig 20965 bp, 19 predicted proteins | sample TNRBio252014_DNA_FD_185870 | JGI IMG/M metagenome (GOLD analysis project Ga0209573, IMG submission 185870) | Wastewater treatment Type I Accumulibacter community from EBPR Bioreactor in Madison, WI, USA - TNR Reactor_6/25/2014_ DNA (SPAdes)... | ecosystem: Engineered > Bioreactor > EBPR >...
CATACTGCCCTGTGGCTTGATATTCATCGTGATGGTCACGCTGCCATCTGATTCGATCTTGTACTGTGTTCCCATGACTTTTTTTCCCTAAATTACACCTTTTTTACATCAAATTGGAGCTGCACCCTTCTGGAAGAACTGTTCAATGCCAGTTGAAGGCGACCACCGAGAATAAAGTAACAATAAGCAATGGCCTCATCAAATATGGGCTGGAAAATAAAACCTATAACGATCTGATCAGTCGAAGAGACACCAATGCAAACCCTTTAATCTTGATGCTTTTTATATTGCCCGATGATGCAACCAGGTGGGTAGAGTGCCAAAGCGACAAACTTGTATTTCAGAAACATCTTTTTTGGTATTCAATACCGGACACCGCTCAGCAGGCGATTAATGAAAACTCCAGGACAACTATTGACATTCCTGATACTAATGTAGTAAATTTGAGCACGATGCCTACACTTTTTGACCAGGTAGAAGCATTAACCAGGACGCCATGAGTACTACAGAATTATACAGCAAAATAACAAGCTTCCTTGAAAAAAATGGCTGGAGCCATCAAGGGTCAAGCGAGTATTATGACTACTATAAGCCTTCTGCCGACATGGGCTTCGAGGAAAAGTATCAGCTCAATGTCCCCATTCGCTTTACGGCACCAGACTACAATGAAAGCATCAATTTCATAGCCAGGGTGGTTGCTGATTTTTATGAGTCCACGCCTGACGAGTTATTCTATGACGTTACGGATTATGCCTCCCTTCTGAAGCGCAACGCTGTTTATATGAAATTAGCCAGCAGGGAGCCCAGGCTGAGGGATCACAGTATAAACACCTTGCATGTAATTAATGTGTTAAACGGTTTGAGCAGGTCGTATGAAAACTACATAAAGATATCGTTCAAGAAACTATTCTCGGGCAAGTTCAGGGATGCAAAAAAAACGATGAATGCTGCGAATAAGCTTCTGGAGGTATCTCCGCTGAGAATAGTGGACCTGGAATTTCAAAGCTTCAGCTTTGGCGTATCAGTAGATACGTTAATGGGCAAAGAAGGCATAAGCATTGAGGAAGTGTTGCGCTGGAGAGAGATATCATTGTCGAGGTATAACTCAGAGGTGCTGAATGCCGATTTCTACTCCAGAGATGGTATCGAGCACATAAAAAGCATGTTTGACCCAGGGGAGAGAAAAGCCATATATGAGCCCATATTCAAGGCGATCAATTCAAATGCCTATTCACTGTCTCTGACAGATAATGAATACCGGCCGCAAAAAACGTTTAACCAGGTGCCAAGAAGTACGGAGTTAGAGATCATACCGCCGGAAACGAGGGTGGATGAGTCGCTGCGTCAAATAGGGTATTATTCAGTGCTTATTGCATTTGACAGATCGACGCCACTATCAAAAGGTGTCAATATCTCCAAGAAAATGCTCGAGGATGACTTATTTGCTAAACCTATCGATATCATCGAGATAGACCACATAATCGACGGTGCTAATGTGATCAAGTTCCAGCAGCCGTTAAAAGTTGTGCTGGATAGTGATGCGAATGGTCAATATATATGGAGCCTGGAAGAATTTGATTTAAGCGTAACTACTTCAGATATGCTTAATGCCAAAAAGGAATTAACTGACAAAATCCTGACGTACTATCGCTATTGGAGGCAAGGAGGCGGTGATTTTGAACGCTTGCCGGACTATGAGCGGGCAGGGGCGTTTTTTGCGCAACATGTAATGTCAGAATAATTTGCTTTTAGAGGATGCATGTTCAAGTTAATAATTCATGGGGGCATTAGTCCTCATGGGTCGGACAGAACTGAAGGGGAGCAACTTCGAAGTATATTCCAATACGGAGAAGCCCCTTTGGAACCCCGGTATTGGAATGGGGCAGTAGCGTTATCACCATCAGCTCACCGGTGACGGCTATCGATGCCGGACCGCCCTACTAGCGATAACACAAATTCATCCAGGTAACAAGGTCGAGCAGGATAAATGTTAATAGGCTTGCAAATACAAACACTTTGTTTTATTTTACAAACAATTTGTTTAACTGGCAATGTACTATGGCTGAAAACTACCAACGACTGCCCGGAAGGCCCGATCGGTGCGCATGCGCCTGCAAAAAACGAAGGATTTATCTGCTAGGCTATGGCTGTTACTGAAGCTTGTTGCTTTATACCTGAAGGTGCTAAAAAAATCAAATAATTCTTAGCCATTTCTGAGATTGAAAGACATGAACGCGCAAAAGGTTGCAAATACTGATATTTGTCATGATGAGATAGTCCGCCCAGTGGCTCACAAAAGGCTCCTTCAATCGAAGGGGCCTTTTTTTTGCCTCTAACCAAATAACCCCCTCAATCCTACCTTTATAATAAATTCTCTCCTATATTTGAGCGGCGGTAATTTTTTTGCATTTTATTTGCCATTCGTTCTATTTTTATATCAAAAATTTGCGAAAAACCTATGCACAACGAATTACAATTCCTCGACTATTCCGTATTTCTGATCTACTTCATAGTGGTTTCGGGATATGGATACTGGATCTACCGGCGCAAGCGCCAGGCGGAGACCAGTTCAAAAGACTTCTTTCTGGCAGAAGGAGCGCTTACCTGGTGGGCTATCGGCGCTTCGCTGATTGCATCCAACATCAGTGCAGAGCAATTCATCGGCATGTCGGGGTCTGGTTTTGCCATGGGTCTGGCCATTGCATCTTATGAATGGATGGCGGCTGCTACTTTGCTGGTAGTGGCGGTGTTTTTTCTTCCGATATACCTTCGGAACAAAATCTACACCATGCCCCAGTTTCTGGCCCAGCGCTATAGTCCGCTGGTAGCCACTATCATGGCCGTATTTTGGTTATTGGTTTATGTATTTGTCAACCTCACCTCTATTTTATACCTCGGCGCCCTGGCTGTGAGCACCATTTCGGGATTCAGCTTTACCGCCTGCGTGGTCGGTTTGTCCATTTTTGCCATCTTTATCACCCTGGGCGGCATGAAAGTAATCGGTTACACCGACGTTATTCAGGTGCTCGTACTCATCATGGGCGGTTTGGCCACCACCTACCTGGCGCTCGATCTTGTGGCGCAGCAGTTTGGCGGAGAAGGCATGTGGTCGGGATTGAGCTTGTTGCATGCGAAAGCGGATACGCATTTCCATATGATTCTGGAGCCCGGGCAGATGATGATGCCCGACGGCAAGGGCGGCTTAGAAGACGCGTACAACAAACTCCCCGGTTTGGCGGTCATCATCGGCGCCATGTGGATTGCCAACCTCAACTATTGGGGTTTCAACCAGTACATTACCCAGCGCGCCTTGGGCGCAAGTCTGGAAACCGCCCGTTCCGGCTTGTTATTTGCCGCCTTCTTGAAACTCATCATGCCCATCATCGTAGTATTGCCGGGTATTGCCGCTTATGTGTTGTATCAAAACGGCGCTTTCCAGCAGGAAATGACGGAAGCCGGCGCTGTGCGCCCCGACAGGGCCTATCCGGTGCTGCTCAACTTGCTGCCAGTCGGTTTGAAAGGACTTTCCTTTGCGGCACTGACGGCGGCCATCGTAGCCTCTCTGGCCGGCAAGGTGAATAGCATTTCGACCATTTTCACACTCGACTTATACCAAAAATACTTTAACAAAGGCGCCAGCGAAACGGAATTGGTGCGCGTGGGTCGCATAGCCATCCTCGTTGCTATGATTATCGGCGCGGTAGTAGCGCCGGCGCTGGCTAACTTCGGACAAGTATTCCAATACATCCAGGATTTTACCGGTTTGATCTCCCCGGGTGTAGTGGCCATCTTCATGCTGGGTATGTTCTGGAAACGCAATACGGCTACAGCAGCCCTGGTAGGCGCCCTGGCCACCATCCCCACCGGAATTTTGCTCGAACGGGTATTTGTGGGCATGCCCTTCCTGCACCGCATGGGCTGGGTATTTTTCATTCTTATTGCCTTGATGATACTGGTGAGCATGATAGACGTTAAAGGTCGTAAGGTGGATCACACCGTAATCATGGAGCGATCTATGTTCCGAACCTCTACATCGTTCACTATCGGCTTGCTGTTAGTATTGGGTATATTGACGGCCCTGTATATTGTATTCTGGTAGTGAAATAGTGAACTGTGAACTGTGAACTGTGAACAGATCAAGAAGCAGTTCACAGTTCACTGTTCACTGTTCACCCAAAACATTCCTCCGTTCGCTTTGTTGCTCCCTGTTGAAAACATAACTTTGCGGCGCCGCGGGCGTCCGTGAAAAATTATACCAATGGAGCAACCCGTTCAACCACAGGAAATAAAACCGTACGATAAAACCGGCAGCAAAAAAAGCCAGGTGTCGAGCATGTTCAACCGGATAGCCCCGTATTACGACCTGCTCAACCGGCTATTGTCGGCAGGTATCGACGTTATTTGGCGGCGCAAAGCCCTCAAAGAACTCAGCGACCATCGCCCCCAATACCTATTGGATGTAGCTACCGGCACCGCTGATGTAGCCATTGAGGCTGCGCGTATGCTCAAGCCTGCCAAGATCATCGGAGTAGATATCGCCGCCGAGATGCTCGACATCGGCCGCAAGAAAATCAAGTCGCGCGGATTAAGTCCGATTATCGAGTTACAGGAAGCCGACTCGGAGAATCTACCTTTCCCAGACAATACGTTCGATGCTATTACCGTTGCTTTTGGAGTAAGGAATTACGAAAACCTGGAAAAAGGCCTGGCCGACATGAATCGCGTGTTGAAGCCCGGCGGGAAAGTGGTGATCCTGGAGTTTTCAAAACCACGGGTTTTTCCTTTCAAACAGTTGTTTAACCTTTACTTTAAATACATGCTGCCGCTTATAGGCAGATTTACATCCAAGGATCCGCGCGCTTACAGTTATCTTTATGAATCTGTACAAGCGTTCCCCGATGGGCAGGCATTCCTTGATATTATGCACAAAACCGGTTATACTTCAAATCAATGCAAACCACTTACATTGGGAATCTGCTCCATCTACACGGGGCTAAAATAATTGCTGCCGTACTTTTTCTGGCTTTATGGCAACCCCTTCAGGCACAACGCCGCGATCCGGGTAACTACAACTATTACGAATTCAACCGGAAATCGTATTATTTTGGTATTACGCTGGGCATCAACCGGAGCAGTTTTACGCCGTTTCGCTCCCGCGATTATATCTACAGCGATTCGATACGAGGTATTGAGTCGGCCAACGGCCCAGGGTTCAACCTCGGTATTGTGACCAACCTCAAAATTGGCGAATACTTTGATTTTCGCTTCCTGCCTACCCTTTCGTTTTCTGAACGCAACCTGAGTTATACCAAAAATACGAGGTTTAATTCGATCAGTCAACGAAGCGTGGAGTCTGTTTTTGTTGAAATGCCTTTCCAATTTCGCTATAAATCAGCGCCTTATCGCGACAAACGACTATTTATTATCGCCGGCATCAAATATGCTTTTGACGTGGCCAGCGATTCGCGAACCCGCCAGGCAGAAACGCTGGTAAAAATCGCTCCGCACGATTTTTCACTGGAATACGGGGCCGGCATCCAGTTTTTCTTCCCCTATTTTATCTTTTCACCGGAGTTTAAGATCTCCCACGGCATCGGCAATACGCTGATTTTTAACCCTAATCTAGAGGAATCGACCGTGCTGGAAAAGGTACTATCCAGAGCCTTTACTATTTCGCTGCATTTTGAGGGGTGAGGTCCGGGGAAGAACTTTGTGGGTGACGGCTTAGGAGTAGCCCAGGTGGTGACGGCCGGGGAGGTTCCTTGGTGGTGACGCGTGACGCGTTATTATACCTTTCCAATCCTTAGGTCACCTCCCCGGACATTCCCAAGCCGTCACCTCCCCCGTTCTTCCCAGGACGTCACCTCCCCCGTTCTTCCCAGGACGTCACCTCCCCCGTTCTTCCCAAGCCGTCACCCCCTCCGTTCTTCCCAGGACGTCACCTCCCCCGTTCTTCCCAGGACGTCACCTCCCCCGTTCTTCCCAGGACGTCACCTCCCCTGTTCTTCCCGGGACGTCACCCCCATACGGGCAATGCCTGCACCCGCTCTTGCAACAATAGCCCCGTTGCTGGAGGTAATACGCGGTAAACACGTACAATCCATTTTCAATATAATAATCGCGGCCCTCTACCAGTGGACCGGGAGCGGTTTTGGACTTAGACTTGTCTTTCATCGAAAAAAATTAGGCCTGCTGGAGGGCCGGCATGCGGTATTTAGCCCATTCAAAAACACCGAACAGCAGCGCGCTGTAAAACAGATCTCCGGCTAAGGTATTGCCAAAAAATGGAAGGCCGGCGGCGTAACAGGCTCCCAAACCCGCAATAGTTTGGGGATAAACCGTGCTGCCCAGCCATACACTGAAATTAGTGATCAGGAAAAACAGTACTGACGCCGACAAACTTGCCACGAGAATACGCCCGGGGCGGATACGAGTGAGCACCAGGAATCCCAGTATTGCGATAGCTGCAAAAGCGGCGTATACCCATGCGCTACCCCACCAAACAAAAGATTCCGAAGGGTAATAAGCCTTGTACACCACATTATTCAGCACCAGGTCGCTTAGCCACATGGCCACAAAGGGGACGGCAACTGCCACCCAACGCCGGGAGAAATAGGCGGCGCCGAACAAGGCCATACCGCCGATGGGCGTGAAATTATACGGATGCGGAATGAGGCGGCTCATAGCCGCAATAAGAATGACAACAATCAGTATGGCATATTTCCATACCTTTGGATTATTATTTATGTAGGTATTCATTGTAACAAACCGTTTGGGCAAAAATACACGCTTTTATCAAAAAGTTTACTTTTGCGCTAGCGGGAATCGCAAATCCCTCTATCAAGTAAACGGAATAACAGCAAATTCAATTATACATGAGTTTATCGCAAATTCTGGCGGGCACAGCAATTGTCATTTCAGCTTTGGCCTGCCTTTCGCTCTCTTCTTGTCAACAACGCGACTCCTCGGCGAGTTCGAGTAGCCAGAAAGAAATTGTAGTCTACAGCTTTCGCAACGATAGCGCCGATGTACAGCTTTTCCGACAGTTTGAAACCCGAAACAACGTCCGCGTGCGGGTAGAAACCATGACTGATCAGGCAATGCTGCAGCGATTAGCCCAGGAGGCCGGCAAACCGGTTGCCGACGTGGTGATATTCAGCGATATAGCCTGGGCGGAGATGGCCCAAAAACAAGGCACGCTGCAGGTTTGCTGGTCGGACGCCATCAATAGAAATGTGCCATCGAGGTATACCGACAAAGACGGGTATTGGGTGGGGCTGAGCAAATGGGCGCTGGCTTTCGTGCACGCCAAAAGCGTGGTAGGTAGAGATCGCTACACCAGCTACGACGCCCTTGCCGATGCCAGGCTCAAAGGCAAAGTATTGATACCCGGCTACAAAAGAGATCGAGGACAAGCCCTGATTGCCGCCATGCTGGCCAATGAAAAAGAAGCGGTGGTGCAACAACGCATGAAAGGATGGGTAGACAACAAGCTATCGCTCGACTTTTCGAATGACAACGACTTATTTACGGCCCTCTCGGCAGGCAAAGCAGCGATTGCGTTGACCAACGGAGAAAGCTTCCTGCGCTGGCGTTATTCCGGCAACCCACAGTCTTTCCAGGCATCAGAACAACTCGACCTGGTGTACCCTACCGACAACGCAGGCAGAAGCTACTTCAATATGGTAGTAGCCGCCATGCCGGCTAATTCGCCCAACAAAGACTACGGATTGTTGCTTATCGGCTTCCTCACCAGCAATGACGCCCAGGGCGTATTTTGCGATTCGAGATTTGAACTTCCCGTAAACGCCGCTGTCATACCTTCCGAACTCTTATTGTCAAATAGTGTATTTGTAGAAATTGAATGCGACTGGGGTGTCGCAACTGAAAAATTGGACGCTGCCGATCAACTGCTCCAATCAGCAGGCTGGTAATATTTATTGGCAATCAGGCCAACAATTCCGGTTTTAAAGAAGCTTTTTCACCCCATGAAACGTTAATTTGTATACATTTCAAGGTGCTTATTGCATGAAAATCAAAACGCTTACGCTTTTATTCCTTATCGGTCTCCACGTCATACCCGCCCTGTCGCAACCTGATCGCTGGCAACAGCGCGCGGTTTATAACATGGACATCGCATTTGATGTGGCTACACATCGGTTTGAAGGCAAACAAGAATTGAGATATACCAATAATTCTCCGGATACATTATCCAAAGTGTTCTACCACTTGTATTTCAACGCTTTTCAACCCGGAAGCGCCATGGATGTGCGCTCACGCAATATTCTCGACCCCGATAGCCGGGTAGCCGACCGGATATTCAATCTGAAACCGGAAGAAACCGGTTATCACCATATTAATTCGCTGTTTCACAGAGGAAAACCGGTAAAATACGTCGTTGAAGGCACCATCCTGGAAGTAGAGCTTCAATCGCCTATTTTGCCCGGTGAGACAAGCCTTTTTGAGATGAAATTTTCCTCTCAAGTACCGATCCATATCAGGCGTTCCGGGCGCGACAATTCAGAAGGCATAGACTATTCCATGGCGCAGTGGTACCCCAAGCTTTGCGAATACGACTACCAGGGCTGGCATGCCAATCCCTATATCGCCCGCGAATTTTACGGCGTATGGGGCGATTTCGAAATACGCATTACCATCGACAAAAACTACGTCATAGGAGCTACCGGCTACTTGCAAAACCCCGGTGAAATAGGCCACGGCTACGAATCAGAAGGCCAAAAAGTAAAACACAAAGGAAAAACCCTGACCTGGCACTTCGTAGCGCCCAATGTACACGACTTTGTATGGTCTGCCGACCGCGATTACAAGCATACCGTGTACAAACGCAAAGACGGCATCGAGCTGCATTGTTTTTACCAGCCGGGAGAACGAACCACCAGTTGGGCGGAGCTGCCTGCCATCATGGACAAGGCACTCGACTATATCCAGTCCCAATACGGCCCCTACCCCTACAAGCAATACTCGTTTTTACAAGGCGGCGACGGAGGCATGGAATACCCCATGGCGACCCTTATTACAGGTAATCGCCCACTTCAAAGTCTTGTCGGCGTATCTATCCACGAAATCATGCACAGTTGGTATCAAATGATCCTGGGCACCAACGAAAGCCTGTATGCCTGGATGGATGAAGGGTTTACCGATTATACCGAATCAGAAGTAGCTAATTATCTCCGCAAAGAGAAAATATTGCCCGGCGCTCCGGCGCCTGACCCCCATGCCGGACAGGTTTCAGGTTATACCAACTTTGCCAAATCGGGTTACGAAGAGCCGCTGATCACACACGCCGACCACTTTCAGACCAATGCAGCCTATTCGGTTGGCGCCTATACCAAAGGCGCGTTGTTTTTACATCAATTAAATTACATCATTGGCAAACAGGCTTTCGACAGAGGCATGCTTCGGTATTATTACGACTGGCGGTTTAAGCACCCCAATGTCAATGACTTTATTAGGGTAATGGAAAAAGAATCGGGACTTGAACTCGACTGGTACAAAGAATATTGGGTAAACACCACCCATAATATCGACTACGGCATCAAATCGGTTATAGAAATCGTAGGCCATACCCAGGTGATATTGCAAAACGAAGGCCTGATGCCCATGCCCCTCGATGTGGTAGTCACCTATACCGACGGAAGCAAAGAAGTTTACAACATTGCCCTGGATATTATGAGGGGCAATAAACCAGCAGAGCCAGATCAGGTCAAATACAATACTTTGCCCGACTGGCCCTGGGTAAACCCGGAATATACGTTTATGCTTACCGTGCCAAAGGACAAAATTGCGAATATCGTCATTGACCCATCGGGGCGAATGGTTGATTTCAACAAGGGCAATAACAGCTACAAGAAGTAGATCAATAAATCAGGTTGTATGAAAATCCTCCAATTGTGCAAAAAATTTCCCTATCCGCTTATGGATGGAGAATCCATTGCGGTGCACAACCTGAGCAAATCGCTGCAACAGCAGGGATGTGAAGTGACCTTGTTGGCTATGAACACCCTCCGCCATTATTATGAAGCGGAGCAAATACCTGACGACCTGCGTCATTACAAAGCCGTCCACCGTGTCGATATCGATAACCGGATTAAGATACACGAAGCTTTTTTCAACTTATTTTCCCGCGATTCTTACCATATAACCCGCTTTATCTCTTCCGATTTCAGCGAGCAGTTGGTCAAATTGTTGCAGCAGGAAGAATACGACGTCGTACAACTGGAAACGCTCTACCTGGCGCCGTACATCCCGCTTATCAGGCAACACAGCCAGGCAATAATCGCCATGCGCGCACACAACGTTGAACACGAAATCTGGCAACGAATCACCTCAAATACCGGTTTCGCCCCCAAACGTTATTACCTGCGCCACCTGACCCGGAAATTGCGAAAATTCGAAATAGAGGCGCTCCGGCAATTCGACATCATGGTAGCTATTTCCGAGCGCGACCTCCACAAATTTCGTAATATGGGGTACCAGGGCGTCGCTGTTGTAGTACCGATAGGCATTGAAGTCACCACTTACCAGCCCGACTATCTGGCTTACAAACGCGAACCTACAATGGCTTTCATCGGTTCGCTCGATTGGATGCCAAACGTAGAAGGCTTGAATTGGTTTTTAGAATCCGTCTGGCCGGTCATCCGCTTAAAATATCCCGCCATGCAACTGCATATCGCGGGCAGAAATACGCCGGTTTGGCTTCAGCAACTGCAATTGCCCGGGGTAACCGTTCACGGAGAAGTACCCGATGCGGCTGCATTTATCAACCAACACAGCATGCTCATCGTACCTTTGCTGTCGGGAAGCGGGATGCGCGCCAAAATACTTGAAGGCATGGCGCTTGGCAAAGTAGTACTGACCACCTCCCTCGGCCTGGAAGGCATAACAGCCCGCCACGAAAAAGAAGTACTTGTAGCCGATACGCCGCAAGATTTTCTGCAAACCATCAACTGGTGTTTCCGGCAAAACGGGCAATTGGAAAACATGGGCCGCAATGCCCGGCAATTCGTAGCCCAGCATTACAACAATCAGGAAATCGGGCGCCAATTGCTGCAAGCCTATTCCAGTTTAATAGTGGAAGCATAGTAACCTGGCATGCTGGACATTCTGCTTCATATCGCTTTTTGGGGCTGCCTCGCGGCTGTCTTTCATACTTACCTGGCCTACCCGTTGCTGGTGAAATGGCTGGCCAGCGGCAAAAGCAATAACTCGCTCGTCTTTACCCCTCATGACGAAAACCTGCCCCTGGTCAGCATCCTCATGTCGCTATACAACGAAGAACGTGTAATACAGGACAAACTGCTCAGCCTGGAGCAACTCGACTACCCCCGGGAAAAATTGCGCCTATATATCGGCTCGGATGCTTCTTCAGACGCCACTAACGGTATCGTGGCGGAAGCGTCGAAGCGGCTTCCCTGGCTTCACTTTTCTCCTTTCACCAACCGCAGGGGCAAACCCGGCGTCATCAACGAATTGGCTGAGCTGGCTTGCAAGGCCAACCCGGCCGCCTCGCATCACATTTTCGTGATCACAGATGCCAACGTCATGTTGACACCCGACGTATTGCAGCAGCTCGTCAAACACTTCAAAAACCCGGAAATAGCGCTTGTTGACGCGCACATGGTACATACCGGCATGCAACAACAGGGCATTTCCCGCTCCGAAGAGCTATACATTTCCAGCGAAGTCCTGCTCAAACACCGCGAAGGCATTTGCTGGGGGGCCATGATGGGGCCGTTTGGCGGTTGTTACGCCGTGCGTTCCAATTATTTTTCACCCGTACCTCCCGCCTACCTTGTCGACGATTTTTACATCGCCATGCGCGCTTTCGAGCAGGGCGGCAAAGCCGTCAACGAGCTACATGCGCGGTGTTATGAAGCCGTCTCACACGAAATCAGTCAGGAATATCGCCGCAAAGCCCGAATTGCTGCTGGAAATTTTCAAAATATGACGACATTTGCGCGCATGTGGTGGCCACCGCTCGGCGCCTTGCGGTTTGCTTTTTTCTCACACAAGGTACTGCGCTGGCTTACCCCCTTTTTATTATTGGCCGCCATGGCGGCGGCATTGGTTTTGTTTGTTAGAGGCAACATATACTACGGCTACTTGTTAGTTATGATGTTGTTTGCCCTGATAGGCATACCTGCAATTGACTTTATTTTGCAACGCTTGCAAATCAATATCCTGCCTTTGAGGAGTGCCAGGTATTTCGTAATAATGAACCTGGCCTTACTTACGGGCTTTATGCGATTTATCAATGGAATCAAAAACAATGTTTGGGAACCCGTACACCGCTACCATCCAGGAGGAGGCCGTTAAATTAAACACCATCGACGAAGCTATTGCCGATATCCAAGCCGGCAAGGTAATCATCGTAGTCGACGACGAAGACCGCGAAAACGAGGGTGACTTTATATGCGCCGCCGCCTGCATCACGCCGGAGATCATCAATTTCATGGCTACACACGGCCGGGGACTCATCTGCGCCCCTATCGACGAGCGCCGCGCCGACGAGTTGAACCTCAACCTGATGGTCAACTCCAATACCAGCCTGCACGAAACTGCCTTTACGGTATCTATCGACCTGATCGGCCAGGGTTGCACCACCGGCATTTCCGCATACGACAGGGCAACCGGCATCCGGGCGCTGGTTGATCCCAATACCCAGCCCGCTGATTTTGCCCGGCCCGGACATATATTCCCCCTTCGCGCCAAAACCGGCGGCGTATTGCGCCGTACCGGCCATACAGAAGCGGCTATCGACCTGGCCAGATTGGCAGGTTTTTATCCGGCCGGCGTACTCGTAGAAATCCTCAATGAGGACGGCACCATGGCCCGCCTGCCCCAGTTGATCGAAATTTCCAAGAAATTCGACTTGAAAATCATCGCCATCAAAGACCTGGTGGCCTACCGCATGCGCAACGAAAGGCTCATCAAACGCGAGATGAGCGTGAATATTCAATCGGCTTACGGAGATTTTGAAGTAATCGCCTACCGACAGATTACCACCAACGACATCCACCTGGCGATCAAAAAAGGACAGTGGGACTGCGACGAACCCGTGCTGGTGCGCGTGCATTCCGCTTCTGAAACCGGCGAAGTACTCGGCGCCATCTTTGAAAACTACGGCATCCAATTGCAGAAAGCCATCGAACAGATCAGCCAGGAAGGAAAAGGCGTATTGCTGTATATGCGCCACGGTGAAAAATCGGATATGCTGCTCCAGCAACTACAACAATTTGCCCAGCCGGACGCCAAACCCGAAAGTGAACAACGCGATTTCGGCGTCGGCGCGCAAATCCTGCGCGATCTGGATATCTGCAAAATACGCTTGATCACCAACAACCCCAAACGCCGCATCGGACTCACCGGCTACGGCCTGGAAATAGTGGAAAACCTCGAATTGTGAGCCGTCTATGAGGTATGAGCGCAAATACATACTCGAACGCGCCATGCCCGAAGCGTGGTTAGCCTGGTTGTACGGGCTGCCGCCGGCTTTCCGCACCAGTTATCCGCCCCGGCAGATCAACAACATCTATTTTGACGATTTCGACCTGACCAGCTACCAGGAAAACAGCGCCGGTATTTCGAGGCGTTCAAAATACCGGATGCGCTGGTATGGAGACGCATACGACCTATTACCCCAGCCTGTGTTGGAAATTAAAACAAAAGAAGCCCTGCTGGGAGAAAAAACCTACCGGCAGCTACCCGATACGTCATGGGGAGAACTACCGGCATTATTTCGCCAGATACCCGAGCTGACCAATTCCAACCTCCGTCCGGTATTGGTCAACGCTTACCGGCGTCAATACCTCGAAAGCGCCGACGGTCGCTTCCGGCTTACCCTCGACAGCGAGCTGCGCTTCGGCCCTTATACCCGCAAGGCCATGCGCTTTGACTTTCAACTTCCCGGCATTTCCATACTCGAACTCAAATACGCCGCCGCCTCGGACGACGAAATCGACGACATCACCCAGCACTGGCCGTTCCGAATGACCCGTTTTTCAAAATACAGCGTGGGCATGCAACTCATCATGGATTAAAAACCGACACCTTATGGTAAGCATCATCATGGGCTCCGACTCCGACCTACCGGTCATGCGAAAAGCAGCCGACATGCTGAAAAGTTTCGGCATTCCCATAGAAGTCACGATAGTCTCGGCGCATCGCACACCTGAGCGCTTGTATGCGTTTGCCAAAGAGGCGCATACGCGCGGCGTACAAGTCATCATAGCCGGCGCCGGCGGCGCCGCGCACCTGCCCGGCATGGTAGCTTCGCTCTCTCCCCTACCCGTCATCGGCGTGCCCATCAAATCCTCCAATTCAATCGACGGTTGGGATTCTGTGTTGTCGATTTTGCAAATGCCGAGCGGCGTGCCGGTAGCCACCGTGGCCCTCAACGGCGCCGCCAATGCCGGCATTCTGGCCGCCCAGATTCTCGGCGCGCAGGACCCTGCTATTCGACAGCGTATTATCGATTATAAGCAGCAGTTGGCCGATGAGGTGAAGGTGAAGTATACCAGATTGGAACGGGAGGGTTATGAGGGGGGAGGGGTTGATGTTGGATGTTAGATTTTTGATGTTTGATGCGATCTTTGCTGACTTGTGTTAGAGGCCCTTTTCACCCTACAAATCATCCATTGTATCCTCCGCTGGCGCGAGTTTCCACCTCGTGCCGTTTATCCTTCGGGGTTTACCCGATCGCACTGTATGTCTGTCGGGTTGGAACCCGACTGATAGGCGGCACGAGATTTGAATCTCGCGCCAGCACCCGCGTGTTTTGTTTTTGGTTTTAGTGGTTGTTTTTGGCAACCTCGCGCCAGCGGGGGCCTCCATTAACGTCAATTATTGCGGCCCCAATATCAAACGGTGGTTGCTTAAACCCTATTTTAGTCCTTCTATCAATGTAAAATCCAATGCCTTTCTAAGCTTCTTTTTATTATCTCCTTCATAATAAAATATATCTCCGGTATTTACCATTTTTTTTAATTCCTGCACATAACAAGGTCCATCGGGAACATACTGGTTATCTTCAAAAAAAGGAAAAAGATCTCTGCTAATTAAACGTAAGCCGATTATCTCTTTAGTAGTCGCTTTTCGATGTAAAATTTTTTTTAATGGTAATGTAATGTTTTCACTATTTAAAGAAAAGGACAATTGAAATTCTGCATTTAGGGTAACTGGCTTTACAAATTCAAGTTTGTAATTTATAGCTGGCAAAGTATCTCTCATCTCATAACTTGAACTCCAATAAATACAAAGAACCTGAGCTTCTTTGATCAACGCTTCATCCTCGACTTTGGGTAAAGTGCAACCAAGTAAAAATGCAGAGATTATTAGAAGAAACTGATTTAAATTCATGACACTATGTTTACATGTTATCGGTTATGGACTTTTTTTGCGCAGATGTTAATGCATTGAATGTCCTTTTGTGTTTAAACTCAAGTCGATAGACTTTTCGGTGCTCTGCGGAATCACCTCCTGCTAATCCTCTGACTCCATGACCATAATATTCGTGAACGCCAAGAGTAGATTGTGCATGTTCGACAGTGGTCATTTGTCCTTTACCAAACAATATCCTAGTCGTAACATTTATACTTCCATCTTTTTTTGTTTTTGTGCCGGCTTCAGCACTAATAGGTATATTCGTAGGATTGCCATACCTTTCCCCATTAAGTTGTGAAAGGCCTTCGTGATCATTAACTGTATCTATTATATTGATGATGCCACCTTCCAATTTATCAAGCGAAAAGGACTGCCCATCAACTAACTCTCCTTCCATCTGTTCTACCACATGTGTGTACACTTTTGAAAACCCTTCTGCGCTTAATCCTCCGTCATTTAATTTTGCAACCAAGGGGCTTTTTTCAGCCCAGATCATTACTTGATCATGATTTAATGGTTGGTTGCCTTTTTTTCTAATAACGGTTTTAAAAGCAGTTCTGTCCATGATGATGATTTCACCAGTATATCCTTCAGAGTCTACACCCAAGAAATTTCCGTTTTTATCGAAAATTGGACTATCTAATTCACCGTCAGTGTCAATTCTCATTATTGGGTTATTCTGAGCGTAATTGTATGACGACACCCACGCCCGCTCCTCCCCCAACGGATCCACCCCTAAAAACCTGCACACATCGCTATCATACAACCGCGCCCCCAGGTTATCCCAGCCCGTTTCGGCGTCTCTTTCTTTGTAGGTGAACAAGAAGCGCGACTTTTCGCAGTTTGACCATTCGCGTAAGATAGCGCCGAAGGGATAGTAGTCTGCTGCGTATTCCAGCATGTAGTGTATGCTATCGGCTGCACAGTTTATAACGCTGTGGTATACTACCCTGGTATTGCCTAGGTGCCCCATGAGCACCCGCTACAATGACGGCCGCTACCCGCTGGCGCGAGGTTCCACCACGTGCCGTTTATCCTTCGGGTTTTACCCGATTGTACTGTGCCTGTCGGGTTGGAACCCGACTGATAGGCGGCATGAGATTTGAATCTCGCGCCAGCGCCCGCGTGTTTTGTTTTTGGTTTTAGTGGTTGTTTTTGGCAATCTCGCGCCAGCGGGGTAGTTATTTTTCGCTGGCTCCTAAGTGTAAGCATTACCTATTTCCCTGGATAGTTCTTCGTACTAATTTATCTAGATTAACTATTAGCGCATGCAACTCAAAAGGAATAGCCGGTGCGCTAGAATATCCATTAGACTGAGTTTTAATATATTTTGAATTTGAAAAAAAGACTTCTATGTTAAATAAAGGAACATCACTCGCATGCTTGTTGTAATTTGTATCCAGGGAGACATGTAATAATCTGCTGGAAAGCTTCATTAAATAAATATAATCATTCTTATTTATTTCTATACTCTTGTAATTCAATGCTTCATTATTTTCAAAATAAAAATTTGTACGCAATTTCTCAGGAGTGATATATGCATTATAGGTCATAAATTCATCAGTTGAAGAAATAATAATTGAATCGATATTAGTTTTTAGGTTATTACTAATAATTGACTGAAAGCATATAACAGGTTGATTATTGCTAACAAAGCATAATAATGAATCTTTAGTCATGGTAATACTAATTTTACAATTTTGTTGTTCACAAAAGGAGTATAAGTTATTGTTTCGTTGTGTGTACTCAACAAAATTATCATTAAAATTCATTGAGCCAAGTCTTCTAAAACCAAGCGGAAATTCTATATTTTTATTATCGATATACAATTGAATATTTTCTTTTTTTGCATCGTAAAATGCACTATATAAAAACGTGTTTTCTTTGTTTTCAAGTAAAGCTGTATCAACCGTCGCTATTTTCCATGTCCCTCTAATATCAATACGCTGAATTGGCTTATTACAGGATAAAGCCAGTATCATGAATATCAATAGTGTCGATCGCATTTTAATATTTTTTTTGTCTGTTGCTAACATGTTGAATGTAATTTTTTGAAGCAAGGTTAATCGCTGAATTTTTATTGGGATCTATAACGATAGGATCAATTATTGAATGGTTTTCGTTTCCTGGATATTTTTTATGAAGTGGTTCATGAACGCCTAGTATGTTGATTGCATCTCCGCTATTTCCAAGAAACCAAAGATGATTAAAAGTCGTGCTATATTCAATATCTCCCCCCAAACGATAGCTGTTTACGTATGCCGTGATACTCCATTTATCATTATTTCCCGGAGATGAGGATGCAATTCTTCCATGTGCACTTTCAATATTGATGGGATTATTATCAAAATAATCACTTTGAAGTTCTATAATACCACTTTTTGATGCTTCTTTTAGTAAATTAGTAAATACATTAGATAACATCTTTCTATCTCCAGCAACATTATAATCAAAATCATTCTCAACAAAATGATCCAATGTTTGGACAAATGGACTGCGATTTGCCCATTTCATTACTTGCTTGTGATCCAAAGGATTTTGTGTGTCTTTTATTCTTGCATGATAGGCTTCTTTGTCCATAATAATAATATCACCTTGAAACCCCTCTGAATCCGTTCCAAGAAAATTGCCCTGCCGGTCAAAAATAGGACTATCCAAAGCCCCTGTTGCATCAATTCGAAGTAATGGGTTATTCTGTACATAATTATAGGAGGTTAATGAAGGCCTCTCATATTCCAACGGATCCACCCCCAAAAACCTGCACACATCGCTATCATACAACCGCGCCCCCAGGTTATCCCAGCCCGTTTCGGCGTCTCTTTCTTTGTAGGTGAACAGGAACCGCGACTTTTCGCAGTTTTCCCATTCGCGTAAGATAGCGCCGAAGGGATAGTAGTCTGCTGCGTATTCCAGCATGTAGTGTATGCTATCGGCTGCACAATTTATAACGCTGTGGTATACTACCCTGGTATTGCCTAAATGGTCGTAATTGTAATAACTCACCTGGGGCCGGCCGGCCCCCTCGTTGCCGGGGTTGTCGCCGCTGAGGGGGTCGCCGGGGGCGGAGCTTTGTTGCAAGGGGGGCAGGGGGGTAATCAACAGGCCGTTGTTGCCGGGGCGCTGACTTAATATCACGTCCACCGCGCCGATTTGTCCCGAGGCGCCGTTGTTGTAGGTCAGGCGGAACAAGTCGGCGGCGCTGCGCACTACCAGGCGTTGTTCCATGACGTAGGCGGCATCGATGCCGCCCAACTCCCGGTCGAAGACGTAGCGCCGCGAGCCGTCGCAGAAGCGCAGGCGGTATAAGACTATGGGAAATAGCATGATAAAGTACTGCTTGCATTATTTAATTCGCCTGAACTTGTATTTTGAATAATCTATTAGGCTTTTTAAGATATTCCCTGTTTTTTGAATTATCACAAAATCTTCCATAGGGCTTTGGTAATATGATCCGACAAACCCCTGTTTATTAGAAAAAATAACAACTCCATCTAGTGGGCCTGTTTCTAATGGATCGGGTGTGGGTATAAAATCATGAATCTTTATTACAGCGAACCTTTCTTCGTTTTTATGCAAGATGTTTATCAGCTCGACTTGATATGCTATTACCCTAAAAGCATTATTGTTTTCTGAAAACCAGTTATTATGTTTAATAGTAATAGTATGTATATCGTTAACCCTATCTTTGAAAGAAAACAATAATTCATTTTTACCAGATTGACCAGATAGATTAACGTACACATTATCTCCATCAAATATCAATTGATTATTTGGTAGATTCTCAAGGAATGGAGATGTTAAGCGATAGGTACATTCTCCTTCTCTTAACAATGAAGTTGTGAAAATAAAGTCACTTTTGGATGTGATTTCAGATGAAAAACAAACTGGGGATATTGGATGGGTAATATTACGGCAAGCCCCAAATATTACCAATGCTAATCCTGTGATAACTTTCTTATTCATACCCCAAGATTTTGTCAATTTCATCTAGCTGTTTTTTCGCTCGTGTTTTACTATACTTAGGGTTAGTTTTAATTTCCTGAGTTTCTGGGGAATAGTATTCAGGCTCCCCGCTGGCACGAGATTCCACCTCGTGCCGTTTATCCTTCGGGTTTTACCCGATTGTACTGTGCCTGTCGGGTTGAAACCCGGCTGATAGGCGGCACGAGATTTGAATCTCGCGCCAGCTCCCGCGTGTTTTTGTTTCTGGTTTTAGTGGTTGTTTTTGGCAACCTCGCGCCAGCGGTGTAAGCCAAACTTTTCATTTTTACTTAATGCTGCTAAACTCTAGATAGACTGAATCTTCGTCTCAATAATACTAGGAGTTTGCCCTGAAAATTCTAATTCAGAAACGAGTAATAAGCCAGAATTTGGATGATATAGGTTTACCACGTAAAGCCTCCTTTTAATCTGCCCTATATCTATGACCACTAACTGGCTGTTACTTCTTCTAAAAGTAGATTTCTTAATTTCATTAAGTAAACTCGTGTCACATGGTATACTCATTTTTAAGCCGAAGTACTCTACCTGAGACTCTACCCCTCCTGGCGTAATATTTACAAATTGCAAATTTGTAATACTGTCTATTCTAGACAACTCAGATACGACAGTCAAGTCTGTAATTACTTCTTGTAATATTTTCTGAGTAAAATCATTATTGTTACATGATATTAGTAGAACTAAAATCAGACCAATTGATTTTGTTATTAACCTATTCATCTTTCTTTGGGATTGTGGGCAACGTATTCGGATTGTTTTCATATGCATGCTGCAGTTCTTCCTCTCGACTAATGAAAATACCATGAATTAGATGTTCTTCTCCTGTATCTGGGTCAATGTAAACAGAACCTAACCAAACTCGCTGCTCATATTCATCTCCAATTTCATAGCCAGCATCATACTTTGAACCATCGAGATAGTCTCCATAGTGAACCGTTTCATGGGTGACCGTCATAAGCAAGGGTAATAGAGCTTTCTGTTTCACCTCCTCAGAGGCCTCACTTCTTAAAATAGCTTCAATCTTATCCAGGCTAGCTCCTCTTAACTGAATTTGGTTAGTTGATTTCTCATATACACCTTCAGCATCTATTGTTCCGCCGATTTTATCATCTCGATAAGTGATGGTTGGCCCCAATCCATCAGTAACAGCTTCCTGAACCTTCTCTCTTGTTAGATTCCCTTGGCTTTCAGTGCGCATGGCACTAAGTATTCTCTCATTCCCCATGACATCTGCTTTTATGTTGCTTTGTAAATACTTTGCAACCATTTTATATTTTTCGGCAAATGCAGCTGGAACAATATATCTTCCATTGGGGTCAATCATTTTGATCGGATTATTGGCCACATAGGCATAAGGCGAAATACTTGCATACTTCTCCCCCAACGGGTCCACCCCCAAAAACCTGCACACATCGCTATCATACAACCGCGCCCCCAGGTTATCCCAGCCCGTTTCGGCGTCTCTTTCTTTGTAGGTGAACAGGAACCGCGACTTTTCGCAGTTTGACCATTCACGTAAGATGGAGCCGAACGGATAGTAGTCGGCTGCGTATTCCAGCACGTA
>Ga0209573_1002796_pt1 | contig 20964 bp, 17 predicted proteins | sample TNRBio252014_DNA_FD_185870 | JGI IMG/M metagenome (GOLD analysis project Ga0209573, IMG submission 185870) | Wastewater treatment Type I Accumulibacter community from EBPR Bioreactor in Madison, WI, USA - TNR Reactor_6/25/2014_ DNA (SPAdes)... | ecosystem: Engineered > Bioreactor > EBPR >...
GATCGAGCGCGACGACTTCCGGGAGACTGCGCCCAAGGGCTTCTTCCGCCTGTTCCCGGGCAACCGTGTGCGCCTGAAGTACGGCCTGGTCGTCGAGTGCACCGGCTGCCGCAAGGACGACAGCGGCCGGGTGGTCGCGGTGCTGGCGCGGGTGGTGCCCGACACGCGCAGCGGCACCCCCGGCGCCGACGCGGTCAAGGTCAAGGGCACGATCACCTGGCTGGCCGCACATGACGCGCTGCGTGCCGAGGTGCGGTTGTTCGAACGCCTGTTCGTCACCGATCAGCCGGGTGCCGACGACGCCGACGTGCGCGCCGAGCTCAACCCGCACAGCCGCCGCGTCGCCGCCGCCTGGGTCGAACCCTCTCTGGCCGCCACCGGGCCCGAGACCCGGCTGCAGTTCGAGCGCCACGGCTACTTCGTCGCCGACCGCCACGACCATTCGCCGGCGGCGCCGGTGTTCAACCGCATCACGACGCTCAAGGACAGCCGCGGCCGCTGAAGGGCCGGCCGGCCGTGGCGGCGGCGCCGGCGTGTAAAGCGCGCGTGTCACCCTCGGCAACGCGGGCAAACTGCGGAACTCGAGGGCGGCCGAAGCGGTCTATCCGCCAGCGGTCGCCCGGCCCCGCGGCAAATCAGGCGGCATCGGGCACCTTTCCCCAACCGGCCCAGGAGACGACCATGAGTCCGAATCAGCTGCCCCGCCCTTTCGCGACCTTGCTGTGTTCCGCTGCCCTGCTGTGCGCCTGGGGCGCCGCCCAGGCTGCCGGGCGTGTCGAGGTGCAATGGACGGCTGCCGAGCAGTACGCCGATGCCGGGCGCAGCGTGGTCGAGCGGGAGCGCCACCTCGAACAGCTGGGCGCGCACTTCAAGGCCCTGGCGGCGCGGCTGGGCGACGGGCAGCTGCTGCGCATCGAGGTGCGCGATGTGGACCTCGCCGGCGAGACGCGCCTGCTGCGGCGGCTGCCCGACGAAGTGCGCGTGCTGCGGGGCTCGGTCGACTGGCCGCGAATCGAGCTGAGCTGGTCGCTGCAGGAGGCCGGGCGCACGCTGGCCAGCGGCGAGGACCGCCTGAGCGACATGAACTACCTGATGCACAGCGCCCGGGTCAACACCAGCGAGGCGCTGCCCTACGAGGCGCGCATGATCACGCGCTGGTTCGCCGAACGGCCGGGCAAGGCCGCCGGGGTGGTCGGCAGCCGCTGATCGCAGCCGGGTCCGCCACGCCGCCGTGGCGGGCCTTCAGCGCAACACCGCCAGCCAGCCGGCACTGACGGCCAGCGACACCAGCGTCACCGGCACCCCGGTGCGGGCATGCCGCCGCCAGTCGATGTCGACGCCGCGCCGGCGCGCCGCGTCGACCACGATGATGTTGGCGATGGAGCCGACGATCAGCAGGTTGCCGGCCAGCGTGCTGACCAGTGCCAGCAGCGTCCCCTGCTCGCCGGCCACCGGCAGCAGCAGCATCACCGCCGGCACGTTGCTGACCAGGTTGGACAGCACGAAGGTCGCGGCGAACAGCGTGGCCGGGGCGCCGAGGTCGACGCCCGTGGCCTGCAGCGAGCGCAGCGCGGCCGCCGTCAGGCCCGTCAGCTCCAGCGCGTGGTTGACGACGAACAGGCCCATGAAGAGCACCAGCAGTTCCCAGTCGACCAGGCCCATCACGCGTGACGAGTGGAAGCGCTGGCTGAGCAGCAGCACGCCGGCGCCGACCAGCGCGGCGACATCGCGCGGCCAGTCGGTCAGCAGGAACACCCCCAGCAGCCCGCCAGCCACCGCAAGGCCCTTGGCGGCTTGCCAAGGGTCCAGGGGCGGGGCTTGATCGGCGGCGCCCGGGCTGGCCGCCGCACCCTCCCCCTGGCCCTCCCCCTGGCCCGCCGCCGAGCCCGCCAGCATAAGCCACAGCAGGCCCAGCGACACCAGCACCGGGGGCAGGGCCTGGCGCAGGTAGCCCGCGAAGGGCAGCGCGAGCGCCTCGCCGATCAGCATGTTCTGCGGGTTGCCAATCAAGGTCGCGGCAGAACCGATGTTGCTGGCGCAGGCCAGCGCCAGCAGGTAGGGCACCGGGTCGCAGCGCCGGCGCAGCGTGATGTCGACCAGCACCGGAGCCATCGCCAGGCACACGATGTCGTTGGTGAACACGGCCGACAGGCCCGCGCTGGTCGCGATCACCGCTGCCAGCAGCAGGCGCGGACCCGGGGCGACCCGGTCCAGCCCTCGCGTCAACGCCGAGTAGAACCCGCCCAGCCGCATCTGCGCCGAAATCACCATGAAGGAGAACAGCAGCACGATGGTCGGCAGGTGGATGCTCAGCGCCGCCTGCTCGGGCGTCATCACCTCCGCGCCGACAAGGGCGATCGCGCCCAGCAAGGCTACGCCCGTGCGGTCCAGCTGCAGCCGGGGCAGGCCGCCCAGCACCATGCCCAGGTAGACCAGCACGAAGACGACGAGAACGAAGAGGCTTTGCGGGTGGTCGGGCATCGGCAACGGACCCAAGGGGGTTCAGGCAGGCCGCCGGGCAAGGCGGTGGCGCGCGCACCGAAACGGTGGCGGCCGTCGGGCGGCGCCCATACTGCTGCGATGATTGTCGCCTCGCCACTGCCCGGAGCCCCTTCGATGACCCGCCCTCTCCCGCCCCAGCCTCACCCGACCACGCCCGGCGCCTGCGCGCTGCTGATTGCTGCCACGCTGATGGCCGGCGCGGCCGGTGGCGCGGCGGCCGACCCCCTGAAGAGCGCCGCCGCCGAGCCCGGCGCCGTGGTCACGGCCAGCGGCCTGGTGTTCCGGTCGCTGAAGGAAGGTGACGGTCCGATGCCGTCGGCCACCGACATCGTGCGCGTGCACTACCGCGGCAGCTTTCCCGACGGCAAGGAGTTCGACAGTTCGCACTCGCGCGGCCGGCCCGCGGAGTTCCCGCTCGACCGCGTGATCAAGTGCTGGACCGAAGGCGTGCAGCGCATCAAGGTCGGTGGCAAGGCCCGGCTGACCTGCCCGTCGGACATCGCCTACGGCGCGCGCGGCACGCCCGGCGGGCCCATCCCGCCCAATGCCGTGCTGCAGTTCGAGGTCGAGCTGCTGGGCCTGGTGCTCAAGCAGTAGCGCCGCGGCGCCACAGCCGCTGGCCGAGGCTGACCGCGGCCAGGACCAGGCCACCGGCCAGCACGCCGAACAGGCCTTCGGCCAGCACGCCCACGAGCAGGCCCATGCCCTCGCCCAGGGGTGCAGACAGGGCCTCGATGGCGTGGTGGACCGGCGGCAGGCCATGCGTCAGGATGCCGCCGCCGACCAGGAACATGGCCGCCGTCCCGAGCACCGACAAGGCCTTCATCAGCCAGGGCGCCATGATCAGCAGCCCGCGACCCAGCCCCTGCAGCACGGGCGTGCGCCCGCGCGTGAGCGCCAGCCCGGCGTCGTCGATCTTGACGATCGCCGCCACCAGCCCGTAGACGCCGACCGTCATCGCGATGGCCACCGTCGTCAGCACGGACAACTGCGTGGCCAACGGGACCGCGGCCACGGTGCCGAGCGCGATGACGATGATCTCCGCCGAGAGGATGAAGTCGGTGCGCACGGCACCCTTGATCTTGTCCTTCTCGTAGGCGACCAGGTCGACCTGCGGGTCGGCCACCGCGCGCACCAGCTCCGCATGGTGGGCCTGGTCCTCGGCCCTGGAGTGCAGGGACTTGTGGGCCAGCTTCTCGAAGCCCTCGAAGCACAGGAAGGCGCCGCCCAGCATCAGCAGCGGCACGATCGCCCAGGGTGCGAAGGCACTGATGGCCAGCGCCGCCGGCACCAGGATGAGCTTGTTGAGGAACGACCCCTTGGCCACCGCCCAGACGACCGGCAACTCGCGCTCGGCGGCCACGCCGGCGACCTGCTGGGCATTGAGCGCCAGGTCGTCCCCCAGCACACCGGCCGTCTTCCTGGCCGCCACCTTGCTGAGGATGGCGACGTCGTCGAGCAAGGTGGCGATGTCGTCGAGAAGCGCAAAGAAGCTGGATCCGGCCATGGGCGCTATTCTCCACGCAACGCCACACGATGCCCTGCGCCTTGCCCCACCCGCTGCCCCGCTTGCTGCCCTGCTCGCTGCCCCGCTTGCTGCCCCACTGGTCGCGTCGCGCGCGGCATCACGCACCGCGCCTGGCCAGTGCCGCAGCCGCCGCGCTGATCCTGCACCTGGCCACGCCCGCTGCAGCGCAGGACGGCGACGTGCCCTTCGTCACGACGCCCGACCGCGTGACGCTGGCCTTGCTGCGGCTGGCCGGCGTCGGCCCTGGCGACCACCTCGTCGACCTCGGCTCGGGGGACGGCCGCATCGTCGTCACGGCGGCGCTGCGCCATGGCGCGCGCGCGGTGGGCGTCGAGATCGTGCCCGAGCTGGTGGCGCGCAGCCGCCAGGCGGCCGCGCGGGCGGGCGTGCAGGGCCGCACCGAGTTCCGCGAGCAGGACCTCTTCGCCACCGACCTCTCGCCGTACAGCGTCGTCACGCTGTACCTGCTGCCCGAGGTCAACCTGAAGCTGCGCCCGGCCCTGCTGGCCCTCGCGCCCGGCACGCGCATCGTGTCGCACGACTGGGACATGGGCGACTGGCCAGCCGACGAGACGCTGACCCTGGAGGTGCCGGAGAAGGCCATTGGCCGCGAAAAGCGCAGCCGCCTGCATCGCTGGGTGGTGCCGGCCCGTCTGCAGGGCATCTGGTGCGGCAGCGACGGCAGCCAGCTGCAGGTCACGCAGCAATACCAGTCGGTGCAGCTGAACTGGTCGCGCGGCGCGCGCAGCATCGCGATGCACGGCCGGCTGGACGGCAGGCGGCTGCGCGCCCTGGGCGCCGGCGGGCAGCAGGCGGACGCGCGGGTGAAGGACACCGTGGCGCAGGGCCTTGCGGGCCGGCAGCTCGTGGGCCGCATCGGCGGCCGGGCCGTGCAGCTGGTGCACCGGGGCGAGACGCCCTGCGCGGGCTGAGGGCCTGTGACCCCGTCGCCCACGCCCGGACTTGCGCTCACGCGCCTGTCTGCCGCCGACCACCCCCGCCTTGCCGAGTGGATCGCGAGCCACAACCGCCGTGACGATGGACGGGCGCGCTGCCTGCACGCCGACCATGGCCTGTCGTCTGCCGAACACCTGCGCGAGCTGCGGTCGCTGGCGCCGGACGAGAGCCTGTTTCTCGCCGCCGTCGACGGCGAAGGGTCGTGGCTGGGCGTGGTGGGTTGCGAACATGATGCGGTGGCTGCCCGGGCCTGGGTGCGCGGGCCGCTGCCGGCCTGCGGTCCAGGCGCGGCGGTGGCCGGCATGTCGCCGGCGTGCAGCGCGCTGGCGGTCGGGCTGCTGCAGGGGCTTGCCAGGCACCTGCCGGCCATCCGTCAGTTCGATGGCTTCGTGCAGACCGACGAGCCTGCCCTGCTGCAGTGCTGGGCGGCGCTCGGTGCCGAGCGGCGCAGCGACTACCACGTCATGCGGGCCGGGCCCGAGGCCGCACCGGCGGCCTGGCCCGAGGGCGTGCTCGACGCCACGCCGGCCCTTGCCGAGGCGGCGGCCGATTTGCATGGCCAGTCGTTCCCGGCGAGCTACCTGAGCCCCCAGGCGCTGCTGGAGGAGCGCGACGCCGACCGCCGGCTGCTGGTGGCCAGCGCCGGCGGGCAGCTGGCCGGCTACCTCTATGCGCAGCACAAGCGTGGCGACGACGAAGGCTACGTCGACTTCCTGGCCGTCGCGCCCGGTCAGCGCGGGCGCGGGCATGGCCGCCGGCTGCTCGCCGCGGCCTTGCACTGGACGCTTGCCGAGCGCCGCCTTCCGGCCACCTTCCTGACCGTCGAATCGGTGCGTCAGCCGGCCCTCGGCCTGTACCAGGCCAGCGGCTTCGTGCGCCAGGCCTCGGGCGCTCACCTGCGCTGGACGCCGGCGCTCGCGGACCACGCCGCCGCGGCCAGTCGGTCGTCGTAGCGGCTGTGCCGCTGCATCACCCGGCCGGCGTTGTCGCACGAGCGGGTTCAGCGCAACGCCGCCGGGCAGCTGGAGCTCAAGCCCGAGACGCCGTGGCGCGATGGCACCACGCACCTGGTCATGAGCCCGCTGGAGTTCATGCAGCGGCTGGCGGCGCTGGTGCCGCGGCCGCGGCTGCATCTCATCAGGTTCCATGGTGTACTGGCACCGAACACGAAGCTGCGGCCTCTGGTGGTGCCGCAAGGCCCGCCCGCAAGAGCACAGGCGGCGGCCGGCGCTGCAGCCGCCGCCGAGTCCGAAGTCGAGGCTGCCCAGGGCCGGCCGCACCGCATCGGCCGGGCGCGGCTGCTCAAGCGGGTCTTTGGCTTCGCATTGACAACGGCATGCACCCCTGCCCGAGCTGCGGCGGCGGCGGGCGCAAGATCATCGCGGGCATCCTGCGGGGTGAGCCCGGACGCAGATGGTCCTGAGGACCGTTTGCGCCTGGCGAACGCCAGGGCCTGCGTGCCCTGGCGGCCGGTGATCGATACGATCCTGACCCACCTGGGGCTGGATCCACAGCCGCCACCAAGACGCCGGGCGCGCGAGATGCTTGGCAACGCTTGGGAATACTTGAGCCCACGCCATCGCGGCTTGGTCGGGGTTCACCGCACATTGGCGTCACCGAGTCTCTTGTCGCCCGCAGCCCTCGCCTCCGTCCACCTGGAGATCCTCATGCAACTCACCCAAGCCCTGCACCGCGCCGTCGCCCGTCAGCCCGACGGCATCGCCACCGTCTGCGGCGAGCGCCGCCGCACCTACATCCAGTTCCGCGACCGCATCGCGCGCCTGGCCGCCGCGTTGCGCTCGCTGGGCGTGGGCCGCGGCGACCGCGTGGGAATCCTCGCGCTCAACAGCGACCGCTATGTCGAGACCTACATGGCCGTGCCGTGGGCCGATGCCGTGATCAACCCCTGCAACACGCGCTGGAGCGCCACCGAGATCGCCTATTCGCTGGACGACTGCGACACGCGCGTGCTGCTGGTCGACGACCCCTTCGTGCCGATGGTGGCCGAACTGCGCGCCAAGAGCCGCAGCCTGGCCACGCTGATCCACGTGGGCGACGGCCCCACGCCCGAGGGCATGCTCTCGTACGAGGCGCTGATCGAGCGCCACACCACGGTGCCCGATGCCGGGCGCGGCGGCAAGGACCTGGCCGGTGTCTTCTACACCGGCGGCACCACCGGCTTCCCGAAAGGCGTGATGCTGTCGCACGAGGCTCTGGTCTTCAACGGCTTTCTCGTGGCCAACGAAGGCGTGGTGCGGCCGGGCGACATCGGCCTGCACGCAGCGCCCATGTTCCACATTGCCGACCACACGCTGTTCAACGCGCTGTGGCTGGCCGGGTGCGCGCACGTCACGCTGCCCGCCTTCACGCCGCAGGCCATGCTGACGGTGCTGGAGCGTGAGCGCATCACCACCACCTTGTTGGTACCGGCGATGATCCAGATGTTCGTCGATCACCCCGAGGCGGCCCGGCACGACCTCTCAGCGCTGCGAGTGCTGGGCTATGGCGGCTCACCGATCAGCGAAGCGGTGCTCGACCGCGCCCAGAAGCTGCTGCCGCATGTGGAGTTCGCGCAAGCCTACGGAATGACCGAGCTGGCCCCTTGCGCCACCTTGCTGCCGGCCGCACTGCACTCGGCCGAGGGCCGCGCGCGCGGCAAGCTGCGCTCGGCGGGCCTGGTGCTGCCCGGCATTCAGGTGCGCATCGTCGGCCCCGAGGGCCATGAGCTGCCGCGCGGCGAGGTGGGCGAGATCATCGTCAAGAGCCCCAGCGTGATGCTGGGCTACTGGAACAAGCCCGAAGAAACCTCGCAGGCGCTGGAGCGCGCCCCCAACCCCGGCTGGATGCACACCGGCGACGGCGGGCGCATGGACGACGAAGGCTTCGTCTACGTGGTCGACCGCGTGAAGGACATGATCGTCAGCGGCGGCGAGAACGTCTACTCCACCGAGGTGGAGCAGGCCGTGGCCAGGCACCCCGCCGTGGCCGCGTGCGCGGTGATCGGCGTGCCCGACGCCGACTGGGGCGAGCGGGTGCACGCGGTGGTGGTGCTCAAGCCCGGCCAGCAGGCCACTGCCGACGACATCCGCAACCACTGCAAGACACTGATCGGCGGCTACAAGTGCCCGAAGAGCGTGGAGTTCATTGCTGCGTTGCCGATGACCGGCGCCGGCAAGGTGCTCAAGCGCACGCTGCGCGAACCTTATTGGAAGGGGCAGCAGCGGCAGGTGGCGTGAGGCGGTGCGGGAGGCTGCGAAACGTGAATGCGGAAGCCCTGTCCTGAGGCGTTGAACGGCGCAAGCGGCTCCCCGGCAGGGATGCGCCAGCCGTCGGCCCCTCAGGTCAGCAACTCCATGGGCGGTGTCAGCGCGAGACTCCTGGCCCGCCTGGCAAGGCGCCGGTCGAACGTCGCGAATCCGCAAGCACGCGAACTGCGCGCCAGGTGCAGCGCGTCGGCAAACTCGAGGCCCTTGTCCAAGGCATCGACCGCCACGAGCACCGCATCGCGGTCTTCGAGCGTGACGTGTTCGAGGCTCGCCAGCGCCCGCAACACGCGCGAGATGTCCCTCGTGGGCAGTTCGTAGAACCCACGCAGGACCCACTCCAGCTCCAGCAGAACAGTCACCGAGACGAACGAGCGTTCGGCGAGCGCCGCGATGGCGGCGGGCCGCTGCCTGGCGGCCTGTGCGTCGTCGGCATCATCGACGAAGAACCGCGCCAGGACGTTCGTGTCCGGCGCCCTCATGGCGTGCCGCGACGCGTTCGGGCCAGCAGCGAGGCCGGGTTGAAGTCCTCAAGGGCGACGAGGAATGCCCCGCGGCTTCGCCTTGACCATGCCTGCCATCCCCGCCAGCCCGGCCATGTCGGCCGGGGCTACCGAACGCACCACGCGCAGCTTCAACCCGTCGGGTTCCTCGAGCACTTCGATCCTGGCGCCTGCCCCCATGCCGAGCCGGCGCCGCAATGCGGCCGGCAACACGATCTGGCCTTTGGAAGAAACGACAAGCGTCGACACGTGAATGATCCGAACCTTGCAAACGAAGCCAATCGAAGTCTGGCTTACTTGGTAAGTCAAACCTCAACCCGGGGTGGCCCTGCAAGCCATGTTCGCACCTGATGCAATGGATGAACGCCATCCTTAGGCAGCCTGGACAGCAGTTCGCGGGACCTTCATCGGGGGCCGCGGCGGGGACGCGCAGCGCGTGACCTTGCAGGCGCCGGTGCGCGCCGCCCGCGCGTTCATGTCGGGTCTCGGGGTTGGGGTTGAACGAGACCCCACGGCGCGCAGGGCCCCGGCCTGGAAGACGGATTCGAATTGCAGGACAGCATCACCGCGCAGGTGCTCCTTGCCATCCGGCCCCGATTGCTCGTGGCCGAGATCGAGCGGGCCCAGCGCAAGCCCACCAGCGATCTGCAGGCCTACGACCACCTGATGCGCGCGGGATCGATACTCGGCTTCTCGTCCGCCCCAGCTCAGCGCCATGAAGCACAGTTGCTGCTGGAGCAGTCCCTGGCGCGCGACCCGAGATTCACGGTGGTCAGGGCCCAGCTGGCCATGCTGCATGCGCAGCGGCTGCAAGACGGCCTCGGCGACGTGCAAGACGTGAGAGGTGGTGTGCGCCTGGCCGAGGAGGCGCTCGCTGACCATCGCGACGACGCTTCGACGCTTGCGCTCGCGGGGGCAGCCATTGCCGCGCTCGGCATTCGTCTGCTGGGTGTCACCGTGATCGGCTTCCGCTACGACCATGCCATGGCGGCGCTGAGCCGGGCCTTGGCCCTGGCACCCAACGTGTTCTTGGTTCCGATGTCGGCCGGGTTTGTCCATCTGTGCGTAGGAGACGCCGATGCAGCGATCACGCACTTCCAGCGCGCCCAGCGATTCGATCCGATCGGTCCTGACAGAAGCACCTGCAGCCATGGCATCGCGGCGGCGCACTGCATTGGCGGTCGCCACGAGGAGTCGCCTGCAATGGCCGGGCGTGCGATCCTCGAGGCGCCGCGAAGCACGGCGGCGCACCGTCTGAAGGTCATCGTGCCTGGCGAGCTCGGCCGGCCAACCGAGGCGCAGCAGGCGGCCCGGCAACTGCTCGAACTGACGCCGATGCTCACGGTGTCGCGCTATCTGAGCGTGGTGCCGGGCAAGGATTCCAAGCTGCGCAAGCGCTGTGGTGCATTGCTGAAGGCGGCAGGCACCCCTGCTTGAGGCTCACAGCTGATAGGGGCATGCCGCGAGCACGTGATCGACGGCGCGGCGACGGTACTCGTCGCCGCGATCGACAGACCGGTGTTCGTGGGTCAGATCCTGCGGGTCAGGATCGATGTCCTTGGCGCGGCGAAGCACTTCTGCACCAAGGCCGCGGCGGCCGATGAGGAAGGCGCCCAGCGCCCGGGCGAATCTCTTCGCCTTGTCGGTGTTGTCCGGCTCGCGGCGCGAGGGGATGAGGGCAAGTGCAAGCATGGTGGCCTTCCTTCTTCCGTGTGCACGGCGGTCGAGGTCGCGGGGGCGCGCAGGGCGAACCCTGGAGTAGCCGGGAGGCGAAATGCCGAGCGTCAATCCACGCGCAGGCGCGCGCCATGCAATGCCTGGATCAGGAGCCGGGATCCGATGGCGCAGGTATGCGACTCGCCGGCTTCGAGCACCACGTCGTGCGGGGTGTTGTCGAACGTCAGCCACAGCGCGCCGGTTTCGCAGGTGATCGTGCGCCCGAGCGGCTGAGCCATTGGATGGATCGCATTCCTTTCCAGCGCCAGCGCCTTCGGGGCCGGGGCGGCGCTTGCATGCCAGACCAGACTGCAAACGCGCTGCGCCAGCCCTGCCGCCGCATGCGCCAGCACCGCCGGCAGCCGTCGCGTCACTGCCGAGCCGGTAGAGAGTGAGTTCATGGCAATCTCCTGGTCTTGGGTGGGTCGATGGCTGCACTGTGCGCCGGGCGGCCCTTGGATGTCCTTCAGCGTTGCCAAGCGTTATGAAACCGCACCGGCAAGGTGCTCAAGCGCACGCTGCGCGAGCCTTGCTGGAAGGAACTGCGGCGGCAGGTGGCTTGGGTCGGCGCGGGAGGCCGCGCGGCGCGAGAGGCGCGGCGCAGCCTGACCCCTCGGCCTTGGCCGGCGATCAACGTCTTCCGCGTCTGCCTGGCGGTGCCACCGGGTCCCAGGGGTTGAGCAGTGGCACTCCGGTCCCTGCGAAGTCCGCCACGTTGCGGGTGACCACGGTCATGCGGTGGACCATCGCGGTGGCGGCAATCAGCGCATCACGTTCCGACCTCGGGTCGGGCACATGCAGGGCTGCACACCGCTGCGCCACGGCGGTGTCCACAGGAAGAACGCGACCAGAGAACGCAGGCAACACAAATTGATCCAGCCAAGCCCGAAGCAGGGCGCCCTGTTGGGGGTCGCGGCGCAGGACCAGCAACACGCCTGTTTCCAGCTCGAGGATGGTGATGACCGAAACATGGAGCGCGGTGGCCGGCACTCTGGAGGCCCACGCCGCCACATTCCGATCGGCCTTGCCCGCCTTGGCCTTGCGCAGTTCAGAGACAACGTTGGTGTCGAGAACGAACATCAGCTCAGATCGGCTGGGCGGGCGATGCGGCCTACACGCGGGGGTTCGAATGCGATGTCGGCGACACCGGGCATGGCCAGCAGGTCCGCGATGCTGGCCGTCTTCTGAGTGAGCCTCTGGTAGGCCTCGATGGTCAGCAATACATGCGCCGGGCGACCGCGATCCGTGATGATGACGGGCCCCTTGCTGGCCGCCCGCTTTGCACCGCTGGCGTCTTGGTTGAACTCTCGGCTGGAAACGGTGGTGATAGGCACGGGCGGGCTCCACTTCTGAGGCGCCACAGATGTAGACACGTTACTACATCGTGACGACGTCGGCAAGGTCCGGCGGTGTCTGAGTCGTTGGCCGAGTCCGATCGCTCGCCGACGGAGGCTCGCTGGCGCCGCATCCGGGCGGCACCTTGGCAACGCTTGACAACGCTTCATCCCGGCCCATGGCGGCTCGAGCAGGGTGCGGCGCACAGTGGCGTCACCGATTCAGCCCACTGCCCGTCACCCCAAGGAGCCCTCATGAACACCACTTCGACGATCGCGCTGCCCGCCGCTTCTCCCGCCTCTTCCGGCCTGCCTGCGGCTTCGCTCATCGCCCGCCTGGCTCACGCGCTGCGTTCGCTGTCCATGCGCTTCGCTACGCAATCGACGGAGCCCGACTTCATGGCTCCGGACCCGAAGGACCTGATTCACGGGCACCTGCCGGAGCATCCCGCCGAGACGATTCGCCGCAAGGCGGTGGATCGCGTGCTCGCGTCCTGCCCTTACCTGCGCTGAATGCGGGTTCACTCGCAGCGCAGCTACAGCCGGCGGGCGGGGGTGCTGCGCATCGAATCCCTGCCGCGAGACCACTGCCCATCCCTGAACCGCCAACGGCGGCGAACTGCGCGACACTGCGGCTCCACATGGTGAAGAAGACCTCGCTCCACCCGAAGGCTGCGCGCAAGGCCGTGCAGGAGGCGGCGCCAGAGGAGCCGGCCCACAGCGCACTCGAGCGCCTGGGCCAGGCCGGCGTGCGCTTCAACGCCGCACGCAGCGAGGCCGAGCTCAGCGCGTTGGCAATCGACGAGCTGGCCCAGCTCACGGGTGCCGAACGCGTGTTGCTGGCGCTGCTGGGCACGCCCCCTGGCGCACCGCCCGATGCGCCCGCAGCGTTCCGCTTCGCCGGCGCCCACCTCCCGGCGGGCGAAGACGCAGCCGCGCTGCAGCGCGCCGTGACCCCCTGGCTGCACCAGGCCGTGCACAGCCGCGCCGCCACCTTGCGCCACGGACCCGATGGCGCGGCCGTCGCCGATCAACGCAGCTGCCTGGTCGTGCCCCTGGCCCTGCCGCAGCAGGTGTTGGGCGTTCTCTATGCCGACATCGAGGGCCACCGCGGCCGTCTGCACGAAGGCCACACGCAACTGGCCACGATGCTGGCCGCCCAGCTGGCCGTGGCGCTCGCCCACCGACAGGCGCTCACGGCCCTGGTGCAGCAGGCGCAAGCGTCGCAGGCCGAATTGGGGGCGTCCCGCGCGGCGCAGGCCGCCACGGCCGAGGTGCTGCAAGTTGTGGGCAGCTCGGTGCACGACCCCAAGCCCGTGTTCGAATCGATCATGCGCAGTTGTGAACGCCTGGTCGCCTGCACCGATCTGAGTGTGCTGACGCTGGACGACGCCTCCCTCGCTCACATCGGTGCCGTGCGTGGCGTTCTGGGGCTGAAGGCCGCCGAGAAGTACGTGCCGGTTCCTGTCGAGCGGACCATCATCGGGGAAGCGATACAGCTGCGCCGGGTCGTGCACCATCCCGACGCCCTGAACGGCGCGGACGTGCCGGAACCCGTGCGCCGATTGGCCGGCCGTGTCGGCAACTTTGCGGTCGTCGTCGCACCCATGATCGTGCGGGACCGCGCGGTAGGTGCGTTCTTCATCGGGCGGGTGTTCGCACGGTGCCCGTGGGGCCCGTTCACCGCCCGTGAGATCGGATTGGTGGAGTCCTTCGCCAACCAGGCGGTGATCGCGATCCAGAACGCGCGGCTCTTCAACGAAACCCAGGAAGCGCTCGAGCGGCAGAAGGCCTCGGCCGACGTGCTGGGCGTGATCAGCCGGTCCATGGGCGACGCTGCCCCAGTGCTGGATGCCATCCTCGACAAGTGCGAGCAGCTGATCGATGACGCGACGGGGAGCAGCATCAGCCTCGTCGGCGAAGACGGCCTGGTGCACGTGAAGCACTTCAGGATGAGTCGAGCGGCCCTCGCCTTCGACGCCACCCCGGCCGAAGCCGACCAGCTGCGGCAGCGCCTGCGCAGCCCCGCGCCTGAGCCGGTGGCCGGCTCCACCGTCGAGCGGGTGCTGCAGGCAGGGCGCCCGCTGGTCTACAGGGACATCGCCAACGATCCCGATGTGCCCGAGCGCCTGCTCAGGATCACGCACCTGGTGCGTCGCAGCTATGGCCTGATCGCGATGCCCTTGATCAAGGACGGTCGCGGCCTGGGCATGATCTGCGTCTCCCGCCATCGTCTGGACGGCTTCAGCGACAAGGAGATCGCGCTGCTGCAGACCTTTGCCGACCAGGCGGTGGTGGCGATCGAGAACGCGCGCCTCTTCAACGAAACCAAGGAGGCGCTCGAGCAACAGAAGGCCTCGGCCGATGTGCTGGAGGTCATCAGCCAGTCGATGGGCAACGCCGAGCCTGTGTTCGACGCGATCCTTGCGTGCTGCGAGCGGCTGATCACAGGCACGATTGGCACCATGATCACCTTGCTGGGCCCCGATGGCCTCGCGCATCGCGGCAACTTCCGCTTCTCCGATGCCGGCCGGCAGGCCCTTTTCGCCAGCCCGGCGGAGGTGGGTGCGGCCGAGCAGAGGATGCGCTCGCTGCCCCCCATCCCGGTGTCAGACTCGTCTGCGGCGATGGCGATTGCCAGCGGCCGCACGGTGGTCTTCGCCGACATCTTGAACGGCCCCGGCGTGCCGGAGTCCTCTCGTGCCGGCGCGCTCGCGGTCACCGGCGGCCGCATGAGCTATGCCGCCGCCGTGGTGCCGATGTTCGGCAAGGACGGGCGCGGTCTGGGAGCGATCACTGTCGGGCGCATGCCCGTGGGCGACTTCGACGCACGTGAACGCAGGCTGCTGGAGATGTTCGCGCGCCAAGCCGTGGTGGCGCTGGAAAACGCGCGCCTCTACAACGAGGCGCAGCTGGCCCGCGCGCAGGCCGAAGCGGCGCGTGCGCAAGCCGAGGCCGCCCGCGTGCAGGCCGAAGCCGCCAACGAAGCCAAGAGCGCCTTCCTGGCCACGATGAGCCACGAGATCCGCACGCCGATGAATGCGGTGATCGGCCTCAGCGGCCTGATGCTCGACACACCGCTCAACGACGAGCAGCGCGACTACGCCGCCACCATCCGCAGCTCGGGCGACGCGCTGCTGGCCATCATCAACGACATCCTGGACTTCTCCAAGATCGAGGCCGGGCGGCTGCAGATCGAACAGCGCCCGTTCGACCTGCGCGCGTGCATCGAATCGGCGCTGGGCCTGGTGGCCGCGCGCGCGGCCGGCAAGGGGTTGGCGTTGAGTGCGGCCGTTGCCGCCGACGTGCCGGCGGCCATCACCGGCGACGTGACGCGGCTGCGCCAGGTGCTGCTGAACCTGCTGGCCAATGCGGTGAAGTTCACCGAAGCCGGGGAAGTGGTGTTGAGCGTGGCCTGGAACGCAGGGCGGGATGCCGAACATCGGGCGGCGTTGCCCAGCCGCGTGCCGCAGCTGCACTGCGCGGCGCACGCGCTGCCGGCGGCCGACCTGGTGGCCTGGCTCGACGAGTGCCACACCTTGTGGCGCGACGCGGTGGCCAACCATGGCGGCGTGACGCTGGGCGATTGCGGCGGCACGCTGCTGGCGCTGTTCGGCGTGGCGCGCGAGGCCGGCATGGCACCGACCGCCGCGCAGGCGCGCCTGGACGCCGCCCGCGCGGCGCTGGACATGGCCGAGATGCAGGACATCTTCAACGCCGAGCGTGCCACGGCTGGCCGCGCCAGCGCGACGCTGGCCGTGGGCATCGCCAGCGGCGAGGTGAAGCTCGGCGCGGCGCGCTTGCTCGAGCCGGCGCGCTGGGTGTGCGTCGGCCCGCCGGTGCAGGTCGCCCTGACCCTGGCGTGGCAGGCCGGCGAGGCCGCGGCCGAGATCCAGGCAGGGACGCAGGCCGGCGAGAGCCACCACATCTGGATCGATGCGGCCACCCAGGCCGCCCTGCGCGGCCGCGTGGCCGCCGATGCTCTGCCGCCGCGGGCCCGCGGGCTGCCGCAGCGCGACGAAGGGGCGGGCGCCTACGCGGTGAAGGTGAGCTGATCCGGGCACCCGCAGCCGCGCCCAACGTCATTGCACGCGCAAGGCTGGAAGCGCCAGGCCAGGCAGCTGGTTTCCACAGGCGCAGTGGCGAAGCTGGCCGGCCTGGAGCACCATGCCGCACAGTGCTGTCGCAGGCCGGTCACAACGCGCCGGATTCCATGGTGATCGTGCGCCCGGGCGGCTGATCGATCGGTTGGTGAGTGCCACCTCCCTGAGAGTGCCTGCCTGCCCGCCACGCCGTTCAGGTGACCGGTTCGCGGGCGCACTGGACGCAGATCTACAGCACCAACCCGCTGGAGCGGCTGAACGCGGAGATCAAGCGGCGCACCCGCGTTGTGGGCATCTTCCCCGACGACGCCTCGATCACCCGGCTCGTCGGCGCCATGATGCTCGAGCAGAACGACGAATGGAGCCTGAACCGGCGCTACATGCAGCTTGAGGGCCTGCAGTCGCTCAGCGATACTGTTCCCACTCGATTGTCCGCAGTGGCACGCTGAGTAGCGCGTACCTCAGCTCTTCTGGCCTGTGGACTTGCACCACGCGTTGGGACACGACCCCTCCAGACCGGCATTGGCTGATCGGCCACAAGGCCACAAGGCCACGAGGCCACAAGGCCAAGAGGCCAAGCGACCACGAGGCCGAGGCCGAGGCCGCGCCTGGCGCGGCCGGCCCTGCATCCGGCGTGGCTCACGCCACCACCACCGGGTTTCGCCGGGCAGGAGGCCGCGGCCGGCTGCAGACAATGGCGCGACCCCAGCTTGCCGCCCCCGGCACCCGCCGGACCGCCTGCACACCCCTGCACACGCCGCCCGGCGTGGCTGCCCCACCGAACCCTGTCGAACAAGGCCGCCCCGATGAAGCCAGCCGCTCCGCGCCGCACCGCCGCCACGCCAGCCATGCCCACTGCTCCCGGCCTGCAACGGGCGCTCACCTGGGCCCGCGCCGGCCGCCAGGCCGAGGCCGAAGCCGCCTGCACGCAGGCCCTGGCCCAGCCCGGCCTGGCGCCACTGCAGGCGTTGCCGCTGCTGGAACTGCGCAGCGAGGTTCGCCAATACCTGGCCCGCCTGCCCGAAGCACTGGCCGACGCCCAGGCCATGCTGAAGGCCGCGCGGCGCGCCGGCGACGCGGCCGCCCAGGCGCGCGCGCACTGCGCGCTGGCGGAAGTGCTGATGCGCATGGGGCGCCTGCCCGAGACACAGGCCGCCACCACCGCGGCGCTGAAGCTGGCCCGCCGCGCCGGCGACCCGGCGGCGCTGGCGCTGGCGCTCCAACATCGTGGCGAGTATCTATACCGCAGCGGCAGCGGCAGCGGCGTGGCCGAACTGCAGCAGGCCGTGGCGCTGCATGGCGGCCTGGGCGACCAGCGCGCCCAGGCCCGCGCGGGGGGGCAGTTGGCGTGGGCGCTGAGGCTCATCGGCGACATCGAACCCGCCCGGGCAGCCGCCCGCCTGGCCCTGGCGCAGGCCCAGGCCTGCGACGACCACGTGGCGCTGAGCCGAGCCAGCAACGCGCTGGCCTCGCTGCAGAGCGACCTTGCGGCGAAGCTGCGGGGTTACCAGCAGGCCGTCGTCGCGGCCGAGCGCGGCGGCCTGGTGCTGTTCCGGCTGCCGCCGCTGGGCAATATGGCAGGCGTGTTCCACAGCCTCGGTCTGTACCGCCGTGGGCAGCGGCTGCGTGCGCACGGCAACGAAGCGGCGCGCACGCTGGGGCTGAACCCGTTGCTGTCCACCGAACTCGTCAACGGCGCCGAGTGGGCCGCGCAGAACCGCGACCTTGAAGCCGCGCGCCGGCTGCTGGCGCAATACGAGGCCGTGCTGGCGGTCTATACCGACCCGCGGGCCGGCTACCACCTGGAGCACCTTCGCGGCTTGCTGGCCCTGGCCGAGGGGCAGCCCGCGCAGGCGCGGCGCCACTTTGCGGCCGCGCTGAAGGCCACGCAGGGCGTGGCCAGCTGGGTCAGCAGCCACATCGACACGCTCGCCCGCCTGAGCGAAGCCCGGCTGGCGCTGGGCAAGCCCCGGCTGGCCTTGCGCGAAAGCCGCCAGGCAGTGGCCCTGCACCGCGCGCACGGCCTGGAAGCCCTGGACGGCCTGGGCGTGAGCTACGTCTGGTGGCAGCACCACCTGGCCCTGGCCGGCAACGGCCGCGACAGCGAAGCCTGGGCCGCGCTGCAGCAGGCCCGTGCCTTCGTGCTGCACGGCGTGAAGAACGTGCGCGACGAAGGCCTGCGCCGCAGCTACCTGAACAAGGTGCCCGCCAACCGCGCCGTCACGCTGGCCTGGCTGCGCGAAGCCGCCCGGCGCGGCCTGCCCGACGAACAGCGCCTGGCCCACCTGAGCCTGCCCAGCGACGTGGGCGAGCCCTTCAAACGCCTGGTGGACACGGGCGTGCGGCTGAACGACTTCCGCAGCGCGCAGGAACTGCAGGACTTCCTGATCGAAGAACTGCTGGAACTGAGCGGCGCCGAGCGTGTGCTGCTGGTGCTGGACGGTGACGAAGGTGGTGGACCCACCGCCGGCCTGCACCTGGCCGGCGGGCAACTGCCGCTGGAAGAAGACACGCCCGAGGGACGCGCCGCGCTGCTGCAGGCCATCACGCCCTGGCTGCTGGAAGCGCGCATGACACGCAGCATTCGCCTGCGCCACGGCCCCGAAGGTGCCGCGCCGGTGGACCAGCGCAGTTGCCTGGTGGCCCCGCTGGTGGCGCAGCGCCAGGTGCTGGGCTACCTGTACGCCGACATGGAAGGTGCCTTCGGCCGCTTCAGCGAAACGGACCGCGACCTGCTGGGCATGCTGGCCTCGCAGGCTGCGGTGGCGCTGAGCAACGCGCGCTGGGGCGAAGGCCTGGAAGCGCAGGTTCAGGCCAGAACCGCAGAAGCCCGCGCCGCGCAGGCGGCGGCCGAGCAGCGGGCGGCCGAGCTGGCGATCATCAACAGCATCCAGCAAGGCATCGCCGGCAGCCTGGACTTCCAGGGCATCGTCGAGCTGGTCGGCGACCGGCTGGGCGAGGTGCTGGGCAGCGACACCTACGGCATCTCGTGGCTCGACCACGAGCGCCACGCCACCCGCTATCTGTACGCCAAGGAACACGGCCAGCGGCTCTACATCGAGGACGCGATCCACACCGACGAGGCCTTCTGGCGCCGGCGCGCCGACCGGCGAGAGCCCGTGCTCAGGCAAACGCGGGCGGAGGGCCTGGCGACCGCCGTGCCCGGGACCGACGTCTCGGCCAGCTCGCTGATGGTGCCCATCGTCATCGGCGACCGCCGCGTCGGCGGCATCCAGATGGAGGACCACGAGCGCGAGCACGCCTACGGCGAACCCGAGGTGCGCCTGCTGCAGACCATCGGCTCGGCCATGGCCGTGGCGCTGCAGAGCGCGCTGCGCTTCGACGAGACCCAGCGCCTGCTGAAGGAGACAGAGCAGCGCAACGCCGAGCTGGCCGTCATCAACAGCATCCAGCAGGGCATGGCCGGCAGCCTGGACTTCCAGGGCATCGTGAACCTGGTGGGCGACACGCTGCGCCAGGTGTTGAAGAGCGGCGACATCGCGATCCGCTGGCTGGACGAGGACCAGGGCCTTGTGCGCCAGCTCTACGGCTACGAGAAGGGCCGGCGCATCGAGGTGCCGGCGCTACCGCTCTTGCAGGCGATGAAGGGCGTGTGGGGCCGCGTCAGCGCGAGCCGCCGACCCTTCGTGCGCAACAGCCTCGAAGGCACCACCGGCGCGGCGCCGGGCACCGCGTTGGCGCTCGCGGTGGCTTACGTGCCGATGATCGCGAGCGACCGGCTGGTGGGCCTCGTCGGCATGGAGAACCACGAGCGCGAAAACGCCTTCGGCGAGCCCGAGGTGCGGTTGCTCAGCACGGTGGCCGCAGCGATGGGCGTGGCGCTGCAGAGTGCGCAGCGCTTCGACCAGACCCAGCGCCTGCTCAAGGAAACCGACGCCCGCGCGGCCGAGCTGGCCATCATCAACGGCGTGCAGGCCGGGCTGGCGAACAAGCTGGAAGCCCGCGCGATCTTCGAGCTGGTGGGCGAGAGGCTGCGCGAGCTGTTCGACTCGCAGGGCATCAGCATCACCACCTTCGACGTCGAGGCCGGCACGCGGCACTACGCCTACATGCTGGAGCGCGGCCAGCGCCACCACGTGCCCGACGCGCCGATCTCCACGCTGGGCTGGCACAACATCCGCAGCGGCGTGCCGCTCCTCGTGAACCGCGACATGGACGGCGCGATGGCCGCCCTGGGCATTCAGCGCAAGACCCTGCCCGGCACCGTCACCTCGCGCAGCTTGCTGCGCGTGCCGGTGCTGCGCGACGGCCGCGTCATCGCCGTCATCGGCCTGGACAACGTTGACCGCGAGGACGCCTTCAGCGACGCCGACGTGCGGCTGCTGACCACGCTGGCGGCGAGCATGAGCGTGGCGCTGGAAAGCGCGCGGCTGTTCGAGCAGACGCAGAAGCTGCTGGCGCAGACCGAGCAGCGCGCGGGCGAGCTGGCCACCGTCAACGCGCTGGGCCAGGCGCTGAACTCGAAGATCGATCTGCCAGAGCTGATCCGCACGCTGGGCGAGAAGATCCGCGAGACCTTCCGCGCCGACATCGCCTACGTGGCGCTGCTGGACGAAGCTGCCGGCATGATCCACTTCCCGTTCGCCCATGGCGAGGAACTGCCGCCCCAGCCCCGCGGCAGCGGCATCACCGGCAAGATCATCGAGAGCGGCCGGGCCCAGCTGATCAACGAGGACGTCGAACGCCAGATCGAGGCCATCGGCGCCGAGCAGCTGGGCCAGAAGGCCGCCAGCTACCTGGGCGTTCCCATCAGCGTGCGCGGCCACGCCATCGGCGTGATCAGCGTGCAAAGCACGCGCGAGGAAGGCCGCTTCACGGCCGACGACCAGAAGCTGCTCGAAACCCTGGCCGCCGGCGTGGGCGTGGCCATCCGCAACGCGCAGCTCTTCGCTGAAGCGAAGGAAGCCAAGGCGCAAGCCGAAAGCGCCAACGAAGCCAAGAGCGCCTTCCTGGCGACCATGAGCCACGAGATCCGCACGCCGATGAACGCCGTCATCGGCATGAGCGGGCTGCTGCTGGACACGCCGCTCACGGCCG
>Ga0209573_1002797_pt1 | contig 20958 bp, 15 predicted proteins | sample TNRBio252014_DNA_FD_185870 | JGI IMG/M metagenome (GOLD analysis project Ga0209573, IMG submission 185870) | Wastewater treatment Type I Accumulibacter community from EBPR Bioreactor in Madison, WI, USA - TNR Reactor_6/25/2014_ DNA (SPAdes)... | ecosystem: Engineered > Bioreactor > EBPR >...
GCAGGCGGAATCCGCTGGCGACTTCAGCCAGTTCCATGCCGCGCCCTGCGTAGTCCGCCGCCAGCTTGACCAGAGCGCCGCGCAGCACATCCCGTTCGGGCCGCGCCGTTTCCGGAAAGACGTCCAGCAGACGCTCCAGCGACAGCGGTTCGCCCGCCGCCAGCAGCACCGCTTCCAGAATGATTTTCAGTTCCGGCATGATGTCGTCGCTCAAATCCGCCGCCGCAGATGAATCGGCGCGAATGGCTCGACCTGCACCAACTCCAGCAAGGCTTCGCGCAATAATTCCAGCACCGCCATGAACGTGACCACCACGCCCATCCGCCCTTCCTCGGGCCGGAACAGCGTGGTGAAAGCGGTAAAGTTTTGCGCGTCCAGTTGTTCAAGAACCTGGCTCATCCGTTCGCGCACCGACAGGCTTTCCCGCTGGATGTGATGGTGACCGAACAGTTCGGCGCGGGTCATGACATCGCGCAGGGCGTTCAGCAAATCAGCCAGACTGACCGGCGGCGGATCGCGCTGAATCTGCCGCTCGACGGGCGCCGCGCTGGCGGAGAATACATCCCGTTCCAGGCGCGGCAGCGTGTCCAACATCTGCGCCGCTCGCTGAAAACGCTCGTATTCCTGGAGCCGGCGCACCAGTTCGGCGCGTGGGTCCACTTCCTCAGCCTCGGTTTGCGCCGGGAGTGGTAACAGGAGGCGTGATTTGATCTCCGCCAGCCAGGCGGCCATCAATAAATATTCCGCCGCCAGTTCTAGCCGCATTTCCTGCATCAGCGCCAGATAGTCCATGTATTGTCGGGTCACTTCGGCGATGGGAATATCGAGAATGTTCAGGTTCTGCCGCCGAATCAGATAGAGCAACAAATCCAGCGGCCCCTCGAACGCTTCCAGGAACACTTCCAGGGCGTCCGGCGGGATGTAGAGATCCTGAGGAATCCGGGTCCATGGTTGACCGCCGACTTTGGCGAGAGGGAGCGCGTCAACAGAAGCGAGTTCAGTCAAGCGTTATTGACCCAACGGCCGAATGCCCACCGCCTGCCGCAACTCCTGCAAAAACGGGACGCTATATTCCCGCGCCCGAACGGCGCCGCGTTTGAGAGTTTCTTCGATGTGATCCGGCGCTTTTAACAACTCGTGATAACGCTGGCGCGGTTCGCTCAACCGGGCGTTCAGATATTCAAATAACATCTGTTTCATCTCGCCCCAGGCAATACCTTCGGCGTAGCGGGCGCGCAAAGCCGCTGTTTCTTCAGCCGTAGCGAACGCCTTATAAATCTGGAACAGCACACAGGTCTCGGGATCCTTGGGCGCTTCCGGCGGCAGCGAATTGGTTTTAATCCGCATAATCAGTTTACGCAGCGCCTTTTCCGGCTCGAACAGCGGGATGGTGTTGCCATAGCTTTTGCTCATCTTGCGCCCATCCAGCCCCACCAGCACCGACGCTTTTTCGTCCACCACCGCTTCGGGCAGCACGAAATGTTCGCCGTATAAATAATTGAAACGGGCTGCGATGTCGCGGGCCATTTCCAGATGCTGAATCTGATCCTTGCCCACCGGCACCTTGTTCGCCTTGAACATCAGAATGTCCGCCGCCATCAACACCGGATAGCAGAACAGGCCCATGGTCACGCCCTTGTCCGGATCCTTATCGGGGTCCGCCTGGTTGTCAGCCACCGCCGCCTTATAGGCATGGGCGCGATTCATCAAGCCCTTGGCGGTGACGCAGGTAATCATCCAGGTCAGTTCCAGGATTTCCGGGATATCGGTTTGAGCATAAAAAATGACATTCTCAACATCCAAGCCCAGCGCCAGCCAGGTCGCCGCCACTTCCAGCCGGGAACGATGCACCAGCGCCGGGTCCTGACACTTGACCAGCGCATGATAGTCCGCCAGAAAGTAGAATGATTGCACGTCCTTGCGGCGGCTGGCCTCAATCGCAGGCAGAATCGCGCCGACATAGTTGCCCAGATGCGGGGCGCCAGTAGTGGTAATGCCAGTCAGGGTGATTTCCATGGATGACTAAATCAGTTGGATAACGGAATCAGAAGAAAAACAGGGTCAGAATGAAATGCCGGATGCTATTCACAATCGGCATCAGCACATTGAACAGTCCCAGGGCGATGAGCGCCACCAGGATGATCAGGCCATAAGGCTCCATCCGCGCCATGACTTCGCCGGCACGATCCGGCAACATCCCAGCCAGCACCCGCGAACCGTCCAGCGGCGGAATCGGCGCTAGGTTAAGAACGCCCAGCATAACGTTGACGTTGACGCCGGCCCCGCCCATCAACAATAACGGCTCCCCCAGCCACGCCATGCTGGCTTGCAGGTGATAGCCGATGACCATGATCAGCCCCCAGCCGAGCGCCATGATGAAGTTGGCGCCCGGCCCGGCCAGCGCCACGAACGCCATGTCGCGTTTCGGCTGGCGCAAGCGATGGTAATTGACCGGCACCGGCTTGGCCCAGCCGAAGATGAAACCACCGAAGATCGCCAGCAGCGCGGGAATCAATACTGTGCCAATCGGATCAATATGCCGCAGTGGGTTGAGGCTGAGGCGGCCCTGGGACTGGGCGGTAGGATCGCCGCAGCGCAGCGCCACCCAGCCGTGCGCGACTTCGTGCAGGGTAATCGCCAGCAACAAGGGCGGCGCCAGCACGATGAGAAGTTGAATCGTATTGAGTTCTTGCATCGGGCGATTATACGCGGCGCCTGGGGTGAGTGGTTAGTAACGGGTTAGAGAAATGGACCGGCGTCGCCCAGCCCCTGGCGAAGCAGTTGCGGCGCGTCACCGGTCAGATCAATCACCGTGGTCGGCTCGTGCTGGCCGGAACCGCCATCGATAATCAAGTCAACTGCCGGTTCCAGACGTTCCCTGATCTCTTCCGCATCGGACAGCGGCCAGTCATCACCCGGCAAAATCAGCGTACAGCTCATCATCGGTTCGCCCAACTCCGCCAGTAAAGCGCAGGCAATGGCGTTATCTGGCACCCGAATGCCAATCGTCTTGCGGCGTGGGTGTTGCAGGCGGCGAGGCACTTCGTGCGTGGCCTGCAAAATGAAGGTAAACGGTCCCGGCGTGGCCGCTTTGAGCATTCGGTAACGCTGGTTATCGACCTTGGCGTAGGTCGCAATTTCCGAGAGGTCGCGGCAAACCAGGGTGAAATTGTGATGGCGATCCGTCTGGCGAATATGGCGAATACGCTCCGCCGCCGCCTTATCGCCCAACTGGCAACCCAGCGCATAGCTGGAATCGGTCGGATAAACGATCACATCGCCTTCGCGCAGCCGCTCAACCGCTTGCGCGATCAGGCGCGGCTGCGGGTTGACGGGATGAATTTGTAAAAAACGGCTCATGGCCTTAATATTCCAAGATTAGGGTAAATTCGACTGGACAAGGCAACTTGCCAGTCCGGCAAGCTCAGGTCAAGGCAGCGACCAGTAAGACCGCTCTCTTCTTCCCGTATTCTCCTTCCATATCCAAGGACATCCCATCCGGCATGAAACTGCTGTTTGACTTCCTGCCCATCCTGTTGTTCTTCATTGCCTACAAGATGGCGGACATTTATGTCGCCACTGGGGTGCTGATTGTCGTCACCCTGGCGCAAACTGGCTGGATCTGGCTGCGCCAGCGCCGGATCGAGAAATTACCGTTGTTTACCGCCGGGCTGGTTCTCGTGTTGGGCGGCGCGACTTTGCTACTCAAAGACCCCATGTTCGTCAAATGGAAGCCAACCGTGGTGAACTGGCTGTTCGCCGTGGCGTTTTTGGGCAGTCGCTTCATCGGTCAGAAGACCTTGCTGGAACGGATGATGGGTGGGCAATTGGAACTTCCCGCCCCGGTCTGGGTCAAGCTGACATTTGCCTGGGTGATCTTCTTTTTCGCCATGGGCGTGGCTAATCTGTATGTCGCCTTCACCTTTGACGAAAACACTTGGGTCAACTTCAAGCTCTTCGGGATGCTGGGCCTGACCCTGGTGTTTGTGCTGGCGCAGGCGGCCTATATGAGCCGCCATCTTAAACTTGATGACACCCCGCCGGAGGAATCCTGAACCATGCTGTACGCCATTCTGGGCCGCGACGCGCCCAACAGTCTGGAGCGGCGACTGGCCGTCCGCCCCGCGCATGTGGAGCGTCTGAACGCCCTGCTGACCGAAGGACGCCTCATCCTGGCCGGGCCGCTGCCGACCATCGACAGTCCTGATCCCGGTCCTGCCGGCTTCCAGGGCAGCCTGGTCGTCGCCGAATTTCCCTCGCTCGAAGACGCCCGCATTTGGGCGGACGCCGATCCCTACACTGCCGCTGGCGTCTACGCAGCGGTCGAAATTTACCCGTTCCGCAAAGTGTTGCCAGCATGAGCGACCGAGTCGCCCTGATCGAGGAACGGTTGCGCGCCGCACTGACGCCCGATGCGCTGGACATTATCGATGACAGCGTCGCTCACGCTGGTCATGCCGGGGCGCGGGATGGTGGCCATTTCACCGTCCGCATCGTGTCCGCCGCCTTCGCCGGTAAAACCCTGATTCAGCGCCATCGCCTGATCTACGCCGCGTTGGCTGATCTGATGCACCGGGATATTCACGCTTTGAGCATCAGCAAGGCGCAAACCCCGGACGAAATATAACCTTTCTGGAAACTGATTGACCCCTGGAAACGACGAGACATGAATAAACCGAACAAACTGACTTTCCCTCTGCTGGCGCTATCCTCCGCCCTGCTGCTGTCGACTGCCGTACTGGCCGCCGACGACAAAAAGCCTGAAGCGGCTCCAACCACCGCTGCGCCCGCCGCCGCTCCGGCTGCGCCGGTTGCCGCCCCGAAACCCGCGTTCACTGTCCCCGATCCGGTGGCGGTGGTCAACGGCCAGCCGATTCCTAAAGCGACCTTTGATCAATACGCCCAACGCATGGGTGGTCGGGTCAAGACGGACACGCCGGAAGCCAGCCAGGCCCTCGTCGAGCAACTGGTCATGGAAGAGTTGCTGGTGCAGGAAGCCAACAAGCAAAAACTGGCTGACGACCCGGAAATCAAGCAGCAATTGGCAATGGTGGAACGCAGCCTGTTAGCTAGCACTGTGGTGCGGCGGATGCTCAGTGAGAGCGCGCCCAGCGAGGACGCCATCAAGAAGGAATACGAAACCGCCGTCGCCGCCATGAAAGGCAAGGAATATAAAGCGGCTCATATCCTGGTCGACGCTGAAGACAAGGCCAAGGAAATCATTGCTCAACTGAAGAAAGACAACAGCAAATTCGCCGAACTCGCCAAGACCCAATCCAGCGACAGTTCCGCCGCCAACGGTGGCGATTTGGGCTGGTTCACGCCCAGCATGATGGTCCCGCCGTTTGCTCAGGCGGTCGCCAAGTTGGAAAAGGGCAAATTCAGCGAAGAGCCCGTGCAGACTCCGTTTGGCTGGCATGTCATCCTGCTGGAGGATACTCGCGACGCCACGCCGCCGTCGATGGATGAACTGAAGCCGCAGATTCAGCAAATGCTGCAAAGCAAGATGCTCAACGACTATCTGGAAAAACTGAAGTCCGGGGCCAAGATTGAAGTCACGGAAATCAAGGTGAGCGAAGCCAAGCCGGAAGAAGCCAAGGAAGCCAAGGAAGCCAAGGAAGCCAAGGAAGAGAAGAAATAGTATAGGGAGCGGGTCGAGGGAGCGGGATTGCGCCCGCTCCCTTAACCCGTTCTACGATCCCTGCTGATCCAGTCCTAAAAATACCCGCAACTCCGCTTCATCCAACACCGCCACCCCCATTTTCCGGGCCTTGTCCAGTTTGGAACCCGCATCGCGGCCCGCAACCAGATAGTGGATTTTCTTCGAGACCGAGCCAGAAACCTTCGCGCCCAACGCACGCAATCGCTCGGTCGCCTCATCGCGGGACATCGATTCCAGCGTTCCCGTCAAGACGAAAGATAAACCCGCCAGTTGCTGGTCAAGCGGATTGTTGACCTGATCAGGCCAGCACACTCCAGCAGCCTGTAAGCGAGCGATCACTTGCTGGTTATGCGGTTCCTGGAAAAATGCCCGGATGGCGGCCGCAACTACCGGACCGACATCCGGGGCCTGCTGCAACTGTTCCTCATCCGCCGCTAGTAGGGCTTCCAGCGTACCGAAATGGGTTGCCAGCGCGTTCGCTGTGGCGACGCCGACTTCACGAATGCCGAGCGCATACAAAAATCGCGTCAGGGTGGTTGTCCTGCTGTGCTCCAACGCTTCGACCAGATTAGCGGCCGATTTGGCGGCCATCCGCTCCAAACCCGCCAACGTTTCCGTATTCAGGGTGTAAAGATCGGCAGGACTGCGCACCAGACCCCGATCCACCAACTGCTCCACCAATTTATCGCCCAGCCCTTCAATATCCATCGCCCGGCGCGACGCGAAATGCAGGATCACTTCCTTGCACTGGGCGGGGCAATACAGCCCACCGAGGCAGCGAGCGACCGCTTCCCCGTCCGGGCGGGCGATGTGCGATCCACAGACTGGACAGGTTTCCGGCATGGCAAATGGTTGAGCATCGGGCGGGCGGCGCTCCAGCGCCACGCGGACCACTTCGGGAATCACATCGCCCGCCCGACGCACGATCACGGCGTCGCCAACCCGTACATCCTTGCGCGCCACTTCATCCGCGTTATGCAAGGTCGCATTGGTTACTGTCACGCCGCCGACGAACACCGGCTTGAGCCGCGCCACCGGGGTAATCGCCCCGGTGCGCCCGACCTGCACTTCGATAGCCTCTACCACCGTCAGCTCTTCCTGGGGCGGGAATTTGTGCGCGATGGCCCAGTGCGGCTCGCGCGCCAGAAGATTTTGCCGCTGTTGCTGTCGCCAAAGCCGCTGCTGCCAATCCAGGCGATTGACCTTGTACACCACGCCGTCAATATCGAAGGGCAACGCATCGCGCTTTTTGGCAATCGCCCGGTGAAATTCGATTAAGCCGTCCACACCTTGCGTCACGGTACGTTCGCTGTTGACCGGCAGACCCCAGGCGGCTAGCGCATCGAGAACCGCGCTATGCGTGGGGGGCGCGCTCCAGCCCCGCGTTTCGCCCAGACCATAGGCAAAAAAGGACAGGGGCCGCTGCGCCGTCAGGTTCGGATCAAGTTGCCGGAGGCTGCCGGCGGCGCCATTGCGCGGGTTGACCAACAAGGGGCGTCCTGCGGCGCGTTGCGCGGCGTTGTAGCGCTCAAAATCCGGGCGACTCATGTAAATCTCGCCGCGCGCCTCCAGAACTTCCGGCGCCGCGCCCTGCAATCGCAACGGCACGGTTTTAATGGTGCGCACATTCTGCGTCACATCCTCGCCGGTTTCGCCATCGCCGCGCGTGGCTGCTTGTACGAGTACGCCGTTTTCATAGCGCAGGTTGATGGCTAAACCGTCAAATTTGAGTTCACAAATGTATTCAACGGGCGGCGCATCCTTGTCCAATTCGAGCCGACGCCGCACCTGGGCGTCAAAAGCCGCCGCGCCGCCTGCATCGGTCTCGGTGCGAATCGACAGCATCGGAACTACATGCTGCACCGGCGCAAACGCCTCCAGGGGTTTGCCGCCCACCCGCTGGGTGGGTGAGTCAGGCGCGACCCATTCTGGATGCGCGGTTTCGATATCCCGCAACTCCTGGAACAGCCGGTCGTACTCGGCGTCGGGGATTTCCGGCTGATCCAGGACGTAGTAAAGGGTGTTGTGCCTGTTCAGTTGCTCGCGCAACTGAACAACGCGGGTCCACAAAGAGTTGGCGGCCGACATAGTGTTTTTTCCCGGCTCTCACCCCGTCGATTGCGCCCAAATGCGCTGCTGACGCTGGAATTCTGCGACTTTGCCGCGCATGTACATAAGTCCTTGATTGGTAAGGCGATTACGGCGCTCATCACAAATCATTCCCCCCAGTTTCTGCGCGAGTTGATCCGCAGTCACCACTAATTGATCCAGCGCCTTCATTTCTTCGAGTGGGCCGGGCAGATTCATGAACAGCAACAACCCAGGCGCCGCCAAATCATCCAGTTTTTGTGGATCAAACACCCCTGGTTTGCGTAAATGCGCCATGCTAAAAAGTGGATCGCTGTCATCCTGGCCATAATCGAACAAACCCAGAGGGCCGAACTGGAAGCCCAGAATGCTGGCTGCCGCCTGGATATCCGGGCCTTTGAACGACTGACCACGCGGCGCGATCACGGTCAAGGCGATGGTCATCTTTGGCGGCGCCGGGACCACCGGTTCCCGACGCGGTTCATGGGGCGACTCGGCAAAGGCCGGCGGGGGTTGGAGAGTCGCATCAGCGATGGATGGAGCGACCTCGGCGACCGATAGAGTGACATCAGCGATGGATGGAGCAACCTCGGCGACCGGTAGAGTCACATCAGCGATGGATGGAGTGGCTTTAGCAGCCGATGGAGTCGCCTCACGCGGGATTGGCCGAATTTCCACATCGACCAGCACTTTGTCGGCCAGGTGATGGTTTGGAGTAATCCGGCCCAATTCCCTAAAATCGTGTGAATCCAGAAAGTCTTCCGACATCTGCCCGGTTCCGCCCAGCACCGGCTCGTTACCCGGGGTGGGCCGCCGTCGGCGCTTGTGGAGACCTTCCTTGATGCGGGTGCGTATGCCCCATAGATAGATCAGGACGACGACGACGGCTCCAATACCCGCCAACAACCACTGCAATTGCGTTTTATCCAGCATGTCCATGAGTCAAAAGCCCGATTATTTGCCTGTTTCAATACCTATTGTATGAGATAGGCTGCGACTTGTACTGAAATCATGAGGCATTGACCCATTCACCTAACTGACTCCGGCCAAACGCGCCGCTTCTGCAACGTCCACTGCCACCAGCCGCGATACGCCCGGTTCCTGCATGGTGACGCCCGCCAGATGATGAGCGATTTCCATGGTGGCCTTGTTGTGCGTGATGAAGATGAATTGCACCCGCGCCGCCATATCCTGAACTAACGCTCCGAAGCGCCGGACATTGGCCTCGTCCAGCGGCGCGTCCACTTCGTCCAGCAGGCAGAACGGCGCGGGATTGAGCTGGAAGATAGCGAACACCAGGGCGATGGCGGTGAGCGCTTTTTCGCCGCCGGACATCAGGCTGATCGAACCGATGCGCTTGCCAGGCGGTTTGGCCATGATCGCGATTCCGGCATCTAACACATCTTCGCCCGTCAATTCCAAATGAGCCTGACCGCCGCCGAACAAACGGGGAAACAATTCCTGCAAACCAGCGTTGACCTGTTCAAACGTCTCGCGGAATCGGGCGCGAGTCTCGCGATCGATCTTGCGAATAGCGTCTTCCAGAGTGGTCAGCGCCTCCAGCAAATCCGCGTTCTGCGCATCGAGATATTGTTGGCGCTCTGCCGCTTGGGCGAACTCTTCAATGGCCGCCAGATTGATCGCCCCCAGTCGCTGGATGCGCCGCTCCACCCGTTCCAGCCGTGCGAGCCAGTCGCTCTCAATCGCCGTGTCCGGCAACGTTGACAACACCGTTTCCGGGGTGGTTGCCAATTCCTGCAACTGATCGCGCAGGTTCTGTTGTTTAATCCGCGCCTCGCCTAACGCCAGTCGCTGTTCCTCGATCTGCCGGCGTTGGGTTTCAGCCTGCCGTTCACAGCGGTTGCGGCCCTGTTCACCCGCTTCCAATTCAGCATCCTGGGCTTCCAGTCGCCGCCGGGCTTCACTCAACTCAGCTTCCACGGCCAGCCGGGTTTCCAGCCAGCCCGCCAACTCCTCTCCAGCGGTCGCCAAGCGTTCATCGCTGTCCGCAATCTGCTCCAGCGCCAGCCGGCCGCGCCGTTCCTGCAGTTGACGCTGCTGAAGATCCAGACGCTCTAGCGCCCGGTCTGCGGAGACGACCTGAATCCGTAAAGCTTCCAGCGCCGCCGCCTGCCGGGCCGCCGCCTGCCGGGCGGCCCCGGTCCGGGCGCGGCATTGCTGGTATTCCTCCTGCAATTGTTCACGTCGTGTGTGTAGTTCCGCCTGCTCCGCGTGCAAGCCCTCCAGGGTCAACAGCGCCTCTTCAAGCCGCAACCGGGCCATTTGCGCCTGTTCCCGATCCTGCTCGCATTGAAAATCCATTTCCGCCTGTTCCCCAGCCAGCGCCTCGGCCCGTGCGCGGGTTTGTTCCCAACGGGCCTGCGCCGTATTGATTTTCGCCTGAGCGTGGGCCTGATCACGATGGCTCTGGTTGACCGCCTGCTGCCCATCGCGGCGCTGCTGCTCCAGTTCGCGTTGTCGTTCGCGCAGTTGGCTGAGTTGCGCCGTCCGTTGCTCAATCTCCAGCGCGTCACCGTCCAGAGCCGTTTCCAGTTGACGGATTTCCCGTTCACGGGCCAGCACACTGTCTTCCCCACTGTCGCCGGTCAGTCGCAACCAATGGCGACCGCACCAAATACCCTCCGGCGTGACCAGCGTCTCACCCTCTTGCAGGCCAGCGCGGTTGGCCAGGGCCTCGGTGAGATGAGCAGCGGTTCGCACGCCATCCAGCAGACCCGTCAGTGGCCAGGGTGCCTGGACTCGAACAGCCAATCCCTCCTCCCCTTGTGGGAGGGGGTTGGAGGGAGGGGGGGATAACGGCAGCTCAAACAAGGTCAGCCGACCCTGAGACAAGGCGGTGTGTGCGGCGTGAGCTGGCTTATCGAGGTCAGGAACGCAGATCGCGTCCAACCAGCCGGTCAGCGTTGCTTCTACTGCGGCCTCCCAACCAGACTCTACATCCAGTCGTTCCGCCAGGCGCGGCGCGTCGGCCAAACCCTGCGTGTGCAGCCAGTCGTTCATGCCACGCTCATGCCGGCCCAGCGCCGCCTCCTGTAGCGTGTTTAACGAGGCCAGCCGGCCACGTCCAGTCTGTAACCGCTCCTGCAAGACTCGCAGTTGTTGATCCACCTGCTGGCGAGCTTCGCGAGTAGCGTTCAAACCCGCCTCGGTCTGCGCCAGTTGCTCCTGCGCCTGACGCAATGCCTCGGCAATGGACTGTTCCACTTCACGCAGTTCGACCAATGCTTCCACAAGGTCAGCGTCGGCCAACTGTTCCTGTTCAAAGCGCAGGCGCTCCAGCCGGCGTTCGCCCTGTAACAACTGTCGATCCAGATGCTCGATTCGGGTGCGCTCCACCTCGATCTGCCGCTGGATTTCGCTGTTACGCTGGTTGAAGTCTTCCCAGTCACGCTGACCCTCGCGCAACGCAGCCTCAGCAACCGATAGCGCTGCGCTGGTTTCCGTCTCGCCAGTCAGCAACCGGGCGGCCTCGGGTTCCGCCTCCAGCAAAGCAGCCGCTAATACATCGCGCTGTTCCCGGTCCAGCTTCCATTGCGACTCAACTTGTTCGAGCGCCAGCAACGTCTGGCGCCAGTCTTCCTCACGCCGGCGCTGCAATTCCCGTTGATGCTGCAAATATTGCTCAAGCCGGCTGATTTCCGCGCCTGCCTGATAATAGCGTCCTTGGGCGGCGTTGAACGCCTCGTTGAAATCCGACCGCCGCGCCCGGCCCGTTTCCAGCAGCGCCTCCAGCCGGCGCTGCTCGGCGAACAGCGCCTCCAAGGCCGTCTCCTGCTGGCGGACGGTCTGCTCGTGATCGAGCATTGCGCCTTGCAGGGCGCGCCAGCGCAAGGTCAGCAGCTCTGCCCGTAACTGGCGCTCTTCGGCGCGATACTCGCGATACTGTTCAGCGGCCCGGGCCTGGCGCTGCAAGTGTTGCAATTGCCGGTTCAACTCCTCGCGCACGTCATTGAGCCGCTCAAGATTCTCCCGGGCATGGCGGATGCGGGTCTCAGTCTCGCGGCGACGCTCCTTGTACCTGGAGATGCCGGCAGCCTCTTCCAGAAATAGTCGTAAATCTTCTGGACGGGCTTCAATCACCCGCGAAATCATGCCTTGCTCGATAATCGCGTAACTGCGCGGCCCCAGCCCGGTGCCCAGGAAAATATCGGCAATGTCGCGGCGACGGCAACGGCTGCCGTTCAGGAAATAACTGGACTGGCTATCGCGCCCCACCAGGCGCCGGATGGCGATTTCAGCATAACTGGCCCAGGGACCGCCCAACCGACCCTGGCTGTTGTCGAACACCAGCTCGATAGACGCTTGGCCGACCGGTTTGCGGCTGGCCGAACCGTTGAAAATGACATCGCTCATCGTCTCGCCGCGCAGGCTGCGGGCCGAGCTTTCGCCCATGACCCAGCGCACGGCGTCGATGATATTGGACTTGCCGCAACCATTGGGGCCGACCACGCCCACCAGATTGCCGGGCAGATGCAGCACCGTGGGGTCCACAAACGACTTGAACCCCGCCAGTTTGATCTTGCTTAAACGCATGGAAACGTCAAACGCTCGCTCCGCACCGATCAGGCCTGCCTGACGAGCGGTCGCAACACCGCCTCGATGGCGTCCATATCTGGAATGAGCACCGACTGATCCTGGTAGCGCGCCCAACTCAGGATGCCCGGCCGTTGCCTTTCGGCCTCAGCGACTTCCAAATTCTGATCGATATCCTGGCGTTGCAGGTTCAGTGGGCGTGGCGCGGCGGTGCCCAAAATACCGAAGCGCGGCAACCGGGAATCAGCGCCCAGGGTATTGACGATGATGATCCGGGAATTGATATCAGCATCCGGCCCAACCCTGAAAATCCACCGTCCCAGGCTGATCAGGGGCGTGGTCAGGTTATGCCATAACATAGCGCCCACTACCCAGTGAGGGGCCGCTTCGATACGCAAGGGAGTGGCGAAGGGCAGCACCTCGACAACGAGGCTGTTGGGCAGGATGACCTGCCCGCCCTGGACGGTGATCAGCAGGCAACGGAGGTTTGAGGAGGCGTCCATTTTGAGGTGTCGGTGTTAAGTCATCAAATCCAGCGCACGTTCGCCAAGGATATTACGAATCGATTCTATCAACTGATCTTCCTGATAGGGTTTGGTCAGGTAGTCGTTGGCTCCCAGATTCATGGCGCGTTCACGGTGTTTTTCGCCACTGCGCGAGGTGACCATAATGATCGGCAAGTGCCGAAGATGGGTCTGGTTGCGAATATGAGCGATGACTTCGAAACCATCCATGCGCGGCATTTCAATGTCCAGAATCGCCAGATCGGGCGCCTGAGTTTGCAGCATGGCCACGGCGTCCAAACCATCTTTGGCGGTGATGGCGTGGATATTGTGGCGCTCCAGAATGCGCGCTGTGACCTTGCGCATGGTAATCGAGTCGTCGATCACCATAATGTTGAGTTGCTCCGTGCGGGTATCCTGGCGCGCCGCCCGCAGCGCGCGGCTTTCGATCTGCTTTTGGCGTTGGGAACCGATGTTGCGCACTAAAGCCGCCAGTTCTAACACCACCACCACCCGGCCATCGCCCAGCACGGTCGCGCCGGAAATACCTGGCACTCCGTTGAACTGGGGACTGATCGGCTTGACGATGATTTCCTGGTTGCCCATCACCGCTTCAATTTGCAGGGCGGCGCTGGCTTCCGCACTACGGAACAACAGCGTCGGCGGCCGGCGGTCCTTGACTTCCTCAAAGGGCAGGACATGCTCGCTGCTGACCAGAATACCGAGATTATGCACGGGATAATGGCGGTCGCTGTATTGATGCTGCACCTGCTCGCCGGTCAAATAGGCCTGGAATTCGCTTTCCTTGAGCCGGGTCACCACTTCGATGCTCAGCAGGGGAATAGCGAACACCCCTTCGCCGGCTTGCACCAACAACGCCTGCGTCACCGCCAGGGAGAAGGGCAATCGGATGATGAAACGGGCGCCTTTACCGACATCGGTCTGAATCAATAATGCGCCGCGCATGGCGCGAATGGCCTCATTCACCACGTCCATGCCGACGCCGCGCCCGGAAACCTGGGTAACCGCAGCGGCCGTGGAAAATCCGGGACGCAGCAACAATGCGATCAGTTCTTCCGAGGTCGCCGGTTGTCCTGGCGACAGCAACCCTTTTTCTTCACCCTTGGCGCGGATCGCCGCGAAATTGAGCCCTGCGCCGTCATCGCTCAATTCCAACACCAATTCCGCGCCTTCCCGGCGCAGGCTCAGCGTGATCGTGCCAATCTCCGACTTGCCCACCGCTCGGCGTTGCTCCGGCATTTCGATACCGTGCGCCAGGGAATTGCGCAGCATGTGTTCCAGCGGCGCCAGCATACTTTCCAACACCGTGCGGTCGACTTCTGACTCCTCGCCGCCGACCAGGAGTTCGGCCCGTTTGCCCAAATCCTGGGATGCTTGCCGCACCACCCGGCGCAACCGGGGAATGACGCTGCCAAAATGGACCATCCCGGTGCGCATCAGCCCTTGCTGGATTTCCTTGTTCACCTTGCCCTGCTGATCCAGCAACACGGTGATTTCGTGGGCGTGTTCACCGAGCGTGTTGCCGATATTGCCCAGGTCATCGGCGATTTCCATCAGCGACCGGCAGACTTGCTGCAATTCGGTGAAGCGATCCAATTCCAGAGGATCGAATTCCTGCTGATAAGCTTTGGCGCCCTGATCCTGCCGTGATTGGATGCGCGCCTCGGACTGCGTGGCCAAATGGGTCACCTGGCGACGCAATCGAGTGATGGTTTGCTCCAGATCATTCAGGTTGCTACCCATGGCGCTGACGCCCTGATCGATGCGGGCGCGGAAGATGCTGCTCTCGCCCATCTGATTGACCAGGGTATTCAGCAGCGCGGCGCTGACGCGGATTGCATCCGCCGGTGCCGCAGCGGTCGGAGCCGCTTTTTCGACGGCCCGCACGGCGGGAATCGCAGCGGCCGGGACCGCCACAACTTGCTGCTCGGCCCGCTTGTCGCTCAACACGCTATGCAGTTCGTCAATCAGTTCAGGACGCGCCGCCGGTTGCTTGCCGCTCAGGATTCCGGTCAGCATCTGGTGCAGGCTATCCAGTGCGCTCTGCACTTTGTCCAGCACCGGCTCGGATATCTGCAAAGCGCCCTTGCCCAACGCATCCAGCACGGCCTCGGCGGCATGAGCCACATCACCGACCGTCATGAACCCAGCCATCCGCGAACTGCCCTTGAGAGTGTGCATCTCACGGCGCAGGTCATTGAGCAGTTCAACATTACCCGGTTCGGCGCGCCACCGTTGCAGGATCGTATCGCTGGAATCGAGAATTTCGCCTGCCTCGATCCGGAAAACCTGCGCCAGTTCCTGATCCAGTTCGGTCATGGTCCGGAACGAAGTAGGCTCCTTGACAATCGCTGTCGGTTCCGAGACGCACACCGGAACGGCTTCCGCCTGTTCGCCTTGGGTTACGGCATCGGCCAGCCGGTGCAGGTTGCGGATCAGGTCGGTTGCGGTCGCCGGATTGACGCCGCTGGCGGCTTCGGCCAGCATCTGGTGTAAGCGATCCAGGGTTTGTTGCAGGGTGTCCAGCACGTCTGGCGTTGCCTGGCCCAGCTCCTTGCCCAGCGCATCCAATACCGACTCGGCGGCGTGCGCCAGATCGCCGACGGTCATGACGCCGGTCATCCGTGAACTACCCTTCAGGGTATGCATACCCCGGCGCAGGTCGTTCAGTAATCCGATGTTGCCCGGTTCAGCGCCTAGTTGCTGCAGAATGGCGTCGCTGGCGTCAAGAATTTCGGTCGCTTCGTATTGGAAAACCTGCGCCATTTCCACATCGAACAATGGAGCCGTAACCGGTTCTGGAACCACGGTCTCGACGGGCGTAACGCCTTCGACAGAAGGCGCTTCAGGTACTGGCGCCTCGATAACGACCGGTTCGAGCGGAGATTCCGCTTCCAGAACCTCGACCAGTGGCGGCATAACGGCGGGTAATGTTTGCAGCAACGCCTCAGCACGGGCGGTCAGGTCCGGCAAAAGCAGCAAAGCCTTATCCGCCATCGCTTCCTCGCCGAGCAGCGCCTCCAGCGCGGCTGCGGCTTCTTCAAGCAAATCGGCCGTGACCGGCGCTGCTTCCACCGTACCGTTCATTACTTGATTCAGCAGATTTTCGAAACACCAGGCGAAATCGCCGATCATCGTCGCGCCAACCACGCGCCCGCTGCCTTTGAGGGTATGGAACGCCCGGCGCAGAGTGGTTATCTCCTGACGATCCTCGAAATTCTCCCGCCAGATCGCCAGATGTTCGCGAATCGCCGCCAGTTCGCCATGCGCTTCTTCGAGAAAGACCTCGACGAATTCCGCATCCACATCCGGTGTGATAAATCGAATGGAGGGCGTCGTTTGGGGTTCCGGTTCGGCGGCGGCGGCGGGCTCCACCCATTCCGGCGTAGCGGCGGGCGCCGATTCCGGCGCGGTCAGCGGCTGTCTTTGCGGTATCGCCTGCGCCAGCGCCGCCAGCGTCGCCAGCGCCGCCAATTCGCCTCCCCGCAGGGGCGTCTCTCCTACCAGCGCTGACAGAGCCTCGACGGCCGCCGCCACGGCGTCAATGATTTCCAGGCTCGCCGGCAGGCTGTCATCCAGCACCTGATTGAGCAGTTTCTCGAATTCCCAGGCGAAATCGCCGATCACCATAGCGTTGACCATGCGTCCACTGCCCTTGAGGGTGTGGAATGCCCGACGGATAGCGGTCAGCGCCTGAAGATTGGATAGATCATCCCGCCACAGGGCCAACTGCTCCCGAATCATCTCGAGTTCGCCACGCGCTTCCTCAAGGAAAATCTCGGCGAACTCCGGATCAGTGGCGTCCAGCCCCAGCAGGCGGGGCAAGTCTTCCGCGCTCATCTCGACGGTTTTTGGCGATTCTTCAAGCGAAGGCAAAGTCAAATCCGGCGTCTCCTCGATAGATTCTTTAAGCAACGCCGGCCCCCCCGTATCGATAACGGCAGTCTGCGTCTTCCCGGCGAATAGAGATGGCGCAGCAGCCAGCGCTTCAAACTCCGGCAAGTGGGGAAGGGCTACATCGATTGCCTTTTCCAAAACTGACGATGTAGGTTGCGGCAAGGTCGGGACTGCTCCGGTTCCGGCAGGCAACCTGAGCAGCGTGTCCAGTTGCGCCAGATGCGCTTCAGCGTCGCCTAGCACCGTCGCTGGAACGCCATTGCCCAGCGATTCCAATGAATAACTCAAGCTGGCCAGGATTTCGGCGCAAACGCCGCTGACCAGCAACCCATAATATTCGGCATCGCCTTCTGCGAGCTTGTTGATGATCCGGTGCAGACGGTCGAGAATTTGTGTAGCGCGGCGCCAGCCCCGTTCAGCGATCAACTGGCGGAGAAGGGGTAAATCTCTCTGCAACGCCTCCCAGGATGTTGCCTCATCAGCCGCTTTCTCCACTTTTTCACTGACCGTTCGCTGGAGTTGCTCTAGAACCTCGCGGACGCTGCGCAGCCTCACGGAGGATTCCCGCAGGTCAGCGGCTGGCGCGGCGGCGCTGCTCTGGCGCGTCTGACGTAAAACCAGCGTGGTTTCCACCAACAAACCTGAGTCCACCTGCCGGCTGCCTGGGGACAGGTAGGCTTCCAGATAGAGCTTTAACTGTTGAACAGCTTGTTGCAACAACACAGAACCCTGACGTGAGGATGCGTTGTGCGCCCTCTCCTGGACGGCGGCGCGCATTTCGTCCAGTAAGGCGACGGCTTCCGCGTGCTCCAACAGCGCCAGGGGATTGCGAATCTGATCGATAGCGTCAACCGTCGCTTCCAGTGCGTCCGCGTCTATCGTCCCCTCATCGCAAACCTCCAGATCGATCTGAACTCGCTGGAGAGCCAGCAACAGATCGTCCTTGAGAAAACCCAACGGGTTATCGGTGATGCGACGCGACGTTGACACGCTCTCTTTCCCCCGCGAAAAACTCGCCCAGTCCATCGCTGCCCAACCTACGCTGGCGCCCGGTCACGCCAGCACTCTCAATCGGGCAGACGGAAGCCGGCCACCGACTGACGCAGTTCCTGCGCCAGTTGATTCAGCTTGCCAATGGCCGAAGCAGTAGCCACGCTGCTCTCGGCGGTTTGGCCGGTGATTTCATTGATGGAGATCATCGCGCTTGACACTCGCGAGGCCATCTCTGAAACCTGGCCGGCGGATTTGGAGATCTCGTCGATCAGTTCAGCCAATTTGGCGGACACCTTTTCGATCTCTTCCAGAGCCTCGCCCGCCTTTTCCGCCAGACCGGCGCCGCCGACAACCTCGCTGGTACTCTTTTCCATCGAGATAATGGCTTCGTTGGTGTCCGCCTGAATGGTTTTGACCAGGGTTTCGATGCGCTTGGTGGCGTTACTGGAGCGCTCGGCCAGCCGTTGCACCTCATCGGCGACCACGGCAAAACCGCGCCCGGCTTCACCGGCGGCCGAGGCCTGAATCGCCGCGTTCAACGCCAGGATGTTCGTCTGGTCGGCGATGTCGTTGATCAGCGCCACGATGTCGCCGATTTCCTGTGAAGATTCGCCCAGCCGCTTGATGCGCTTGGAGGTGTCCTGGATATGTTCGCGGATGGCGTTCATGCCGTTGATCGTGCGCCGGACCCGGTCGCCGCCTTCGTGGGCGATGCCGACGGATTTCTCGGCGACTTCGGCGGAAGCCGCCGTTTTGGAGGACACATCATCCATGGATTGCGCCATTTGCATGACGGTAGAGCTGGCGTTTTCAATCTGCCGGGCCTGAATCTCGCTGGACTTGGCCAATCGGTCGGCAATGGCGCTGGTTTCCTGTACGGCGGCGGCGACCAGCCCGGAGGTGTTATTGATCGTTGACACCAGGTCGCGCAAGGCTTCGATGGCGTAGTTGACCGAGTCGGCGATGGCGCCGGTGATGTCCTCAGTCACGCTGGCTCGCACCGTCAGATCGCCTTCGGCCAGGTTGCCCAGTTCATCGAGCAGCCGCAGGATGGCGTCCTGGTTACGGCGATTCTGCTCCTCGGTTTCCTGCTTGCGCTGCTCAGCGTCGACGAGCTGTTGACGGCTTCCACGGTTCTGTGCGTAAAGCAGGGCGAGCAACAGAATCAGGGTGACGCCCCCGAAAATGTAAGCGAGCGGATAGCCAATCGAGACGCCGAACAAATCAACTTGGCGGCTTTGGGCGGTATAGGTCTCCAGCAACCGGGTCGCCGCTTCCAGCAGCGCATCGCCCTTTTCCGCGACGCCTTGCGCGGCGTTCTGCACCTTGACCAGTTCCGGCGCTTTTTCAATGATTCGGGCGGTTTCAGCTTCCAGCGATTTGAACAAATCAGCGAGATTGGCCAGTTTGCCCGCGCTATCGGGAAGGGTGACGCGCTCGACGCCCATCCGGGAATCGCCCTCGCGCATTCCCTTGAGGACTCGGCCAAACAGACTGACGTTGCGGCTGAACCGGTCGGCGGCGGCGGCGGCGCTGAGGCCGCCTTCAGTCAACATCCGCTTGAGATCGCTCTCGATCCGCTGCCCCAGCAACAACTGATTGGTGGCCAGATAAACCTGCCGGGGATCAATGCGATTGTTCGCCAGACTTTTAGCGACCTCGTCGGACAGGGTGATCATTTGCGTCAGCGAACTTTCCAACAGCGGTAGGAAGTTATTGACCGACACCACCGATTCGCGCCCGGCCAGAATCACGTCAATTTCGCCCCGCATGGGTTTCCAACGATTGTCCAGCCCGTCCAAAACGGGCGACACTGTTGGCGACAGGGCGCTGCTGCTGCTGCGCTGGTCTTTCAAAATTTGCTCGAAGCGATCACGAGTATTTTTAAGCCGCTCGAAAGCGCCTTCCTTGCCGCGCGCTGCTTCGAGCGCCTCCGTCACGGCGGCGCGCGACAGCAACCGCTGTTCGCCAGTCAGGTTGAACTGGATTTCGTTCTGCTCACTCTGTTGCGCCAGCAGAATGAAAATAACGCCCGTCAGCACGGCGGACAACACCAGGGCGATCAGCAGACCCAGATAGGCGGCGGAAAAATTTTTTAATGTTGAAGTGTCTTGCGAGTTACGCATTGCTATTTCTCATCGCACAGAATTCTATGGCCCCACCGGTGCTTCTGACGGGGAAACTACTAAAAAAAACCGGTTCTCACCGTTTTTGCCACCTAGTTAGCAGCATTCAAAAACCGATGGTCTGACAATAGCTTGCCAGTATTGAACGCCAACCATGTCAGGTTTTCGTTGCGAAACACCTCAATCACATAGGGGCGCAGATTCGCTTCCAGCGCCTCCAGCGAGGGTTGTCGATGTTGCGGTCCGAAATGCCTCATGCCAATGATTTCATCCACCAGCAGACCGTAATCCCATTCACCGGAGCGCAACACAACGATCTGGCTGCCCGGCAGCCGCGTGGTCGGCGCGTCAATCAAAAAATCCCGCAAGTCCGAAACCGAGATCACCCTGCCGCGCAGATTGGCGATCCCCAACAGCCAGCGCTTGACCCCAGGGACTCGGGTGATGATGCGCGGCACTGGGATAATTTCGGCGACGTCGTCCATAGAGAATAGCAGGTTCCAGGTGGCGAGGCGCAACGCCAGCCGTCCGCGAATCTCTGATAGCTGCGCGCTGGCGTCCTTGACTGGCGTCCGCTCGCGAATACGCTGGTCGAGCCGCAGCAACACGTCAAAGGGATGCGACGAAGCGGACGCCGCCGGGGAAATTATTGCCGCATCTGCCACATCTGCCACATCGCTATCCTCATTAATTATCAGGATTGGGAATCAAGTCGCTAAGCACTGAATTCAAAGGAGATTTGACGCTCTTGCTGGTCATCTTCCCAAACGTGCATCCAGGCGCGATGGAAGATAGATTTTTTTGACGTGATATTTAGCATACTACTTATTACGACGCCATGAGGAAATCGGCAATATTTCGCTAATGATCACAGTTCGATGATTGAGCCGGATTTCCAGATTGGACTCCCGCAACCTGACGGACAGAACGCTATGACGCTTAAACTCGGCGTGGTGATGGATCCCATCCCCACAATCACTATCAAGAAAGACACAACATTCGCCATGCTGCTGGCGGCCCAGGCGCGTGGCTGGGAGTTGCATTATTTTGAACAGGCCGATTTGTACGCCCGGGGCGGCGAGGCGTTCGGGCGTTCCCGGCTGTTGAACGTTCG
>Ga0209573_1002799_pt1 | contig 20956 bp, 18 predicted proteins | sample TNRBio252014_DNA_FD_185870 | JGI IMG/M metagenome (GOLD analysis project Ga0209573, IMG submission 185870) | Wastewater treatment Type I Accumulibacter community from EBPR Bioreactor in Madison, WI, USA - TNR Reactor_6/25/2014_ DNA (SPAdes)... | ecosystem: Engineered > Bioreactor > EBPR >...
AATAGATTCCTGAATCATAGATTTTCGTTTTAGCGAATCGGTTTCGGAATCGCTGGCAGCAAGCAAGTCGCCTCCGGCACTGGTGTTTACTTTTGCGCTGTTGGGCGAGTTTTTTACATCGGTTAAAAACAAGGTCAAGTTATCTTTCCACGCATAGTTTCTGCTGAATGTTTTTGCACTGAAAAGAAACAGCACAGTAGCGGCTAAAAAAGCAGCGGCAGGTGCTTTCAGTTTTTTGGTTTCAAATAGATAGTGGAAGCCCGCAGCCAAAAGCAAACAAAAGCCCAACGATGGCATAAACTGAAAACGCTCGTTCATGATTATACCTACCGAAAACAAAATATTGGAAACAACAGAAAAGGTGATGAAGTAATACAGAATAGCAAATGAGATTACAGTTTTTCTAAGTATTTGATTCAGCGCAATGCCAACCAGCGCAATGGTTATCATAGCTGCCGATATGAATTTTACATTGCTAAAATCTATTAGCGGAATTTGATTGAAATAATAATCGTGGCTAAGTGGATGTGGAAATACAAGTTTGATGTAATACAGCAAAAAGCTGTAAACCGGTGTGGCATATCGCTGTGCAAACGATGCCCCAACAAATGGATTGTTTAGTATTTCTGACGATTCTTGCGCAAGGCTAGATGCAGCGTAGTTGCCGCGCAATAAAAGGTACAGCACGGTAGGCACAAGCACAGTGCCCACGCCCATCAAGTAATGTTTAAGCTTTGCATTTAAAAAGAAGTAATACGCAAGTGGAATAACGGCAATAAACGTGATAGAGTTTTCTTTTGAAAGCAACGAAAGGAAAAAACATGCAGCCGCAAAGAGTAATTCAAGTACAGCTTCTTTCTTTACAAAGCGCACTGCAAAAGTCAATGCCGCTATGGCGAACAACATGCTCATGATTTCATCGCGTCCTTTTATGTTGGCTACTGCTTCGGTGTGGATAGGGTGCGCTGCATAAAGCATAGCGCACAAAAAAGGAGTAGTGATGTAAAATGGAGTATCTTTTTTTTGTGGAATAAGCAGTTGGAATAAGTAGAAAATAAGCAGGCAACTTGTGGCAAACAACAACACATTTACTGCATGACTCAGCATTGGATTTAGCCCGAAAAATTCATGCTCAATGGCAAAGGTAGCTACGCTCAAAGGGCGATACCTGCCACCAGCAACAAGACTTTTTTTCTCTTTAAAAAACCCCTCAAAAACATCGTGTGTGAAAATGTCTTTTAAGCCGGCTATACCTTGTGTGGTGTAAATATTTTCTGTTAATACTATTGCATCGTCCGAGGCATATTTGTTCCAGAGGGTATTGGAATAGATAACACAGGTGAATAGAAAAATAATGAGATATGGCAAGCGCGCAGCCAGTTTTGAATGCGTTACTTCAGTTTGGCGAGTAGTGTTTGCAATAACCGTTTCGCTCGTTTTTTTTTCTTTTTTTCTTTTATCGTTCGTACTCATACAGTCAGCTTATATCTTTTGCCGGGTAAACTTACAACCACTCTGTTCATTTCCATTTCTAAAAGTGTTGCCGAAAGTTCGCCCGAATTCAAATTGCATTTGGCAAGCAATATATCAATTCCGTTTTCGCCTTCTTCCAATACATCAAAAATTGCTTGTTCGCTTGCCGTAAGTACCAATTTCAACTGCCGCGTTTTTACCTTGTTTGCTGTGGCTTCACTTTGCCAATTCATTGCCTCTATTACATCTTGTGCGCTGTCAATAATTTGAGCTTTGTATGTTTTAATCAAAAAATTGCAACCTCTCGAAAACCGATCGGTAGTTTTGCCGGGTACTGCAAAAACTTCGCGGTTGTATGAATTTGCAATGTTTGCTGTTATCAACGCGCCACCTTTTACATCGCTTTCTACCACAATTACTGCATCGCTCAAGCCCGAAACTATTCTATTGCGCTGAGGAAAATTGTGTGGTGTAAATGCACATTGCGAAGTGTATTCGGTAAGTAAGCCGCCTTGCTCTACCATTTGTTTTGCAGTGTTGCGATGTTGTGTTGGGTAAATCCTATTTAAGCCATGCGCCAATACGCCAACAGTTTGTAGATTGTTTTCTAAAGCTGCATTGTGTGCATAGATGTCAATGCCATAAGCTAAGCCACTTAACACAAGTACATTGTGCGCAGCCAAATCATTTACTAATTTTTTGGTTGCCTCTTTGCCGTAGTCCGATGCGTTGCGCGTGCCTACAATTGCCACTGTTTTCGGTGCATTCAAATTTGCATTGCCTTTGTAATACAGCATGGGCGGTCCATCATCGCATTCTTTTAACCGATAGGGGTAATTAGAGTCGGTAAAAAATAAGGGTTGGATATGATGCTTGCTGATAAAAGCAATTTCTGTTTCTGCCTGTTTTAGTAATGAACCGTTTTTAATGGCATCTTCAATGACCGATGCGCGTACTTCGCCAACCAAAGGCACTTTTTTAAGTTTAGATGAGCTTGCTTTAAAAACTGCTTCTGCACTACCACAATATGCTATCAAATTTTTAGCCAGTACGCTGCCCACTTCGGGTAAAAGGGTTAATGCAATATTGTAAAGTAATTGGTTGGCGGCATTCATTGGAGCGGTAGCAACGATTTTTTGCGAAGTAAATATTTATACCGATGAATTTATATGTATGGTATTTTGTTATTACTGTTCATATTTTTTTAAACTTGCCACCTAAACAATTTTATAAATGAAGAACAAATTATTCCTTTTAGTGCTGCCGTTGATATTTTTTGCTGCATCGTGCTCAAAGCAGCCTTCGGCTTGTTTTACCGCAAGCAAAACCTCTGTTGATGTAGGTGAGTCTGTAACTTTTTCTAACTGTGCCACCGATGCTTCTTCTTATGAGTGGGATTTTGGTGACGGAGCTAAATCAAACGAAGAGTCTGCATCGCATTCGTGGACAAAGCCTGGAGTTTATGTTGTGCAACTTAAAACACTTTCAAATGATAAAAAGAAATTAGATAAATATTCTGTTGCTGTAACTGTAAACGGCAACAACCGTTACCTTACCAAGGTAGTTTTGAAAAAGTACGCTGAGAAAAAAAGCGATGGTTCGGTATGGGATACTCCATCGGTTATTCCTGGTGTAACTATCAACCCCGAGGCAGATATTTTTGTTAGAATCAGTTTGGCTGCAGGTGGCTGGAGTTTTAATACTTCTACAAAGAATGATATTAAAAATGCCGATTTGCCTTTTACGTGGAATTTATCGCAGCAAAATTTGTTTATGGCTGCCGATTCTTGGAATGTTGATGTAAGAGACGAAGACAATTTTGGTGCATCATCAGAATCTATGAACTTGTTTTTTGTAGCTAATCCGGCAACTGCGGGTAGCGAAGGCAAAATTGTTTTGACAGACAATGCAAGCTTGTATGAATTAGAAGTGTATTACGAAAACAGATAATTGCAATTGCAATTATTTTTTGGAGCAGGGCTGCAACGAAAGTTGCAGCCCTGCTTGTTTTTGGGTAATTGATATTTCTCATAGAGCAAGCTATTTAAAGTCATAAGTGCTAAGGTTGGTGTGCCTCATTTTTGCTGTATTATTCAAGTAAAATACAGGCAATGAAAAAGAATATTGGAGGTTATGACGGTTTTTTGAGAATGTTGGTAGCAATGGTGTTGTTGTTTGCAGCTATTATGTTTGGTTCGTGGTGGTTGGTGTTGTTTGGTGTGCCATTGGTGGTTACGAATTTTATGATGTATTGCCCCATCTACGACATATTGGGATTGGATTTTAGCGATAAGAAAGCATAGCTTCGGAGCTTGTTGGAAACAGTTAGGATAGTTGAATTTCTAAAATCTTCCTAAGTTTTTTGATGCCGTACAAAGCGGTGTATCTTCGCTGCCCACATGTTTAATTTCGATACGCGCAGCGCAGTTTCTAATCTTATTATCATCAATGTTTTGTTTTTTGTAGTTTCCTACATTAGCGAAGTTGCTTTTGGCATAAACCTAAACAGAACACTCGGCTTATATTACTTCGATTCGCCTTCGTTTATGCCCCTGCAGTTACTTACACACATGTTTATGCATGGTGGATTGCTGCACATTTTTTCCAACATGTACGCGCTTTTTTTGTTTGGCACAATGCTCGAAAGAGTGTGGGGTTCACAGCGTTTTTTAATTTTTTATTTTCTTACAGGTTTTGGTGCCGAGTTACTGCATCTTGGCGTAAACGCTTGGCAAGTTTACAATCATGTGGGCAGCATCTTTGCTACCGATCAGCAGTTGATGACTTTTAGAACGCTGCAAGAAATATATTTTATTCCCACAGTTGGTGCCAGTGGTGCGGTGTTTGGCGTGTTGGCGGCATTTGGTTTGTTGTTTCCTAATACCGAATTGATGTTGATTTTTCCACCAATTCCAATAAAGGCAAAGGTGTTTGTTTCGCTTTACATTATTTGGGAATTGTATCGTGGTATTGCCATGCAGCAAGGCGATAATGTAGCGCATTTTGCGCATCTGGGTGGGGCAATAATGGGTTACTTTATTGTAAGATTATGGAATAGGAGAGGAGATTATTTTTATTAGCAAGGCCTTGTTCGTTGTCTCTAAAATCTCCAATTCGATTGATTAAACTTGTAGAATCAAATTTTGTAACAGTTCATCCGTTTATCTACTTACTTTTTAAAGCATATTCAATTTTATGAAGAAAATAGTGATTTCGTTTGCCGTGGTTTTGTTGTTGTTGGTTGGAGCCGTTGTTGCAGTTCCATTTTTGTTTAAAGACAAAATAAATGCAGCAGTAAAAGCGGCCATCAATGAAAATGTAAATGCCAAAGTTGATTATGGCGATTTTAGTCTTTCGCTTATTCGTTCGTTTCCGAATTTTAGTTTTTCGCTCAACGATTTATCGGTAACCGGGGTAAACGACTTTAAAGGTGATACGCTTACGCATATCAACAACATCAGTTTTACGGTAGATTTAATGAGTGTAATTGAAGGCAAACAATACAAACTAATCAGCCTGGTAGTAGATGAGCCAAATGTATTTGCCAAAGTTAATTACAAAGGCAAAGCCAATTGGGATATTATGAAGCCAAGCCCCGAAACAAAAAAGGAAGAAACAAAATTCAGTGCGCAGCTAAAGAAAATTTTAATCAAAAAGGGTTTGATTACATACAACGATTTGAAAGGCGGTATCGCTGCAAAAATTGTGAATCTTAATTTTGAAGGAAGCGGAGATGTAACTCAGGATTTATATATATTAGAAACGCTTACAGGTGTTGATGCTCTTACTGTAAAAAGTGGCGGTGTTGCGTATTTGAATGATGCAAAATTAAATGCAAAGTTAGATGTAGAAGTAGATAGCAAAAATTCAAAATATACATTTAAGGAGAATGAAATTTCACTAAATGCGCTTGCGCTTGGCTTTGATGGTTTTGTGCAAACTATAAGCGAAACGGTAAATCTTGATGTGAAATTCAAAACTAAACAAGCAGAGTTTAAGAGCATTCTTTCTATGATTCCTGCTGTGTATAAAAAAGATTTCGACAAGGTTAAAACATCAGGAAAGTTAGTTTTAGATGGCTCGATAAAAGGCAAGTATTTAGGCGAAGATTATCCAGCATTCAATCTTAATTTGAAAGTAGATAATGCCATGTTTCAGTATCCTGCATTGCCTACTGCTGTTAGAAATATTCAGATTGCCACAAAGGTAGATAAGCCACAAGGCAAGTTGGATTTGACGGTAATTGATGTTCAAAAATTGCATGCCGACTTGGGCAGCGACCCAATAGATGCTCGAATAAAAGTGCGTACGCCTATTAGCGATCCTAATGTGGATGCAACGGTGAAAGGCTCTTTGAATCTTGCCAATATTCCCAAACTTTATCCGCTTGAGGGTGTTAAGACAATTACGGGGTTGTTAGCACTAAATATTGATTTTAAGGGCAGACAAAGCGATATTGATAACAAGCGTTACGAAACTATTAAAGCAAGCGGTAATGCAACAGTTACTAATCTTGTGTATGATGGGGTCGAAACACCCATGCCTGTTAAAGTATCAAACCTTCAACTTGCATTTAATCCGCGCAATGTTACACTTTCAAATCTTAGTGCGGTATTAGGCAGAAGTGATATTCAAGCTTCCGGAACGTTGGATAATTTTCTTGCTTATGCTTTTGGTAAAGGCGATTTGGTAGGGGTAATAAATTTGAAAAGTAATGTGTTTGATGCCAATCAATTCATTGGTAAAGACGAAAAGCCACAAACAAAGAAAGATACCGTTACAGAATTTTTTCGTGTACCCAAAGCCATTGATTTTACTGCCAATTCTCAGTTTGGTAAAATATTTTATGAAAAGCTGGTGCTGAGTAATGTAAGCGGAGTGGTGAAGGTGAAAGATGAAGCACTCAATTTGAACAATTTATTTGCAAACCTGTTGGGTGGTAGCGCAAATATTTCGGCTCGTTACAATACTAAGCAGCAAAATTATCCTGATGTAACATTCAGTTACGACATTAAAAATTTCGATTTTCAAGAAACTTTCAAGTTTGTAGAATTGGCCGATAAAATGGCGCCAATTATGAAACACATTCAAGGAAACTTCAGCAGCGATTTGAAAGGAAGTGGCAAATTGAATCCCGATATGAGTATAGACTTAGCTTCATTAAAGGGCGATGGCAAGGTTGAAATTCCAACTGCGAAGATTGTGAATATGCCAATACTGCAAAAGATTGGGGAGGTAACAAAAATATCCGCATTAAGCAATCCTGAACTCAAAAATGCGTGGACAGTCTTAAAGTTCAAAGATGGTCGAGTGGCGGTAGAGCCTACTAATATTAAGTTGGGGAATTACAATGTAGCATTGCAAGGCACAAACGGCTTCGACCAAAGTATTGATTACGACATTCGCTTTGATGTGCCGCAAAGCGAATTGGGCGCAGCTTCTTCATTAGCTCAAAATATGATTGCAAAAGTGCCTGGCGTGCCATTTAAGATGCCCGATGTTGTAAGTTTTAGTTTGAAGGCAACCGGCACTGCATCTAAGCCACAAATTAAACTTGCAAAAGTAGGTATGGGCGAAGGTAAAAGCGTGGGCGAAACTGTGAAGGAGCAAGTAGTAGAGCAGGTGAAAGAACAAGTTGATGTGTTGAAACAAAATGCACAAGACGAGTTGAATAAACAAAAAGCGGCTGCAGAGCAAAGAGCAAGAGAGGAAGCAGAAAAAGCGAAACAAGAAGCCGAGCGCAAGGCAAAGGAAGCTTTAGATAAAGCAAAGAAAGATGCTGAGCAAAAAGTGAAGGATGTGTTTAAAAAGCCTTGGTAGCGCAATGTTTGCAAGGGTTGTTAATATTGATATTAGTGGTTGTTTTTAGTTGAAATTACTTCAAGGTATAGTTACTTTTTTTATACCAAACTCTACTTTCCAGCTAATTACAGGCACTATGCCCAAATTGCGAATTAGTCTTATCTCTTTTTTTTGAGGGTCGTAAACTTTTTGAGCCACGTTTTTGCGATTGATAATGTTTTGAGTATCGAAGCTCAAAATCCAACTCCAGCGTTTCTTGTTTCTGCGAAAGTATGTTCCAAAATCCATGCGAAAGTACAGCGGCAGTTGTTCTTCGAACAAGCGATTTTCATCGCGTACGGTGTGCCCCTCGGCAATGCTTTTTTCTAAATCTATAGGTGTAACTCTCATGCCGCCACGTAGCAGTGCTTTTGCAGTAATACCTATGATGTTCACCTTTTTCTTGCCAAGTAAAAACTCTTTGCTGCCCAATACATTTAGTACATAATTACCATTGTATGCAGTATTGCGCCACACATTGTCATTTCCTCTATACTTCGAGTTGTAGAAAGAAGTGGTTATTAAAAAGAAATAGCTCTTAGTGAAAAATTTTTCCACTGTCAGTTCTAAGCCATAGTTCATGCCTCGCCCTTTGTTGTTGAGCGGTAGTGTTACAAAGTCATCATTTTCGTTTATAATGGAGAATGCTGCATTCGCGTCTCGCCCCGTAGGTATAGCATATAGATATTGAAAGTATGTTTCGGCATGAATACGAAAATCTTTTAGGAAAGTAAAATCGTATCCCAACACCGAATGAAAAGCCTTGCTCATATCCAACAAGCGGTTGCTGGTTTGATTTGCTGCAGTAATTGCAAGTTCGGTGATGTAAGTAGAAACTGCATCAGTGCGATTGTGTAGGCCAATTCCTGCGCTTATGCTGTGGTTAAATGTTGGTCTCCATTCCACATTCAAGCGGGGTTCTATATTGAATTTTTTGTTCAACAAAAAGTGAGTAAGATGCATGCCACTGCTGATGCTTAGGCTTTCGTTGAAACGATGTTTCCATTGCCAGTATGCTTGAAATAAATGTGTGTTTCCATTGCCTTGCAACGAAGTAAATAGTTGCTGATTTTCAAAATCGAAAACACGGTTTCGCAAGTTGTAAAATGTACCTGCGTAATACAGTCCGGTGCGAATAATATTGCGTGTATCCACCTTTCGGTTCAGCATAAATGAGAAGCGAGTTACCATGTATTCAAACTTCCTGTCTTCTATGGTGGTGGGTTGAAATGTTGTGTTGAAAGTATCGGTAAAGTTAGAGTTGTCGGAGTAGCTAAAACTTACTACACTTTTTATGTAGGTTTTAGTATTTAGCAACAGTAGATGAGTGATGCCCGCTGTGCCCATGTGGTAATGCTGTCCATCCTGCGTTTTATCAATTATACTTTCCCATTTTGTAGTGTCTTTTTTCACCTTTGTGCCCAAGCTGCTTAGCCCGCCAATACCAAATAGGGTGAATGTTCCTGCGCGCTTGGTAGGTGCAGCAATATTGAAACTTAAATCTTGATACTTTGGAGTTATATCACCTCCAATTTCAAAGCCTGTAAGCGCAAATAACTCCAGTGTAGAATATCGGTAGTTTACAAGGTAAGAAGCGTTATGTTTTTTACTGAATGGTCCTTCTAACGCTACCTCGGCTCCTAATATTCCTGCTTGTAAAGTAAACTCATGTTTTTCATTATTGCCTTTGCGCAAACTCATATCCATTACACCGCTCAAAGCATTGCCATACTCGGCTGGAAAAGCACCGCTTAAAAAATCTGTTTTGCCAAGCATGTTGGCGCTCAGCATTGCCACTCCGCCACCGCTGGAGCCCTCGCTACCTGCAAAGTGATTCGGGTTTGGAATTTCAATCCCTTCCATTCGCCACAAAATGCCTCGTGGCGAATTGCCCCGCACTACAATTGCATTGTTTTCATCATTGGCCGAAATCACCCCTGGGAAAGTTTGTACCATTCGTGCCGGGTCATTTACAGTGCCGGCATATCGCTTGGTTTCATCCATAGAAAACGAGCGCGCACTGATGGGGGCAAACTCGTTGTTGGCGCGAGTTTTGTCTTTTTGTGCGGTTATTATCACATCATTTATACTGTTGATGCGTTCTTGCATTTCCACATTCAACATTGTTTCTTTACCCGAGGTTACGGTGATGTTTTGCAGGCTAACTTCATCAAAGCCCATCATCGAAAATTTTAGATAATACCGCCCCGCTCTTAGGCTTTCAAACTTAAAATTGCCATTGGCATCTGTGGTGGTTGCTGTAAATGGTTCTGTATTTTGCAATACAATATTTACACCTTCTAATGGTTGATGCGTGTCCTTATCTGTTACTCTGCCTTTCAATGTTTTGGCATAGTCCTGTGCAGAAACACTGAAACTAAAGAGCAGTAAACAGTAAAGTAAAAAGTGGCGCATTTAATGCAATGATAACTGCAAGATGGTAAAATTATCATCATTGCTTTGCCGTCCTGCATTCAGTTTCAGTATTGCATATAGTATGCCGATGTTTATTTTGAAGGAGGCAGTAGCACACCGTCTATTACATACACAATGCCATTTGCAGCGGGCACAGAAGCTAAAACATTAGCATCATTTATTTTTATTTTACCATCGGCATCTTTCGATACTTTTACATTGTTGCCATTTACCATGCCAATGTTCATGCCATCTTTCAACCACTCTTCTTTTAACGAAGAAGTGGTAACATGGTACTCCAAAATATTCCGCAAGTCATTTTTCTTTTCGGGTTTCAATAAACCTTCAACTGTTCCAGCCGGAAGTTTGTCGAATGCAGCATTGATGGGCGCAAAAACTGTAAATGGTCCGGCATTCGACAGTACATCTACATATTCGGCTGTTTTTAACGCTGTAACTAATGTGGTGTGATCTTTTGACCCAACGGCAACTTTCACCACATCTTTTTGCGATTGATTGTCTTGCACACCACTTTGCCCGCTTGCCGGTATTGAAGCATCGTTTGTGGCTGAATTTTGTTCGGTGTTTGCGTTATTGCATGAAGCAAAGGTTGCTGCAAGCAGCAGCATTAGAAGTGTATTTTTCATATCGTTTATTTTATTGGTGCCAAACGTATTTGTTGCTTATGTTCTTTTGAATGACAAATCTCATTCCTGCTGCTTTTTTTCATCATGTTGAGATGGGTTGTAGAGTAGGATACTTGCATTCTATTATGAAACAATACATCATACTATTGATTGCTGCGTTGGCAATGCAAAGTTGCAACAGCAATCTTAACCAATCATCATCTGCAGCCGAAAGCGAAACTCAGTTTGTTTCGAAGCAGCAAAACGGAAGATGGAGTACAGACTTTGCCACTGCCGAAGAATTAAAAGGTATGCACTACACCATCGAAAATTTCACGCTACTCAACCGGAAAAAGTTTGAGAATCTGCAAGCGTATCAAGAGTTTGGAAATTTGATGCAGATGCACATAGACCGTGTTACTACTCATTGTCAGTTAGATGCAAATTCAAAAAGCATTTTGTGCCGAAAACTTGATAGGGTGAAAACAGAAATAAAAGTATTGCATGGCAATGACATGGAAAAGTCAAAAATCTCTTTACATAATATCAACTCAATCTTTTCTGAGATTGACTCTACATTTTCTTACATGAACTAAAAATTTTCAGACATGGAAACAACAACTTCGAGCAATGTAACTGTTGCAGAATTAGTAGCCAACGATTATCGCACCGCAGAAATTTTTAAGAAACACGGCATCGACTTTTGTTGTGGAGGTAAAAAGACAATCGAGAAGGTTTGCGAAGAAAAAAATATAGACTCCACCAAGTTGTTTGATGAGATTTTTGCTTTGCAAAATCAACCTAAAGACGAGCAGCACAACTTTAATAATTGGGGGCTTGCTTTTTTGGCAGATTATATTGTGAATGTACATCACACATACATCAACAACAGCGTGAATTTAATTACAGAATTTGCTCAAAAAGTAGCACGTGTACATGGCGATCACAATCCAGAAACACGCGATATTGCCAAGTTGTGGGATGATGTGGTTGCTGAGTTGACCGTACACATGAAGAAGGAAGAGCTTCTTTTATTTCCATACATAAAAAACTTAGAACGTTATGTAAAAGGGGATTTAGAAAACTTACCGCAAACACATTTTGGTACGGTGAAAAACCCAATCAGAATGATGGAGCATGAACACGACCTTGCAGGTACTTTAATGAAAACCATTGCTGAATTGAGCAACAACTTTACTCCACCTGCACACGCTTGCAATACCTATCGTGTACTTTATGCCAAGTTGAATGAGTTTCAGAACGATTTGCACCAGCATATACATTTAGAAAACAATATTCTTTTTCCCAAAGCTATTTTGCTTGAAGAATCTACTACTGATGCAAACAATAGTTGCGTGATATAGTAGGTTTTTGGATTTGTATTAGCTGTTCTTTTCCTACTTACAATGCGCCCTTTATCACCGGAAAATGAGTATTGATTTTAATCATAACCGACTTTGATAGCACTCATTTTTTAACACTTTTATGCAATGTTTTTTTGTCCTCGAATTAAAACTAAGAATTATGAAAAAGATAATAATGCTAACCATTGGAACAGCCGCTATTTTGTTAATGAATAGTTGCGGAGGAAATCAAGAAAGTACCACACAAAGCGCAGATGCACCACAAAGTATGGTTGCAGACGAGCCTGAAGATGATGGGCAGGGAATAGGAAAATTTAAGAACGTTACGCTTGCTGCAATTGACGAAAAAATGGCAGAGGAAGGTAAAGTAATTTATGAATCTAAATGCTCTGCTTGCCACAAAACAACCGACCAAAAAGTTGTGGGGCCAGGCTTGAAAGGAATTACAGAACGCAGGCAGCCGGCATGGATATTAAATATGATTACCAATCCGGTTGAAATGACTCAAAAAGACCCTACAGCAAAAGAATTGCTTGCCGAACATCTTACACAAATGACATTTCAGGATGTGAGCGATGAAGACGCAAAAAAAATTCTTGAGTATTTGAGAGTGAATGATGGGGGTGGCGAACAAGCAGCAAAGTAGTTTCTAATTATTACACATATAAAATAGATAAACAATGAAAAACAAGTCAATAAAAAATCTTTTGTTTGCAGTAGTTGGGTTTTCCTTAGTTGGATTTTTAAATAGTTGTAAACCTCCAAAAGCCGATGCGGGTCTTTCTGGCGATGCAGCACAAAAAGTTTATGTTGCTCCCGGCAAAAAAGATGAGTTATATCTTTTCGCATCAGGTGGGTTTAGCGGACAGGTTGGTGTGTATGGGCTACCTTCTGGCAGAATGCTGAAACAAGTGCCTGTGTTTAGTCAAGATGCGGAAACCGGTTGGGGTTTTAGTGAAGAAACAAAACCAATGTTGATGACATCGCATGGGTTCACCCCGTGGGATGATAGCCACCACCCGCAACTTTCGCGCGCAGAGGGGCAAGTGGATGGTCGTTGGTTGTTTATAAATGCAAACAATACACCTCGTATTGCACGTTTAGATTTAGGTGTGTTTAAAACCCGCGAAATTATTGAGTTGCCAAACTGTGGCGGTAATCACGCTTCGCCATTCACTACTCAAAACACCGAGTATGTTGTTGGAGCTTCGCGCTTTTCTGTTCCACACGATAAAGAGGGCGATCATGCTATTGCCGATTATAAAGACAAATTCAAAGGCACTATTTCGTTTGTAAAAGTAGATCCGCAAACCGGTAGAATGAACTTGAATTTTCAGTTGCTTGTTCCTGGTGTCGACTATGATTTATCGCGTGCAGGTAAAGCAGCTTCGCATGGCTGGGTTTTCTTTAGTTGCTACAATAGCGAAAAAGCCCACACGCTTTTAGAAGTTAATGCTTCGCAGCGCGATAAAGATTTTATCATGGCTGTGAATTGGAAAAAAGCCGAAGAATATTTGGCGCAAGGCAAAGGGCAAAAATGGGCAGCCAATTATGCGCACAATGTGTATGATGAAGCCACACATACAGCCACTTCAAACCTTATAAAAGAAGTTACTGTGCTTGATGTGAAGGATTTGCCCGGAGTTTGTTACTTCATTCCTTGTCCAAAATCTCCGCATGGTTGCGATGTGGATCCTACAGGCGAATACATTGCGGCCTCTGGTAAGCTCGCTGCGGTAATTCCGGTTTATTCTTTCAGCAAAATGCAGAAAGCAATTGATGCAAAAAATTTCGATGGCGATTTTGACGGAGTACCTGTGTTGAAGTACGAAGCCGTGTTGGATGGCGAAGTTGAAAAACCAGGATTAGGGCCATTGCATACCGAGTTTGACAATGAAGGTCATGGTTACACATCATTCTTTGTATCGTCAGAAATTGTAAAGTGGGATGTGAAAACAAAACAAGTGCTTGATCGCGTACCTACTTATTATTCAATTGGGCACTTGTGTGTGCCAATGGGCGATAACATAAAACCTTATGGTAAATATGTAATAGCATTGAATAAAATAACCAAAGATCGCTATTTGCCTACCGGTCCTGAATTAACCCAGTCGGCACAGTTGTACTCTATTGATGGGCCGAAAATGCAGTTGTTGCTCGACTTTCCAACAATTGGCGAGCCTCACTATGCACAAGCCTGCCCAGCCGAACTTGTTACTAAGCATGAAGTGAAGTTTTTTAAGTTGGATGAAAACAAACATAAATACGCAGCTAAAAATGAGAAAGAAGCAAAAGTGGTGCGTAATGGCAACGAAGTTCACGTGTATGCTACGGCAATTCGTTCGCACTTTACACCCGATAATATTGAAGGGGTAAAAGTTGGCGATGTAGTTTACTTCCACGTTACCAACCTTGAGCAAGACTGGGATGTTCCTCACGGATTCGCTATTAAAGGTGCAAACAATTCAGAGTTGCTTGTGTTGCCGGGCGAAACCGCAACTTTAAAATGGATTCCAGACAGAGTAGGGGTTTTTCCGATGTATTGCACAGACTTTTGTTCGGCACTGCATCAAGAAATGCAAGGTTATGTGCGCGTTTCTGCTGCGGGCACAAATCCCGAAATTAAATATTCGACAGGCGATTAGCGATTAGTTGACGATAGGGGGGAGCATCTCGCTCCCCTCTTTGTTTTTATATGTAAATTGCCTTAGGCAGTAATAATTTTTCAGCTTCAATTGTACCGAAATGAAAAAGCTAAAAATCTATACGCGCATTGTTGTCTTCATCTGCGCGCTTGCAATGATACCCGCCAACTTTGTTCCTGTTTGGCAAATTCAACTCGAAGCTCCTCAATATCCCGAAGGTTTAAAAATGGAAATATGGAGCCATAAACTTGGTGGCGATGTAGAAAAGATAAATGGGCTGAACCACTACATTGGTATGGCACTCATTAAAGAAGAAAATTTCCCCGAGTTTAAAATTATGCCTTTGATTATTTGGGGGTTTGTAATTATTGGCATAGCTGCTGCAGTAATTGGTAGAAGGTTTATGCTCGGCATTTTTGTTTCGGTTTTAGTAATTAGCGGTTGTTGGGGGATGTATGATTTTTGGAAGTGGGAATACGATTACGGACACAACCTTGACCCTACTGCCGCAATTAAAATTCCGGGTATGTCTTATCAGCCGCCCCTCTTTGGTTGGAAACAACTGCTGAATTTTTTAGCGGGTTCTTTTCCGGATGTTGGAGGTTGGTTAATTATCATACCCGCAGCAATTGTAGTAGCCTTTTTAATGTTTGAAATGTTTAGGAAAAAATGAAAAGTGGATTAAAGTTTATTGTTGAAAGAATCAAAATTCTGTTTGAGTTTTTAGTGTCGTTGCGCATAATGAATGTTGCATTTGTTGCTGTGATGTTATTGCTTAGTTCGTGTGAAACTGCTCCGCCCAAAATAAACTTTGGTAAAGACCTTTGCGACCTTTGTAAGATGACAATAATGGACAAAAAATTTGGTGCGCTTGCCATGAACAACAAAGGCAAAACAGTGAAGTTCGACTCTGGTGAGTGCATGGTCAATTATCTTGTTATTGATGGAAAAATTGATGTCGAGAAATTTCTCATTATCAATTACACCGTTCCAGAGGAATTGATAGATGCTACCAATGCTTATTTCTTGCAGGGAGGCGAAGTAAGAAGCCCCATGGGTGGTCAGCTTGCGGCATTTGGTAGTAAAGAAGAAGCCATGAAATTTCAAAAAGAATTGAATGCAAATTTACTTACATGGAACCAAGTGAAGGAACTTGATTTTTAATAAAAACCGCGATGTTTTTCTATCACCAAAAACAAGTTTAGGTTGAAACAAGTTAGTGTCTTTTTGTTTTGCTGTGTGTTGGCGTCTTATTCCTTTTCGCGAACACATTTGCTGTCCGCAAGCTCAAAATCTTTCAGCAATATTTTGGCCGAAGCAAGTGCCGGAGATACTATTGTGATTGAGAAAGGCACATTCGTTTGCATTAACGAAACTATTGCCAAGCCACTCACCATAATTGGCAAAAATTATCCCGTACTCGATGGGCAACAGCAAGATGAAGTATTGATTGTGCAAAGCAACGATGTGAAAATATTGGGTATAGAAATTAGAAACAGCAAGCGCGGAAGTATGAAAGACTACGCAGGTTTGCGTGTTTTTAAATCGCAGAATGTGCATATAGAAAATTGCATATTGAACAATGTTTTTTTTGGCATTTATCTCAGCGATTCAAAAAAAATTCATGTAAAAAACTGTAAGAGCAAAGGCGCCAATTATGGAAAAAGCGATACAGGAAATGGTATTCATCTTTGGAAGTGCGACAGTGTAAGAATTGAGGATAATAGCTTAGAAGGGCATCGCGATGGTATTTATTTAGAGTTTGCAAAACACTGTTTCATTCAAAACAATTTTTGCGAAAAAAATTTCCGATACGGTTTGCATTTTATGTTTAGCGATAACGATACTTACATCAATAATGTTTTTACAAATAACGGCACTGGCGTTGCAGTAATGTATAGCAAGGGTGTTCACATGTTCAACAATAAATTTGAAAATAATTGGGGCGATGCCAGCTATGGTCTTTTGCTTAAAGACATGAATAATGGCATCATTAGTGGTAATGATTTTAGAAATAATACTGTAGGCTTAACCATGGAAGGTGGCACCAATATGCGTTTTGAAAACAACAATTTTTTGAACAATGGTTATGCCATGAAAGTAATGGCAAACTGCCGCCTCGATACGTTTGTTAGAAACAATTTTTCGGGCAATACATTCGATGCTTCCACTAATGGTGAGTTGAAAGAGAACCTTTTTGCAAACAACTATTGGGATAAATATGAAGGGTATGATTTGAACCGCGATGCTGTGGGCGATGTGCCATATCGGCCGGTGAGTTTATATTCGGTGTTGGTAGAGCAAATGCCCTACGCAGTGATGTTGATGCGCAGTTTTACAGTTGATTTGTTGAATAGGGTAGAAAAAAGTATTCCCAGTTTAGTGCCTAATACTTTTGCCGATGAGCAACCGCTGATGAAAGCAACATGGATAAAATAGTAATTGAAGCAAGTAAATACGCTGAACAAAACCAACAGAGTTACTCAAAAATGATTCGTACAGAAAATATAGAAAAGCATTTTGGGAAATTGCATGTGCTGAAAGGTGTAAATACATCATTTACTGCCGGTGAAGTAGTAAGTGTAATTGGTCCAAATGGTTCGGGTAAAACCACACTCATTAAGATAATACTGGGTATGGTAGTAGCCGATAAAGGGAAGGTTTTTTTTGATGGTAAGGATGTGAAGAAAGATTTTTCGTATCGCCACCACATTGGCTACATGCCGCAGATTGGTCACTACCCCGAAAATATGCAGATTGGACAGTTGTTTTCGATGATGAAAGATATTCGTAAAGCGGCTTCGCACTTAGACGAAGAACTGCTCAATGAGTACAAACTTGCATCTATGTTTGATAAGCCAATGCGTACGCTTTCGGGTGGCACTACGCAAAAGGTAAGCGCTGCTTTAGCTTTTCTTTTCAATCCAAAAGTTTTAATACTCGATGAGCCAACTGCGGGGCTCGACCCACTGGCTTCAGAAATTTTAAAAGCAAAAATTTTAAAGGCAAAGAGCGATGGAAAACTTGTAATTATTACTTCTCACATCATGAGCGAAGTAGAAGAAATGGCCGATAAAATCATGTACCTATTTGAAGGAAAAATCAATTTCTATAAAACAATTGCTGAGTTAAAGAACGAAACCGGAGAAGAAAAATTGGGGAAAGCAATTGCTAAAATAATGATACAACAAGCGCATGTTTAAGATTAGCAAATACATAGTTTACGATATACTTCGCAGCAGGGTGCTAATTGCATATACGTTGTTTCTGTTTGTTGTATCGTTTGCGCTATTTTACTTCGAAGCCGATAGTGCAAAAAGTATAGTTAGTTTGTTAAGTGTAATGCTGATCATAGTTCCGCTCATCAGCATTATATTTTCCACTACGTATTTCTACAACTCTTACGAGTTTATAGAAATGTTGGTGGCACAACCTTTGTCGCGCAATACAATTTTGCTTGGCGAGTTTGTGGGGGTGTCGTTTTCTATGATTGCCGCATTTATGATTGGCATTGGCATTCCGGTGTTGATGTATGCTGCCACTTCAACAGGGTTTGTTTTGCTATTGTCGGGCATTGTACTCACCTTATCTTTTGTGTCTATTGCATTTCTTGCTTCGGTAGTAATGCGCGACAAAGCTAAGGGCATTGGTTTATCGCTTATGTTGTGGTTTTATTTTGCGGTTATCTACGATGCCATTGTGCTTGCAATTCTTTTTTCGTTTAGCGATTATCCTTTAGATAAAGCTGTAATCGGGCTTACTGCTCTTAACCCAATTGATATAGCGCGCATCATGGTACTAATGAAACTTGACATTAGTGCGCTGATGGGTTTTACCGGTGCTGTTTACAAACAGTTTTTTGGTAGCGGCTTTGGGCTGGCTTACACTTCTGCGGTAATGTTGGTATGGATTGTTGTGCCGCTTTTGTTCACAATAAAAGTCTTTAAAAAGAAAAATCTTTAATGAGCAATGATTTTCAAAATTGAATGCGCTTCAGAAACAGATTGGAACAAAATTCCTGATTTGATTAAACAATTTGATTTAGATACCGCAGATTTAAAACAAGAACAATTTGTTGTTTGTAAAAGCGGTGATGTGCTGTGTGGTTTTGGTAGAATAAGAAACTTTGATGGTTTTGATTTATTCAGTTCATTATGTGTTTTACCCGAGTATAGAAATCATCAGGCAGCATCATTGATTATTAATGAGTTGTTGCTAAGGGCAAAGCAAGATGTTTATTTTGTTACAGCGGTGCCCGCATTTTTTCGCAAAAAGGGTTTTGAAGAAATACAGCATGTTCCCGCTCCATTAAAAGCTATTGCAGAAAAATGTGCTTTATCTTGCGCTTGCACACCTTCGGTAATGCGTTACCAAAAAGCCGCTATGCAGAGAGGTTAAAGATTTGATGTTGTTCAGGAATTTCAATTTCGCAAAAGCCTTTTTTTGCCAACTTACTTCTGAAAATTTGTTGCACATCGTACTCGCCATGCACTAAAAATAATTTTTTCACAGCCTTAGGATTTTGGCAAGCAATAAACTGGCACAAATCTTCGTAATCGCCATGTGCACTCATGCTGCGCATTACTTGAATTTCGGCTTTCACTTCATACGGCATACCAAAAATGGTTACATCGCGATAGTTGCGCATCAGTTTACCGCCAAGCGAACGCGGCTCGCAATAGCCAATAATGAGTATTGTATTGCGGCTGTTACTAATTACATTTTTTATATGGTGTTTTACGCGCCCGGCATCTGCCATTCCCGAGGCTGAAATAATTACGCAAGGGTCTTTGCGCATGTTTATTGCTTTCGACTCTTCAACATTTTGCGTATAGTGCAAGCGCTTAAAGCCAAATGGGTCTTTATCGCGCTTTAAATATGCTTGAAACTTCTCGTTAAGTTCATCTTGATGATTCTTCATTACATCGGTTGCCTTTACCGAAAGTGGTGAATCAACAAAGAAATCTATATCGGGAAGTGCTTTTGAAATTTCGAGACGATTGAGTGCATAAATCAACTCTTGCGTGCGCCCCACACTAAAAGCAGGAATCACAAGTTTGCCTTTTTTGTTTACGCAGGTTTCAATAATTACATCCAACAGCTTCTTGTCTTTTACTGTTGCATCTTCGTGCAATGAATCGCCATAAGTTGATTCTAAAATCAGGTAGTCGGCCTGCGGGAAAGTTTCGGGCGAACGAAGCAGTTCATCGTTGTATCTGCCCACATCGCCACTAAAAGTAACTTGTGTTGTTTTCTTGTTCTCATCGGTAATGTTTACATGCACCACCGCACTACCAATAATGTGTCCTGCATCGGTAAAAACAAAACTCACTCCTGTTTTCAATTCTTTTTGTTCGCCATATTCAACCAGTTCAAAATGGCTGAGCGCGCGGGTTACATCAGCTTCGTCATAAAGTGCTTCAATAGGTTTTTTGCCGCGTTTTTCACGTCTCTTGTTATTATAAAACGCATCCTGCTTTTGAATATGTGCCGAATCGAGCAGAAGAATTTGAGCCAAATCGAAGGTGGCGGGTGTGCAAAATACCTTTCCGCGATAGCCATCTGCAATCAGTTTTGGAATCAAGCCGCAGTGGTCAATGTGTGCATGAGATAAAATGAGAAAATCAATTTCGCTTGGCTTGAACCCCCACACAAGGTTTAGTGCTTCTGCTTCTTTGGGGTTGCCTTGAAACATACCGCAGTCGAATAAAATTTTTGTTCCGTCATTCAATTCAAGCAGATGCTTGCTGCCTGTTACCATTCGCGCAGCACCATGGAAAGAGAGTTTCATTTGCTAAAAATAAAAATATCAACTTAATCCTCAACAACAGTTGTTGAGGTCAAAACAAAGCCGCCAAAACTGTTTTGTTTGTTCGCGAGCTACTCTTTCATTACCCGTTTGATTACAACGCCCTTTTCGGTTTTTATGCTTACAAAATAGAAGCCAGATTGCAATTGAGCAATAGAGAATACTGGTAGTGTTTCTTTTTGTACCAATTCTCCAATTGTATTAAACACCTGTACGCTTATTATAGTTTCAGCTGTTTCGATATTGATGATTGAATTGGCGGGATTTGGATACAAACTCAAGTCAATTTCATTAGAAGTAATACTTGGCAAATCGGTTGAAACTCCTGCAATTTTATACAGCTTATTACTTTGCGTAAAATACAGTGAGCCATTATACTCAATCATATTCGTACTTTTTACAAAAACATTTACCAAACTATTTGATGCGTGTCTGATAAGCTTTGTATTTGCCGCGGTGCCATCTGTAATCCATAAATCGTTATCTAAGTAATTTGCACCTCCCGAAATATTATCATGATTGCACAAAAAATAAAGATTGCCGCCAACTTCGGTGTAGTAGCTGGGTGTGTGTTTGCTGTTTCCGCCATCAATATTTTTTACTTTCACTGTACTCAATGCTGTGCCATCTGTTTTGTATAGCGCATAATCAAATGATGAGGCTGTATAACCCGATATTTTTCCAAAATAGAGTTGCCCTTTGTAAACATGCAAACTCATTGCGCTGTCTTCAAAAACTGTTGTACCACTTGATGTGCCGTCCGATTGCCATATATTATAAGGT
>Ga0209573_1002800_pt1 | contig 20951 bp, 11 predicted proteins | sample TNRBio252014_DNA_FD_185870 | JGI IMG/M metagenome (GOLD analysis project Ga0209573, IMG submission 185870) | Wastewater treatment Type I Accumulibacter community from EBPR Bioreactor in Madison, WI, USA - TNR Reactor_6/25/2014_ DNA (SPAdes)... | ecosystem: Engineered > Bioreactor > EBPR >...
CCGGTTCGCCCGCCTCGCTCGACGCCCTGTGCCGCCGCTTTGGCATCGACAATTCCAGCCGCACCCTGCACGGCGCGCTGCTCGACAGCCAGATCCTCGCCGAGGTCTATCTGGAACTGATCGGTGGTCGCCAGCCCGATTTCGGCCTGACAGCCGCCACCACCACCACCCGCCGCCCCAATCCGGCCGAAACCACCTGGCGCGCCCGCCCGCGCGCCACCCCGCTGCCGCCCCGCTTGACCGAGGCCGAGGCCGAGGCGCATTCGGCCTTTATCGCGGGAATGGGCGACAAGGCTCTTTGGCGGCGACATGACGGCTGACCCGGCCCTCGTCATTGGCGCCGGTCCCGCCGGGCTGATGGCCGCCGATCATTTGTTGCGCGCCGGTGTGCCGGTTCTGCTGGCCGAGGCCAAGCCGTCGCCCGGCCGAAAATTCCTGATGGCGGGCAAGTCCGGTCTGAACCTGACCAAGGACCAGCCCTTGGACGATTTTGTCTCTCACTATGCCGAATCCGCCGGATTTCTGGCGCCGATCCTCGCCGACTTCGGCCCTGTGCAAGTGCAGGACTGGGCGCGCGGATTGGGGCAGCCGGTTTTCACCGGCAGTTCCGGCAGGGTCTTTCCCAGCGCAATGAAGGCCTCGCCACTCCTGCGCGCCTGGCTCAATGAGCTGGGCGCGCGTGGCCTCGATCTGCGGCTGCGCTGGCGCTGGACCGGGCTGCGGGACGGCGCGTTTTGCTTTGATACACCCGAAGGCGAGCGCCTGCTGCGCCCCTCGGTGGCGGTTCTGGCGCTGGGCGGGGCTTCGTGGCGGCGGCTGGGGTCGGATGGCGAATGGGCGGCGATTCTGCGCGCGCAGGGCGTGCCTCTGGCGCCGTTCCAGCCCGCGAACATGGGCTTTGCCGTGGACTGGTCCGCGCATATGACGCCACATTTCGGCGCGCCGCTCAAGTCCATCACGCTGATCGCCGGGTCGCAGCGGCACCGCGGCGAGGCCGTGATTTCGGCGCGGGGAATCGAAGGCGGTGGCATCTACGCGGTCAGTCGCGCGGTGCGCGAGGGTGCAGCCCTGCAAATCGACCTGTTTCCTGACCTGACGGTTCAGACGCTTGCCAGCCGCCTCGCCGCGCGACCAAGCGCCGAGAGCACCGTGAACCGCCTGCGCAAACTGGGGCTGAGCGGCGCCCGGTTGGCCCTTGCACTGGAATGCGCGCGGCCCTTTGGCCCAGACCTCGCCGCCACGCTCAAGGCGCTGCCGCTGCCCATCACCGGGCCCCGGCCGATGGACGAAGCGATCTCGACAGCGGGCGGAATTCGGCTGGACGCCCTGACGGATGACCTGATGCTGCGCGACCTGCCCGGGGTTTTCGCGGCGGGCGAAATGCTCGACTGGGAAGCGCCGACCGGGGGCTACCTGCTGACCGCCTGTCTGGCTACCGGGCGCCGGGCTGGGCAGGCAGCGGCGCGATATTCAATGAACGAGCCCGGCCATGACAAAACCCCCAGCCGTACCGAAACGCCCAAATAGACCCTCGCCACGCTGAAAAGGCCCGATGGATTGCTGGAACACCGCTTCGAAACCATCCCCTGACAGCCGAACCTCGAAAACCTCGAAACCAAAAATCTGGCGGCTGCGCGGGTATTGCGCCTTATAGGCCGCCTCCTTGATCGCAAAGATCAGCCGCGCCTGCCGCAGATCGCGCAGCGCTGCCCGCTCAATCGGGGTCAGAACGGTGTCAAGAATCTCCTCTGGCAGATCCTCGTCCGGCTCCATGTCCAGCCCGACCATCCCCTGCCCGCGCATTGCGGCGGCAACAGCCCAAGGCCCCGCATGGGTGATCGAGCCGGACCAACCGTCTGGCCAGAGCGGCGCACGGTCAGACCCCATCGGCAAGACCATCTGCTGGCCCATCGCCATTCGCGCCGCCATCCGACCGGCGGCGAATTCCCGCTGCCTTGCGGGCACCGCGCCGGTGATCGCGGCACGCTCGGCGCCCAGAAGTGCGCCGGTGTCGCCAAGGGCGACCGGCACCGCCGCCACATGGCAGCGTCCGCCGGTCACCTGCCGCGCCAGTGCGGTCAACGCCTCGCTCACCCCGCCTTGCCCAGCCGTTCGGCCCGCATCACCCGGCGGCGCGACATCGCATCCAACCGACCCTTGGCCGAGTCATCCTCGACAGCCTCGGTCGCCGGGGTGGCCACGGGCCGCAGTTTGGCATCGATATGCCCGGCCAGCGCCGATAGCACCGGGAAGCGGAACACATCGGTGATCGACAGACCCGGCAGCGCCAGAACCTCGCGGATTTCGCGGTGTGCCTGCACGGCCAGCAGCGAATGGCCGCCCAACTGGAAGAAGTTGTCGCCCGGCTTGACCTCGGTCACACCCAGCACATGCCGCCACACCCCGGCGATCCGCGCCAGCGTATCCCCGGCATTCGCCGCCACCGGCGCCGCGATCACCGCCGCGCGCACCAGACCCGGCGCAGGCAGCGCCTTGCGGTCGATCTTCTTGTTCGGCGTCATCGGGAAGCGGTCCAGCCGAACCACATGCGCCGGCACCATATGCGCGGGCATTTGCGCAGCCAGCGCCGATTTCAGCGCGCCGGTGTCCGCATTGCCCAGCACATAGGCCACCAGCCGCACATCGCCGGGCTGATCCTCGCGGGCGATGACGACCGATTGGGTGACGCCCGGTTGTGCATCCAGAACCGTTTCGATCTCGCCCAACTCGATGCGATAGCCGCGGATCTTGACCTGATGATCCGCCCGACCGAGGAAATCGACCGTGCCATCCGCTCTGAGCCGCACCAGATCACCCGTGCGATAGAGGCGCTCACCGCCGATCACCACAAAGCGCTCCGCCGTCAAGGTCTCGCGCTGCCAATAGCCGCGCGTGACCCCGGCGCCGCCGATCCACAACTCGCCCTCGTGACCCAGCGGCACCGGCTGCTGCGCCTCGTCCAGCACATGCAACGTCGTATTGGCGATTGGCGCGCCGATGCCGACGACCCCCTCGCCGCCCCGCGTGGCACAGGTCGTGGACCAGATCGTCGTTTCGGTCGGCCCATACATGTTGTGCACCGGCGCCCCGGTGATTGCCGCCAGTTCCGCCGCCAGCGCACCCGGCAACGCCTCGCCGCCGACCAGCAGATGTTTCACGTGTGACAAGGCTGCGCGGGCCTCGTCATTGCCCACCAGCATCCGCGCCATCGAGGGCGTGCACTGCAGATGCGTCACGCCATGGCGCTGGATCTGCGCGGCCAGCGAAAAGTCATCCGCCGCCAGCGCACTGGGCGCGTTCGAGCGCTTGAGCACTTCGGCCAGCGGGAACAGCCCCTCCAGCACCTGACTGGTCGGAATGCCATAGTCGATCAGGCAGCCGATTTCATCCACACCGATGGTTTTCAGATGCTCGGCCCGCCGCAGACAATCCTCGACGGTGCCGAACAGGCCCGAATCCTCGAAATAGCGGTTGAAGGCATACTCCAGAATGCCGTCCACCTCATCCTGGCTCAGCGTGCGCAGGTCGATATCCATCGGGTCCGTCACGCCCGCGGGCTTCTTGAAGGCCGGAAACGCCCAGGCGTATTGCTTGACCAGCCCGGCGGCGGCCAGCAGATAGGCCTTCATCGGCCCGCGAGCTGTCTCGCGCGCCAGTTCCCGCGTGCGCGCCACATAGGTATGCAGCATCAGCGTGACGGTGAAATCCTTCGGATCATGCCCAGCCTTGCGCAGCGCGGCGTGATAGATCTGGATCTTGCCCGCCACTTCGTCGATCGACTGGCCCAGCAGGTGCGTCAGCACATTCGCGCCGATCTCGCCCGCTTCACGCCAAGTATCCGGGTTGCCCGCAATCGTCAGCCAGAGCGGCAACTCACGCGAGACCGGGCGCGGCAGCGATTGCACCGGCACCATTTCGCCATTGCCACGGTCAAAGGCGACTTCCTCGCCGCGCCACAGCCGACGCACCTTGTCGATGGTGTCGAACATCGCCGTCTTGTTGTTCGGCGGGGCGTTCTCGGGCCGCATGACGAAATCGACCGGATGCCAGCCACTGGCGATGCCCAGCCCGGCGCGCCCATTGGTCAGGTTGTCGATCACCGCCCATTCTTCAGCGATGCGCAGCGGATGATGCAGCGGCGCCACTACGCTGCCCGAGCGCACGGCGATGTTCTTTGTCACCGCCGCCACCGCCGCCCCGGTCACCGAGGGGTTCGGGAACGGCCCGCCAAAGGCGTGGAAATGGCGTTCCGGCGTCCAGACCGCCGTGAACCCGTGGGTATCGGCGAATTTGGCACCTTCCAGCAGCAACTCATACTTGCGCGGCCCGGCGCCATCGTCGTTGCCCCAATAGAACAGGCTGAAATCCATCGGCTTTCCGCTGATCGCCAGCGACTGACCGGAGACCATCATCCGGTCCTCGTCCGAGGTCAGCACCAGCTTGAAGCCGCGCGCCAGCGTCCAGAACAGCTCCAGCACCGAGATGTCAAAGCTCAGACTCGTCACCGCCAACCAGACCGAGCCCGCCGCATGATCGATCTGCGCATCCATCCCGGCAAAGAAGTTGGCGACGTTGCGATGCTCGACCATCACGCCCTTTGGCAGCCCTGTCGAGCCCGAGGTATAGATCAGATAGGCAAGGTTTTCCGGCCCCGCCCCGCCCTGCGGGTTGGCCTCGCTCGCCCCGGCCAGCCGGATATCGGTGTCCAGCACCAGCAACTCGGCCGCATGTTCGGGCAGCGTGTCGATCAGGCCCGACTGCGTCACCACCACTGGCGCGGCGCTGTCGGTCAGGAAATGCTTCAGCCGGTCCGCCGGATAGGACGGGTCCATCGGCACATAGGCGCCGCCCGCCTTCAGAATGCCCAGCGCGCCGATCAGCAGATCAGGCGAACGCCGCGCGCAGAGGGCCACCGGCACATCCGCCCCGACACCCATGCCGCGCAGCACATGCGCTACGCGGTTCGCCCGCGCGTTCAACTGCGCATAGCTCAGGCTGACGCCTTCGAACACCAGCGCCACCGCATCCGGAGTGCGCGCTACCTGCGCCTCGAACAGGGCCGGGATTGTGAGATTGTCAAACGCCTGCGCCGTGGCGTTCAGCCGCTCCAGCACCGCAGCATCCGCCGGTCCGACCAGATCGCCGCCCGCCACGCGCTCGACGATACGCGCCGCGAACAGGTCCAGTGTTGCCTCATCGACCAGCGCCAGATCCGCCGACAACCGCAGCCCCTCGGCCCCGTCGATCAGGCACAACGCGGTGCCCTCGATCCGCCCGGCCTGTGACAGACCCAGCGCGGGAACCTTCACCGGCATCAGCGCCGGATCGCGGCCAATCAGATCGCGCGCATAGGACGGATGCTCGGCCGCTATGGCCAGCGCCGCCTGAATCGAGGCTTCATCCTGCGCATCCATCGGCACCCAGGGCGCCACGTATCCCGGCGCCGCCTTGTGCGCCTCGGCCGTCGCCGTGCCGCACAGCGCCCAGCCGCCGGGCACATATCCCGCCATCGCGACCACGGCCTGCGCCGCAGAAATCCCCGGCAGGGCGCGCTCGGCGATACCTTTGCCGCCCGCCTTCACCCCGGCCAATTCGCCCGGCGCAAAGCCCTGCAAGGCCCGCCGCCAGACCCGGTCGCCCGAAACCACCAGCGCCATCGCCTGCGTCAGCCCGGCCTCGGGCGCCGCCAGACCCTCACCGACCCGCACGACATCCCGCACCGGCAGCCCACCCAGACAGGTCAGCCCGGACAGCCGCACCGCGCCGTCGCCGCAGCCGATCACCGGCGCATCGCCCGCCTCGATCACCACGCCCGGCGCCGCAGAACCCGCCACCAGCTCGGCCTGCCCGACGGCAAAAACCCCGCGCGCGGTTTCGATCTTTGCCAGCGCCAGCGGGTTCCAATAGCCCGCATGATCCAGCGCCCGCACCAACCGCACCAGTTCGGCAGCCGGACGGCGGAAATCGAGCCGCGCGGCCATCGCCGGGCGGTCATCGCGCAGGGTCAACCCGCGCCGCGTCAGATCCTGCACCCGGCCGGACTCGCCTCGCTCCATTGCCGAAACCAGCGCTGGAAAACTCTCGATCGCTGCGGCATAGGCGCGGGCGTTCAGTGAAAATGCGGTATCTTCGGGCGCAACCTCGAACTCGGCAGCCGCCAAAATCCGCCCTTCATCAATGCCGCCCTCGATCCGGTGCCATGTGATGCCGTGCCGCGTCTCGCCGTTCAGCAGCGCCCAGACCGGCGCGTTCAGCCCGGCACGCTCGGGCAAGGGGCCATCGTGAAAGTTCACCGCCCCCAGCCGTGCCCGCGCAATCAGCGCCTCGGGCAGCACGCTGAGGTTGGCGATCGACACCAGCCAGTCGAACCCGCCCGCGATCCGCCCTTCGATCCCCTTGCCCGGCGCGACCACCGGAATGCCCACTGCCTCGGCCCATGCCGCCACCTCGGGGTTTCGGCTGGCCACGGTGACGATGCCGTGCCCGCGGCCCAGCAACACCTTGGCACATTCGACCAGCAGCGATTCATTCCCTACCAGCACACATGAAAACGGGGTCATTCTAACTCTCCTGGGGTCGGCGCGTTCCCAGACTGTGTTTCACAAGATCGCGGAAAAAATATGGCGGGGTGTGGGGTTTCTTGCGCTGCAGCACCACCCTGAGGCCATAAAGCCCCAAACCCGCCACATGCGCGCCCAAGGCACCCAGCGCATAGATCCGCCCGTGGTTCTTTTCGAAATAGTGCCGCCGCGAGGCAAACCAATAGGACGGCACCCGTCGCCACTGCTTCATCCCGGTGCTGACCGATCCGATATGCATCACCCGGCTTTCCACGACATAAACCGCCTGCCATCCGGCCCGCGCGGCGCGCAGGAACAGGTCGGTTTCCTCGAAATACAGGAAAAACACCTCATCAAAGAGTCCGATCTGGTCCAACATCGATTGCCGCATCAGCACCGAGGCCCCGGCGACCCAGTCAACCCGGCCGGTCTGTGTGGGCAATGGCGGCGCGACAATATGCCGCCTCAGCAGGCGCGAGACCGGCCCAGTTTGCGCCGCCCCCTCGAACTCGCTGGCGATCGACGGAAACCGGAAGGCCGTCGTATGCGGCTCACCGTCAGGCCCGTGGATATGGCTGCCGGCGAATCCGACCTGCGGCTGGGCATCCAGATACGCGACCAGCACCCGTATCGCATCTGGTGCCGGAAAGGCGTCCGAGTTCAGGATATAGACATAATCGGGCCGTTCCCCCCCCGGCAGCCCGGCCCGGATGCCATGGTTGTTGCCTGCGCCATAGCCGCCATTGCGCCCCGATTGCAGCACGCGCACCCGCGGCCAACCCGCCATCGCCGCGCTCATCGCCTCAAAGCTGCCGTCCTGGCTGTCATTGTCGACGACAGTGATCGCACCCTCGATCTCTTCCATCGCCACGATCGCCGCCTCGACCGCCTTGACCGTCATCTCGGCCGTGCGCCAGTTCAGGATCACACAATTGACGCTGCTCATGCCTCTCCCTCCGCGATCAGCGCCCGCAGCCTTGCCGCCATCACCCGCACATTGGGCTCCAGCACCATGCTGTCATGGTCGCCAGGCACTTCATGCACCGACAGTTTCGGCATCCAGCGGCCCCAGTCGTTGTCCTCGTACACATACTCCTTGGCCTTGCTGACCCAACGCCCGCCACTGACCTTCCAGTGCTGGTCCAGAGGTGGCCGGAACAGTGCGACGGGCGCATCATAGGCCGCCATCGCCACATGCGGCAGGGCGTCGCGGAACGCCGCCTCGATGGCGCGGTTGTGGAACCCGCTGTCACCTTCGGCCCCCGCTTCTTGCGCCATCCGCGCCAGCTCTTCCTTCCATGCCCGCCGATTCGCCAGCCATTCCAGCACATAGCCCGGCCCCTTGCGACGGAACTCGGCCAGCTTGATCGCCGCCTTGTCCGCGCGGCTCAGGCCCGGCCGCAGCGGCACCGGCGTATCGAGCAGCGTCAGCAACTGCACCTCTTGCCCCTCGGCCCGCAATTGCCGCGCCATCTCCAGCGCGGTCAGCCCGCCGCCCGAGAATCCGCCCAGCAGATAGGGCCCCTGCGGCTGCACCTGCCGGACCTCGGCCAGATAGTCGCGTGCGGCGTCATCCAGCCGCCTGTGCGGCTCGGCCCCGCCCAGCAATCCGCGCGCCTGCAGGCCATAGAACCGCCGGTCAGTGCCCACCAGTTGCGCCAGATGCCGCAGGTTCAGCACATTGCCGAACATCCCGGCAACCAGGAAGAACGGTGTTTTTGGCCCGCCCTCGCCCTCATGCATTGGCACCAGGAATTCATAGCGCCGCACGGGCGCCGCCACCGCGGGCGCCTCGCCGCTATCCGTGATGCCTGCAACCTCGGCCACCAACGCGCCGACCTTTTCCACATTCGGCGCCTCGAACAGCACCGAGATCGGGAAATCCACCGCCCAGGTCTTTTTCACTCGCGCGAACAGCCGCACCGCGATCAGCGAATGCCCACCCAGATCAAAGAAGCTGTCCTGCACGCCGACGCCCTGCACGCCCAGCAACTCCTCGAACATCGCCACCAGCATGCGCTCGACATCATTGCGCGGCGCAACATAGGCGCTGTCCAGATCGGGGCGCTCGAACTTCTGCCCTTCGCTGGCCACCTCCAGCGGCAGAGCCGCTTCGGCGATCAATTCCGGCAGCGTCAGAGACGAAACCACCACCTGTGCCCGATCAACCGCCAACGCACGAAGGAAGCCCTCGGCGCCCTCCGCAGCGGTCAGCCCCATCGCCAGATTTCGCGCCAGACGCTCCTCACCTGCTGTCAGCGCCCGGCCTTCGGCCCCCTCGCTGAACGCCACTTCGGACGCCAGCAGCGGCGCCGGAGCGCCAAAGCCGCCTTCCAGCCGCTTGATGGTAAAGCGCGCGATCTCGACACAAACCTCGCCCTCGGGTGTGGCCAGCGTGATGTCGAAGCTGGCAAAGCCACTCTCGGCCGGCGCGATGCGCACATGGCTGACAATCTCGGCCGGCAGCGCGCGGTAAACCCGCACCCGCCCGTAACTGACCGGCACCCACAGCGCGCGGCCCTGATAGCCCGCGATAAGCCCCATCGCCCAGCCGGTCGCCAGATCCATCAGCGCCGGATGCAGCACATAGCCCTGCGCCAGATCGCCCCGGAATGCCTGCGGCAGCGCCAGATGCGCCACGCCTTCGCCCGCACCATAAGCCACCCGGTTCAGCACCCGCCAGCGCGGTCCAAAGGCCAGATGCGCCTCCTGCCCGGTGGACAGTCCGCTGCCCTCTTGCACATCGCGTGGGCAGCGCGCCATCAGCGCCGCCACATCCAGCCGCGCGGGCGCCGGCAACGCCCCCATGCCGATCTGCGCCGAGGCGTTCAGCACGAATCCCTTGCGCCCGCGCAGGGTCACCTCCGAGCGCAGCGCCAGATCATATCCGGCGTCCGAGCGGGTCATCACCACCTCGACCGCGCGCGGCTGATCGACCTCCAGCGCGCGGAAGAACGTCAGATCGTTGATCTCGAAGGGCTCCACCTCGCGCTGGGCATGCAGCGCCTGGACGGCGATTTCCAGCATCCCGGTGCCCGGAACCAGCGCACGCCCATCCTTGGTGCGATGCTCATCCAGCAGCCACATGTCCGTCGAATAGGTCGCGCGGAACCGCCGGTTCATCGCGGCGTCAAAGCCCGCGAAATCCAGCAGCGGCACTCCGGCGGGCGATTCCGGCAATGTCAGAGCCTGTCCCAGCCGCGCCGCCATCGCATCGGCGGCCATGCCGACGCCCTGCCAGATGCCCCAGTCGATCGCCTGCACCAGCGTCTTGCCACTGCGCGACTTGGCCCAGGCGTTCAGATACTCGTTCGCGGCGACATAATCGACCTGACCGGCCGGCGCCGTCAGCACCGAGGTCGAGGAAAACACCACGATCCGCTCGACCGCGCCATCCGGCAGCAGCGCGTCCAGAACCCGCGTGCCATGCACCTTGGGCGCAAAAACCCCCTCGACGCTGCCGACCGTCTTGGCCAGCAAGGGCGCGTCGTCGATGGTCCCTGCGGCATGAATCACGCCGTGGATCGGCCCCAAGGTGGCGCGCACCTGCTCGAACGCCGCGCGCATTTCGTCGATGTTGCACACATCGGCGGCGGCAGTCATCACCGTGCCGCTCAGCGATTCCAGTCTCTCCACCTGCAGAATCCGCCGCAGGGACGGGTGCCCGGCCTCCTTCAGCGCGGCCCATTCGGCGCGGGGCGGCAGCGGCGAGCGGGCGATCAGCGCGATCTTTGCGCCCGAGGCCGCAATCAGCGCCTCGGCCACGCTTTGCCCGATACCGCCAAACCCGCCGGTAATCACCCAGACCGCGCCCCGTGGCAGATCGGCCGGCGCCACCAGCGCTTGCGGCCGCAGGACCTGCTCATACCGCCGTCCGCCGCGCAGCGCGGCGACGGTGTTGCCGGGCTCCGCCAGCATCTCTTCCAGCAGTGGCAGCACCAGATCCGGCTGCCCGCCCCGCTTGCGCACGCGCGGTTCGAGATCGAGCGTGGCGACTGTCATCCCTGGCATCTCATGCGGAATCACCCGCGCGGGCCCGGCGATCAGCGCCTTTTCCGGCCAGCGCAACGCCTCATCCCGCGCCTGCGCGGCACCGGCGGTCACCACCAGCGTATGAATCGGCCCCGACAACCCCTCGGCGGCAATCGCCTGACCGAGGAACATCAGTGCATAGAACCCCTGCTCGACATGGGTCTGAAACGCGGACGAGCCCGGACGGAACCGCTCCTCGCCCCCCGCCAGCCAGCCATGCACGATGCGCGTCGGCACCGTGCCGCGGTGCACAAGGTCCTGAATCAGTTGGTCATATCCCTCGCGCCCACGTTCGGTCGGCAAGGTATAGGCGTCTTCGGTGCGGCGACGGAAGGTATCGCCCGCCTGCACCTCGATCACCCGATGCCCGGCGGACCGCAGCCGGGCCAGCGCCGGTGCCATCAGACCCTCGGCGTCGGCAAAGACCAGCCAGGTATGAGTCGCGGCCTCGTGCAGTTCGGCCTCGACGTCGAAATCGAGCGCTGGCGTGCGCGCCACCCAACCGAGGCGCGACCCCATGTCGCCGACATCGGCGATCCGCGCGGGCAGGGCGGTCAGCGCCTCGGCTTGTGCCACGGCAGGGGCGATGAAATACTCGCGGCGATCGAAGGGATACGTCGGCAGCACCACACGGTTGCGCCGGGCCTCGCCCCAGATCTGCGTCCAGTCGAACTGCCCGCCCAGCGCCCAGATCCGCCCCAGCAGGCCCATGTGGTAAACGTCGTCGGCGATGTCCTCATCGGGATGTCGCAGCACGGCCAGCACCTGCTGCCCCGGCACCGCGCCATGCATCCGCGTCAACGAGGACAGCGCTTTGCCCGGCCCCACCTCGATCCAGATGCGATTGGGGTTTTCCGCCAGTGTAGACACACAATCGGCAAACATCACCGTGCCGCGCAGATGCTGCGTCCAGTAGTCCGGGCTGGTCGCCTGCTCGGCCGTCAGCGGCTGGCCGGTGCGGTTGGACATCACCGGCAGCCGCGGCGGGTTCAGCGGGATCGAGGCGAGAAAGGCGCGGAACCGCGCCAGAATCGGCTCCAGCATCCGGCTGTGCGCGGCGATGTCGATGGCAATGCGTTGGGTCTCGATCCCGGCATCGGCCAGTCGCGCCGCCAGATCGACCAACGCGGCATCCGGCCCGGACACCACCGTCAATTCCGGCGCATTCACGCTGGCGATGTCGAGATCACCAAGGAACGGCTGCACCCCCTCCAGCGACAGCGGCACCGACAGCATCCCGCCCGCAGGCACTGTATCGAACAGGGTGCCGCGCAGATGTACCAGCGCGATGCAATCCTCGAAACTGAGGACCCCGGCCAGACAAGCGGCAGTATTTTGGCCCATCGAATGACCGACCAGCGCAGCGGGCCTCACGCCCCAGCTTTGCAGCATCATCGCCAGCGCGTATTCGGTAATCATGATGAGCGGCAATTGCACCGAGGGCTTTTTCAGCGCTGCATCCGCCGCCGCCTCATCGCCCGGCTCGGGCAGCCACAGCGCGCGGATGTCATAGCTCAGGCGCGGTTGCAGCAGCGCCAACCCGCGGTCCATCCATTCGGCAAAGACCGGTTCTGTTTCATACAGGTCGCGCGCCATGCCCGCGTATTGCGCGCCGCCGCCGGGAAACAGGAACACCACATCGGGATTGTCCAGCGCGGTATGGCTGAAAACCCGGCGCGGATTGTCGGCCTCCAACAGCGCGGCGGCTTCGTCCGCCGACCCGGCGACCACCACCCGGCGCTTGTCAAAGGCGCGGCGCCCGTTTTGCAGTGTCCAGGCGATATCGGCCAGATCCTGCCCTTGGTTCGCCCGCAGATGCGCCGCCAGATTGCGGCCCATCGCATCCAGCGCGGATTTGTTGCGCGCCGACAGGGTGAACATCTGGAACGGCCAGTCGCTCTCGCCGCTCGCCTCGCGCTCGGGCGCTTCTTGCAAGATCACATGCGCATTGGTGCCGCCGACGCCCAACGAGTTGATCCCGGCGCGGCGCGGATGGCCGCGCTGCTCCCAAGGGCTCAGCACGGCGTTGACGGCAAAGGGCGAGGTCTCGAAATCGATCGTCGGATTGGGAGCCTCATAACCGAGGCTGGGCGGCAGTTCGCGGTGATACAGCGACAGCGCTACCTTGATAAGACTGGCAACCCCGGCGGCCGTGTCGGTATGCCCGATGTTGGTCTTTACCGAACCAAGCCTGCAGAACCCGGTTGCCTCGGTCGTCTGCCGAAAGGCCTGGGTCAGCGCGGCAACCTCGATGGGATCGCCCAGATAGGTGCCAGTGCCGTGGCATTCGACATAATCCACGGTCTCGGCGGGCACATCGGCCACCGCCTGCGCCTCGGCGATGCAGCGCGCCTGACCATCGACCGACGGCGCCAGATAACCGGCCTTCTGCGCGCCATCGTTGTTGATCGCCGACCCCTTGAGCACCGCCCAGATGGCATCGCCGTCGCGCTGGGCATCCGCCAGCCGTTTCAGCACCACGCACCCCGCGCCACTGCCAAACACCGTGCCCTGCGCCCGATGGTCAAAGGCATGGCATTCGCCATCGGGGCTGAGGATCTCGTTTTCCTTGTGCAGATAGCCGCGCCCCTGCGGCAATTCGATGGTCACACCGCCCGCCAGCGCCACGTCGCATTCGCCGCTCAACAAGGCCTGCGCCGCATAATGCACGGCCACCAGCGAGGTCGAGCAGGCCGTCTGCACGTTGACCGAAGGGCCGCGCAGATCAAGGATATGGCTGACTCGGGTGGCGAGGAAATCCTTGTCGTTGCCGGTGTGACGCAGCAGGAACATGCCGACATCGCGAACCATGTCGCGGTTCGAGCAGATGTTGAAATAGAAATAACTGCCCATGCCGCAACCGGCATAGACCCCGACATTGCCTGCAATGCGCTCGGGCACATGGCCGCCGCTTTCCAGCGCCTCCCAGGCAACCTCGAGGAACTGGCGATGCTGCGGGTCCAGAATCGCGGCTTCCTTGGGCGAAAAGCCAAAGAACTCGGCATCGAACTGCGCGAAACCCTCCAGCGGGGCGGCAAAGGGCACATAATTGGGCAGCCGCATCAGGGCCGGATCCTCGCCTGCCGCCAGCAGTTCGTCCTCGCTCAACCGCCGGATCGCGCGCAACCCGTGGCGCAGGTTGTGCCAATAGGCATCGACCGAGGGCGCCCCCGGCAGATGGGCGGCCATGCCGACGATGGCGATATCGGTTTCCGAGCTTTCAAACGACATGACAAACCTGCACGACTTTCATTCACCCCGAAACAATCCTGTCTTTGGGGCCTTAATGGTTCACCTTTCGGGCCAAAAGGTGGCGCCCTATAACAACGTTCTGGGCTGCCCCGAGGGCTCTTGCCCCTCGCGCCCCAGCACGACCGACTGATGCGCCCGCCGCAGGCGCATCTCACGGGCGGTCAGGGTCGCGCGGCGCATGTCCTCGGCATAGCCCAGGATTGCCCCGGCGATCAGCCAGGTAAACGGTATCAGCGTGGCATTTGGCAGCATGTCCAACAGGTTGACCGCCAGCACCAGCACCAGCGCCGACACGGCCACCGGCACCTCTTGCGCCCCGCGTCGCCGGGCCTCGATCCAGATCGACACTACCGGCAGCGTCAGCAGGCCGAACATCCCGATGTAACCCACCCAGCCATAATGGCCGATGATGATGATCCACATGCCATCGACCACGGTCAGCGATTCACCCGTAGACGGGTCATAGACCATGAACCGCCCCCAACCGCCCCAGCCGAACAAGGGCTTGTGCGACACATGCTCGAGGATGCGGTCCTCGTTGGTAAAGCGGTATTCCAGCGACTGCGCGCGCTCTTCGTTGACCTCGGCGATCTGCTCGATCAGCGCGGCGGTCGGAATTGTGCCGGACCCGCGCAGCAAGGGATAGGCGATCACCACCACCACGATCATCAGCGACAGCAGCAACTGCATCCGCGGCCGCAGGAACAGCACGATGGGCACGAAAACCACGGTGAACACCAGCGCGCCCATGGATTTGCAGATCACCACCAGCCCGCCGGCAAAGCCCAGAAACAGCATCCGCTTGCCCGAGGTCGTCGCCGGGCTCTCGCGCAGGCGGGCCGCGGCGGCCATTGCCACCATGAAGGCAAAGAACGCCACCCACAAACCATGCGGCATGAAGACAAAGGGCCGAAAGCCGCCGTTGCGCATCGCCTGCACGAAATCATGCTGGAAGAACCCGTAAAGCCGCGTGTGAAGCTGCGGCGAGAACCGCACCTCCCACAGCATCGGCAGCGCATAGATCGACCCGGCAATCACCAGCGCCAGCAGGATCTCGCGGATCGCCGCCTCGGATCGCAGGGCCTTCCGGGCCAGAAAGAACGGCAGCATCTGGAACAACTGCCGCGCAATTGCCGAGGCCGAGTCATACACCCGCAGCCCCGGCAGCCCCCAGGTTTCCAACGCATTCGGATCAATCAGCCGCATCGAACCAAAGCTGTCGACGCCAAACTGGATGGGATCAAGGTTGGTGAACACGGTCAGCGCCGGGCTGACGATGAACATCACCAGCAGCGCGCGGCCCAGCCAACCCGCCGGGATCATGTCCGGAAACCGCCCCCAGATCGCCAGACAGGCGGCAAAGGCGGCCAGATTGGGGATGGTCTCCTTGTTCAGGGGCGGGATCAGCGGCACATTGATCGCGCTCAACTGCGGCAGGACCATATAGGCGCCGAGGATCGACCAGATCAGCGCGCGCTCCAGCGGCAGGTTGCGGAACATCAGCACCGTGACCAGCGGCCAGCCGACCAGTGCCAGCAAGGCAAACATATTGCCAATGTCGATCATGCCCGTGCCATCTTTGCCTGCTTCGCCTTGCCCGGTTGCCTGCCCTCTGTCGGGGCTTTCGCGGCCGTGCAGGGGAAACTATAACCTCAAGTGCAGCCGTTGTCTGCCCGCCAGACCCGGATTGCTGTCGAATTGCGTTCAGAGTATGGGGGTTTCATGGAGTTTTCCTTTCCACCGCACCAGATCCGCGTGTCGATGCCTGACGCCGTAACCCTGCTGGCCGAGGTTCGCCGCCGGTTTCGCGCGGGCGAGGGGTTTGCGCTGGCGACGATCAACCTCGACCATCTGGTGAAGCTGGTCCGCGATCCGGGGTTTCGCGACGCCTATGCCGCGCAGGATCTGGTCTGCGCCGATGGCAATCCGATCGTCTGGCTGTCACGGCTGGCGCGCAAGCCCGTCTCGCTGGTGCCCGGCTCGGACCTGATCCTGCCGCTGGCGCAACTGGCCGCCCGCGAGGGTGTCCCCATTGCGCTGATGGGCTCGACCGACGAGGCCCTCGCCGCCGCCGCCGAGGCGCTGGAGGACACCGTCCCCGGTCTGGTGATCGCCGCACGCATCGCCCCGCCGATGGGCTTTGACCCCACCAGCCCCGCCGCGCGCGACATCCTCGCGCAGCTTGACGCCTCCGGGGCGCGGCTGACCTTCCTTGCGCTGGGCGCGCCAAAGCAGGAGGCCTTTGCCGCCCACGGCCGCCACGCCCTGCCGCAGATGGGCTTTGCCTCGATCGGCGCTGGGCTCGACTTCATCGCCGGTCGCCAGCACCGCGCCCCGGCCTGGGTGCGCGCCATCGCGATGGAGTGGCTCTGGCGGATGCTGTCCAACCCGCGCCGACTGGCGAAACGCTATCTCGACTGCGCGCTGATCCTGCCCGGCGAAGCCCTGCGCGCCTGGCGCCAACGCTGACGGTCTATCTGTCCGCCTCGCCCAGAACCGGGGCAGGCAGTGACGCAGCGCAGCGTTCGCCGTCGATGACAAACGGCGAGCGCACGCCCGGATGCACGCCCAGATCCAACGCCATGCCGCGCGCCTTGACCTGCGGATCGGCGAAAACCTCGTCCATCGTGTTGATCGGCCCGGCGGGCACCCCGGCCCCTTCGCAGGCGGCCAGCAACGCGGCCTTGGTCTGCTGGCGCGTCGCCAGCGTCAGCAGGTCCGACAGCGCGGCACGGTTCGCCACACGGTCGGCGTTGCTCACAAACCGCGGATCGCCCTTCAGCGCCGACATCCCCAGCACATCGCACAGCCGGTGGTATTGCCCGTCATTGCCAGTGGCGATGATGATGTGCCCGTCACTGCATTCGAAGACCTGATAAGGCCCGAGGTTCGGATGCCAGTTCCCGGTCCGCCCCGGCGCGGTGCCGGTGGCCAGATAGTTCATCGCCTGATTGGCCATCACCGAGACCGCGCAGTCAAAGAGGCTGAGATCCAGATGCGCGCCCTTGCCGGTGCGCGACCGCTCATGCACCGCGGCCAGAATGGCGGTAGCGGCATAGACCCCGGTGAACAGGTCGGTCACCGCCACGCCGACGCGGTGCGGCTCGCCCTCGGCCGGGCCGGTGATCGACATCAGGCCCGACATGCCCTGAATGATATAGTCATAGCCCGCACGATGCGCATAGGGCCCGTCCTGGCCGAACCCGGTGATCGAGCAATAGATCAGGCCAGGGAAATCACCCTTCAGGCTGGGGTAATCCAGCCCGTATTTCCGCAGCCCGCCGACCTTGAAATTCTCGATGACGATATCGGCATCAGCCAGCAGGGCGCGCACCTTGGCCTGCCCCTCGGCGGTGGTGAAATCCGCCATGACCGAGCGTTTCCCCCGGTTCGCCGCGTGGAAATAAGCGGCGACCGGCGCGCCCTCGCGCTCGATGAAGGGCGGGCCCCAGCGGCGGGTGTCGTCGCCCTCGGGCGCCTCGACCTTGATGACCTCGGCGCCCAGATCGGCCAGCGTCTGGCCAGCCCAGGGGCCAGCCAGAATGCGCGCCAGTTCGATGACCTTCAGTCCGGCCAGCGGTTTTGCCGACATCACCGACCCAGCAGCGGATCGAGGATCGCCTTGAACTCGGCAAAGCTCATGTTCGAATGTAGCGTGCCGTTGATGACAAAGGACGGGGTGCCCTGCACGCCGAATTCCGTCACGCCGTTCTGATAGACCTGCATCATCGCCATCGCCAGATCACGGTCGGCCAGACAGGTGTTCATTTGCTCGTCCGACATCCCGGCCCTGCGCCCGATGCGGCGCAGGTTGTCGGCCACGGCGGCGCCATCGGCGGCGCGCGACCATTCGGCCTGTTCTTGATACAGCATCGAGGAAACGCCGAAATAGCGCATCGGCCCGCCACAGCGCGCCACCAGCGAGGCCCAGAGGCCATAGGCGTCGAAATACACCTCGCGATAGACGAACCGGATCAGCCCGGTGTCGATGTAATCGCGTTTCAGTTCCTGAAACACCGTCTGGTGGAAGGTCGCGCAATGCGGACAGGTATACGAGGCGAACTCCATCACCGTCACTGCGGCATCCGGGTTGCCCATCACCATCTCCTCGACGCGCGACAGGTCGAGCGGCGCGTCGCTGGCGGTCTGCGCCTGCGCCGGGTCGATCAGCGTCGCGCCCAGATCGACGACCTGATTGCCACCAAACCCGGCCCATGCGCCATAGCCGGCCACGGCCACCACGGCAGCCCCCGAGCCCAGAAGAAGCGAGCGACGATTCATGCGAAATCCTTTCCTTCGCTGCGCGGCGCCTCGACGCCCCGCCGGTTTTGCTTGTTCAAGACGGCGGTTGCCAGCCGCGCCAGCGCGTCCTTCAACCCGGCGTCCGCGACACCCTCGGTGACGCTGGCCACCACGCCCTGCGCCCGCGCCAAGGCCTGCGGCGACGGTGGGGCGATGTTCGAGGCCTCGAAGGGCCGCTGAGCCTCGGTAAAGCCGTGGCTGGCGGTCTGCGTCAGCCGGATGCGGGCAATCGCGGCATAGCCATAGATCGCGTTGATCTTGGTGCGCAGCCGCTCCAGTTGCATCTGCACCATCGGTGCCGCGGCGCCCGAGGCCAGCAGCGTCAGCGTCGCGCCCAGCCCGCCCTGCGGCGCATAGCTGATCTTGACCGGACGGCACAACGGCGCCAGATCGCGGCCCGCGACCTCTTGCCAATGAGTCAGCAGTTGCGTCACCGCAAAGCCCCGCGTCTCGCCGACCTTGCGGATCGGCTCGCGCAATAGGCCGCCGGCGGGCTCAAAGCCCCGCATCCGGCGCTGGCCCTCGCGGCGCGCGGTCTTGGCGGTGTCGGCGGGCGGTTTCATGCGGCGGCTGTGCTTTCCAAGGGTCGCGCACTATCTTAAGGACTTCCACGGCCAAGGCCAGAGGGGCTGCGGCAGGAGGCGTCAAGAATGCGTGACGGTGCTGAGATCGCGGCGGCCCTGCTGCGCTGGTATGACGGCGCCGCGCGGGTGCTGCCGTGGCGCATCAGCCCTCAGGCGCGCGCGGCGGGCGAGGTGCCGGACCCCTACCGTATCTGGCTGTCCGAGGTGATGCTGCAACAGACCACCGTCGCCGCCGTCAAAGGATATTTCCACCGCTTTACAACGCGTTGGCCGGATGTTCAGGCGCTGGCCGCCGCGCCTGACGCCGAGGTGATGGCCGAATGGGCCGGGCTTGGCTATTACGCCCGCGCCCGCAATCTGATCGCCTGCGCGCGGATCGTCGCGGCGGCGGGGCAGTTCCCCGATACGCTGGAGGGGCTGCGCGCCCTGCCCGGCCTTGGCGCCTATACCGCAGCGGCGGTGGCGGCGATTGCCTTTGACCGCGCCGCAACCGTGGTCGATGGCAATGTCGAGCGGGTGGTGGCGCGGCTCTTCGCCCAAACCGACCCTCTTCCGCGCGTCCGCCCCGCGCTGGCCCGGCTGGCCGCGACCTTGACTCCGCCTCAGCGCCCCGGCGATTTCGCGCAGGCGATGATGGATCTGGGCGCGACGGTCTGCGTGCCGAAGAAACCGCGCTGCGAGGTCTGCCCGCTGGAAGGGTTCTGCGAGGGCCGCGCGCAGGGTATCGCCGCCAGTCTGCCGATGAAACCCGCCAAGCCGCCAAAGCCGGTGCGCCGTGGGATCGCCTATGTGGCGATCCGGGTGGATGGCGCGCCGCTACTGGAAACTCGGCCGCCAAAGGGTCTGCTGGGCGGGATGTCGGGCTGGCCCGGCAGTGACTGGAGCGACGCGCCGACCCCCGCGCCGCCGTTGCAGGCCGACTGGCACCCCCTTCCCGGCACCCTGCGCCACACCTTCACGCATTTCCATCTGGACCTGACGGTTCATCTGGCCCGCGTTGGCCCCGATGCCCAACCGCTCACCGGCACCTTTCAACCCGGCTTTGACCCCGAAAGCCTGCCAACGCTGATGCGCAAGGTTTGGGACCATGCGGCAACAGGCGACCTTTTCGCAGCACCGACAAAGCCCTAGACTGCCCGCCAGAGGTGCCCCATGCGCAAGTCTCCCATCCTCGCTGCCCTGCCCTTCTGGCTGTCGCTCGGCTTTGTCCCGCTGATCGTTTTGGGCGCGCTGCTGGGCGGTTGGTGGCTGGCGCCTGCGTTGCTCTATGCCTTTGTCGTCATCACCGCGCTGGATGCGGCGCTGGGGCTGAACACCCGCAATCCGGCGACCGACGCCCCGCTGGAGCAGCTTTTCTGGTATCGCCTCATCACCCTGATCTGGTTTCCGATCCAGATGGCGCTGGTCTTTGGCGCGATCTGGTGGAGCACCACGGCCTCCGCCCTGTCATGGCATGAGACGCTGGTGCTGTTCTTTGCCATTGGCGTGGCCTCGGGCGGGGTGGGGATCGTCTATGCGCATGAACTGATGCACCAGAAAACCAGGGCCGAGCGCTGGCTGGGTGATCTTCTGATGGCCTCGGTGCTCTACAGCCATTTCCGGTCGGAACATCTGCGGGTGCATCACCTCTGGGTCGCCACGCCCCGCGACGCGGTGAGCGCGCGCTATAACGAGGGGTTCTGGCGGTTCTTTCCGCGGGTGCTGGTGGAGTGTCCGCGCTCGGCCTGGGCGGCCGAGGTGGCGATGTTGGCTCGGGCGGGCAAGGGGCGTTTTGACCGGGCCAATCCCTTCTGGCGCTATGGGGCGTTGCAGGCCGCCTTTTTGCTGCTGGCGCTGGGCGTCGGCGGCTGGGCAGGGCTGGGGCTGTTCCTGTGGCAGGCCCTTGTCGCGGTGATGCTGCTGGAACTGACGAACTATATCGAGCATTACGGCCTGACCCGCCGCCATCTGGGCGAGGGGCGCTATGAGCATGTGCTGCCGCGCCATTCATGGAACGCCTCGCAGACGGCCTCGAACTGGCTGCTCATCAACCTGCAGCGCCATTCCGACCATCATTACAAACCTGACCGCCGCTTTCCGCTGCTGCAAACCTATACCGAGGACGAGGCGCCGCAACTGCCGCTGGGTTATCCCGCGCTGGTGGTGGCCGCGGTGATTCCGCCGCTGTGGCGCCGTGTGATGAACCCCCGCGTCCGCGCGTGGCGGCGGCAGTTCTATCCCG
>Ga0209573_1002801_pt1 | contig 20936 bp, 18 predicted proteins | sample TNRBio252014_DNA_FD_185870 | JGI IMG/M metagenome (GOLD analysis project Ga0209573, IMG submission 185870) | Wastewater treatment Type I Accumulibacter community from EBPR Bioreactor in Madison, WI, USA - TNR Reactor_6/25/2014_ DNA (SPAdes)... | ecosystem: Engineered > Bioreactor > EBPR >...
CTCGAATTCGAGATCGCGCGCTACAAGCGCTGGAAGTTCGCCGCCAAGACCGAGGCGATGAGCGCCGAGCAGCGGCGCCTGTTCGAAGAGACCGTCGTCGAGGACGAGGCCGGCTTGCAGGCGCCGTTGGTCGTCCTTGCCACCGCGCACCATGAACATGCGCTGGCTGCCTTCGAGGTGCATGCGCTGGACGACCTGCTCAAGCCCGTGGATGACGAGCGCCTCGCCCAAGCCTTGGCGCGCCGCGGGCCTGCTGCTGCAACGCCAGCAGGCCCTGCAGGCCCTGCAGGCCGAGGGTCTGAGCGCCTTTGTGCGTGAGCGAGCGGCCGAAGCGCGGCAAGCAGTTCCGCCGGTGCTCAAGCAGCTGGTGGTGCGTGCGGTTGGGGCGCTGGAGCGGGTGGCGGTGCAAGACCTCATCCGGCTGTGTGCGGCCGGCAATTGCGTGGAGCTCTACCTGCGCGACGGGCGGCTTCTGCTGCATCGCGCCGCGTTGAGCGCGCTGGAAACCCGGCTGCCGGCCGGGGAGTTCCTGCGCGTGCACCGTTCCGTGCTGGTGCGGCCCGGGCAAATTGCCGGCCTCAGCGTGGAAGGCGACGGCGTGTACAGGGCCCGGCTGCTGGAGGGCAGCAGCTTGCCTGTGAGCGAGCGCTACATCGACCAGGTGCGCGCCTTGTTCTGAACGGCTGCAGCGCGCCGCACCCCTGGCCCGGCGCCCAGCCTCATCAGAACTTCAAATCTGCCACCAACTCCTGGCATTGTTTCAGGGGTCGCAGTCTGTGCAAGCCGCGCGGGCTTGCGCACGAGCCGGGGGCACCTACCGGAGGCTTGGGGCGAGAGTCCGTCCTCGGGCCATCGTGGGTACGGGCGGGCGGGATTCCAGCCCAGCGCGGCGGGCATTCACCCCAGCGGGCTTGGCATGGGCGCGAAGGGCTTCGAGACTCCGTCGCCTCGGGCCTTCTTCCCTGAATTCCGGGGCAACGAACCCGCGTTCGCGAAAGTGCGCGCCATCCCTCACACCTTAGTCCGCATGCGCCTTCTCCCCTTTCTTCTCCCTCTCGCGCTCGTCGGTCTGTTGACGGCTGCCCGGGCCCAATCCCTCGATGCGGCAAGCCGGGCCGCGCTAGAGCAAGCCGCGGTGAAGACCCTGCAGCAGCGCTACATCCTGCCCGAGCGCTTGGCGCAACTGCCCGAGCGCCTGGAAGTCCATCGCGCCAGGCTCGACGCCGCACCGGACGCTCCGGCCTACGCGCAGGCACTCGGCCAGGTGCTGGAAGCGCTGACGCAGGACCGCCATGTGCGCGTGAGCTACAGCCCGACACCGCTGCCGGCCGACCTCTCGCACACCGAGGGCAGCGTCGACGAAGAGTTTCGACGCAACCGCTTCACCAACCAGGGCGTGATCAGGGTCGAGCGGCTGCCCGGCAACCTCGGCTACCTGGACTTGCGCGCCTTCACTGAGAAGCGCCAGTCCAAGCCCAAGCTGGACGCCGCCATGGCCCTGCTGGCCGACACCGAGGCGCTGATCATCGACCTGCGCCACAACGGCGGCGGCTATCCCCAGACGGTGGCCTATCTCTCCAGCTTCTTCCTGAAGCCGCGCGTGCACCTGAACGACGTGGTCTGGCGCACGGCGTGGGGCGAGTCGCGCGAGTCTTTCCACACCGAGCGCGTGGGGCTGCAGTACGACAAGCCGGTCTGGCTGCTCATCTCCCCGCGCAGCTTCTCGGCCGCCGAGGGCTTTGCCTACAACCTGCAGCAGCTGCAACGGGTGCAGATTGCCGGTCAGCCCAGTGGCGGCGGCGCGCACCCCGGCGGCATGCACAAGATCGGCGCGCATTTCAGCCTCTTCGTGCCCAATGGCCGATCGGTGAACCCCACCACCGGCGGCAACTGGGAAGGCGTGGGCGTGCAGCCCGACGTGCTGCTGCCGGCCCACGACGACGCGCTGCGCGTGGCCCAGTTGCGCCTGCTCGAACACATCAAGACCCAGGGGTCGCCCAACCTCGATCCGCGCTACCAGCGCGGCCTGGAGGCGCGCATCCAGGAACTCCAGGCTGCCGCCCCGAAACCCTGAACCCCTCAATCCGCACCGCCATGAACTTCAAACGCCTCCTCCTCTTCCTGCTCAACGCGCTGGCACTGGCCAGCGGCGCATCGGCCGAGCGCCTGCAGTACTACCGCCACATGGTGTTCCGCGAGTCACCGATGGAAGAGCTGCGCGGTCGCCACGAGATCAGCGCCGAGCAGGCCAAGACCACCCTGCACCACCGCTTCCGTTACAACGACCTGGGCCGCCTGATCGAAGTGCGCCGCACCGTGGGCGACAAGGTGACGCGCAATCCGGGCAGCTTCGAGGGCTTCTTCTGGTGGGCGCCACAGGTGCGCATTGAGTACCTGCCTGGCAAGGAAATCCGCAGCTTCTACAACGAGGCCGGCGACCGCATCGCCGCGCATGGCCCGGTGTGGCGCATGGAGTTCACGCTTGACGCCCAAGGCCGCCGCACGGCGTTGCACTACTTCGACAAGGACGGCAAGCCGGTCAACGGCTACTGGGGCGCACACCGCTACGCCTGGGAGCACCCGGAGCCCGGCGTGGTGATCGAGACCCGCTTCGCGCTCGATGGCAAGCCAGCGCCGCTGCGCTCCAACTTCCTGTTCCAGCGCGTGCGCCTGGAGTTCGGTCACGACGACCTGCTGGACACCATGCTGAACATCGACGCCAAGGGCGAGCTGGTGGCCACCGAATCGGGCTCGGCGGTCGACCGCATCGTCTACGACCCCTGGCTGAACTTCACCCGCTGGCAGGTCTATGACACACAGCGCCGGCCGAAGAACGGAAACGCGCCGATGGTGGCGATTGGCGAGCATGTATACGACGGCCTGGGCCAGGCGCGCATGCTGCGCGGCTTCGGTGAACAGGGCGAGGACCGCGCCCAGGATGGGCTGGACGGGCCATTCACCTACGAATACGACGAGCGCGGCAACCTGACGCGCCAGCAAGACCGCAACTTGAAGGGCGAACTGCAGTTCGAGGCCCGCCTGAGCTACAGCGCGGACGGCAGTCGCCTGGAATGGGTGCGGTACTTCGACGGCCAGGGCCGCCCGGCCTCGCCTCCGGGCCTGCCACCCGAGATGGAAGGCATGGTTGCACAGCAACTGCAGTACAGCGACCGCGGCTTGCGCACGACGCCCATCCGCTATGGGCTGGACGGCAAGCGACTGGGGACCTCGTGAGCCGCCGTCTGGCACGACAAGCGGTGCTGCTGCTGAGCGCCTTTGTCGATCATTCGCTTGCGCGCGACCGACGACCGTTCACGCTGCAAGTCAGTCTTCGGCGGTGCCTGTTCGTCCGTCCGAGTCAGCGTGATTTGGTGCGCCTGGTTGAGTGAAGGGTTTCTTGTCACGAGGGAGCTCGAAGGCTCGCTGAACAGGGTCACTTGTACGACGTTTCAGGAAAGCGCGGCATGTCGTCATGCCCCGGAACGCCTGTGTCTGCTTGTCCCGGTTGTACGGCCTTTTTCCGAGCCAACATGTTCCGGCCAAAGAACGGTCGCAGACAGGTCATTGAAGTCGAAAACGACCGATGCTGAGACTGGCCCCGGTCGTTCCGACTCACCCGATCGCTCGCGTCCCCTTGCAAGCCGGATATCTCGAGCATCCCCAGAACGCATTGCCGGCATTGGCGCCGCGCTTCGCAGTCCGCTGGACCATGACCTTTGCACAGATGGGGCAGGACGGTGCTGCGGCAACGGGTGCGGCGGCGCCAGGACTCCCGCCAGCGGGCTTTGCGGCACCTTGCTGTGAAGCCCCTGCCGCCTGCCTGATCAGCGCCCGCAACCTGGTGCCATCAATCAGCTGAACGTTTCGGCCTTCGGCGAAGTTGCGCGCCTCATCCGTGAAGCGTCCCGACGTCACGACGAAACCACCTGCTGCGCCCTTGGCTGCCATCACGCCGTACAGCTCGCGTACGACGTCGACGCCCACTCGGAACGCGCGCCACTGTTTGCATTGAACGAGGTACTTCTCGCCGTCCTTGTTCAGTACCAGATCAACGCCGCCGTCTGCACCGCCGCCGCCGGTCTCCACGACCCGATAGCCCTGGAGGCGAAAGCCTTCTCCGACGAGGCGCTCAAACTGCTGCCAGCTCATGCCGTCGAGGGCATCAGCAGCTTCGCTTCGGGCCACATTGCCGATCAACTGCTTGCGCTCACTGCGGCGCCATGCTGACATGGCAGCACCCGCGAGGCAGAGGATCGGCAGCACGTACTGCCCAATCGACGCAAGCGTGCGCCAAAGCGTCTGCGTCACCATGGCGCCAACATGCCCTGGCTGCACCGTGGCCGCAGACGGTTGGCCGGCGACGTGGTGCAGTACGACGTACGCCAACCCGGCCAGCAGCACGCCTGCCCACCACGGCAGCATTGCTACCAAGTCCATTACGTCTTCCGCTGGACTGGTCTTCTTCCTTGCCATGCCTCTTCCTTCTTCGTCAGTGACTCACCCGACAGCCTTCCACACGCTCTCCTCTTCGATCACCTCGACCAGCCGATCGGCGCTGAATCCTTGGAGGTACAGAGTCGCCGAGGCTCGCGGCACCTCGAAGCAGTCGAGATTCGCTGCATTGACAGATCGTTCAGACAGTAGCGCAAGTAGCGCATCCGGATCAGCCAAAAGATCCGCATCGCCGCGAAGCGCGATCATGAGCTCTTAGACCAGGATCTTGAGCAAGCCGCTGAAGCGCATGTGGTCGCGCTCGATGGAAGTGTCGGCGATCCAAGCGTGGCAAGCCGCATGCCCCGCCATTTCAGCAGTCCAGCCCCAGCTCGCGCGCGTTCCCGGCCATGCGCTCGAGCGCGGCCTCCTGGTGCCTGCGCATCTCGCGCCCGTAGGTCACGAGGTCCACGAGCGCGACTGTGCGATGCGTACCCACCTTGCGGTGGGGCAGGCGACCTTTCTCGATCTCCTTGATCACGAACGGCCGTGAGACGTGCAGAAAGTTCGCGGCCTCCACGGTGCTGAACTCCCGCTTGGCTGGCATCAGCGTGATCGGGCGACCTTCGCTCATGGCACCCAGCAACTGGCCGATGAGCTTCAGCGCCGCCGGCGGCAAGTCGACCGTCGGCTGGCTGCCGCCCGTGGTCGTCAGCGTGATCGCCGCGGCGCGCGAGTGGTCGAGCGCTTTCATGATGCAGCGCCGGGCGGCGCGCGCCATCTCGACCTGCTGCGGCGACATCCTGGGAGGCAAAGCCTGGCGGACTTTCTCGAGGGCGGTCATGGCCTTCTCCTGGGGGTACTTGGGCATTGCACGCTCGCATCACGGGCTGCAAGTCCAGCAAGCGCAACAAGTGAAGTGTTCGGCAGGCCGCGCTTGCCGGCACCTCGGCGAACTCGGGGCGGGCGCAGCGCGGACCGGGCATTGCCGCGGACGCTTCGGCAGGCCTCTCGGCGAGGCAGGAACCGGCGCGTCTCAGAGGATCTCGGCTGCGTCGCCCTCAAGAAGCTCTGCCACCCTGGCGTACATCATCGGCTTCGCGTCGGAGCGATGCCGCGTCTGTTGCTTGATCTCGTGGTGCCGCGCATTCGCCCTCGCAGACGATGTGGCCAGCCCGGCCCGTAGCGAGTGACCCAGTAGTCCGCCGCATCACCCTGTACCTGCTTGTCCAGGTTGATCGGCTTCTTCCTGAGCCCACATCGTGGTCGCTCAGAACATGGTTGCCAAAGGCCCAAGCCGGCCAACGACAGAGTTGCCAACGCGGGCGGTGAGCCTTGCGGGTCGTGAGGGGGTTACGTCCGTCTCGGCGGCGGTACCCTGCTGCCCGCGGTGCCTAGACGTCACCTTTCCCTTGCGCCGGCTTGCGCCGCAGGTAGGCCGGTACCGAGGCACTCTCTGCCGCGCAGAACGCCATGCTCTCGTCCTTCGCCGCCAGCCGGCTGCGCAGCTTGCTCGACGAGTACATCATCTCCTTCATGGCGCGCTGGCGTTCACGCCCGGCGGCGATGGTGCGCATGGCCTCCAGCATCGCAGCCACCCACTCATTGCCGGCGAACTGCCGGCTCGCAGCCTCCAGCAGGGCGTCCACGCGAGCCCATTCGCCTGCGGCGGCTGCGCTGCGCATGCCCATCAAGGCCTCTGCGGCGGCCAGCTCCACCAGGCGGCGCGTGACCAGTTCATCGTCCGCCAGATTGCCGAAAGCCGAAGAAGTCACCACGGGCAGCGAGAGGCCGGAGCGCTCCAGTGACACCGGGTGACCCTCAAGGCTCTGCCCCGTGACGGCGACGCGCAGCACCGTGCACTGCTGCCCCACGAGCGGCAGGGCCCCAGCCGGCACCGACACCCGCAGCACGGCCCAGGCTTCCGCGCCCCATGCCAGGTCGGGCAGTCGCCACCCGGTGTCCGTCTTCGGCAGCTGGTTCACGATCTCGACGCTGAACCCGTCCGGCACCGTGGCGGCCAGGCGCAGGTCGCGCAGGCACAGGTTGCCCAGCAGCTCCAACTCCTGCTGGAAAGGCTCCATCAGGTCATCGGCCGTGTCGCCGTAGTAGTGGTTGCCGGCACCCGCCCGCGCCATGGCGACCATCAAATCCTCGTTGAAGCTGTTGCCCAGGCCATAGGTGCTGGTGGTGATGCCCTTGCTGACCCAGGCAGCGCATTGGGCGGCGATCTCGGCCGGGTCGGTGACACCGTCGTTCGCCTGGCCGTCGGACAGCAGGATCACCCGCTTCAGGCCCTGGCCGGCAACGTCCGCCAGCGCGTCGGCGCCTTCCTTCCAGCCACCGTGCAGGTTGGTATTGCCCCCGGCGTGGATACCGGCGATGGCTGCCCGCTGCGGCGCCCCGTCACCCAGGGCCACCGCCGGCCACAGCCGCTGCACGCGGTTGTCGAACTTGACAAGCGCGACCGCATCGGTCGGCCGCAGTTTGCCCAGCACGTACTCGGCGCAGCGCCTGGCTTCCTCCAGGGGGCGGCCGGCCATCGAGCCGGAGCGGTCGATCACCAGCGCAAGGGCCTGCGGCGGGCGCTGCGCGCTGCTCCCGGCAGGCGCGTCGGGCGCCTGGATGCGCACCAGCACTTCGACGGTGTTGTCCTGACCCGAACACAGGCCGGCGCGGCGGGGCGTCAACACGACGGTGGAAGACAGCGAAAGATGGGCATTCATGGGTGCACTCCGTTCCGGACCAGAGCGACATCGTCGCAGGCTGCTCGCTCAAATGGTGAGCGAGCGGCCGACCCAACCACGAACTTCCAGGATCCGAGAGAGGGTGTCGGCGCCGCCGCTTCTCGCGCCGTGCGGCGGGTTCCTGCGCCGCGGCGCGTGCCAGGCCCGGGGCCTCCGGCGCCCGGCATCCGGCTACGACGACCGCGCCGCCTCATGGTGCAGCCAGGTCAGAAACGCCTCCACCGGCGGCCGGCGCGCATGGCGGCTGGGGTAGACGGCGAAGTGCGCCTTGACCCGGATCGCCTTGTCCATGCGGAACACCGGGCGCAGCCGGCCATCGACCAGGTGCTGATGGGCCATCGTCGCACTCTCCAGCGCCACGCCCAGCCCCTGCGTCGCGCTGTCCAGCGCCAGCTGCGCGCGGTCGAAGCGGACGCCGAAGCGCTCGGGCGCCGGCTTGTCGCAGAAGCGGCGGAACCAGTCGGACCACTGCACCACGCTGACCGTGCTGCGGATCAGCGGCACGTCCTGCAACTGGTCCACGCGCCTCAGGCGGTGCTCGCGGATGAACTCCGCGCTGGCCATCGGCATGATCAACTCCTCGAACAGCGGCTCGACCACCAGGTCCGGCCACCGGGGCATGCCGTATCGGATGTCGAGATCGGCCTGGCCCAAGGCGAAGTCGCTGTGCGTGGGCGAGGCCGACAGGTTGAGCGAGATGTCCGGGTAGGCCAGCGCAAACGCGCGCAGGCGCGGCATCAGCCACAGGCTGGCCAGGCTGGGTGAGCAGTGCACGTAGAGGCTGTTGCTCAGCCCCTGCCGCAGGTCGTCCGTGGCGGCAGCAATGGCCCCGATCGCGCCCACCACGCGCGACAGGTAGGTCTCGCCGGCCGCGCTCAGGCGCACCGCGTGCGCGCTGCGCTCGAACAGCTGCACGCCCAGGTGCGACTCCAGCCGCGCGATCTGGTGGCTGATCGCCGATGCGGTGAGGTGCAGCTCGGCAGCAGCCAACGCAAAGCTCCGCCGGCGCGCCACGGCTTCGAAGGCCTGCAGGCTGGGAAGGGACGGCAAGGCAGCCATCGGGCGAACCCTCGATTCAGATGACGTTTCATCATCTTAGCTTGATGAAATGTCGTTTGCCTTCATGCGCAATCGCATCAAAGATGCAGCCCGGGCAACACGAGCCGCCCAGCGGCGGGCAGCCGGCCTGGGAGGCCGCGCTGGCAGGCCCCAACCCTCGGATGGAGACGACTTTCATGCTTCTCAAGGACAAGGTGGCCGTGGTCACCGGCGGCGCCGGCCGCAACGGCCTGGGCTACGCCGCCGCACGGGAGATGGCGGCGCATGGCGCGCAGGTGGTGATCCTCGACCTCGCGCGCGCCGACCCGGTTGCCGCCGCGGCCGACCTCGGTGCAGGGCATTCGGGGTGGGTGGCCGACGTCACCGACAAGGCCTCGTGCGAAGCCGCCGCCCAGGCCATCGTGCAACGGTACGGCCGCATCGACATCCTGTTCAACAACGCAGGCATCACGCAGCCTCGCAAGACGCTGGACATCACGGCCGCCGACTACGACGCGGTCCTGGACGTCAGCTTGCGCGGCATGCTGTACATGTCGCAGGCGGTCATACCGGCCATGCGCGCGCAGAAGTCGGGTTCGATCATCAACACCTCGTCGGTCTCGGCGCAGCGTGGCGGCGGCATCCTGGGCGGGCCGCACTACTCGGCGGCAAAGGCCGGCATGCTGGGCCTGGGCCGGGCCATGGCGCGCGAATTCGGCATCGACGGCATCCGCGTCAACGCGATCACGCCGGGCCTGATCGCCACCGACATCAACAAGGGCTTGATCCCCGAAGACCGCATGAAGGGGATCCTGGAACAGATCCCGCTCAATCGCATCGGCGTGCCCGACGACGTGGCCGGCTGCGTCGTCTTCCTGGCGAGCGACCTGTCGCGCTACCTGACAGGCGTGACGCTCGACGTCAACGGCGGGATGCTCATCCACTGACCGCGCGCGCGGACCCGACCTCCCGCCTGCACACAGGAGACAAGACATGCAACGCAAGGCATTCATGGTTCAAGGCATGGCGCTGGCGCTGGCGCTGACGAGTGGTGCGGCCACGGCGCAGGCGCTCAAGCTGACGCTGGCGCACGGCACCGCGCTGGACAACCCGCGGCACACGGCGGCGCTGAAGCTGGCGGAGGTGGCCAAGGCGCGCAGCGGCGGCCGCATCGAAGTGACGGTGGCCGGCGCGGCGCAACTGGGCGACGACGCGGCGATGGTCACGGCGCTGCGCACCGGGGCGCTGGACATGTCGGCCAACTCCCAGGGCGCGGTGGCCAACGTGGTGCCCGAGTACGCGGCGTTTGGCATGCCGTTCCTGTTCAGCAGCCAGGCGCACGCCTGGAAGGTGATGGACGGCCCGGCCGGCAAGGAACTCGCGGAGAAGTCGGCCGAGAAGGGGCTGATCGTGCTGGGCTACTGGGACAACGGCATCCGCCAGATGAGCAACAGCAAGCGCGCGCTGCTCAAGCCCGAGGACCTGAAGGGCCTGAAGATGCGCACCCCGCCCGACGCGGTGACGGTGGACATCATGCAAAGCGTGGGCGCCGAAGCCCAGCAGATCAAGTTCTCCGAGCTGTACGTGGCGCTGCAGCAAGGCGTGGTCGACGGCCAGGAGAACCCGCTGGTCAACATCTGGGCCGGCAAGTTGCACGAAGTGCAGAAGTACATCTCGCTGACCGGCCACAAGTACGAGATGACGCCGCTGCTGATCGGCAAACGTTCGTGGGACAAGCTCTCGGAGGCCGACCGCAAGGTCCTCCAGGAGGCTGCGGCCGAAGCCACCGCGCTGCAACGCAAGCTGGCGCAGGAGGCTGACGAGAAGATGTTCGCCGAACTCAAGGCCAAGGGCGTGCAGATCGACAAAGTCGACCAGGCCCCGTTCATGAAGGCCACCGCGCCGGTGGTGGCCAAATGGGAAGCCAGCCCCATCGGCCCGTTCGTCAGGAAAGTGATCACCGCGGCCCGCGCGCAGTGAGCACCGCCACCGCAGTCGTCGGGCGCAACGCGTTCGAGCGCGCCGTCGTGCTGGCCTGCGGCGCGGTGCTGTGGCTCACCACCTGCGTGATCTTCGTGATCCTGGCGACCAACACCCTGCTGCGCTACGCCAGCGGCTCCAGCCTGCAGTGGGCCAACGAAGTGCCCGAGCTGCTGTTCCCGTGGCTGGTGATGGCCGGCGTCGTGCTGGCGGCCGAGAAAGGCGCGCACATCGCCACCGTCTTCCTCGTCGACGCCGTTGGCGCGGGCCTGCGCCGCCACATCGCCGTGGCCTCCTGGCTGGGCGTGGCGGCGCTGTACGCGGTGCTGGTGCGCGCCACCTGGGGGATGCTGGAGATCGTGCACGACGAGCGCTCGCCGATCCTGCAGGTGCCCGGCTCGGTCACGTATGCGTGCGTGATGGTGGGCATGGTGCTGATCGCGGCGCTGGCGCTGCTGGCGGCGTGGCGCGCCTGGCGCGGCGTGCGCGCGAGCGACGACGCCCAGGAGGGCACGCCGGCGGCGCAGGGGTCGGCGCAGGGGTCGGCGCAGTGAGCGTCCTGATCCTGCTGGTGTTCCTGGGGGCGGCTGCACTGGCGGTGCCGGTGGCGCACGCGCTGCTGCTGGCGGCGCTGGCGGCGGCGGCCACCAACGATCGTGTGCCGCTGGACCTGCTGGTGCAGCAGATGGTGGCGCAGGTGCAGAGCTTCCCGCTGATCGCCATCCCGTTCTTCATGCTCACGGGCTCGCTGATGATGGGCGGCAGGCTCGGCCAGGCCATCGTGGGGGTGCTGACCGCGCTGGTGGGGCGCTGGCACGGCGGGCCGGCGCAGGTCAGCGTGCTGTCCTCGACGATGTTCGGTGGCGTCTCCGGCTCGGCGGTGGCCGACGCCTCGGCCATCGGCTCGCTGCTGATGCCCTGGCACCGACGGCTGGGCTACCCGATGGCGTTCTCGGCGGCGTCGCTGGCCTGCGCGGCCACCATCGACATCATCATCCCGCCGTCGATCCCGCTGATCCTGTACGCGCTGTCGTCCAACGCATCGATTGCGGCGCTGTTCTACGCCGGCATCCTGCCCGGGCTGATGCTGTGCGTGGGCTTCATGGCCGCGTGCTGGTGGGTGGGCAAGCGGCGCAACCTGCCACGGGAGACGGCGCCTGCGGACCGGGCCAAGTTCCGGCGCGACCTGCTGCTGTCGCTGCCGGCGGTGGCGCTGCCGGTGCTGATCGTGGTGTTCCTGCGCTTCGGCATCGCCACGCCCACCGAGGTGGCGGTGCTGGCGGCGCTGTTCTCGGCGGTGGTCTCGGCGCTGCTGTACCGGGACCTGTCGCTCAAGCGGCTGCACCAGGCGATCCTGGAGGCCGGGCTGGCCACGGGGGTGGTGCTGCTGGTGATCATGGCCTCGGCGGCCATCGGCTGGTTGCTGACCTTCGACCAGATGCCGCAGAACATCGCGCAGTGGGTGCAGCACAACGTGAGCACCAGGTGGATGGTGATCCTGCTGATGAACGTGATGATGCTGTTCCTGGGCATGTTCCTGGACCTGCCGGCGGCGGTGCTGCTGCTCACGCCGGTCTTCCTGCCGCTGGCGCAAGCGATCGGCATGGATGCGGTCCAGCTCGGGCTGATGATGGTGGTCAACCTGGCCATCGGGCTGTACACGCCGCCGGTGGGCACCACGCTGTTCATCACCAGCGCGCTGGCCCGCGTCAAGGTCGGCCAGACCGTGCGCGAGCTCTGGCCCTTCTACATCGTCGCCCTCACCGTGCTGGGCATCGTCTCCTACGTGCCGGCCAGCATCCTGCGCTGAGCCACTGGTTCCCGGAGCCCCCGACCATGCATTCCCCATCGCCCGACCTGCTGGCCCGCCTGAGGAAGTGTGCCTACCGCATCCGCCGCCTGGCCGTGCGCATGGGCGAGGTGCAGGGCCAGGGCTACGTCGGCCAGGCGCTGGGCTACGCCGACGTGCTGGCCGTGGCCTACGGCCATGCGCTGGCGCTGCGGCCTGCAGAACCGCGGTGGGAAGGCCGCGACCGCTTCCTGCTGTCGCACGGCCACTACGCCATCGCGCACTACGCGGCGCTGATCGAGGCCGGCATCGTGCCCGAGAGCGAGCTCGAGACCTACGGCAGCGACGACAGCCGCCTGCCGATGTCGGGCATGGCCACCTACACACCCGGCATGGAGATCTCCGGTGGCTCGCTCGGCCAGGGGCTGGCGATCGGCGTGGGCATGGCGCTGGGCCTGAAGCACAAGCGCAACCCGGCCTGCGTCTACAACTCCATGTCCGATGGCGAGCTCGACGAAGGCTCCACCTGGGAGGCCGCGATGGGCGCCGCCCACCACCGGCTGGACAACCTGATCTGCCTGGTCGACATCAACGACCAGCAGGCCGATGGCCCGTCGACGAAGGTGATGGGCTTCGAGCCGCTGGCCGACAAGTGGGCCGCGTTCGGCTGGCATGTCCAGCGCGTGGACGGCAACGATCTGCCGGCCGTGCTGCGGGCCTTCGACCTCGCGCGCGCGCTGAAGGAGGCCAAGCCGCGCGTCATCCTCTTCGACACGCTGATGGGCAAGGGCGTCCCCTTCCTGGAGCAGCGCGAGAAGAACCACTTCATCCGCGTCGATCCGCCCGAATGGCAGCTGGCGCTGCAGCTGCTGGACGCTTCGCAGGGCGAAGGGGCCACGGCATGAGCAAGCTCACCGACCAGACCGCCGGCAAGAAGCCGCGCCTGACCACTTCGGCCATGATCGCCTCGATCGCGGCCGATGGGCAGCGCGTGACGGCGGCGCCATTCGGCAAGGCCCTGGTCGAGTACGCGGCAAGCCATCCCGAGATCGTCGGCCTGACCGCCGACCTGGCAAAGTACACCGACCTGCATCTCTTCGCGCAGGCCTACCCCGAACGCTTCCATCAGATGGGCATGGCCGAGCAGCTGTTGATCGCGGCGGCCGGCGGCATGGCCAAGGAAGGACTGGTGCCGTTCGCCACCAGCTACGCCGCCTTCGGCACGCGGCGGGCCTACGACTTCATCCACCAGGTCATCGCCGAGGAAAACCTCGAGGTCAAGATCTGCTGCGCGTTGCCCGGGCTGACCACCGGCTACGGCCCCAGCCACCAGGCCACCGAGGACATCGCGATGATGCGCGGCGTCCCCGGCCTGACCATCGTGGATCCGTGCGACGCGCTGGACATCGAGCAGGCCGTGCCGCAGATCGCCGCGCACCCGGGCCCGGTCTACCTGCGGCTGCTGCGTGGCCAGGTGCCGCGGGTGCTGGACGAGGTCGAGGGCTACCGCTTCGAGCTGGGCAGGGCCAAGCTGCTGCGCGATGGCGCCGACGTGCTGGTCATCGCCAGCGGCCTGCTGACCATGCGCGCGCTGGAAGCCGCGGCTGACCTGGCACACGACCGGATCGGCGTGGCCGTGCTGCACTGCCCGACGGTCAAGCCACTGGACGAGGCCGCCATCGTCGAGGCCGTCCGCCACCGCTACCGGCTGGTGGTGGTGGCTGAAAACCATTCGGTCGTGGGCGGTCTGGGCGAGGCGGTGGCCAGCGCGCTGCTGCGTCAGCGCGTGCAGCCGGCCGGGTTCCACATGGCGGGCCTGCCCGATGCCTTCCTCGACGCCGGGGCGTTGCCCACGCTGCACGACCGCTACGGCATCAGCCGCACAGCCCTGGCCGGGCGCATCAAGGGCTGGCTGGCATGACGCTCGCCCCCGCGCCCGCCGCGGGCGCCACCGATGCGCGCCTGGCGCACGCGATCCGGTTCCTTGCCATCGATGCCATCGTGCGCGCCGGCGAAGGTCACCAGGGCGTGCCACTGGGCATGGCCGAGATCGCCACGGCGCTGTACACGCGCCACCTGAAGTTCGACGCCGCCGACCCGACCTGGCCCGACCGCGACCGCGTCGTGCTGTCCAACGGCCACGGCTCGATGTTGCTGTATGCGCTGCTGCACCTGACCGGCTATGCGCGCATCGGCATCGAGCAGCTCAGCACCTTTCGCGACTTCGGCTCGCGTTGCGAGGGTCACCCGGAGATCGACCCGGCCTCCGGCATCGAGGTCACCACCGGCCCGCTGGGTCAGGGCATCGCCAACGCGCTGGGCATGGCGGTGGCCGAGGCGTGGCTCAGCGCGCGTTTCGGCCCCGGCGTGGTCGACCACCATACCTACGCCTTCGTCGGCGACGGCTGCCTGCAGGAAGGCGTGGGCCAGGAAACGATCGCCCTGGCCGGGCACCTGCGCCTGGGCAAGCTGGTGCTGCTGTGGGACGACAACCGCATCACCGACGACGGCAGCACCGAGCTGTCGATCAGCGAGGACGTGGCCGAGCGCTTCCGCGTGGCCGGCTGGCACGTGGTGGCGGTGGACGGGCACGACATCGAGGCGGTCTCCGACGCCTTGGCCGCGGCCAAGGCCGACCCGCGCCCGTCGATGATCGCCTGTCGCACGGTGATCGCCCGCGGCCTCGCCCGGCTGCAGGGTCAGCGCGGCGGCCACAGCGCCAGACTGCTCGCCGCCGATGCCGTCCAGGCGAGGCGCGATCTGGCCTGGGACGCTGCGCCCTTCGAGGTGCCGGCCGACGTGCTGCGCAGCTGGCGCGCCGCCGGCGCTCGCCACCATGCGCAGCGCGATGCATGGGCTTCCCGCGTCGCCGCGCTGCCGGCCGCGGAGCAGGCCGAGTTCGAGCGGCTGCTCGCAGGAGGCCTGCCGCAGGGCTGGCGCGAACGGCTTCGGGCGTACCGGCACGAAGCCCGGGCGCGCGAGCCTGCCGCCAGCGGCATCTTCGTGTCCGCCGAGATCAACGATGCGCTGGTCGACTGCATGCCCGAGCGGCTGGTGGCCTGCGCCGACCTGGAGGCGCCCACCGACCACAAGCGGCGGCTGGCCGCCTTCACCTCGACCGACCGCAGCGGCGCCTACCTGCACTGCGGCGTGCGCGAGCACGTGATGGGCGCCATGGCCAACGGCATGGCGGCGCACGGTGGCGTGGTGCCCTTGAGCGTGACCTACCTCGCGTTTGCCGACTACCAGCGGCCGGCGATGCGCATGGCCGCGCTGATGGGCCTGCCGGTGAAGTTCGTGTTCAGCCACGACTCCATAGGCATCGGCAAGAACGGCCCGACGCACCAGCCGGTGGAGGTGCTGGCGTCGCTGCGTGCCATGCCCAACATGCTGGTGCTGCGGCCGGCCGATGCGGTCGAGGCCGCCGAGTGCTGGGAGATCGCCTTCGAGCACCGCAGTGGTCCCAGCGCGCTGGTGTTCGCGCGCCAGACGCTGCCGCACGTGCGGCAGTCGGCGGAGCCGGAGAACCTGTCCAGGCGCGGCGCCTACGTGCTGGCCGAGGCCGAAGGCGGCCCGCGCAGCGTCACGCTGCTGGCCACCGGCTCGGAGGTGGCGCTGGCGCTGGCCGCGCGCCGCACGCTGCAGGCGGCGGGCTCGCCGACGGCGGTGGTGTCGATGCCGAGCTGGGAGCTGTTCGAGATGCAGCCGGTCGACTACCGCATGCAGGTGCTCGGGCCCGGCACCGTGCGCGTTGCCTGCGAGGCCGCGATGCGCTTCGGGTGGGACCGCTACCTCGGTGAACGCGGCGGCTTCGTCGGCATGCGCGGCTTCGGGGCGTCGGGCCCGGCGGATCGCCTGTTCGAGCACTTCGACATCACGGCCGAGGCCATCGTGGCCGAGGCCCGGCGGCAGCTCGGCGCCAGCGCCTGAGCGGTGCGTTCAAGGCACCCAACGAGTACGCCAAGGCCTGCTTCAAGCAGTACGGCCTGCTGACCGATCCGTCGGGCTGGTGCGGCGCCATGTGGCGGCCGTTCCACATGATCGGGCTGGAGACCAGCATCAGCATCCTGTCGGCCGGGCTGCGCGGCGAGGCCGCCGGCCCGTCGACCGCAGCCCTTGACAACCCGCCCCACAGCGGGCACACCGGCGGCCTTGCCCGGAGCCTTGCCGATGAGCCTGACCGACACCCTCACCCCCACGCGTCGCCAGGCGCTGGCGCAGCTGGCGGGCCTGCCGCTGTCGCTGGCGGCCGCCGGCCTCGTGCGGCCGGCGCACGCGGCGCAGCCTGCCCTGCAGTCCTGGCCGCTGAAGACACCGTCGCGCACCGGCATCCACGACGTGGCGCCGGCCAGCGACCATGGCGTGTGGTTCACCGCGCAGAGGAGCGGCCACCTCGGCTGGTTCGACCCGCGCAGCGGCCTGGTGGAGCTGGTGCCGCTCGGGCCCGGTTCGTCGCCGCATGGCGTGATCCAGGGGCCCGACAAGGCGGCATGGATCACCGACAGCGGCCTGCAGGCCATCGTGCGCGTGGGCTGGCCGCAGCGTGATGTCCGGCTGTTCCGGCTGCCCGAGGGCACCCCCTATGCCAACCTCAACACCTGCGCCTTCGACGGCGACGGCGACCTGTGGTTCACCGGCCAGAGCGGCTATGTCGGCAAGCTGGCCGTCAAGTCCGGCCAGGTCACGCTGCAGGAAAGCGCCAGGGGTCGCGGGCCGTATGGCATCTGCGCCACGCCCTCCGGTGAGGTCTGGTGGTGCTCGCTGGCCGGCAGCTACATCGCGCGCATCGACCGCCGGACCGGCCAGTCGCACGTCGTCGAGCCGCCGACGCCGCGCCAGGGCGCGCGCCGGGTGTGGAGCGACAGCCGCGGCCGCATCTGGGTCAGCGAGTGGAACTCGGGCCAGCTGTCGGTGCACGACCCACGCGTGCGTGCCGCCGGCGCGGCGCAGTGGCGGGCCTGGAAGCTGCCGGGCACCCACCCGCGCTGCTACGCGGTGTACGTGGACGAGCGCGACAAGGTCTGGGCCAGCGACTTCGGCGCCAACGCGGTGCTGCGCTTCGACCCCGACAGCGAGCAGTTCGAGAGCTGGACCTTCCCGCGCGAGGCGGCCGGCATCCGGCAGATCCTCGGGCGTCCGGGCGAGGTGTGGCTGCCGGAGAGCGGGCAGGAACACATCTCGCTGATCCGGACGGCCTGAGAGCTTGTGAAAACATCCGCCACGCCCGCTCGTGCGGCCCAAAGCGCGCCACTCAGCGCAAGCAAATCCTCGCGATACCACGAGGTATCGCTGTGGTTTGCGCCTTGATTGGCACGCTTTGGACCACCCGCTCGGGCGCGCCGGATATCTTCACAAGCTCTGACCTCGCCGCAGGTCCCGCCACCCTCAGGTCGCCGCGGCCGCTGCCGATGATCACCGCCTCGTGGCCGATGTCGACGCCGGCCGCGCCCAGTCGGCACGGCAGGGGGTTGCCGACTGCCGCCCCGATTGCCGCCCCGACGGCCGCTAGACGGCGCCTTCGTTGCGCAGCGCCGCCACCTCTTCGGCCGCGTAGCCGAGCTGGGCCAGCACCTCGTCGGTGTGTTCGCCGAGCAGCGGCGAGCGCCGCACGTCGGTCGGGCTGTCGGACATCTTGATCGGGTTGCCCACGCTCAGGTACTTGCCGCGTGTCGGGTGGTCGACCTCGACCACCGTGCCGGTGGCGCGCAGCGAGGGCTCCTCGGCGATCTCCTTCATCGACAGGATGGGGCCGCAGGGAATGTCGAACTGGTTGAGGATGTCCATGGCCTCGAACTTGGTCTTGGTCGTCGTCCACTGCTCGATGCGCTCGAAGATGGCCTTGAGGTGGCGCAGCCTTGCCGGCGGGGTGGCATAGGCCGGGTCCTCGATCCAGTCCTCCTGGCCGATCACGCGGCAGATGGCCGGCCAGACGGCGGCCTGGGTGATGAAGTAGATGTAGGCATTGGGGTCGGTCTCCCAGCCCTTGCACTTGAGGATGGCGCCCGGCTGGCCGCCGCCGGAGGCGTTGCCGGCGCGCGGCACGGCGACGCCGAATTCGCCGTCGGGGTACTGGGGGTACTCCTGCAGCGTGTGCGTGCGGTCCAGCCGCTGCTGGTCTCGCAGCTTGACGCGGCACAGGTTGAGCACGGCGTCCTGCATCGGTGCCAGCACCTTCTGCCCGCGCCCGCTGTGCGTGCGCTGGTACAGCGCCGCCACGATGCCCAGCGCCAGGTGCAGCCCGGTGCCGCTGTCGCCGATCTGCGCACCGGTGACGATGGGCATGCCGCCGACCTCGCCGGTGGTGGAGGCGGCGCCGCCGGCACATTGCGCGACGTTCTCGTAGACCTTGCACTCCTCGTAGGGGCCGGGGCCGAAGCCCTTGACCGACGCGACGATCATTCGCGGGTTGATGGACTGGATGTGCTCCCAGGTGATGCCCATGCGGTCCAGCGCACCCGGCGCGAAGTTCTCCACCAGCACGTCGCAACTGGCGATCAGCTTGTTCAGCACCTGCATGCCGCCCTTCTTCTTGGTGTTGACCGTGAGCGAGCGCTTGTTGTGGTTGAGCATCGTGAAGTACAGGCTGTCGACGCCGGGGATGTCGCGCAGCTGGCCGCGCGTGGCGTCGCCCTCGCCCGGTCGCTCCACCTTGATGACGTCGGCGCCCAGCCAGGCCAGCAGCTGGGTGCAGGTGGGGCCGGATTGCACATGGGTGAAGTCGAGGACACGGACACCGTCGAGTGCCTTGCTCATGGGGGATCGCTCCTGGAAGGTTGAAGAAGGGTCGGTAGGGGGCGGGGCCGTGCGGCTGCGCGGGCGTCGTGCCGGCGGCGCTCAGCGGCGGAAGGTCGGGAAGTGCCGGGCGTCGGACATCGCGTGCAGCTGGTTGTCGATGGCCTGCACGCCGGCGACGGCTTCGACGACCCGCAAGGCGGCCGCGCGCTCGGCATCGTGGGCCACGATGCCCCTGAGCGTGACGCGGCCGTCGACCGCCTCGATGGTGATGTCCACCGCATGCGTGTCGTCATGCGAATTGAGCGCCGCGCGCACATGGGCGCACAGGGCCAGCCCCTGCAGGCGGGAGCGCGAGGATCCGGTTTCCGCGAACTCGGGCCGCTGCAGCAGGCCCTTGATCATCTCGACGCAGCTCTGGACCGACAGCCGTTCGGTGTTGAGCACCATGTCGAACAGCTCGGGGTCGCCCCAGTGCACGCCGAACTGCTCGTGCATGCGGCTCGCATTGGCCGCGTCGCTGCGGCGGATCTCGGCTTCGGCCAGGCCGCGGTCGTCGGTGTCCAGCGCCTTCATCAGCCATAACACCCGCAGCGCAAAGGGCCGCATGACGCGGATGCAGGGCACATGCGGCACCGAGCGAAGCAACTGTGTCGCGCCCCAGCCCCGGATCACCACGTTGCCGCGCGCGGCGGCGTCGAGCACCTCCTCGGCGGTGTAGATGGCCACCGCGTGCCGGTCGGTGCGCAGGCGGTCCAGCGCACCCGCCTTGCCGGTGCGCAGGCGGTTGATCAGGCTCTTGGACACATGCATCTTCTCGGCGACGCGCTCTGCCACCTCGTGCTGCAGCGTCGAGAGTTGCAGCTCGTCGGCCAGCTGCTCGGCGATGTCCTGTGCCAGCGAGCCCATGCCCTGCGTGAGAGCGATCACGGCCATATGTTCTCCTCGGGTCGCCAGTCGGGCGTCGGCGGCCTCAGTCCAGCGGGCGCTGCGCCCCGAACTCGTCGGTCCTGGGGTTGCGGATGATGGCCAGCAGGCGCGACAGAAGGGGCCAGAACAGCATGACCAGCGCCAGCGTCGTGATCGTGCCCACCAGCGGGTTGGCGAACATGATCATCAGGTCGCCCTGCGAGACCAGCATGGCCTGCCGGAAGGAGTCCTCGGCCTTGTCGCCCAGCACCAGCGCCAGCACCATCGGGGCCAGCGGGTAGTCCAGCTTCTTGAACACGTAGCCGACGACCCCGAACAGCAGCATGAACCAGATGTCCAGCATGGCGCTGTGCACCGTGTAGGCGCCGATGGCGCAGATGACGATGATCACCGGCGCGATGATGGAAAAGGGGATGCGCAGGATGGACGCGAACAGCGGCACCGTGGACAGCACGACGATCAGGCCGACCAGGTTGCCCAGGTACATGCTGGCGATCAGGCCCCAGACGAATTCCTTCTGCTCGACGAACAGCAGCGGCCCCGGCTGCAGGCCCCAGATCAGCAGGCCGCCCAGCAGCACCGCGGCGGTCGGCGAGCCGGGGATGCCCAGCGCCAGCATCGGCAGCAGCGCGGCCGTGCCCGCGGCATGCGCGGCGGTCTCCGGAGCGACCACGCCTTCGACCTGGCCGGTGCCGAACCTGGCGCCGTCCTTGCTCATCTTCTTGGCCAGGCCATAGCTCATGAACGAGGCCGGCGTGGCGCCGCCCGGCGTGATGCCCATCCAGATGCCCACCAGCGAGCTGCGCAACGAGGTCACCCAGTAGCGCGGCAGCTGCTTCCAGGTCTGCCACACCACCCGCGGATCCAGGCGCGCGGACTTGCCGGAGAACTCCAGGCCCTCCTCCATCGACAGCAGGATCTCGCCGATGCCGAACAGGCCGATGACGGCGATCAGGAAGTCGAAGCCGCGCATCAGCTCGGTAAAGCCGAAGGTCATGCGCAGCTGGCCGGTCACGGTGTCCATGCCGACGGCGGCCAGCGCGAAGCCCAGGGCCATCGCCACCAGGATCTTGAAGGGGTTGCCCTTGCCCATGCCCACGAAGGAGCAGAAGGTCAGCAGGTAGACCGAGAAGAACTCGGGGGCACCGAACTTGAGCGCGAACCTGGCCACCAGCGGCGCCAGGGTCAGCGTGGTTTTGTCCCCCACGCCGCCGGTGGAGTGCTTGTCCACCACCTTGGAGCCAGCCGGAAAGAGCGCATGCGGGTTCATCTGCTCGCCGGAGTGCAGG
>Ga0209573_1002802_pt1 | contig 20934 bp, 19 predicted proteins | sample TNRBio252014_DNA_FD_185870 | JGI IMG/M metagenome (GOLD analysis project Ga0209573, IMG submission 185870) | Wastewater treatment Type I Accumulibacter community from EBPR Bioreactor in Madison, WI, USA - TNR Reactor_6/25/2014_ DNA (SPAdes)... | ecosystem: Engineered > Bioreactor > EBPR >...
GCATCTCCGATTCGTCCCCACATGATGTTGGCGATGCAAACCGTGGTAGAGTTTCGCGATGTCGCCCCGATTAGCTAACCGCATCGCCGATTTCGGCACGACGATCTTCTCCGAGATGACCGCGCTGGCGGTCCGACATAGCGCCATCAACCTCGGCCAGGGGTTTCCGGATTTCGACGGCCCTGAGTCGGTCAAGGCGGTCGCGATGCGTGCCATCGCCGAGGGCCGCAACCAGTATGCCGTGGGCGTTGGTCAACCCGACCTGCGGGCCGCGATCGCGAGTCATGCGCGGCGGCATTATGGTCAGGAGATCGACCCGGAGAGCATGGTGACGATCACGACCGGCGCGACCGAGGCGATTTACGCCGCGATCCAGGGCCTGATCGATCCGGGCGACGAGGTGATCGTGCTCGAGCCTTTCTACGATAGCTATGTGCCGGCCGTGCAGATGGCGGGCGGCGTGCCCCGATTCGTGCCGCTGCATCCGCCGGGCCCGAATGACACGGCCTGGAGGCTCGACCTCGACGAGCTCAACGCCGCCTTCAACGACCGGACGCGCGTGATCCTGATCAACACGCCACATAACCCGACGGGCAAGGCGTTTTCGGCCGATGAACTCAAGGCGATCGCCATCCTGTGCGTGGCCTGGGATGTCGTGGCGATCACGGACGAGGTCTACGAGCATCTGGTCTACGGAACGACGCGGCATCTGCGGCTGGCACTGCAGCCCGGCATGGCCGAGCGCACGATCACGATCGGCAGCCTGGGCAAGAGCTTCAGCTTTACGGGCTGGAAGATCGGGTGGGCGATCGCGGCCCCGGCCTTGACTCCGGCGGTACGACGCACGCACCAGTACATCACCTTCGCTGCGCCGATCCCGCTTCAGGCCGCGGCCGCGGCTGCGCTCACCGAGGGCGACGCCGTGGTGCACGCGCTGGCGGCCGATTTCGAGCGCAAGCGCGATTATCTGTTCGAGGTGCTGCGCGGGGTCGGGCTACGACCGGTGTTGCCGGATGCCGGTTACTTCATCCTCGCCGATGCGACGGAGTTCATGCCGCGCGGCGGACCCGATGGGGCGGCACTGTGCCGTTGGCTGACGACCGAGATCGGTGTGGCCGCGATCCCGCTCAGCGCCTTTTACAGCCCGGAGCACCAGACTGAGACACGCGGCCGAATCCGCTTCGCGTTTTGCAAACAGCAGGCCACGCTCGAGCAGGCGGCCGAGCGGCTTCGCCGTCTCAGGCCCTGATGCGCCAGCGTCGGCCCGGCATGCCCAGGGCGTCGAATAAGCAAGACGCGCGGCAAAGACATCCCGCGCGGTGATCGAAATGAAACCGGGGAGCAGTTGAGCCCGTTAGGGTGAACGACTGCCGATGAAGAGCCTGCGCCGTTCCCCGGTGAATGAAGAACGATACGATCCATTATTGAGAGTTGGCCGCGCGTGAAAAGGGGAGGACGGCGTGGGAGTGTTGGCGTCCGCGCGGGCGGCGCGCTGCATTACAATCGCCCCCGTGCCCGCCAACCTCGTCTATCAGGCCGATAACCTCGCGCTGCTCCGCTCGTTGCCGGATGGGTCGGCGCGTTTGATCTACATCGATCCGCCGTTCAACACCGGCAAGCAGCAAGCGCGCACGCAGCTGCGCACGGTGCGTACGATTGACGGGCCCGGCGACCGCACCGGCTTTGCCGGCCGCCGCTACGTCAGCGAACGCCTGGGCACGCAGTCGTATCGCGATCGCTTCGACGATTACCTCGCGTTTCTCGAGCCGCGTCTGGTTGAGGCGCGGCGGGTGCTGACGCCCGATGGATCGCTCTACTTCCACATCGACTATCGCGAGGTCCACTACTGCAAACTGCTGCTCGACGACCTGTTCGGCCGCGCCAGCTTCCTCAACGAGATCATCTGGGCCTACGACTACGGCGCGCGCACGCGCAAGAAGTGGCCGCCCAAGCACGACAACATCCTCTGGTATGCGCGTGATCCGAAGCGCTACGTCTTCAACGTCGACGCCATCGACCGCATCCCCTACATGGCGCCCGGGCTGGTTGGGCCTGAGAAGGCGGCCCGCGGCAAGCTGCCGACCGACACCTGGTGGCTGACCATCGTCAGCCCGACCGGAAAAGAGAAGACAGGCTATCCGACGCAAAAGCCGCTCTCGCTGCTGCGGCGCATTATCGCCGCCTCGTCGGATCCGGGCGATCTGGTGCTCGATTTCTTTGCCGGCTCGGGCACCACAGGCGTCGCCGCAGCCGAGCTCGGACGACGGTTCCTGCTGGTCGACGACAACATGCAGGCGATCAAGGTCATGCGGCGGCGTTTCGCCGGGTCGCCTGTAGCGTTTCGCAAGCTCTAGCGGGCGAGGCGCAGTGACCGTCGTGTCGTCCTCTTCGAGACCAAGAACGCATCCGTGGCCCTTGATCGGCCTGCTGGTCGGCGTGCTCGGCCTGGGTTCGTCCGCGATCTTCACCCGCCTGGCCGGCGCGCCCGGCGCCGTGGCCGGGTTCTATCGGATGGCGCTGGCGGTCGTGCTCCTCGGCCTGCCGTTCGGGTTCGAGGTCCGTCGGCAACCCATGGCCAATCGCAAGGCGTTTTGGATGGCCGTGCTGGCCGGTCTGTGTTTCGCCGGTGATCTGGCGCTTTGGAACCAATCGGTGTTGATGACCTCGGCTGCAAACGCCACGTTCCTGGCGAATACCGCGCCGCTCTGGGTTGGCCTGGCAACCTGGCTTCTCTTCCGACAGAAGCTCAATCGCGGTTATTGGCTCGGGTTGGGCGTGGCGCTGGTCGGGGCGTTCGCGCTTGTCGCCGGGGATTTCTCTCTGGGCGATGAAGCCGGTGTCGGCGGTCTGCTGAGCCTGATCGCCGGGGTCTTCTATGCGGCGTTCTTCATTGCGACCCAGCAGGCGCGGGTCGGTATGAGCGCTCTGGGTTCCTGGTGGGTCTCGGCGCTTGTAAGCCTTCTTGCGTTATTGGCCGTTGCCCTCGTATTTCGACAGCCGCTGCTCGGATACCCCGTGCAGGTATATCTGTGGATGCTGGCGGTCGGTCTGTTCACACAGATCGGCGGCTACCTTCTGGTCAACTACGCACTCGGGCACCTCTCAGCCTCGATCGTGTCGATCACGCTTCTGCTGCAGCCCGTCGTGACGCTTGTCCTGGCGATCCCCCTGCTGGGCCAGTACCCCGATGCGCTGCAAATCGCAGGCGGCGGTTTGTTGTTGGCGGGCGTATGGATCGTGAACCGGTTTGGGCGTTAGCAGCAAGCCGCAGGAAGACGGCACGCCCTGGAATAAGAGTATAATGGTCTGAAATTAGCCCCAGCTACTGGTCTGCTCGCCATGACTGCTCGTCTGGCCGATCGACTCTCCGCAGCGAGACAGCGCCGATTCGTCGGACGCGCGGCCGAATTGGCCCTGTGGCAGTCGGCGCTTGAGACATCCCACCCGTCCTTTCAACTGATCTACATCTACGGTCCCGGCGGCGTCGGCAAGACGACGCTCCTGGGTGAGTTTGCGCGCCTCTGTCAGGAGGTCGGCGTGCACGCCCATTGGCTCGATACGCGGCAGATCGAGCCGGCGCCTGAGCCCTTCCTGCAGGCAGTGCGGCGCAGCCTTGACGTGATCGGCGATGCGCCAGTGGCCGAAGCGCTGTTGCAGGGCCGGCATGTGTTGTTGATCGACGGCTATGACCGGCTGGAGCCGATCGATACCTGGCTGCGGGAGAGCTTTCTGCCCGAGCTGCCCGAAGCCGTCCTGATCGCCGCGGCTGGGCAAGGGCCGCTCCCCCCGGCCTGGCGCGCCGACCCGGGCTGGCAGGCGCTGACCCGCGTGATCCCGCTGCGCAACCTCAGCCCCGAGGAGGGCCGGATCTTCCTCACCAATCAAGGCCTGCCCGAAGCGCAGTGGCCGACTGTGTTGGAGTTCACCCATGGTCACCCCCTGGCGCTCTCGTTGGTGGCCGATGTCAACAGGCAGCGCCCCGGGCAGGCTTTCCAGCCCGAGGACACGCTGGATGTGATCCGCGTCCTGCTCGAGCGCTTCATCCAGAAGGTGCCCGGCCCGGCGCACCGGGCCGCGCTCGAAGCGTGCAGCCTGGTACGCACGCTGACCGAGGGCCTCCTGGCGACGATGCTGGGCACGGCCGACGCGCACGATCTCTTCACCTGGCTGCGCGATCTCTCGTTCATTGAAAGCGGGCTCGACGGGTTGATCCCTCATGACCTGACCCGTGAGACCCTGGGCCGCGATCTGCGCTGGCGGCATCCCGATTGGTACAAGGAATTGCATCGGCGCGCGCGTCAGGATTACATCACGCGGATACACAGCAGCACGGGCGCCGCCCAGCAACAGGCCCTGTTCGATTTGATCTATCTGCATCGCGATAACGCCGTGGTTCGCCCGATGTTCGCCTGGGGCTCGGCGTCGTCGCTCCGCGCTGAGCCGTACAGCCAGGCCGATCACGCCGCCGTGGTGGCGCTCGTCGGTCAGCATGAGGGTGCTGCCGCGGCCGAGTGGGTATCGTTCTGGCTCGAGCGGCAACCCGCCGGCGCCTGTGTGGTCCGGGATTCGGAGGACGCGGTCGTCGGGGCCTTGCTCGGCGTGGATCTGGGGTCCGCGACGCCGGCCGATCGCGGGGCTGACCCGGCCACCGCCGCGGCCTGGCGTCATCTCGATCGCCACGCGCCCTTGCGCGGTGGTGAGACGGCCACGTGCTATCGCACCTGGCTGGCCCGCGACAGTTACCAGGCCGTGTCGGCGGTTCAGAGCCTGCTGTTTGTCGTGGCCGTGCGCCACTATCTGACGACGCCGCAGCTGGCCTTTCACTTCTTCGCCTGCGCGCAGCCCGATCAGTGGGCGCCGGTGTTTGCCTATGCCGATCTGGCCCGATTGCCCGAGGCCGATTTCGCGATCGACGGACGACGCTTCGGGGTTTTTGGCCATGATTGGCGCGTACGGCCCCCGACCGCCTGGCTGACCCTGCTGGCCGAGCGGGAGACAGAGCCCATGGCCGCGGCCCCGGCAGTTGAGCCGCCGACCGCTCCGTTACTGGTGCTCAGCGCCGATGAATTTGCCCAGGCCGTGCGCTCCGCCCTCCGCGATAGCGCGGCGCCGGATCTGCTCCGCGGCAATCCCCTCTTGCGCTCGCGGCTTGTGCTGGACCGCTGCGGACCGGCCAGCGACGAACTGGCCCGCTCCCGGGCCCTGGCCGACCTGCTGCGGAGCACGGCCGAGACGCTCCTCGCTTCGCCGCGCGATACCCGGCTCTATCGCGCGCTCGAAGCCACGTATTTCGGGTCGACCATCACCCAGGAACAGGCCGCCGAGCGGCTCGATCTGCCCTTCAGCACCTACCGACGTCATTTGAAGGCCGGCGTGGCCCGACTGACCGAGTGGCTCTGGCAACAGGAACTGGGCGCCGCATGATCTCGACAGCGCAGTCGACCGGATTGAGCATTCATTGAGCATCGATTGATCTGGTGACATGCTCCTCGGTGCCGTATTCTGACGACAGGTTCGGCGCCGCGGCGCTGAGAAAGCACGAAGTGAAACCCTTGGAAGGATCGCATTTGGCCCCTGTCTCGAGCGGCGAGGCGACGGCATCGCGCAACGACGCGAGGGCGGTGACCGAGTTGAACCGGCGTCTGGCGCTCGCCCTGATGGAGGCCTGGAATACCCACGATGCGCGCGCTGTGGCGGCCTGCTACGGGCCAGACTTCGTCGGCGACGACATCGGCCTGGCCGAGCCCCAGCAAGGCCCGGAGGCCATCCGGCGTCTCACGCTGTATTACCTGCGCGCCTTCCCCGACCTCAAGGTGGTGGTGGATTCGCACGCCATCGATGGCGACACCGTGGTGCTCGTCTGGACGTTGACCGGTACGCACCGCGGCACCTTCATGAACATCCCGCCGACGGGCCGCTCGACCTCGGTCCGCGGCACCACGATCCTGACGATCCGCGAGGGCCTGATCCGGCGCGCGACGCGGATCTGGGATCTGGCCGGCCTGTTGCGCTGCATGGGCCTTCTCCCTGAGCTGTAGATATGGGACGCTCGAGCGACTATCACTTCATCACCAACTGGCGCGTGGTCGGCTCTCGCGACGACGTCGCCGCAATCTTGGGCGACGCGCTGGATCTGCCGCGCTGGTGGCCATCGGTCTACCTTGACGTGGAAGAACTCGCCCCCGGCGGGCCGGCCGGGGTGGGCCGCCGGATCGGGCTGTTCACCAAGGGCTGGCTGCCCTACACGCTGCGCTGGTCGTTCACGGTGACCGAAGCCGATGCCCTACGTGGCTTCAGCCTGCAGGCCACAGGCGACTTCGTCGGCCGCGGCGTCTGGCGCTTCGAACAGGTCGGGGCCGAGGTGCTGATCACGTACGACTGGCGGATCGAGGTGACCAGGCCGCTTCTGCGGGACCTGTCGTTCATCTTCAAACCGATCTTCTCCGCCAACCATCGGTGGGCGATGCGTATGGGCGAGATCAGTCTCAAGCTCGAGCTCGCGCGCCGACACGCGGCCACGCCTGAGGCGTTGGCCAACATCCCGCCGCCGCCCGGGCCGACGTTTGCGGCCTGGCTGCCCAACCGCTCCACGACGTCCCGGGTTCAGCCGGCGCGCTGAGCGTCGCTGAGAGGAGGATCCGATGCCGATACCGCCGATCGTCGACCGCCTCCTCGCCGCCTTGAAGGCCCACGACCTCGCCGCGCTTGCGGATTGTCTGCATAGCGACGCGATCAGTGAGCATCCCGCGCATCCCGAGCGCAACGCAATCGGTCGCGAAGCGATCTGCAGCCGCTGGGCGCTGACGTTTGCCGCCGTGCCTGATTTGACGGCCCGGCTGATTCGACACGCTGTCACGGATGATGGGATCTGGACCGAATGGGCATTTGCCGGTGGCTCGAGCTACCGTGGCGGTGGTGTGATGATCCTGAGCCTGCGCGACGACCGGATCGCGCGTCTGCGTGTCTTCACCGAGGCGCAACCGCTCGAGGGCCCCGATTGGGATCAGGTGATCGCGGATGTGTTGGCCTCCGGGCCTGAATAGCCTGGGGGCCCGAGGGTCGAGGCGCACCGAGGTCGGTCGATGATCAACAAAACCTGGATCCACCGTTTTGATCCGGCGCGTGTGGCTCATCTCGAACGGGCGAATTATCTGGCCTACTACCGACGCCAGTGGTTCACGCTGCTGCGCGTGTCGATCGCCCTGGTGCGCGAGGCCTTTGGCTTCACCGGGCTCGACGGCCTGCGCGCGGCGTATCTCATCGCGCGCGCCGAGATCGCCTTTGCGCCCTTTCCGAAGAACAATCCCGCACAGGCCGAGCACTACATGCGCCGTTTCTACGCCTTCCTCAATGCGCGTCGCGGGAGCCGGATCGACGTCGACCGGGCCGCCCGGCTCGACGTGCGTTGGTGGCAGATCCATCGCGACCACTTCGCCGCCGATGACTTCGCGCCCTTGAGCGATGCGCTGGCCGATTGGCTGGCGGAGGTTTATGGCCTGGAGCGCGAACAGGTGCTTGAGGCCGCGCGTCGGCGCGCTTACGGCATCTTGTGCTCGGATCGCTGGGTGCGCGATGGCATGCCCGAGCCCAGCGCGCTGCTCGATCAGGAGGTGCTGGCCCTGACGGCGAGTTACGAGGCGCTCCTTAAGGCTTTGCCGGCCGGGCCAGCGTCGGCACCTTCACAGGCTGCAGCCGGCGAGGTCAGCGCTGCCCGTTAGCGCCGCCCTCGGCCCGCCGTCGCCCGCCGCAGAGTCTCGAGGTAGGCTTCCAGCATGAAGCGGAAATCGTCGTCTGCGTGCGTCTTTTGAAACTGCGGGGCCAGCCGCGCGAGGTTCGGCAGCGTCTTGGGATCCCATTGCCCAGGTTCCCAGGCCGCCCAGGTCGTGAGGGCCTCGGATTTGGTCGCCGTCAGGCCGAGCGTATGCGTGAGCACGAATCCCAGGCAAAGCGCCAGCAGCCCGCGATACGCGCTCACCTGGCGACGCGGGCTCAGCCCCGATTCGGCCAGCGTGGCGAGGATGCCGTCCATGCCCTGCAGCACCTTGGGGTCCGTCGGCCGGCCCTGCTCGGAGGCGAGGACCACAACCAGGGCGGGGTGCGCGATCAGCGCTTCGTATAGCCCGATTGCGATCGCCTCGAGCCGTCGATCCCAGCGCCGGGAGGGATCGGGCGGCGTGATCCCGGCGAGCACCAGATCTGCCAGCCCGTTGAGCAGGTCTTGCTTGTCGTTGACGTGGTTGTAGAGCGACATCGCCTCCACGCCCACCGCCGTGGCGACCCGGCGCATCGAGAGCGCCTCGAGGCCCTCTTCATCCAGGATCCGTAGGGCGGCTGTCAGGATTACGTCCCGGGTCAATGGCTTTCGCGGGCGCGGCATCGTCTTCTCCTCGCAGCGTTGGCCGCTGCGTCACCGGCTCAAACATACTTATGCTGTAAGTATAGCATCGGGTTGTTGGCGCAATTGACGTCCGGGACCGCGGCCGGTACACTTCATATCTTGCCAATCGCCGGCTGCGGCGATGTGAAACCAAACAGGTGTCTGTATGTCTTCGCTGCTCTTGGACGAGATCCATCAACAACCCGACGTCGTCGCGCGACTGCTCGTCGAGCAGGCCGAGCCGATCGCGCGGCTCGCGGCGCGGATGCGGTCAGAATCGATCGACCATGTGCTGATCGCCGCGCGTGGCACGTCGGACAACGCCGCGCGTTACGCGCAATACGTGCTCGGGGCACACAACCAGCTGGTCGTGGCGCTCGCTGCGCCGTCGCTCTTCAGCCGCTTTCCGCAGGCGCCGCGGCTTCACAGGACCCTGGTGGTCGGCATCTCGCAGTCGGGGCAGTCGCCCGATATCGTCGGCGTGCTGAATGCGGCGCGTCATCAGGGCGCGCCGACGGTGGCGCTCACCAACACGCCCGGCTCGCCGCTGGCCGCCGGCGCCGATCATGTCATCGACCTGTGCGCCGGGCTCGAACGGAGTGTCGCGGCCACAAAGACCTACACCTCGGCGCTGGCGGCGCTCGCGATGCTTTCGGCTGCCCTCGGCGCCGATGAGCTGACGACCGGGCTCGCGGCGGCGCCCGCCGCGCTTGTTGCCGCATTGACGGCTGCGCCCCAGGCGCAGGCGGCGGCGAAAGCGCTCGCGGCGGCCAGCCGCTGTGTGGTCCTCGGACGCGGTTTCAACTACGCGACGGCCTTCGAGCTCTCACTCAAAGTGAAGGAGCTGACGCACCTGCTGGCCGAGCCTTATTCGAGCGCCGACTTCATGCACGGGCCGCTGGCGGTCATCGAGCCGGGCTTCCCGGTGGTGGTGCTCGATATCGGCGCGACGTTTCGGGCGGAGTTCGCGACGCTGCGCGAGCAGCTGGCACAGGCTCAGGCGCGCGTGATCGTGCTCACCGATGAGCCAACCTCGGCTCGCGCGGGCGAGCTGATCGTCCCGGTGCCCGCGACGCTGCCCGAGGCGCTGTCGCCGTTGGCCGCGATCCTGCCGGGCCAGTTGCTCGCGTTTTATCTGGCACATGCCCGGGGGCTCGATCCCGACACGCCGCGCAGCATCCGCAAGGTGACCGAGACGCACTGACGCCGGCACGACGCGACGAAAACGGCGCCGGCCAGGGTACCCTGGCCGGCGCCGTTTTCGTCGCGTCGTCGCCCACTCACGGGCAGAGATAGCCGTACTTGGGCGGGCAGTCGTCGATCGGAGGATCGAAGTCGATGTCGGTTGGGAGCACGACCAGTGTGGCCGTTGGCGGGACGGCGGTGGCTGTGGGTGGCACCGGCGTGGCCGTCGGCGGAATGGGCGTCGCAGTCGGCTTATCCTGAACGCGGGTCGGGGTCGCCGAAGGGGCCGTCCCGATCGACGAGGTCGCGGTCGGCGGGGCAGTGGCCGTCGGAGGCACAGCCGTCGGCGAGGCGGCAGGCGGTTGAGGTGTGGCTGTCGGCGCCGGGGGCTGCTCCCCCGAACCGGCAGCGGTCGGGCTGATCGGGGCGATCAGCGAGGGGTCGATCGGCGCGCCCTGCGATGGCTCGGCTGTCGCGCTGGGCAGGATCGGGCGCGGTGTGTTTGTCGGTGGCGCGGTGTTTGTCGCGGTCGGCGTCGGCTGTGTCCGCGTTGGAAGCGGAGTCCAGGTCGGTGTCGCCGACGGTGTGGCGGTGAGTTCGATGTCTGAGCGGACGCCGCGCAATGTATCCAGATCGAGCAGGGCGGGGACCGAGGCGTTCGCGGGGGTCGATGCCTGAGATCCGCCGACGCCGGGAATGCCGAAGGCGGCTGTCCCGGCGAGCGCGGCCAGCCCCATGGCCATTGCCATGATCGCGGCGCCCGCGGACCCAAACAACCAGGCCCGGCCGATGTGAGCGACGCTCTGCCGTCGGACGAACAGGGTGGGGCCGGGCTCGAGCGGCAGCAGCGCCAGGTCGTCGACGACCTGACCCGTCAGGAGCTGCTCGACCGCCCGCGCCAGTTTTCCGGCGCTCTCATAGCGGTTCTGCGGCATCTTGGCCAGGGTCTTTCGGATCACGCCGTCGCCGGGTCGGCCGAGATCGGGCCGGAAGGGGCTGAGTGTCGGGATCGGGTCGTTGACGTGTGCGAGGCTCAGACCGAAGGGCGTATCGGCCACATACGGTGCCTTGCCCGAGAGCAGTTCGAACAAAATGACGCCCAGGCCGTAGACGTCGCTGCGTGCATCGATGTCGCCGCGCGCCGTGGCCTGCTCGGGGCTCATGTAAGCCGGTGTGCCGACATAGGTCGCGGTGGTCAACGCGGCGGTGTTGAGCGTCATCTTGGCGACGCCGAAATCCGCGAGATAGGCGTTGTCGAACTCGTCGAACAGGATGTTATTGGGCTTGAGATCGCGATGGATCAGCCCGGCCGCGTGGATGTGATCGAGCGCAGTGGCGACCTGGTGGATGATCTGCCGGACCTGAGCGTCTGTGAGCCGCCCGCGTTGCATGCGTTCGGCCAGCGTGCCGCCGGGCATGTAGCGCATGGCGATGTAGGGCTGATCGTCGTCATCGCCATGATCGAGCACGGCCACGATCGCCGGGTGGCTGAGCCCGCGCGCTGTCGTCGCCTCGCGCCGAAACCGATCGAGGAAATCAGGGTCGAACGTAAACTGGCGCGGCAGCACCTTGAGCGCGATCTGCTCGTGGGTTGCCACATGCCGTGCGAGGTAAACGACCGCCATACCACCCCGGCCGATCTCGCGTTCGATCTGGTATGGGCCGATCCGCTCCGGTAAACTCATCAAGCCCCCCAAAAACCAATTCCCTCCGAAAGCGAATTATATCGATGGAGTTCGGCCGAATCCGGCAGTACTTTACGGGGGTATAGGGTTTGATTTCGGTTGACCAGGGCGTGCTATCCTTTGGACGATGTCGTCGCACCTCAATCAAAGCCAAACCCTCACCGACCTCCACGCCGCGATCCGCGCCTGTCGCAGGTGTCTTGAGGCCGGCCACGCGATCACGCCGCCGCCTGTGGTGCATGGCGCATCGGGGGCGCGCGTGATGACGATCGGGCAGGCGCCCGGCCCGACCGAGGTCGTGGCGCAGCGGCCCTTCAACGCCGGCAGCGGCAAGCGCCTGTTTCTGTGGCTCGGCCAGGCGGGCTTCGACGAGACGTGGTTCCGCGCGACGCAGGCGATGGTCGCCGTGACGCGCTGCTACCCAGGCAAAGGCAAGGGCGGCCACGGCGACCGCGTCCCGAGCCGGGAGGAGCAGGCGCTGTGTCGGCCGTGGCTCGAGCAGGAGCTGACGCTGATCCAACCGCGTCTGATCATCCCGATCGGCAAGCTGGCGCTTGGCCTGTTCTTCGACCCCGTGCCCGCGCTCGAAGACGTGATCGGCACGCGCCACGTGATCGACGGGCGGATCATCATCCCGCTGCCGCATCCCAGCGGCGCCAGCACCTGGCCCAACAAACCCGAGAACGCGGCGCGCATCAAACGCGCGATCGCCCAGATCGCGGCCGAGCGCGAGCTGTTGTTCGGTCACTGACACTCGTGAACCGCGAAAACGCGAAGCGCGCGAAGCCGTTTGCTTTGCGCGCTTCGCGGTTCGTTCTTGACTCGCGATCAGGGCATCGCCTATACTGACCGAACCGGTATAGACCAGTACAGATAACCTTGTGTCGTAGTGGCTGAGCCACTGCAAAAGGAAGCATGCCATGATCGTGGTCGGGCTCATCTCGGGCACTTCGGCTGACGGGATCGAGGCTGTGGTGACGCGGCTCGAGGGCGCGCCGCCGGCGCTGAGCTGGGAGTTGCTCGCGCACCGGCACGTGCCGTATGCGCCTGAGCTGCGCGCCGAGGTCTTCGCCGCGTTTCGGCCCGAGACCGGCACGGTCGATCGCCTGTGCGCGCTCAACTTCGCGCTTGGCCGAGCGTTTGGCGAAGCCGCGCTCGAGGTCATCGCCGCGGCCGGGTTGGCGCCGGGTCAGGTCGGCCTGATCGGAAGCCACGGTCAGACGGTCTGGCACATCCCCGACGGCCCCCAGGCCTCGACTCTGCAGCTGGGCGAGCCGGCCGTGATCGCTGAGGTCACGGGCATCCCGGTCGTCAACAACTTCCGCACGCGCGACATGGCCGCCGGCGGGCAGGGCGCGCCGTTGGCCTCGTACCCCGATACGATCCTGTTTCGGCACGATCGTCTGAGCCGCGCCGTGCAAAACATCGGCGGCATCGGCAACGTGACCTATCTGCCACCGGCCGCGACCGGCGCGCTGGGCTTCGACACGGGCCCCGGCAATATGCTGATGGACGATGCCGTCGCGCGTATCACCGGCGGCGCCGAGGCCTTTGATCGCGATGGAGTCCGCGCCGCGCGCGGCCGCGTGCATGCGGGCCTGCTTGACGAACTGATGGCCGAGCCCTATCTCCGTTTGGCCCCACCCAAGACGACGGGGCGCGAGCTCTTTGGCGCGCAGTATGGGGCGCAGGTCTGGGCGCGCGCCGAGGCGCTCGGGCTGTCGTCCGACGATCGCGTGGCGACCCTGACGGCGTTCACGGCGCGTTCGATCGCTCAGGCCTATCGCGATTTCTTGCCGGCCCTTCCCGATGAGATCTACGTCTGCGGTGGAGGCGCTCACAACCCGACCTTGCTGCGGATGCTGCAGGCCGAGTTGCCGTCGTCTGTCGTGCAGCCGATCGATGCACTTGGTCTGCCGAGCGAGGCCAAGGAGGCCCAGTTCTTCGCCGTGCTGGCGTACGAGACCTGGAACGGCCGCCCCGGTAACCTGCCCGCAGCCACCGGTGCAGCGCGCCAGGTGATCCTCGGCCAACACACGCCCGGGGGCTGGGCGCCGGCGCCGGTTGCGCCAAACGGGCTGACCGAGTCGCGCAATCCGCGCACCGCGCACATCGACGAGCTCTCTACGACCGAGCTGGTGCGCGTGATCAACGCCGAAGATGCCCGGGTGGCGCCGGCCGTCGCGCTCGAGCTCCCGCGCATCGCCGAGGCCATCGACCGCGTGACCGAGCGCCTGCGCCGCGGCGGGCGCCTGATTTACGTCGGCGCCGGCACCTCAGGCCGTCTGGGCGTGCTCGACGCCGCCGAGTGCCCGCCGACCTTTGGCACCGATCCGGAGCTCGTGGTCGCGCGGCTGGCGGGCGGGGCGCCCGCGATCACGCAGTCGATCGAAGGCGCCGAGGATGATCAAGAGGCGGGTGCTCAGGCCGTGCGCGACCTCGCCGTGACCGAGGTCGACACGGTGCTCGGCATCGCGGCCAGCGGCGGCACACCCTACGTGCTCGGCGCGCTCGCCGAGGCGCGCCGACGTGGTGCGCTGACGCTCAGCCTGGCCTGCAACCGGCCCTCAGCGGTCGAGGCCCTGGCCGATATCGCCATCGCGCCGCTGGTCGGCCCCGAGGTGATCACGGGTTCAACCCGGCTCAAGGCCGGCACCGCGCAGAAGCTTGTGCTCAACATGCTCTCGACCGGGGTGATGATCCGGCTGGGCAAGACGCTCGGCAACCTGATGGTCGACGTCCGCCCGATCAACGCCAAGCTCCGTGAGCGCGCGCGCCGGATCGTGTCGGAGGCCTGCGACTTGAGCCCGAGCGCCGCGACAACGCTCCTCGAGCGCTGCGCCGACGAGGTCAAGACCGCGATCGTGGTCGGCCGCACCGGGATCGACCCCGACCAGGCACGCGCCAGGCTCGCGGCCGCCGATGGCCGGATCCAGGCCGCGGTGCGGCTCGGCCGCGGCGGCTGAAGCCGCAGCGGACGGATCGCGAGGTCGGCCTGCGCCGACCCCGTTGGGCCATGATCGGCTCGGGTGTGCACGATGGGCCGCGACAGATGATGGCGGTGTGGTCGCGCACCTTTATTGAAGGCGATGATGGATCGGAACTACCTCCTGGGCGTTGATGGCGGCGGGACGCAGACCACGGCGCTTGTGGCCGACTCAGCCGGGCGCGTGCTCGGGCGCGGGCGTGCCGGTAGTTCGAACCTGCACGCCGCGGGCGAGGCCGCGGCCCTGACCGCGCTCGAGGCCGCCATCACCGCCGCGTGTCGGTCGGCCGGTGTCAGCGTGCAGGATCTGGGCACTGCCTGTCTGGGCCTGGCCGGCGCCGGGCGGCCCGACGATCAGGCGCGGCTGTCGGCCTGGGCCGAGCTGGCCCTGCCGGGCGTGGCCATCCGCCTGGTCACCGACATGGCGCTTGTGCTCGCCGCTGGGACGCCGAACGGGTGGGGCGTGGGCGTCATCGCCGGCACAGGCTCAGCGATCTTTGGGTGCGCCTCCGATGGGCGCACGGCCCGTGCCGGTGGCTGGGGCTGGGCCCTGGGCGACGAGGGCAGCGGGTTCGCGATCGGGCTCGGCGCCCTCCGCGCTATCGCGCGCGCAACCGATGGTCGCGGGCCCGAGACCGCGCTGCGCGATGTCATCCTGCAGCACTGGGCGCTGACGAACCCGGAAGCGCTTGTCGCGACCGTTTATCGGCGCCCTTTCCCGCGAACCGAGATCGCGGCGCTCGCGGCCGTCGTCGAAGCTGTCGCCGAGAAAGGCGATGCCGTGGCGCGCGCGTTGTTCGTCGACGCCGGTCGCGAACTGGCCACAGGTGTGGCCAGCGTGGTGCGCGCGTTGGCGCTCCCCAGGCCCGTGCCACTGGCGCTCGGCGGTGGCGTCCTGGTGCATGGGCGCCTGGCTGCCGCGGCTCTGATCGACTCGTTGGCCGAGCAGGGCCTGGCGTGCGAGCCGGTCGGGCGGGTGGAGGAGCCGGCAACGGGTGCGCTGGCGCTGCAACTCAAGAAGTGAACCGCGAAGACACGAAGAGCGCAAAGTGTTTCTTTGAGATCTTCGCGTCTTCGCGGTTTCATCCACTAAGCACCAGGTTTCACACAGGTGCTTGACTCGTCGGGGCACTGTTTTGTATAGTGGTCTTACATGGTCTATACCAGACTAGGCAGCCAGCTGTGAAAACCCGTCTCAAACGCGAAGCGCCCGATCCGCTTTACACGCAGCTCAAGGCCGCCCTGGTCGGCGAGATCCAGGCCGGGCGGTTTCGCCCGCACGATAGGATCCCGTCGGAGCGCGAGCTCTCGACCCAGTTCCGGGTCAGCCGGATGACCGCGCGCCAGGCGCTGCTCGACCTGGTGCGCGAGGGCGCGCTGTACACCCGTGTGGGTAAGGGCACCTTCGTGGCCCAGCCCAAGATCGAGCAGCCCCTGCGCTCGCTGACCGGCTTCAGCCAGGACATGCAGGCCCGCAACACCCGGCCCGGGAGCCGCATCCTCGAGGCCCGCACCGTGTCCGCAACGCCCGAGGTGGCCGCGGCGCTGCGTCTGTTGCCGGAGGATGAGGTCATCCTGCTTCATCGGCTACGGCTTGCCGATGGTGAGCCGCTCGCCCTCGAGACCGCCTATCTCCCGCTGGCGCTCTGCCCCGGCCTGCTTGCCCACGACTTCGCGCGCGAGTCGCTCTACGCGGTGCTCGAGGGCAACTATGGCTTCACGCTCACGCATGCCGAGCAGACCCTTGAGGCCGCGTTGGCCGGGCCACGCGAGCTCGAACTGCTCAACTTGACGCCCCCCGCGGCCGTCCAACACATCCAGCGCCTGACCTTTCGGCAGGATGGGACCCCCGTCGAGTACGTGTTGTCGACGTATCGCGGTGATCGCTACAAGTTCCGCTCGGTGCTTCAGACCGGGTCGGGCTGAGTCGGCGGATGGGCGCCCACAGCAGCAGGTTTGACCGCCAGACCCTGCCGTTTGGCAGTGATATCCAACATCGCAAGGCTTGATGACACACAGAGGAGGAGAGGCATGAACCTTCGTATCCGTTCCGCAGGGGCTACCGCGATCACGCGGTTGATCCTGGGCAGCGCCTTCCTGGCGGCCTGCGCGGCGCCCACCGCGCCGGCGCCCGTCGAGGTCGTCGTGACCCAAGAGGTCCCGGTCGAGGTCGTGGTCACCCAGGAAGTTCAGGTCGAAGTCGTCGTGACGCCCACGCCTGAGCCGACCGCCAGCCCGAAATCGGGCGGCACGCTGATCGCGGCGCGCGCGGCCGACATGACCGGCCTCGATCCGCATAAGCAGACGGCGTTCTCGTCGTTCCGCGTGCTCGAGCACATCTACGAGCCGCTGCTCAACCTCGACAAGGACATGAACGTCGTCCCCAACCTGGCCCAGAGCTGGGAGTGGTCGGATGACGGCCTGACCCTGACGATGACGTTGCAGGAAGGCGTGGTCTTCCACAACGGCACGCCGATGACCTCCGAGGACGTCAAGGCGACCTACGAGCGCATCCTCAATGAAGAGACCGCGGCCGCCGCCCGGTCGTTCTTCTCGTCGATCGCCTCGGTGGAAGCGCCCGACGCCGCGACCGTGGTCTTCACGCTGTCGACGCCGAACGCGGCGCTGCTCGCGGCCATGACCAACCCGAACTCGGGCATCATGTCCAAGGCGCTGCTCGATGGTGGGTGGGATCCGGCCTCCGAAGCCGTCGGCACCGGGCCGTTCAAGCTCGCCAACTGGGAGCCCGACAACATCCTCGAGCTCGAGCGCAACCCCGATTACTGGCGCGCCGGCCTGCCGTACCTCGACAAGATCGAGTTTCGCACCATCCCCGACGAGTCGTCGATCCTGGCCGGCCTGCGCGCCGGGACGATCGACTGGGCGCTGATCAACGACCCGCGCGTCGGCCTGGTCGCCGCCTCGGGCGCCAGCGATCTGGTCAAGGACACGGCCCCGGCCCTGGCCTACCACGTGCTGCAGCTCAACGCCAGCCGTCCGATGTTCGAAGATGTCAAGGTGCGTCAGGCGATCTCGTGCGCGATCGATCGGCAGCAGGTGCTCGACACCGCCTCGCTCGGCGAGGGTGAAGTCGTCTCGCCGGCCACGCCGCTCTTCTACCGCGCCGACCTGGGCAGCCTGTTCTGCTATCAGAAGGATCTGGACCAGGCCAACAGCCTCCTGGCCGAGGCCGGCAACCCGGCTGTCGCCTTCACCGTGATCGTGGCCGCCGGCGAGCCGCCGACGGCTGTCGCCGAGGCGCAGAACATCCAGGCGCAGCTGGCCGAGATCGGCGTGACGGTCGAGATTGAGACGCTCGAGCTTGGCGTGTACGTCGATCGCTGGCTGAAGGGCGACTTCGACGCGGCGGTGGCGCTCAACGGCGGAAACCCCGACCCGCACAACATGTTCTTCCGCTACTGGCACAGCACCGGCAACCTCAACAGCGTGGCGAATTACTCGGCCCCCGAGATCGACGCGCTGCTCGCCGAGGCCGTGGCGCTGACCGATCCCGCCGAGCGCAAAGCCGTGTACGATCAGATCCAGCAGAAACTCGCCGAAGCGGCGCCGTGGGTCTGGCTGTACGTCGGCTACGAGTACCGCATCTACCAGCCGTACGTCGAGAACTTCACCAACATGTCCAACGGGCAGACGATCTATCTGCGCGAGACCTGGTTGAACAAGTAAGTGGATCCTGCCGATGGATCATGGGCGCAAAGTCCATGATCCATCGACGTTCCTCGAGCGTGTGTTGAAAGAAGACGGGGTAACCGGGTGAGCCGTCGGGTGGAGCTCCGCCCCACCCGACGGCTCACCCGGTTACCCCGGTTTTTTACCTTATGCGTAACTTCGTGCTCAAGCGGCTGCTGACGCTGATCCCGACCTTGCTCGGGATCTCGGTCATCGTCTTCCTTGTGATGCGCCTGATCCCGGGCGACACGATCAGCGCCATGATCGGCACCCAGTTCAAGCTGACCGAGGCGCAGGCCGAGGCGATGCGCCGCTACTACGGCCTCGACAAGTCGCTGCCCGAGCAATACGGGCTCTGGCTTGGCGCGGCCGTACAGGGGGACTTTGGCTACTCGGTGCGCTCGGGTCAGCCTGTGCTCTCCGAGATCCTAAAGCGCTATCCGCTGACGATGGAGTTAGCCTTCGTCGCGATGTTGATCGCGCTGACGATCGGCATCCCGATCGGTCTGGTCTCGGCCATTCAGCGTGACACTGTGTTGGATTACGCGGGGAGGTTGTTCGCCCTGGCAGGGCTGGCCGTGCCCGGGTTTTGGATGGGCACGCTGATCATCTATGGCCTCTCGACGTACTTTCACATCCTGCCGAACTCGGGCGCCTATGTGGAGTTCATCGAAGACCCGGCCGAGAACCTTAAGCAGATCATCTTCCCCGCGCTGACGCTTGGACTGGCCTTCAGCGCAGCCGTGATGCGCACGACGCGTTCGGCCCTGCTCGAGGAACTGAACAAAGATTACGCGCGGACGGCGCGCGCCAAGGGACGGTCGGAACGCGATGTGATCATCCGGCACTGTTTGAAGAACGCCCTGATCCCGGTCATCACGCTGGTCGGGCTCGAGGCCGGATACCTGCTCGGTGGCACGATCATCATCGAAGAGGTCTTCGCGATGCCCGGTCTGGGTCGACTGCTCCTCAACGGGATCAACCAGCGCGATTACGCGCTCGTTCAGGGCGTGATCCTGTTCATCGCCTTCGCGTTCGTGATGGTCAACCTGCTGGCCGACCTGGCCTACGGCATCGTCAATCCGCGGGTGCGCTATGAATAAGGCGGCCGGGAGTTCGTTGCTTCGCCGGCTGGGGCGTAGCCCGAGCGCGATGGCCGGGTTGTTCATCATCACGACCTACGTAGTCGTTGCCTTGTTCTCCACGTGGCTGACGCCGTACTCGCCTGTGGCGCAAAACCCAGGCGATCGTCTGCTGGCGCCTAATGGCCAGTACTGGGTCGGCACTGACGAGTTCGGGCGCGATATCTTCAGCCGGCTGATGGTCGGCGCGACGAACTCATTGACCGTGGCCATGCTGTCGGTGTCGCTGGCCTTCGTCGGCGGCACCCTGCTCGGCACGGTCTCGGGCTATGCCGGCGGGTGGACTGACAACGTCATCATGCGACTGGTCGACCTGATGTTCGCCTTTCCGGCGCTGCTGCTGGCGCTGGCCATCGCGGCCGCGCTTGGGCCGGGGCTGCGTAACACCGTGATCGCTATCGCTGTCGTGTACCTGCCGATCTTTGCGCGAGTGGCGCGCGGCTCGGTGCTGCTGCTCAAGGGCCTTGAGTTCGTCGAGGCGTCGCGCAGCCTGGGCGTGGGCCATGCGCGCCTGATCTTCAAGCACATCCTGCCCAACGCGATCGCGCCATCGCTGGTCCAGCTCAGCCTGGCGTTCTCGTGGGCGATCCTGACCGAGGCGGCGTTGAGCTTCCTGGGCCTGGGCACGATCCCGCCCAACCCGTCGTGGGGCAGTATGCTCAGCGACGCGCGCAAGATGATGGAACTGGCGCCGTGGATGGCCGTCGCGCCGGGCCTGGCGATCATGTTCTGCGTGCTGGGCTTCAACCTGCTGGGCGACGGCGTTCGCGACATCCTCGATCCGCATCTGCATCTCACAAAGAAGGTCACATGATCGTTCGTCAGTTCGGCGAAGCCGACCTCGACCCATGCGCCGCGATCATGGCTGACAACCCGCTCTGGCAGCGCTACGGCGTGACCTCCGAGTCGGCGCGCCGCACCTTTGCGGCCGGGCTGGCGCGCGGTGTTGCGCTCTTTGTGGCCGAGGACAACGGCGCGCCGGGCGGCTTCCTCTGGCTCGAGCCGGTCGGCGCCTTTGCCCGCAGCGGCTACATCCGACTGATCGGCATCCGGCCCGATCGGCAGGGGCGTGGGCTCGGCCAGGCATTGATGGCGCACGCCGAGAACGTGCTCTTCCCGTTGGCCGACGACGTCTTCTTGCTTGTGTCCGACTTCAACACGGCGGCGCAGCGGTTCTATCAGCGCCTGGGATATGTTCAGGTCGGCGCGCTGCCCGACTACGTGCTCCCGGGCGTCGCCGAGTTGATCTATCGCAAGCGCAAGCCGGTTGGCGGCGTCTGACGGCCGCTTGACTCGGTGATCGGTCTGTGTGTATAGTGGTCTTATATGGTCTATACCAGCATGGTCAGCGCACTGGGCTCGGCCCACGCCGCCTGATCTAGATCTGGGGCACGGCAGCGGTTTCCAGCGCACAAAACGATCGAACCCAGAAGGCAGATGCAGCCGGGCCGCGGAGGCGGTATCGGCGGTTCGTTGCATCGCCAACTGGCGTCGGACAACCAGACGCACCATGACATTGACCGGCCTGGCACGGCTCCTCCGCGAGCCCTTTGCGGAATTGCGCGGCAAGCGCATCGGTCTCGTGGCGCATCCGGCCGCGATCCTGCCGGATTGCACGCATGCCCTGGCGGCGTTGCGGTCGATCGGGTTCAAGGTCACGGCGGTCTTTGGCCCCGAGCACGGTTGGAGCGGCGCGGCCGCGGATGGGGTGCGGGTCACGCAGGCGCACGACGTGCGCGCCGCGGTGACCGTCTACAGCCTGTACGGCGAACACCAGGAGCCGACGGCCGAGATGCTGGCCGAGGTGGAGGCGCTCGTGTTCGACATGCAGGACGTGGGCGCCCGGTTCTATACCTACGCCAGCACGCT
>Ga0209573_1002803_pt1 | contig 20912 bp, 12 predicted proteins | sample TNRBio252014_DNA_FD_185870 | JGI IMG/M metagenome (GOLD analysis project Ga0209573, IMG submission 185870) | Wastewater treatment Type I Accumulibacter community from EBPR Bioreactor in Madison, WI, USA - TNR Reactor_6/25/2014_ DNA (SPAdes)... | ecosystem: Engineered > Bioreactor > EBPR >...
GGGTTCGGATCCCTCACAGGGACTGTCGATCCAGACGATGTGGCTGGACAACCTCTCTGCCTTCAACACAAGCGGCGTCACTGCATCTGTCACACCCGTCGCGTTCTATGGGGGGTTCGTCAAGACTCCCGGCGATCAGACGGTCACTCTCGCGCCAGGGACTGGCGACCAGTTTTCGAGATGGCCCTGGGCGGGCATCGGTGGACCGGAGAATGGTCCTGTCGGCTTCGCTGAACTGCTCGCCGATCCCGGCGTGATCGTGAACGCAGGCGTTGAGAAGGTGCAGTTCTGCTCCGGGTGCCTTCTGCCCGACCGAGTCGGCGGGGACACCCTCGTCTCACAGGGTCGCACGGCGATGCCGGTGTTCGATTCGCTGTTTCCGGCTGGCGCTTCCGTCATTTGCGGCGAGGTGAATCTCGGGGCGCCCCGCCAGACCTGCGGAAAGCCCTCAGATCAGCAGTACCCTCGGCGGGTCAACGTGACGCTGCTGAACGCTGGTGCCGAGGAAGCTACATTCAGGATTCAAGCGATCTCGCTTTACACCAAGGCCGAACCGATCCACGAACAGACGGTGAAGGTGGGGGCCAGGGACGTGACGCAGGTAAACAATGTGCCGATACCGCGGACCGAGAACGGACACATAACAGTCGACTACGACACCTACGTTTGGATTCGAATCACCTGTAACCAACCCTTCCTCGCGTATGTCAGCTCGGTCTTCGAGGGAGGGGCCTCGGGTTCGATGCCGTTTGAGGTTTTCACTCCTCGCCTCGCAGGGCCGACAGGGCCATGACCGAGTTCTCGCGCGACCAGCTGCCCGTTGATGCTCGAGGTTTCGTCTGAGGAGTCGTCGCTTCGTCGCCGCCTCCTCATTCCTCTCGGTCTAGGGGGCTCGTACCGGGGGACCGTCCTACCGGCGGTCCCCCGGTACGACTGCGGGGACCCCCTCCTCGCCGATCATCACGGCAGTCGAGCCTCATTCCACCTGGGCCTGCTGGCCCGGGTCCGTCTCGAAGCGCACGACCGCCTCCGTCGCCCCATGCCACGGCTTCCGAAGAGGTGCAACGAACCGCGCAACCGTCGCGTCGCGCCCGGACCAGCCACTGTCCCGAAGCTCCCTCTCGAGCACCTTGCCGTTGAAGCCGTCCACGGGGCCTCGCTCTCCAGGAAGCTGCGATGCGGGTCCAGACCGTGTTCGGCAAGTTCCCGTCTCCGTCTCCGCCATCCTTTCTACAGCCATTTTGGGTAGGTCTTGATGTCCAGTTCCAGCTCTCGGGCGATCTTCATCTTCGACAGCCCTCTGGCGTGAACCTCTCGGATCGTTCCCTACTCTGTGTCTCGGAGCAAAGGCCCCCCCGAGACGCCCACGGGCATCCCGGTCGGAATCGTCAGCCCTGCCGCGCTATTCGTCATCCCGATCCCCTTACTTCCTTGTCAGGGGAGGGGGGAACCTCAGGCCCGCACGGGGGGGATTCTCGGAAGCGAACTGACGAGGCTCGGGGTCGTCGAGGAGGATGACGACCGGGCCGCGGCCGTATTCGAGGAAGGCGACGACGGCGCGGTGGATCAGGTCGGCGCAGTCCACGGTCGAATTCTGACGCGAGTGGGCCGGACGTGAGCCCCGGCCCGGGTGCCTGAATCCCTCGGTCGGCTTTCCATGGCCCGGCAGCCTTCCACGGGTCAGCCTCCCCGATACCCCACCAAGAACCCGGAACGACCTCATAGTATTGACGCCCGACAGAGGTTCATGCCACGCTTGGGAAGAGTACCGAAAGCGGAAACGAGACGACCAATGGCGCAGGCGTTCTCCCGTGACGACGAACCTCGGTCGGCCACGAGCGTGCCGGCCCCGTCCCCTTCGACCCACGCCAGGAGTCCAGATCTTCCGATGGTCGTTGACCTGACAACTATCGGTGAGCTCCACGGCTCACCTAGCATGGGCGTCCACCTGCCAGCCGCTTCGCGCCTGCAGGTGACAACTTGCGTCAAGCCGCGCCCACTCTAATGACGAGGCCCTGATGAAGCCTTTAGCACTTGAGGCATATAGATCACGGCCGCTGGGCCGGGTTGCCAGTTGTCCCTGGAGCGCGGCGGCGGCTGGCCGGCGCGTGGCGTTCCTTCTTGCCATCGCGGTGTTGGCCCACGGATGCCGAACCGCCCGCGTCGCGCCGCTCGGCCGATACCTAGATGTCATCGAGACCCAAGGGGAGTGGAAAGGAGCCGTCTTGGTGGCAGAAGGGGGCCAGGTGCTTCTCGAACGCGCCACAGCACTCGCGGATTCGGCGCCGGGACAGCGCTACACGCCGGACATGGCATTCCCGATTGCATCGATTACTAAGACTTTGACCGCCACGGCGGTTCTGCAGCTGATCGAAGCGGGTGCTATCCGACTCGACCAGCGGGTCGCGGAGGTCCTCCCCGGTTTCCCCTATTCGGACATCACAGTTCGGCATCTTCTCTCCCACACCTCCGGGCTCCCGCCGTACAACGCCTACTTCGCCTCCTTACTCGCCGCTCATCCCGAGTCGGTATTCACGAACGCCGACTTCGTCGCTCGCGTCGAAGCCAACCCCGCCCCCCTCCGGTACCCCCCAGGTAGTAGCTGGAACTACGACAACGTGAACTACTTGGTCCTTGCGCTGGTGATCGAACACGCCGCCGGGATGTCGTACCCGGACTACATCGCTAAGCGCGTCCTCGGTCCCGCTGCGATGACCGAGACACGGTTGGTGCCCCTGGCCGACCTGCTCAAAGACTCAGTACCGGCGACCGTGGCAACTCCGTCGCTCTACCCGCACATGTACTCGAGTGCTCCGGTCTCGGCGGCCAGCATCCCTTACCTCTCTTCCTACTGGAATGCCTACCGATTCCAGGGCTTCGGCGATTTCGTCAGCACCGCGCGCGATCTTCTTCGGTTCGATAGGGCGCTCCGCGAGGGCCACATCCTGAAGCGCACGACACTCGACAGCGCCTACGCCGTCGTCCGCCTGACCGACGGCACTCCCAACGGAGGCCGTTTCGGCCTCGGTTGGCAGGTCAGTCAGGACGCCTCCATCGGGCGGACCGTTTCACACGCCGGAGGGTCGGTGGGGCTCAGCACCGCGCTGATCCGCAACCTCTCGAAGGATCAGACGATTGTGGTGTTCGATAATGGTCACTACACGGCCGAGGAGATCGGGATGGCCCTGTTGCAGCTTCTGAACGGCGGGTCGGTGCCGCCGAGGAGGAGGAATCTGGCGCGGCAGCTCGGACGCACTCTGGTGACCGAGGGCGCGGAGCGCGCCCTCGAGGAGTTCCATCGGCTCCGCCCGGATACCGCCTCCTGGCATGTCGCGGAAGACGACATCAACAGCCTCGGCTATGACCTGATGGGTCGGCCAGGACCCTATCAGCTTCCAGTGCGTCACCGATACGACGATGCCCTGGTGGTTTTCAAGCTCAACACGGAACTCTATCCGAGCAGTTGGAACGCCTGGGACAGTTACGGTGAAGCGCTCGCCGCAGTCGGGCGCAGCGACGAGGCGATCGCGATGTACCGCAAGGCTATCGAGCTGAACCCGGAGAGCGAGGTCTCAAGCACGAAGCTCCAGAGGCTCCTCGATGCCAAACTGAGGCGGTGAACGGGAATCGCCACTAATTCGGGCCTTCAGGCCTACCTCACGTCGCTCACCATCCATTCACAGCCCGTGGGGCTCGACCCGAAGGCTCTGCGACGAGGGGCTGGGGCCTGTGATCGGAATCATCGTAGACGCCCGGCGTTGGCGTGAGCTCGGGAGCCCTGGGTCCGAGGAAGCTTTCCGGGAGGCGCTGGCGGTCGGTCCTGAAGCCCGTCGGGGATAGGCTCTTCGTCAGTTCACGGGCGACCAGTTGATGGACCCGATCGCCTGGCTATCGTCGGGCCGCTCGATCGAGAGGGTGAAGCTGATGGCGTCCTCGCGGACAACGACAGCCTCCTGCTCCGGGTCGTAGTCGGTCGTCGCCCGGGCCACCGCGTTGATGATCTCCGGCTCAGCCCCCCACTCCGATAGCTGCGCCACCGCCTCGTCGGCACGAACGTAGATCGGTTCCGGGTCGTCCAGGAGGATGACGACCGCGCCGCGGCCGTATTCGAGGAAGCCGACGACGGCTCGATGGATCAGGTCAGTTCGGCTCACGGGGTCATCCTCCCTTTGCTCCGCACCGAGAGAGCCCGCCTCGCCCCCGGTCTGGAACCTGCGGCAGCCGTCGCGCCGCCGATCCTTCGCCGACACGGGCCTGGGGTGTCCCTTCGGAACTCTTCCGGTCCTCTATCGAGTGTCACGGACGGGGCTTCGCCCCTGCTCGGCACCTTGACGATGCCTCCCGAAAAGAAAGTCGCGGGGGGCTGTTGTAAAAGGCCGGGTCTCGCGCAGCTTAGGAGTTGCGGGAGGAGTTCCCGCCTGTGGTTCGGTTGGCACCTGGAGTTTCAGGCCTGAGGGGTTGTGTTCACATGCCGGGCATCTGCAAGCCGTGACTCTCTTCACAGGACGCGCCCAGGAACGGAAACGGGTGCTCCCCGAACGATGGCGGTTTCTCAGGCTCCATCCGCCGGTTCGCGGTGTCGCGCTCCCCGTGGGGGCTGTCGTCCAGTCTGGCCGGCTTTGCGAGCGTGAAATGGCAGAGCTGGCCTTGATGGTCCTAAAGGGATGACCCTTTCCCGTGCTCCCCCGAACCTCCAGCCGCCATCGAAGGCTCGTCTTCACTCAAGGTTTCGCGTTCCGATGGCGCAGTCTGTCCGAGCGAAGCGCGTTCTTCCGCTCAAGGCTGGATGTCGTCCTCCGGAGGGCGATAGCCCCTTTCTAGTCCGACCGGCGACCCGGCGCGACCGCCCGATCGCCAAGGAGAACGAACACCTATGAGCCCCAAGTTCCGATACGCCACCTGCCATCTTCGACTCATCCTTGTCCTCGCGGTTGTCTTCGCCTCGACCAGCCTCAGTGGGCAGACCGCGATCGAGACCGAGACCTTCGTCGTAAGGACGCACTCGGACCTCCGGAAGGCCACGGTCGAGGGCCCCGCGGAGCTCCTCCGCGCGGAAGACGTGGGGGAAACCTACTGTCAGTCACTTCACTGTACCGTGATCGCGAATACCCCGAGTCGCCGGTCAGCATTGAGTCGCTTGAAGCTTGGCGGCCTCGTCTCTTTCGAGCCTTTGCCCGATGCCCAGAGGGTCTTCTTCAGAGGGGCCACACTCGACGTGCGCTCCGGACTCTTTGATGCGGACTTCCCCGGCAAAGAGGAGCCGATCATAAAAGGGGAGTTCGGGCTGTTCGCGGTCGTGTTCAAGGCCCATCCCGAGGAGCGCTGGGTCAGGACGATGTCCGAACTTGGGCTCCAACCCCTCGAGAGTCTCCAGACGATGGCATACCAGGTCTATGGGCCAAGGTCTGTTGCCACGCGCCTACCTGATCAGCTCCCCTTCATCCGGACTGTCGCCGAAATCCCTGTGGGCCTCAAGAGGGTCAATCTGGACCATCGGATCGATGGCGACGGCGATGAACCTGACGCTACCTCCGTCCTTGTCGTTGCATCCAGACGGGAGGTTGTACTGCGGGCACTCGAGACGCTACAGGGCTATCCTCCTCGCCTCGAGTACAGCACCGGAACGCTCGAATCTTACACCGCGCACCTCGGGAGGATGGACGCCATCGCGCTGAGCGTCCTCCCCGAGGTCGTCAGCATCGCGCGGCGAACGCAGCCTCCGGTCCCTTCGGACGAGCGCGCCAATCGGATCATCGCCGGCGTGTTCCAGTCCCCCGGCACCTCCTGGCCCACCTTCCTTCCGTCGAACTCCGGCGCCCCCTTCTACTGGAACGGGTATCTCTCCTCTCTCACCAACCTTGGAAATGGATTCGACCTCTCGAACCAGACGATAGGCATAGTCGATACCGGAATCGACAGCGGCCTTCGACGCAACTCGCAGGACTACTGTCCTCCGTTTCTGCAGGCGCCCGGCTATCCTTGCAGACTCATCTTCGTGAGCGACGTGACTCAAGGCTCGGACGAAACGCGTGGCGACGACCGCGTCTATCACGGCACGATGGTCGCGTCGATAGCAGCAGGGTTCGCATCCTCCGCGAGCCCCGGGCGGGACAATGGCACCTCCGGCTACTCGTTCACCCAGGGTGTAGCGCAGAACGCCAAAGTGGCTCTCAGCCAGTTCTGGAACTACTGCGCTTCCTATCGGAGTGAGGGGGAGGCACAACCGTTCTACACCAACGGGTATTATCAAAAACTACGCTACGCACTGCTCGGCCTCACCTCGGCGGCCACCATGCCCGATGTCGGCCCGGGCGCGAGCGCGCGAATCATAAACCATAGCTGGAACCGGTCCGTGTACGACTATGACGACTCCGCGGAGCTCCTCGACCAGACCGCGCGAAGCCTCCACTACACATGGTTCACCTTTGGAAACGGCCAGACACTCCGCGGACCGGCGGAATCCGGCGCGCTCCATGTCGTCTCCGCAGGCAACTTTCCCCGTCGCCTCGCCAATGGTGACCCTGATCCGAACGATCTTCGTCTCATCACAGCGCCAGCCACAGCAAAGAACGTTCTGACGGTTGGCTCGACTGAACAGTACAATCAGCAGGCTTGGACCGCAGGCTGCGATCACAACAACGCCGATAACGCCGACAACCCTCGGCAGATCACGGCCTTTTCTAGAACCGGATTCTCGAATCAGCGGCTCAAACCTGATCTTGTCGCCCCCGGCACGAGAATGTACGGCTGGCGGTCGGTCGAGAACGGCAGCTGCGGAGACCCTTGCAACAGCAATCTCGACGGCAGCGGCAACTACGCCTGGATATGGGGCACGAGCTACTCGGCGCCCGTCGTGGCGGGTGCCGCCGCCGTCACTCGCGAATGGCTTCGAACGCTCGGCTACGCCAACGCGTCGCCGGCCCTCCTGAAGGCGGCTCTTATCTGTGGAGCCCGCAGTATCTCCAACCTACCCGCGTGCAGCAGCGGCTGTACGCCTTGCTGCTCCGACTGCGGTGACGTCCGTCCTGCGCCCGACAAGTACCAGGGCTGGGGCGGCGTGTCCCTCGACCGGTTCTTCAGGCCCCCGTCAAACTACTTCATTCAGGATCAGAGTCTCAGCTACGTCTTTCCGTACTATGGGCCTAGTTACTCTAGGACGCTTGTCATCGCCGACCCCACCAAGGACATCAACATCGCACTCGTCTGGACCGACCGGGCCGGAGGGGAAACAGCGAACCCCCTCGTCAACCTCGTCAACGACCTTAACCTCTCCGCCAGCATCACTTCTGGTTCCACCTATTCCTGGTACGGGAACAACTTCTACACAAGCATCGACTCGTGCTCCCGCAACGGCTACTCGCTTCGCAACCCGCCGACCGTTGAGTGGGATCACAAGAACAACGTTGAAAAGATCAGCATCAAGGCCACCGACATCCCGACTGGTGCCACGCAAATTACAGTCAACGTGACGCCCTTTTCTCTAACAGGAGACGGCATTGATCCAATCGAATCAAGCCCGCACTTTCGTCAGGACTTCGCACTCTTCGTGGAGAACGCTCGCCAGTAGCTTTGGTCTCGTCGCGCTGGCGACGATCTCTCGCACTGCTGAGGGGGCTGACCCCGTTCGGCACTACATCCCCTTCGCCTATGCGACGATTGAGCGTTCAACAGGAAACGGGGCGCCGCTCTCCTACACACGGTGGGAAACGGTAGTGGAGGCCTTCAACGCCTCGGGAGCTCCCGCGGTGGTGGCGACAGCCGACCTCGATGGCAATGGTGCTCGTCTTGGCGAGGGTCTGGGGTGCCAGCACGAGTTCTCCCTTGCGGCCAGCACGGGCGCGCTTCTCATTCCGTGCGTTGGAAGATACCCCGAGCCCGGCGTCGCGATGCTGCTTGTCGATGCGACGCCGGGCGTCGCTCTTCGAGCCGACGTGCAAAAGGCGCACTTCGTTTGTGAGTGCGCGGGTACCGGGTGCGTCTCGGTTCCACAGGGCCAAGCAACGCTTCCGGTGTTCAGTGACCTCTTCACCGCCGGCACGACGGCCGTCATCGGCCCGATCGAGCTGGGGAACCTCGACCTTCCGGCGACCTGTGCGTCGTCCAATCAGATCTATCGACGTCGCGTGAATCTCACGCTCTACAACGGAGGTGATCTTCCCGCACGGTTCAGTGTTCGCGTGCTCCCGAATCAGGGCACCGCGACCCCTATTTCTTCAAGCGAGGTCTCCATCGGGGCGCGGGAGGTCGTGCAGCTAAACAGCATCCCGGTGCCGACGAGCAGCAGCCCTGAGCTCCGCGCCGTAAACGACGGTTCTCGGGTCTGGGTGCTCGTGTCCGCAGATCGACCGTTCCTCTCCTACGCCACTGCGATCTTCGATGACCCCGAGCCTGGAGCGCTGCCGTTCCAGGTCTACGCCGGAGCCATCGAGAACTGAGTACCGTGCGGCGCCGGGGAGGTCTCTCTGACCCGCTCGGCTCCGCTGACGGTGGAGTGCTCGGATCGGCCGTCCCTGGGCTTCGGTGCCTTCGGGGCGGCCATCTTTCTCGGTGCGGTGGCTCACGCCGGGATCCAGATGGAGGCGCGACGGCTTCCTTGCGGCGCGCCCACGGTCGTCTTCTACCGTGACGTCCGGGATGCTGCGTCTGTTCAGCGAGTTCCGTTGGCACGGCAACAGGTTGGCCCCAGGGGCGCGCTCTGGAACCGTCTCGGCCCGCAGGCCACGGTGAAGCGCAGTCAGTGGCACTCCATTCTCTAGCGTCTTCGAGGCTCTGCGCGTCAACTTCTCCTAGCCTCGTTCCGCCGCAGCGCGCGTTGAATGCTCCCCAGTGTTCTGAGCACTGGCGTGGCGGAGCCGGCTACTGGACGATAGCTCGCGCTGGCGGCGCGCCTCAGGCGCCTGGGTCACGAGCGCGCCGAAGCCGGACGCGCGAGGTCGCGCCGGTGAAGGCTCCGATGGAGGGCAACCCATCTCGTTGGCGACCGAGCATGGAAGGGCAACCCCGAGGAGTCCGGGCTCCTCGGGGCTCCATGCGGCGTCTTCAGCCCGCGCCATGCCTCGCCACGCCGAGTATCGGAGCGACGCTGGCCCCCGTCGTCGCCAGGCGGGCGTCCAGCCGAGCCGTTCGATTGCCGTACTCGCATGCAGAGCGGCAGATCATTTCTGGACGAGCTCGAAAAGGAGAAACGCAGCCACCGGCGGCAGCATTCCGGCTGCGATCAGCCACTTCCCCCGCCCCGCGACGCCCCTTCGGCCCTTGAGCATGAACCAGCCGGATATCACGAGGAAGGCCAGGAGCACGCTGAAGACGTCGGCCGCCCATTTCCAGCCCTTCAGGCTGTTGCGGTGCAGGACGTTGGACTGGAAGATGACCGGGCGCCGCGTGACCTCCTCATAGCTGCCCTTGCGATCCTTCAGGTCCACGAGGAGCGAGGCGTTCTCGTAGTAAACCTTCACGTGCGACGGTGTTGGGAAGTCGTGGATTCTCGGCGCATCCTCGCCGACCAGCGCGCTGAAGGCAGCTATGTGCTCCGCGGTGATCTCCTCCTTCGTGTATGACCGGTCCAGCGTAATCGTCTTCTTGAGGATGATGAAGTCCGCGTTCCACTCGTTCACATGGTTCAGGGCGAGGCCGGAGATGCAGTAGATCAGGACGAGGCCGGACAGGAAGTACCCGACGTCGCGGTGTAGGTCCGCGTTGAGCCGTCCGATCTTCACGCCGCGGTCTCTCAGGGGTTCCGTGTCGGGCCGGGCCGGGCCCGGATCTCGGCGACGTACCGGCTCGTGATGTCGAGCACCCAGCGCTCGATGTTCGCGTCGGGCAGGATGGAGTCCGGCCGATAGACGACGCGAGTCGTGCGGTCCGGAACCTTCGCGATGCCGTCCCCGATGATCTTGATTTGAAAAGTCTCGTCGTGCGCGACGAGGACCGGGACGACGATGGCCCTCTTCCGGACGTTCAGGACCTCCTCGATCGCCCGCGTCGTCTTAGCCGGGTCGTAGTGGGCTACGTGCCCGCACCAGCCGTGGGAGTGCGCGCCGATGCCTGTCTTCTCGCGGACGTGGTCCGCGACGGACTTCATGAGCGCCACCCACTCCTTCTCGTAGGTCTCGTCGCCGTAGGCGATCAGGACGAGCCCCTCCTCGGCCGGCACCGTAGAGAGCGAGCGGACTCGGCGCAGGACGTTCTCCCTGAGAAGGCCCGGAAAGTCGAGGTTTGGAGCCAGGGCGACCACGGCTCGGGGCGTGTACCTCTCGATCTTCTCGATCTTCAGCGTCTGGAGCGACTGCGGGTCGATCTTCTTTCCGATGATCGTCGGGATGTCGTCGAAGGTGTGCGAGCTGACGGTGAGGAAGATCGGGACAAGGATGACGTCCGTGAAGCCCTCCGCGTCGAACTCCTTTAGCCGCGTGGCGATGGAGGGCTCCGTGTACTCCATGAAGCCCGTCTTGACGCCCCGCACCGAGCCGTCCGCGAGAAGGGCAGGCCTGACGCTTTCCTCGAGGGCCAGGAGGGAGCTGCGCCACGTCGCCGATCGCGACCCGTGGTTGACGAGCAGGACCCCGATCTTCCGATCCGCGCGGGCGTTTGTGGCTTCCGCGGAACCGCGCGGCGCGAGGAGAGCGAGGCTGCAGACCGCGATGAGCACCGTCGGGGCGAGGCGGAGGCGCGAGAGGGAGGGCCGGCTAACTGCGTTCTCGCGCATCGCTACATCCGCCATCTGAGCGCCAGGCTCATCGAGCGGCCCGGGCTCGTGTACCGGTCGAGGACGGGAGAGCTGGCGGAGACGCCCTGGACGTCTGACCACGTCCAGTACTTCTCGTCGAGAAGGTTGAGGACGCCCGCCTGAACGGAGAGCGCGTCCGTCAGATCGTAGAACGCGGTGAGATCCACAACGGCGTAGGCCGGTGGTCGGAACTGCGCGACGGACGTTGCGTCGATGGCGCCGCGCGCCGCGACGATCGTTCCCGCGACCTCCGCTCCCGCCCGGCCGGTCCTGGAGCTCCAGCCCACGCCGAGGACGAGGCGGTTCGGGGGGATCGAGTTCAAGGGCTGGGCCGTATCGCTGTTCTCGCCGTCGATGTAGGCGTAGGTGGCGCGCGCCGACCACCGACCCAGCCACGCGCTCACGGCCGCTTCGACGCCGCGGATGCGCGCGCTCGTGACGTTCTGCGCCTGGAACTCGAGCAAGCCCGTGGATGGATTCACGCCGGTCGACACGATCTCGATGAAGTCCTCGTAGCGGTTGTCGAAGACGCCGATCGAGCCCTCGATCCCGCTGAGCGTGGTGCGGAGGCCGAGCTCGAGGTTGTGGCTGTACTCGGGGCGGAGCCCGGGGTTCGGGAGGGTTGTGTAGCCGCTCGCGACGTTCGTGAATCCGTTGTTCACGTTGCTGTACGCCGGCGCCCGGAAGCCCTCGGCGTACTGAGCGTAGGCCGAGAGGGGCTTGGTGATCCGGACGACCAGGCCGACGCGGGGCGACAGGGCCGAGTCGTTCATGTCGACGGGTGGCTCGATGCCAGCGTTTCCAGAGAGGTAGGTCGCGTCGTTCTCGTCGGCGTCCAGGGCGTAGCGATCCCAGCGGATACCCGGCGTGACGCGAACGAGGCCGTCCGAGATCGATATCTCGTCCTGGAAGAAGAGCCCGAGGCTCGTCGAGATGCTCTTCGGGAAGTACTTCGTTGGATAGACGAGGGGGAAGCTCGGAGCGAGCGCGCCGGTCGACCCATTCACGTCCATCCTGTTGCGCAGCATGTCGAAGTCGTCCTGCGCCCAGGCTCCGCCGAGGGTGAGGGTCTGGGAGAACCCGCCGTTTCCGAGCTTCTTCTTCAGGCGGAAGTTAGCGTTGGAGCCCTGCTGGTCCCACGTCACGAGACCGGAACGGAGGATCTGCGTCGTCGCCGTAGGCGATACCGTGAGGCGATTCTCGTATTGGTCCTGCTCCGTCTGGTCCTTCTGGAAGGAGGCGTGCCAGGCGATCTCGTCGACGAGGGCCGAGGACAGCCGCCAGTTCTGCTCAAGCCCGATGCGGAACCTCTCCTGTTGGTCGTCGCCGCGCACGCCCGAGACCGTCGTCCGAGACGCACCCGCCGTGGTCGTCCCTTGAGAAGAGTAGACCTCCGTCTTGGTTCGGCCGTCGAACCACTCGCCCGAGAGCTTCAGGTCGTTGCCTTCTCCGATTCGGTAGACGACCTTGCCGAGGACGTTCGTGGCGCGGCGCTGCTGCGGATTCGGGGCCGTGCGCGTCGAGCTCTCTGTCTCGACGGTGCCCTTGTTGGAGACCTCGGTTCCGTCCCTGCGCGCGCCGAACAGGGAAACCTGGAACCGGCCCGACTCGATCGCGGCGGCGAGCGTCCCGCCGAACTCGGCCCTGCGACCGTCGTACCCGACCTTACCGCCGACGTAGGTGGAGCGTCCGGACTCGGCGAGGTAGTCGCCAGGGTCCTTCGTGAGGTACGAGACGACGCCTCCGAGCGCGTCGCTCCCGTAGAGAGCGGATCCAGCGCTCCGCACGACCTCGACAGACTTGAGCGCCTCGAGGTCGAGCGCGTACTGCGTGACGCTGACCGGCCCGAAGTCGAACTGCTCCGCCGTGCGAACGCCGTCAACCTGCGTCTGGACGCGGTTGCCGCCGATGCCCCGAATGTTGAATCCGTTCAATCCGTAGCGGGTGGAGTCGTTCGCGACGTAGACGCCGGGAATCCAGCGCACGAGGTCCTTCGTGTCGCTCATGAGCTGACGCTGGATCTCGCCGGTCCCCACAACCGTGACTGGTACGGGGGAGTTGCGGACTTGCTCGGCCGTACCGGTCGCGACCACCGTTACGGACTCGGTGACCCGCATGGGAGCGCGCGGCTCCCTGGCCGGTACGGCCTGCTCCTCTAACCTCGGCGCGTCGTCCTTCGGGGGGATCACAGTCTGCGCGGCCGCGGAGATGGTCGTGAGCACTGTGACCAAGAGGACGGCACTGCACCCTCGCAGGAGGTGAATGCTGTTCTTGGGACGGGCTGTGATCATGAATGCTCCTTTATGGGATCTGCGGTCTGGGTCTGGTGCGTTCCGGCCAGAAACTCTAATGGGAATGAGTCTCAATCGCAAGACTTAACTTCTGACGGTGCCTTTCGAAGGGCGAGGGTTCCGACAACGTCGGCTCCGGCTCGCGGCTGCGAGTTCCGGTACCTCGGGACTCGCCTGGCCGGAACGGACCTGAGGCCGCTGCGGTAGCGGCTTTCGCCTCAGGCGTCCGGTGGCCATAGGTCGTCCGCGCCGTAGGCGGGGATGGTCAGCCTCGAGGTGCTCTTGCAGAGGCATGAGGTCGAGGACTCTCACCCGCGTTCACGACGCCGCGGTCCCGGCGCCCCGAGCCGATCCGGGCCCTCGGGAGAACGGGCGCAGGTCGGGCTGGGTCCGCTGAGCGAGAGATCCCGGTGCACTCGAACTCGCCCCCGGAAAGCTCCGGACCTCCCGGGGTCTGCCCCTCGGCCTCGACCTCTGCTTTGCTGTTCCCGAGTCAGACGTGGTCGAACCGGTCCGGGTTCATGACCTTGCGCTGGGCCTACGAGGTGTCGGTGCATCCCGGGGTACAGGGCGACTCGGCGGCATCCGAGGCGGTTTGCGCCGCCGCCTCGACGCCTGCCGCGGGACCAATTCCCCAACTCTCATGAGGCTCAGGGTTCGGCTCGTGGACTTTCCCGGTCCTCTATCGAGCTCGCCGAACAGCCCTCGCCCCTGCCAGGAGCCCGATAACGCCACCCGAGAAGAAAGTCGCGGGGGGCTGTTGTAAAAGGCCGGGTCTCGCGCAGCTTAGATACGGCGGCCGACCGCTCGGCCGTCTGGTCCTCATCGTTGGGAGACGAGGGGACTTGTGAGGGGTTTGTGCCGATCTCGCCTCCGTTGCGCCCGCTGCTGAAGGCGGCCGGAGGCCCGCATGCCCGGCAGTCCACGCCCCCCGTAGCTGCAGCCAGGCCTTCTTGCCGTCTCGCGTCGTCGCCGTGGGATCCCAGGAATCTCTTCACTACCGACGCAAGCTCGCCGTCGTTCTCTTCCCTGTGTTCGAAGGGTGAATCGTCCGTTGAGCACAGCACCGCGCGCAAGGAGGCTCCGCGCTGCATACCGCACACACCCATTCCTTCCCTTCTCCGCACACGACCTGAATGACGTTTCTCGATTCTCCAATCCGAAACCACCTGCCCAGGTCCATAGGAGGCTCGATGATCTCCAGGTTTCTCCTCGCTTCAATTCTGGCTCTGGCTCCGTACGCATCAGCAGCAGAACCAGGTCTCCCCCCGGGGACGCTGCGGATCACGTTCGGGACGGACTCTGCCGTCGCGTCCGGGGTCACGTCCGGCGGAACCGTCGTCTGGATCGGCGCCAGCCGAAGCCGTGAGGAGTGGTCCGATCACTTCTTCCACTGGCGGCAAACGACCGAGGACACCGACAAGGACCGCATCGTCACCTTTCCGCGGAAAGGGGGATTCCCCCAGATGACGATCCTCGTCGCCGTCGACATCTCCTCCGGCGCATACGGGGTCGGTGCGACCTATCCGCTCGAGAATGACGTTCCCGCGCCGGACCTCGGCGGGGCGAAGGCCGACCCGACCGGGCTTCTGACGTCGTTCGCGCAGAAAGGGCCCAGCGTCGACGTCCTCGTCGCCCGCGCCGGCTCCGGCGTGTGGGCCGCCCGAGTTCTCGACGGTGGACCGCTCGATGATGACGGCCTTGCTGACGGCACGGTAACGATCGGTCTAGCGGCGCTCCCGTCCCGCGCCGGCAAGGCCGAGCGACTCGATGGCATTCGTCCCGGCGACGTCGTTGCCCTGGTCGACGCCAGCGGGCCATCGGTGCGAGTCGCGCGATTCGCCGTCGAGGGTGGGAAGGAGTGAGGTCATGAGGCGCTACGCATCCGTGCTCCTCGCGCTCTCGTCGCTCCTCACGACCTCACTTCTCGCCCAGACCCATCCCAATCTCGAACGGGGCATGAGCGTCGGCAAGTCCTACCAGGCCGGCGACGTCGACTCCGTCGATCTCTTCAACGGCAACCTCTCCATCGCCATCCCGTTGGGCCAGACCTTCAGCGCAGGCGGTGGGCTGTCGTACTCGTTCGTCCTTCGGTACAACTCGATCGTCTGGGACCACAACCTCGTCACATTCACGAACGACTGTACCCTTCCCTACGGTGACGTCACCGTCACCCAGACGACGCCGCACCAAGTCTCGAATGGCCTGAACGCCGGTCTCGGCTGGTCGCTCCATTTCGGCGTGCTGCACTACAGCGGGTGGGGTCAGGCATCCGACAACTGGACCTACGAAGCCCCGGACGGGAGCACGCATCCATTCCATTGGACGATGCACGAGGGCGAGACCGAGCGTGCCGGCTACCGCTACACGAGGGATGGGAGCTACATGCGCCTCGTCGCCTCGAGCTACAGCTCGGGAGGGGCCTGCGCGGGTGGCTGGCTCGCAGCCACCGTAGAGTTCGCCGACGGGCGGCGGCAGACGTTCTCGCGCACGGACACCTGCAATCCCTTCGTCCTCAGTTCCGAAATCGACCGCTTCGGCAACTCGCTGGCGTTCACCTACGAGACCGCTCCGGATCGCTTGAAGCTTCAAGACAGCCAGGGGCGCGTCCACTACATCGGGCTGAAGTGGCTGGACGGCTACAACTATCGGGTCATCGACTACGTGGACCTCGCAACCTTCGGTGGGACGCTTGCGCGATACAGCTTTTCCTACGTGACCAGATCCATCGCGCGGAGCTGCAAGCACTACCACGACTCGTGGTGGGACACCTGCGACCCTCAGCTTCCTGTCGAGGTCACGGTGCCGCTCCTCATCGCCATCACCCAGCCCGACGGCTCTCAGTGGACCATGGGCGACGTGACGAACCCCGGCTACAACCTCGACGGGCACGGCCTGTGCGATCCGCTGAGCATTCCGAGGGACCGTCCCGGGACGATCACCCATCTGAAGAACCCGGTCGGTGGCACCTACGATTGGACGTACGCCACCTGGCGGAACCCGGAGGGGGGCGGAACCTGCTATTCGGGGCCGGCCGAGGCAGACATCGTCAAGGACAGCACCGGAGTCTACGACCGTACCCTGACCGACTCGTTCAACGCATCAGGCTCGGGTCTCTGGCAGTACCGACACGACTCCTGGCACCTGCCGGACGGATCGATCGACGCCTCCGCCCAGGAATCCTGGACGACGGTGACGACCCCGGAGTCCGACCAGAGCAAGCACTACTTCCGGACCCAGTATTGCGGAGCGGCATATGAAGGCTGGGACTACGGCCTGCCGTACACGAAGGGCCGCTACGGGACGGCGACGGAACCGTGGGTCTCTTCACAGCAGTACGACGGATCGGCCTCAGTCCCCGCGAACCTGAAACGAACCAGTTACCTCCGCTATGCGAAGGACACCCTTAACGCCTCCTGGACGCCCAGCCGACTCCAGCAGTCGAATCGTCGGGTCGACTACGAGCGGACCCTGTACGGCGACGACGGCAACCGCTACAGCGCGGTCACCTACACCGACTTCGACGGCCTGGGCCATTTCCGGACGGCCACGACGAGCGGCACGTTTGGCAGCGGGAACATCCGCCAGACGACGACGGCCTACAACGGAAGCCTGAGCTACCCTCCGGCCACGCCGCCCGCGGAGTGGTGGTGGTACGCGAGTCCGTGGGTGATCAACACGTACACCTCCTCAAAGGTCCTCGAGGGAGGCAGTACCGCGAAGACCGAGGCCTGCTTCGAACCGAGCACCGGGTACCTTCTGCGCTCCCGGGTACTCAAGCTCATTGGGGCCGGCAGCGATCCGGCGCAATCGACGAGCGACGTCATTGCCCGGAGGACCTATACCGCCGGCAATACCACGCGGGAAGAGTCCTTCGGCGGCGACACCCAGCCCGTCGGCACCGGCGACCTCTGCGGCCTTTCGCTCCCGACGGCCACTTACCGCGTCGACCACACCTACCAGTACGGGAGCCTGAAGACCTCGCGCTACGTCGACTCGACCGGAACGCCCCTGACGTACTACCTTTACGACGTCGACCTCGACGCGAGCACCGGCCTCGTCTCGACGAGCCGCGACAGCGCGGGCCTGGCGACCGACTTCATCTACGACACGATGGGACGCCTCACCTGGGAGAAGCCACGGACGACCCCGGTCAACGGTGGCGCCTGGGTGCAGCACTGTTACTTCCCAGCCGCACCTCCATCGACTCCGGCCCGCGTCGACAACTACTCGTGGCCGAACGGAACCTCTCAGCCCTGTCTGACATACACGGGCAACCTGCGGCGCGACGCAGTTGACGTAGACGGCTTCGGCCGTCCGTGGCGCGAGTACCGCAAGATGTTCGATGGCGGCTGGGCTCAACGCCTGACGACCTACAACGGCCTGGGCTGGACGACCTCGGTTTCCGAATGGCAGCTCTACCCGGTGTCGCAGGTCAAGAAGACCGAGTACCTGAGCTTCGACCCGTTTGGCCGGCCCGGCATCATCCGACCGGCGGACGGCGCGACGCACGACACGACACTGACGTACTCCGGCGTCCGCCTCACGACCCGCTCGGTGAAGATCGCGACGGCTGTCGGGATCGAGACAACCTCGACGACGACCGAGGAGTACGACCGCCTCGGCCGACTCTGGAAGGTGACCGAACCCTCCGGCGACTCCGATGCCAACGTCACAACGACCTATTCCTATGACGTCGGGGGGCGCCTGAAGCAGGCCTCGACCCCCTCCGTGGTCACCCAGAACCGGCTCTTCACCTACGACGGCCGCGGCTTCCTAACGAGCGAGCAGCTCCCCGAAGTCGGACTGTCGGGAAACGGCACAGTCACCTATTCGAAGTACGACGCCCGTGGCCATGCCCGACGGGTCCAGGACGGAGGGCACGATCTCGCGTACTCCTTCGACGCGGCCGAAAGGCTGACCCAGGTCGCGCAGGCAGACGCCTCCGGCAACCCGAGCACTCCCGTTCTGAAGGCCATCTCTTACGCCACTGCCAACGGCGCCTCCAACTGGAAGAACGGCAAGCTCGAGACCGCCACCTCACACAACCCTGAATTCTCGACCGCCTCGGTCGTGGAGACGTACGCCTACGGTGGCGTGGGCGGGAGGGTCTCCTCCCGGCAGACCCAGGTCGAGGGCCGGACGATCAATCAGGCCTTCACCTGGAACCACCTTGGTCAGCTCGCGTCCCTGGGCTATCCGGACGACACAGTGCTCACCGGGAGCCTCGACCCGACGCGGACGGTCGACCACACCTACGCCTACGGATGGCTCACGGCGGTGCCCTTGTACGTCCCCTCCATCAGCTACCATGCGAACGGGATGGTCAACGAGGTGCTTCGTTCCAACGGGATGAAGGACGTGGACACCCGGGATGCCAACGACATCCCCCGGCTGGGCGGGATCACCACGCAGCGCGCTTCGGACGGCGTCGTCTACGGGGCTTGGGGCCCCTACGACTGGGACGGCGCCGGGAACATGAAGACCGCGGGCCCGGAATGGTTCACGTACGACCTCGTGAGCCGACTGACGGCCGGCACGACGTCCGGCGGCACGAACCGCCAGTGCGCCAGCTACAACGCCTTCGGGACCTTGAAGGGCCTTGGCACCGGCACGACGAGCTGCACGCCATCACTCTTTAGCGTCAGCGAGCCGACGAACCGCCTCGGCAGTCCGGTCATCTACGACGCCGCCGGGAACATGACCACGTGGGGCGGGAATACGTACAACTGGAACCGCCTGAACCAGATGATCTCGACGACCGGTTCGGGCATCAACCGCAGCTACGGCTACTCGGCTGACGGCGAGCGTGCGCTCGACCGCAACAACCTCGACAGCTCCCGGACGATCTGGATCCGGGACCTTTCTGGAAAGGTCCTGCGCGAGTACGGCCGGACCGGCGGCGGGGCGTGGAGCTGGAGCAAGGACTACGTCTATCGCGAAGGCCAGCTCGCCGCGACGGTAACCCCGGCGGGCACCCGGCACTTCCACCTCGACCATCTAGGATCAGCGCGCGGCGCGACCGACACGCAGAACCCGCCTTCGATCGTGTGGGAGACGGTCCGGGAGTACTACCCATTCGGCCTCGAGCCGGTCGCGGCGACCGACGCGGAGCGCATGCGCTTCACCGGCCACCAGCGAGACACTCAGGGAACTCCCTCGCAGACGGACGATCTCGACTACATGCACGCGAGGCACTACAACCCCGTCGTGGGACGGTTCTTGAGTTTGGACCCGGGGAGAGACTGGAACGCCCGCGCCCCGCAGTCGTGGAACCTGTACGCCTACGCTAGGAATAACCCCGTCAATGTAATCGACCCGACTGGTGAGCTCGTCTGCCTTGCCGGCCTCTCGGGAGAACAGCGAGAAGACCTCCTCGAGAAGCTCAATCAGTTCACCGGCAATACTTACAGCGTCGACGATAGCGGCAACCTGGCATTGAGCTCGATCGGGGAGAAGAGTTCGGCAACGGCGACCGCCTTCCTGAACGGTGTTATCGGTGCCGAGAACCTGTACACCGTTGTCGGGACCAATGGTCCTAACCGATGGAATGGCAGGACCGGCAACGTGGAGCTGAACTTCAGTTCATTCGCCGGTGCCGACTATGGCAAGGTTAACCCAGCCACATTCAACCTCGGATCCACTCTCGTTCATGAGCTCTTTCATGGCGCGACAGGGGCCCAAGACGAGGCTAGTCCCGGCGTATATACGACTGGTTTCGACTGGACAGGCCCAGTCGTCGACTTCGTCAACGTCATCAGGGCTGAACGGGGGCTGCCAACGCGCGCTGCCTATAACGCTGAGCCCACGATCTTCGGGCAGAAGTCGCGACTCGCATTCCGGGATGTCGATCCGAAGCGGCCCGAGAGGATCTTCTATGTATCTCGTAAGATCTACGGCAAGTAGCCCTTGCGTCGTCCTTCTGGTGGCCATTTCTTTATCGGCGTGTGTGACTACGCCCTGCCGGTCCTCCGCCCCGGAGGAGTCGCCAATGCTGGAGGTCTTACACCTCTCGGGTGGCGAGGGTCCCGTCGCCGAAATACTTACTCTCCACGAGGATGGCCGGCTGGGACTCCGCCACCCCGCTCGGGAATCCACACGCATCAACTGCGCGACTATTCACCCAGAACGGGTGGCGGCGATCAGAGCGCTTCTCCGCTCTCCCGATGTTCGACGATTCGGGGAGGCACTCGCCAAAGAAGGCAGGCCGTGCTGTGACCAGGAACTGGCGCTTGTGAAGTACGGAGGCCTGGAGTTCTGGGTAGCTAACGAAGACGCTCCCGATGCGATAGGGGAGCTCTTTTCGGTACTGGACAGCGTCTTCATCGAGGGTTTCGGCCGAGCCTATCTCTTGCGCTTGGCGAGTCCGGGTTTGACCGCCCTTCCGAGGCTCGCGAAGTGACCGACCGGTGTCAGGTCTTGCTTTTCTAGTGTAGGGATGCGGGGCGCGCCTTCGGGCGCGCCCCTTCTTAAATGGCCGAGTCCGCTTTCCGCCCGTCATCTCCCCACGCGGGGAGATGGCTCGCCATCTCCCCGATAGAAGAGAAAGGGCCGAGGACCGGGGCTGTCCAGGGCTCGCGAAGCGAGCCGCGGCGGCCGAAGGCCCTGGACGCGGCCCGGCCCGCAGGCCACGGCGCAGCGCGGTCACCGGCACCCCTTTTTCTAACCTCCTGGGGTGACCTGCCCCCGTTCTCCGTACAGCTCGGGTTTGGAGACTCCGGGCTGAGATCGTAGCAGTGGTCCGCTACGGGCTTCGTAGGTGTCACGCGGCCTCGCTTCGAAACTGAGCGGCGAATTCGGCCGGTGTCTTGTCGCCGATGGAACTGTGGGGACGGACCTCGTTGTAGTCGAGGCGCCAGGCCTCGATGACCTCCCGGGCGTGCCGGAGCGACGTG
>Ga0209573_1002804_pt1 | contig 20908 bp, 16 predicted proteins | sample TNRBio252014_DNA_FD_185870 | JGI IMG/M metagenome (GOLD analysis project Ga0209573, IMG submission 185870) | Wastewater treatment Type I Accumulibacter community from EBPR Bioreactor in Madison, WI, USA - TNR Reactor_6/25/2014_ DNA (SPAdes)... | ecosystem: Engineered > Bioreactor > EBPR >...
GACGTTGGTATGGCTCCCGATTTGCAAGGGGATAATAGCGGTGACTTGCCATTTTCATGACTTTTTCGCGAAGCGAAAACTGAGGAAGGAGGCGGCAGTCTGGCGGGTGTTGGTTTTCCCCTGCGGCTGATCTGCTGGTATGCGCGTGTTGGGTAACGCTTTTTTTGTCTTCACCGTGATTCCAGTGACGCTGTCTCGGATCGAGGGTCAGGTCCGTGTGACCGGGGCCTGCCTCAGAACGTCCTCGCGTTTTGAATCACCGTGACTACCGCCTCGTTGCTCAGTTCTCTTGCTTGCGTTGCTGTGGGCTCGTGTTGTGGTTTGCTGTGTCTGGCGAGATGGTTCCTTCAAAGACCCAGTTCCTGGGTATTCCAACGGAATGCCCCTAACCGCTGCTTTTGCAGGGCTGGAGCGGAGGGCAAGGAAGAAGCGGAATAAGTGCCCAGCGAAGCGTAGGCCGAGCGCAGCGAGTTATGCCGCATTCTTCCTTGCCCGGAGTGGAAGCTCTGCTGCGGGGATGTGGCTTTCGTGGTCATGGGCATGAGGTGATGGTGGGCCGGACTTTCCTGCTTTTGCCCTTGCCAGTGGCTTTGAGTTGGTAGGTCTTTGTGGTTTGCGCTGGTGGCTGGGTTGGCTTCGCAGTCACCGTGTCGGATGTTTTCACGCCCATTTGTCTGGCCATGATCTGGAAGATGTGCCAGACGAATCCAGTCAGTTCCCGAGCTACGGCTACTTGCGCTTTGTTGCGTTGTTTGCCCCGCGCTAAGAGCTGCTTCATGCGTTTATGAAGTCGAGTCTGTGCTTTCCATGCGCAAGCCTTCACTTCTTCGCTGAGTCCTTCCTGGCGGCGTGAGAGATGGCTGTTCACACCAGGTTCAAGCCGGTAGTGATGCGAAGCCTCGATCATGATCCACCGTGCATGACCGTTGCCTGTTTTGGATATGGAGCCTTGGCGACGTCTTTCGCCACTACTGCTTTCGGTGGGTACCAGTCCCAGATAGGCCATTAGCTGGCGTGGGTGCTCAAAGCGCCACGCCCCCCCAAGCTCGCTGACCACCACCATGGCTCCCACCAAGGCAAAGCCCCGCATGCCCATGAGGGCCTGCACCACCGGTTTCATGTGCCAGTCTTCGAGCAAGGCCTCCATGCTCTCCTCAAGGCGAAGAATGCGCTCGCCTGCGGACTCCAGGGCTTTGAGTGTATCCTCCAATACAGCACGTTGGGCAGCGTGGGTCAGGGTCAATGAGCGCAGGTAGCTAAGGTGGGTTGCGTTCCACGAAGTCTTACCGCTGTAGTGATAGCCGTTGCGCAGTAGAAACGCTTTGAGTTGGGAGCGCTGGCGTCGTTGATCGGCAACCGCATCAGTGCGGGCACGGGCGAGATCGCGCATTGATTCATCAATGGGATCGGGAACGTTTACCGCCGTGAGTTCTCCCGCCCGGAACAGACGCGCTAACTTCAGTGCATCCCGGCGATCAGTTTTGATGCGGTCGCCGCTGCGGGATGGAATGAGGGAAGGTGCCGCAACCAGGCAGGTGATGGTCTTGCGCTCAAAGTGGCGGGCGAGAACAAAACCAGTGGGACCCGCCTCATAGCAAAACCTCAATTCCGCGCCGGGGTGGGCCTTGCGGAGTTTAGCGAGGACCTTGTCCACAGAATGCAGATCGCTACTGATACTGCCGTAATGGCGTGCCTCGCCGGAGCTTTCAGCGATGGCAATAGAGATGGTAATGGCGTGGACATCGAGACCGATATGGACTATTTCTTTGGGCATGGTGTTCTTGTGTTGTGGGTCAAATTCAGGTGGCTGTGTTCCTAGCGGGGCACCGCACCTTGCGGCTCTGTCCGGCAACGAACAACCCGCGGCAACACCGCAGCGCAGGAACACCACCTCTTTTCCTCAACAAGGCTCAGCGTTCATGCACGAACGGCAGCCATAAAGTCTCGCCCAACCAACAGCCTCACCCGAGGATACGCTAGAACACAGCCTGAGATCATGACCGGTGCCACCATCCAGATTAGTCAGCACAGTGGTTCACCGCAGTCGCTCTTTGCGTTGGTGGCTGTGATTGTAGTTGTCGTTGTTGCTCTTGTTCTACGCAGCCTTCCGAGCCAGCGTCATCGTCCGACGATCTCAGATCGTGATCATCGTTTGGATGTTGATTCAAGCACCGTCACCCACCACTCGCCGGACAGGCCACCTCAGGTGCTCATCCTCGACACACTTTCTCGGGTTGCCGTCGAGACCAATGACATTGGGCCGTTTGAGAACGACGTATTCATCATCCTCGAGGGGCGTTCCCCCGATGCTAGCGATTGTCGCCTTCTCATTCCGCAGGACAGTTCCGGAATAGAACCATTGCTAGGTCACTTGTTTGATCTTCCCGGATTTGATGATGACCTCTGGACATCCGCAATGGCTTCCACATCAGGACAAGTATATGAGGTGTGGACGTCGCTACCAAGTCCCCGTCATAACCCACTCACCAATCCCGCATGAGCAGCACAGCCACAACAGCACCAAGGGGCGAAGCTCCAAGTTAGCATTGAGACGCGGCGCTAGAGGTGTGGGGGAACAGTAGTCAGCAACAAATAAAGTTGCGCCGACTGCGCAGCCTCCGCAAAGCTCTAGCCTCACAGGCAACCTCACTGCCGCGCAATCATGCAATGACAGCAATTCAGTGCAGTTCGCCCCCAGATGGGCAACAGCCCTTGGACTGCGTGCAGCCCTGCTGCCGCCTTACCGCCAAGGCAGCCCTGCTGCCGGGAGAAAGCCAAGATTCCACCTCATCGGTGGTTTGTGTGGGAAGGAAAATGGTAGGCAGGAAGACGGGCGGTTTGGCAGTGATGGCACTAGGGTTACCCGTGCTTTAAGGCAGGAACTCCAGTTGGAAGGCACCACGCTGCGGCTACAGCTTCACTGGAAGTGAAGCGAAGGATCAATGAAGTGCTTGAATCAACCGTTGGGAAACGGATAGCTAAAACCCAATACTTACCGATCCCCTCGCTCGCTTTGAGTTTCAGAGGAAGAAGAGGGCGGCCTTCAGCAGAGAAATCCCATTCTTGCCACGAAAGTGCCCCTTCTCCTTCTCCTGCATAAAACCGGGCAGAGTGGCATTTGCGATCCCGATTGCCCCCAGGGAAAGCGGCCCCCCAAAAAGCTTCACCGCCGCGAACCAACCCGATATGCCAAGCGCAATATCAGCTCCCACCGAAGCCCAAAAGGTGCAGCCACCCAAACAATCCCAAAACCCACCCCTCCCGCACGAAACCCTTGACCCACCAGCCTCCCAGCCTCAATCTCGGCAGAGATCACCCGAAAAAATATCGGCCTTGCCGATATTGCATCGCACTATTTACACTGTTCGCCCAACCAATAGAGCCTCCCATCATGAATGCGCCACGTTCAGCAGTTTGCAGGTTTGCGCTTGCCGCCTTCCTCATCAGTTGCTCGTTAGTTGCGGCAGAGGACATCAGCGTTTATGACTGCGTGAGCGAGAAGGACGGAGCTGTGTCAGTCGGCAATAGCTTGGCAGTCTTCAAGTCCGGCGGGAAGACGATCATGACCATCTACAAGGATTTTTATAAAACTTCGTGGACTGCTGAGCCATTTTACGGACCCGTTGTTCCTTACATTTTCAAGGATTCAGATGGACGACTGTTTCTGGTCCATTTTGAGTTTAAGGAGGGACACGAGATATTGGGCAAGGGGCTTCGATTTGCCATTGCTCCTCTCAAGGCCGTGAAGGGATCGAAGCGCCTTTACACCGGTTCACCGTATGACGGTAGCAGCGTTACGGACGAGGGATTGTTGAAGCAGTTGCGGCTTCTATCCGTGAAGAAGAAGCCATGACTATAAAGACACCAGCCGAAACAAGGGCGAAACAAAACGGATGCAGGCAACCTTTAAAGTTGAGTGATGCGAGCATTGGGCGTGGTGTGGCCTTGTGGCTTCTTCGAGCCATCGCGCAACTGGCGTTGGACGAACCGGTGGATTTGCCTTGAACGGCTCGAAGGCTATCTGTCGTGTCAGCAACGTCTTGCGCTCGCCGTCGCCTGATCCGAGACGCCAAAGAAAATGAATGTGCTTTGCCGGTTTGGAATCCTGGCCTTATTCGTTTCGGCGTGCAGCGAGCGCAATACGGATTCAACCAGCGAATCACCAAGGATGATTGAAAAGGACTTGGAACTGATCTTTGATCTTCAAGACGTTGATGGCGACGTCGATATCGATGGAGTTCTTGAGGCGTTTTACCGCCTGAACGACGAAGCATCCGTCGAGGATTTGCCCCTCTTGTTGGAAGCCATTAAGTCACCAAAGAATAATTTTTGGACACGAGAGCTTCTGTCAGAGCCAATTGCCCGCCTCGGCGGTTCGAAAGTTCTTGAGCCCCTCTTTGCTGCTTTTGCAGCGAACGTTGAGGACGGCCACGACAACGATGGATTCTCAGCATTTCTCATTGAGATCGCGGAATCCGAAACAGATCAATGCATCGCGGAGTGCAATCGACTGCTGGCTCAACCATCATTTGAGCACGGCGATCTCGCAAGATGGCTTCTCACGTTCACCGAAAACGGGGCACAACAAGACGGCGATGGACAAGCCCGATCCCGCAGTAAGTCGATTGACCTTTCCAATTCAAACCCATAACCTTGTAGCGAGGCCGCGCTCCCGGATCGGGCTGCCATGCCTCAACGTCGCCCAGGCAATCGAGTCCTTCGCCCATATGCAACTGAAGTCCACGTTTCTCACAGTGATGGCGGTCTTGTTCTTTGCTCCTGTAGGACTGGCTGTGGGCTTTCGCTTCATCGACGATGCAGAGAGATTGAAGACACTGGGCTTCCAGATTTCTGCTTGGAATCTTACTGAAGAAGTGACCTGCATTACAATCAGCCCTCCCGCACAGTTTGAGGTGGATAAGGAGTTAGGATCGAAGCCATTCTTGAGTCTTGCTCTCCACGATGTTACCAAGCCGTTCCCGGTTAGCACTGCTACGTTTTCGCTCACCTTGCCGCAAGCCTCATATCCAGTAGCGTGCACAAGGAACAAGGAAGGACGGCTTGAGACGACCATTAAGGTCCTCCCCACAAAGTCCGACAGCTTGTTTCTTGTGTTCACGTTCATGCACGATGTCGAGGGACAGTGGCCGATTTTGATCTATGTGCCAGTGTCCGGGATCATTTCTCGGATGAAGAAGACGCCATGAACACACACCACGAACGAACAAGGCCGCACCTCCAGGCTAGCCTAGAGACGCCGTGCTAGAGGGGTGGCCCGGTGTGTGGCGCGATCACCGTGGCCGCGCGGCGGATCGGTGTTGGCCCCGGCCCCGAAAGCAAAAGCGGCATCCCTTTGCGTGAAGGGATGCCGGCTAAGCGGGCGGGGTGGGATCTGGGGCGGATTAGCCTCAGGGGGTTGGGGGCTCGGGGTCGGGCTCTGGTTCTGGGTCTTCGGGGGCGTTGGGGTTTTCTAGCAGGTGCTGCTGCATGTAGAGGGGCAGCTTTTCGGGTTGGCGCGGGAAGACCTCCATGAGCTTGACGAGGTTGAGGAAGAGCATGAGTTGCAGGTTTTCCCGCGCCATCTTCTTGCCTTCCTGTGTCACGGTCTTGCTGCCGGTGGAGGCCTCGCTGGCTTGGTAGATGGTGACCCAGTTCGCCCTCAGATCCGTGGCCAGGGTGACGGTGGCGGGCGCGAGCGAGGCGGTGTGGGTGGTTGCCGCGTTCAGGAGGGTTTGCAGATGCGTCTCCACCTGGTCATCGCGGCAGGTTTGGAAGATGGTGCGGCCATTGGGCAGCGCCTCCAGCAGGACGGGGGAGTCTGCGCCAAAGGCGGCGATGAATCCGGCCTCCACCCGTTTTACATCCGCAGGGATGACGTTCGCCCGGTAGTCGTCCTTGACCTGCTTGCGCGCTTTGCGGATGCCAAGACGGCCTTGGTCATCGGTGACGCAGTCTTCGACGAGGGTCAGGGAACTGGTCGTGGCGGCGATGCGGGTAGTGAAGTCGCCACTGGGGTTATTGGCGATGAGGCGCTGCAGATGGTCAGTGGTGAAGGCGACGAGTTCGGCCATGCTGATGTTCCGGTCGTCGAAGGGATTTTCGAGGAATGAGGCGAGGTCTTTCATGGTGGTGGGATGGGCGTCGGGTGAATCAAGGCGCACGCCAGAATCAAAAAATGCGAAGTTCCAGCGTGCCATCGGTGGTCGGAATTTGTGATCGGGACCAATTTACTGAAAACCGCCTGGATTCGGCAAGGAAAACATTGCCTACGAACAAATTATTTACAGATGCACGCAATCGGGGGATGGGTCTAAGGGCATGGGGTATCGAAAACCCCGGATTTACCGAGCTTCGGAACTGGGGCTTGGCCGGTAAAGCCCCCGAGAAGTCGCCCGGGCTCCGTGAACGACCGGGGAAGTTCATGGGAAGTCGCTCAAGCCCTGTGAACGACCGGGGAAGTTCATGGGAAGTCACTCAAGCCCTGTGAACGACCGGGGAAATCCATGGGAAGTCACTCAAGCCCTGTGAACGACCGGGGAAGTTCATGGGAAGTCATTCAAGCCCTGTGAACGACCGGCGAAATCCATGGGAAGTCACTCAAGCCCTGTGAACGACCGGGGAAATTCATGGGAGGTCGCTCAAGCCCTGTGAACGACCGGGGAAATCCATGGGAAGTCACTCAAGCCCTGTGAACGACCGGGACGGGAACCGCCCCCCCCAGCCCAAAAAAGGTTAACCCCCACGAACCAATCCGATATTTCAGGCGCAATATCAGCTCCTACCGAATCCCAAAAGGTTCAGCCACCCAAACAATCCCAAAACTCACCCCTCCAGCACGAAACCCTTGACCCACCAGCCTCCCAGCCTCAATCTCGGCAGAGATCACCCGAAAAAATATCGGACTTGCCGATATTGCATCGTACTATTTACACTGTTCGGCAGAAACTAAGATGATTCCGGAGGCACTACATTTGTTTGCATGTATCGCGCTGGTGATCGCCGCAGCCTACTGGAAGCGAAATCTTCCACGTGGTTTATCGGCTTACCGGCACTTGCTGCCTTTCATTCTAGCGGCGGGTATCCTGGGAGTCGTCATCATTTATCGCTACGGTATCGAGTTCTTCGTGGCCAGCTACAGCGGAGCGATCTACGAGGTGGAAGCTCCGAGCCGTGGTGCGATCGCCCTCATTGCTATGTCCGCGATAGTATCCACCCTCCCCTTGGCTGGCTTGCTCCCAATGATTGGTCGGCGAGCTTCTGCGATGATTTGCATTGGATGTCTCGCCGCGATTCCGAGTATCCTTTCCCTAGCAACCGGCACTCAGAATCATCAAGCCGAACAAGACGTGCATGGCAACACCCACTAGCCCCTCTGTTTTCGATGCTCCCACCCAATTTCAACCTCAACCCTGCGATCAACCTTGGCTCCCGCTAGTGGGTGTGCCATCACTTTGACGTTGCCCAACCAACAGCGCCACTCGTGAAGCCATGAAGCCGCCACTAACCACGCTTGAAGACATCTTGTTGCTGCTGGGACTCTGTGCCATGGCAGTCACCCTTGTTCACCTTCTACGGATTGCGTTCGGCTTCCAGAGAGAAGTTTCCGCAGCCACAGAACGTGCCAAGAGACTCGTTCCCATGCTAGAGATCGACAGCGCCTCGGCTAGTCGAGCAGTTCGGTCTTTCCACCTTACAGTGCCATCATTCTTGGCGGCCTACGCCCCAGTGTTTGCTCTCGTGATTGGCTGCTCCACCTGCTCGCTGCTGCGAGATGCTGGATACATCATCTTCCCTTGGCTCATTCCATCGGCCTTCGTTTTTTCAGGTTTGATCGGTTGGCTGGCTACGGATTGGCGCAGGAGGGCAATCGTAGATGCACTATTGGAGCTTCACTCACGTTCATCACATGCACCTGCGGCATAGTCCAATCGAGTCCACCAGCCAAACAAGGGCGAACCTCCAAGTTAGCATTGAGACGCGGCGCTAGAGGTTTGGGTTGGGGGGTGGCGTGACCGCCGTGGCCTCGATGGGAATCGTTGTTGGACCCCTGCCTTGCCGCGATAGCGGCATCTCTGAATGGGAAGACTGCCCGCAGAGACTGACGCAAGGAAGTCACCCCCGTGGTGGGCTTACTCGCGCTGGTGATCGAAGCGAGTGGCCCTGATGCGCTTTGCTTTATGATCTGCCTGTCCCTGGTGTGCCAGCATGCTTGTGCTTCGCTGCTTTGGTGTGCGGATCGTTCGATTTTGACCTGCCTTCGAGCGCTTGTGTTGGCGGTGCGGTGATGCTTTGGTGCTGATTTGTTGCTGCGTGGGCGTGGACTCTCTGTCCGCAGTGGGTCGGCAGTCGATGCGGTGTTGGGAGGCGCTGTCTTGGCTCTTCATGCGGCTTGGTTTTGGGGTGGCTGTCCGGTTTTTTATGGCAAAAATATGGGCGGCAAAAAATGAAGACATCGGGTGGGGATGCTGCTTTCTTGGCCATGATGACGCAAAGGCCTGATGTCCCTGTGGCCGAATTTCCCCGCCACTCGTCTGACCCTGGTGAGGTAAAATCGCTGACTGCGAGCGCGCAGGGATTCGAGTTGAATGAAGCGGATGAATGACGACACTGAGTCCGTATTTGATTTCATAGGGCCCCAGGATCGTCTGCCTGAGGCCACAATGAACTCTCCGCGTGGGGTTCAGCTTCGGCTGGGCCCCACGCAGCTGCCGCGATCCTCAACCACCTCGCCATGTCCGCCAACACCCCACGCCCAGAGCTCCGATCAGGCCCGCGTAGCGGCTTCGTTCAACAAGGTGGCACATCCAACGGCGGGCAACGTCCTTCTTTGAATTCGGGCTTCCATCCCTGCCGTGGATGGCCTATACGTTGGCCACTACACCCATGCTTCCTCTCGACCATGACATTTGGGATCATCTCCACTGTCACAACATTGGCGGTCGAGAATTCGCGCAGATATTGGCTGGCTATTACGCCTGCGTGATTCCCGACAAGGACGGTCTTTACGAGGACTTGTTGCAGTGTATCTGCGGCGGCTCCGTCTATGATTCCAGTTATGCCGCAGCTCCGCATCTGGTTCGGCTCGCGGCGCAGTGTGACGTTGATTCGGCGGCGGCCATGCTTTGTTTTGCTGCTCACGCCATCGCTGCTGCCGCCGGCCATGCCGAAGACTCTCCGGCTGTTGATCCGTTGCTTGAGCCCGGTCTTCGAGAGGCATCCACAGAGGGGTTGCGTGTCGTGCCTCGCATTCTTTCGAGTCTCGATGCGCGGTCACCCGAGATGCCGGAGCTTCTGCTTTCCCATCTCGCCTTTTCCGGCGATACTGCTGCCTATCAGAGCGCCATTTCCAAACTGTATGACGCGGCCTAACCAGAGCGCTGTAGCGAACCGCCGCCCCGCTGGGCAGTTGGACGGTTCAGGTAATTTGCTCGCGACTGTTGTAGCCGACCGGGCGTTTCCGGCGGCGGTCGCTGAGCTTGGTTGTTCGGCCAATAGACAGAGCCCATCGCCCTGCACATGAGATTACGAATCATTCTGCTAGCTGCGAGTGCGATTGCCACCGCTTTGAGTGGCAGGATCTGTGCTTGGTTTGAGGTCGTTCTGATTGCTCCCCCTGGAATCATCCCCGGCCTCATCTTTGTCCTTTTCTCCCTCATTGTTTTGGTTCCGCGCTCTGGAGATGAATCTTTCTGGAACCGATCTCTGACCAGATATGTCAGCCTCGCAATCTGTTGGGGGTGTTTACTTGCTCGATACGGGCTGAGTGATGGATTGTCAGAGTTGGGCCGGTAGCATTGCACTCCCTCAACACATTCTGGAACGTGGAAAACGATGGAAACACAAGAAACTAGGAGGCGAACCTCCAAGTTAGCATTGAGACGCGGCGCTAGAGGTTTGGGTTGGTGGGTGGCGTGACCGCCGTGGCCTCGATGGGAATCGTTGTTGGACGCTTGCCTTGCCGCGAAAGCGGCATCTCTGAATGCGAAGCGATTCCGCAGAGACTGACGCTAGGAAGTCACCCCCGTGGTGGGCTTACTTGCGCTGGTGATCGAAGCGAGTGGCCCTGATGCGCTTTGCTTTTTGGTCCGCCTGTCCCTGGTGGGCCAGCAGGAGGGTGCTTCGCTGCTGGGGCGGTTCGTTGGCTTTTTCTTTGGCGGGGCGGGCTGGAAGCACCGCTGGCCGTACACGGGCTGGAAGCACCGCGCCCCTGGAAGTATTCGCGCTTTTGGAAGCGCTGGGGCCCTGAGGGGTGACGGGGGCATGAGGCTTGGAGGTCCGTTGTGGTGCGTGGTGGGTGAATGACCCGTGGGGAGGGGAGCGGTTCGGTGAGGCTTCGCGTAGGGAATGACGGCGGCGGGACGCGCGCCGCTCCGGGGCAACGCCGCCCTTCTGGAGCGGGGAAATTTCTCTGCCCCCATGTCTCTGCCTTGATCAGCGTTTTGTTAGCGTCTCATCAGCGGTTCTTTGGCTTTTTCAGTGGCGGGGCGGGCTGGGGTGGGATCGTGGCTTTCTCCCGGCAGCAGGGCTGCCGTTGCGGTAAAGCGGCAGCAGGGCTGCGCGCAGTCCAAGGGCTTTCGCCCGTCTTGGGAGGAACTACGCTTGATTGCGACCCTTACTCGCGTTGCGAACGGTGCTGGGCGCTGCGGAGCTGCCCTTCAGGCCAGGATGTCAGTCACCACATCGCCATAGACATCCGTCAGGCGGAAGTCGCGGCCGGCGTAGCGGTAGGTCAGCTTTTCGTGGTCGAGACCGAGTTGGTGGAGAAGGGTGGCGTGCAGATCGTGGACGTGCACGGGATTTTCCACGGCGTTCATGCCCAATTCATCGGAGGAGCCATAGGCTAAGCCGCCCTTAATGCCGCCACCGGCCAGGAGGGTGCTGAAGGCGGTGTGGTGATGATCGCGACCGCGCTTCATGGGGTCGGTCTTTTTGTTCTTGTCTTGGTTCTCCTGGGCGTACGGGGTGCGGCCAAACTCGCCGGTCCAAACGACCAGGGTGTCTTCCAACATGCCGCGCTGCTTGAGGTCGCTGATGAGTGCAGCGGAGGCGCGGTCGCTATCGGCGCAGAGTTCGGGGTGGCGCTTGTAGTGGTCGGTGTGGGTGTCCCAGGGCTGGTTGTTGCTGCTGGTGTAATACACGCTGATGTAGCGCACGCCGGATTCGGCGAGGCGTCGGGCTAAGAGGCAGGAGCGGCCAAAGGGGGTATCGCCATACATGTCGCGCGCTTTTTGCGATTCGCGGCTGATGTCAAAGGCATCGCTGGCGGCGGACTGCATGCGGTAGGCGGTCTCCATGGCCTTGATCTGGGCCTCAAGACTGGTGTCGTTTTCGCGACGTGCGGCGTGCAGTTGATTGAAGCGCTGGATCAGATCGATCTGCCGCCGCTGCTGGGTGGGTGCCAGCACGGGGTTGCGGATGTTTGCCACCAGCTTATCCACGGTCATGTCTGCGGTGATGACGCCGGTGGCTTGGTATTCCGCAGGGAGGAAGCTATTGCTCCACAGCGCGGGACCGACCACGATGTTGGGCGTGGGGCGCAGCACGACAAAGCCGGGCAGGTTTTCGTTTTCACTGCCGAGTCCATACATGACCCAGGAGCCCAGCGAGGGGCGAATGGGCTGGATGTTGCCCGTATTCATCATGAGCAGTGCGGGCTCATGATTGGGGACGTTGGTGTGCATGGAGCGGATCACGCAGCAGTCGTCGATGATGCGGCTGAGGTGAGGGAGGCTTTCGCTGACTTCGATCCCGCTCTGGCCGCACTTCTTGAACTGCAGTGGCGATGACATGAAGCCGCTGGTCTTGGGGGCCTTGTAGAGCTTGCCGGAGGGCTGCTGGCCCTCGTACTTCTTCAGCGCGGGCTTGGGATCAAAGGTATCCACATGGGATGGCGCGCCATTCATGAAGAGAAAGATCACCCGCTTGGCTTTGGGGGTGATCTGATGCGGGGGCCTTGTCTGGGCCTGCATCATCCCGGAAAGGCCGATGGCCCCAAAACCGGCCGAAAGACGCTGGAGGGCGTCGCGGCGTGTCATGGCATGGGGAAGTGGCTGCATAGGCGGGCCAAAGATAACGTGGCCGGGGCGGCCTTGCTTTCGGATCACCTTGATCGTTGCGCAGGCCTGTCTTCTGCCCAATGTGATCTTTTCCTCACCCGACCATGAGCTCCATCGACCGCCTCTCTATCGCCCCGAACGGACCTGAATTCTCCCGCCTTGTCTATGGCACCTGGCGTTTCCTGGATGATCCGATCTCCTCAACCCCAGAGGCTGTGCTGGAGCGCATCAAGCGCTGTCTGGATCTGGGCATCACGACGATCGATACCGCCGAGATCTACGGGCTCTACAAGATTGAAGAGCTCATTGGTCAGGCCTTGAAGCTGGATCCAGGCATCCGGCAGAAGCTGGAGATCGTGACCAAAAACGGGATTTATGTGCCGTGTGAATTTCATCCGGATCGCAAAGTGGCGCACTACAACGTGACTGCGCAACGCATCATCAAGAGTGCAGAAAAGAGCCTGCGCCTGATGGGCATCGATCACCTTGATCTGCTCCTGGTGCATCGCCCTGATTGGCTGACGAGTGCGGACGAAACGGCTGCGGGTCTGAATCAACTGCTCAAGGAGGGGAAGATCCGCAGTGCGGGCGTGTCCAACTACAACGTGCACCAGTTTGAGCTGCTGAATTCCCGCATGGATCAGCCGTTGGTGACGAACCAGGTGGAGTTCAGTCTCCTGCACATGGACCCGATCTATGATGGCACGGCGGATCAATGCCAACGCCACCGCATCCTGCCGATGGCATGGTCGCCATTGGGAGGAGGTCGCTTGATGGACCCATCAAAGAATGAAGCGGCAGCGCGCATTCACCAGAAGGCCGCTGAACTTTCTGCCAAATACGACGGTGCTACGGTGGATCAATTGGCCTACGCGTGGCTGCTGGCTCACCCCAGTCGGCCGCTGCCCGTCATCGGAACGAAGAACCTGGAGCGGATCAACCAGACCGCCAAGGCCGCCACGATCCAACTGGAGCGCGAAGATTGGTACGGCCTCTGGGAGGCGGCGCAAGGCAATCAGATTCCTTGATTCATTCGCGGGCCAGGGGCGAGCGGCCTCACAGAGGCCACCTACAGCGGCGCCGTCCTGTAGCTGGGGTCTGTGACCCCGGCGTGCTTGGGGCGTGAAGGGGCAGTTGCGGGTTCATTGGCGGGTTCATTGGCGGGCCGGTGGCTTGCGGCCTCATAGAGGCCACCTACAGCGGGGGCTGTCTTGTAGCTGGGGTCTGTGACGCCGGCGTGCATGGGGCGTGCATGGGGCGTGCATGGGGCGTGGAGGGGGCGTGGAGGGGCAGTTGCGGGTTCATTGGCGGGCCAGCGGCTTGCGGCCTCACAGAGGCCACCTACAGGGGGGGCTGTCCTGTAGCTGGGGTCTGTGACCCCGGCGTGCTTGGGGCGTGGAGGGGCAGTTGCGGGTTCATTGGCGGGCCAGTGGCTTGCGGCCTCACAGAGGCCACCTACAGGGGGGGGCTGTCTTGTAGCTGGGGTCTGTGATCTCGGCGTGCATGGGGCATGGAGGGGCAACTCGCGGAGTATCAAAGGCGGTGGATGGTTCCTGCGTAGGGCCACTCTGCCTTGTTTTGGACGAGGCCAGCACGCACCGGGTTTTGCCTGACATATTCCCACTTTTCGCTATAGCTTTCCTCTGACCGCAATACGTGGTCAAAGAATCCTGCTTGCCACAACGGCATTGCAATTCCGTGCCGACGATTGAGGTATTTGGCGGTCCACTCCTTCCACTTGCCAATGAAGTGCGATAGCGGTTTTGCGGAGGAGTCGGCTGCGCAAAAGAAGTGCACGTGATCGGGCATGACGACGAAGTCACCGATTCGCCAGCCGTAAAGCGGCAGAGACTTGGTCCAGACTTCGTGGACCACCTTCATGGCATCAGGAGTGGACAAGACGGCTTTTCGGTCGTGAGTGCAGACAGTGATGAAGTAAACAGGTGCCTCAAGCCAGACACGCTCCAGGCGGCGGAGATGGCGTTTTTGGTTGGGCCAATCAGTGTTCATGGCAGATATGAAGCGCCAGAAACTGGGAGTCGGCAACTATCCATCTTTGTGAACGAGGTTTTGGAATGGATAGAACGGCCTCACAGAGGCCACCTACAGTGGGGGCGTCCTGTAGCTGGGGTCTGTGACCCCGGCGTGCATGGGGCGAGGAGGGGCAGTTGCGGGTTCATTGGCGGGTCAGCGGCTTGCGGCCTCACAGAGGCCACCTACAGGGGGGTGCCCTTTGGCTGCTGGGTTAGGGGGTGTCGGGATCGAGTTTGACCTTACCGGTCAGGATCGGTCCACGAGTCGGATCTGCCAGATCGGTCAACTGGAACTGGCCGACGCCGAACAGGGTGTAGCTGCTGGCCTCTGAGCCGGTTGGAACCAACCGACCCATGATCTTGGCGGTGCGGCTGACGGTCTTGGCGGGGTCATCTCCGGTGTCGGGGGTCGGTGCGACGACGGTGAATCCGCCGCTGATGAGGCCGCTGGAGGTATTGATGCTGAGGCTGACTTTGGCGGGGTTCCCCACCGTGCCTGCCTTGGGCAGCAGGGCCACGTTGGCTGCGGATAGATCGAAGGTGATGTTTGGTTGATTGATGATGGTGGCATTACCCAGCCCGCCTGCGGAGAAGATAAGCTCTGCGGCGGCAGCACCGGTGGTGAGGTTCATGATACGGACGTTTTTGCCAGGGGCGCGGTAAGGGCCGCCGACGACAGCGAGCGCGACAGGGGCAAAACCCGCCTGGTAGGTGCGCTCCGTACTGGGGCCGGCCTGTTTGGCGTGGTCGAAGCCGGTGGCGGTCAGGGTGGTGACTTTGGTGTAGCCGTTGGTGGCCGTAACCAATTGGAGGGGACCTAGCAGGCCGCCTGTGTTTTTATAGAGCGGTTGGAACACGGCAACCTGACCGCTGGGGCCGACGATCCCGGAGCAAGTGATGGTATTCCCATCGATCGTTTTCCCTGAAATGGTGGCGATGCCGCTGGTGGAGACTTTGATGGAGGCAAAGCCAGTCCCCTGCGGGATGGCTGCATTTCCGATTGAGCCAGCAGGGATGTTCATGGCGATGGAATAGGTCTCAGCTGTCGTGTTGTTGGCGGCGAAGTAGCAGGGCAGGAAGGTAGAACTCCAGAATTGACGCCAGCCGAGGAGTTCAGAGGTGTGTGTGCCGTCTGTGATGGTGCCGCTGAGGCCGCCAGTGGTGGTGGACACCACAAAGCCGAAGGTGAGCGTTGGCAGATTCCTGCGGGTGATCGTGCTGATCCCCTGGATGGAGCCATCGCTGCGGACATCGACTGTTCCTTTGATGGAGTAGGATACGCCCGCTAAATTCACCTTGCCAGAATAGGCACCGGTGTCGGACACAGAAAGGTCCGCGCGGCCCCCGGTGTCACGGTTGAGCTCCGTCTGCCGGGCAAAGAGGCCCACGTAGCTGCCAATGGTGTAGGAATCCAGTGGCACCACAAACATCGTGGCGGTGACCAGGGCGCTTGAGCCAGCGGGGTTGCTGGCCCTGACTTTAAACGTGAAGGAACCTGCGCGGGTCGGACGACCCGTGATTTGACCGGTCGCACGGTTGTAGGTCATGCCGGGTGGCAGGCCAGTGATGACAAAGCTGGTCGGGGTGCTGCCGGTGGCGGAGCTGTAAGGCACGGTGTAGCTGTAACCGGCACCGACAAAGGCGGTGGGCGCGGTAAAGTTGGAGAGCCCAGGGGCAGTGACGACGCGCAGATCGTAGGGGCCGCAATCGATGACGGTGAGCCCGTCCGGCCCGGTGACTCTACAGGCGTAGAGCCCGGTGGAACTGAAATCGCAGTTCCGAATCGTGAGAGTGCCCGTGGTGACGCCGCTGATGGTTCCTCCGTTGGTCAGTGTCGTGGAGCCCTTGCGCCACTCGTAACTGAAGGGGCCAGTGCCTTTGATCAGCACCCTCATCGTTGCTGTTTTGGTGGGGGCGACGACGATCCTCGCGCCGGCCGCATCCACGATATTCACGTTGGCAGGGGCGGAGGTGACGGTGGTGGTGTTCTTGGCCTTGAGGCGATAGGCCCCGGCATCGGTAAGTGCCACGGAGGGGATATTCAGGGTGGCGGAAGTCTGGCCGAGAATGAGGCGGTTGTTGCGGGTCCAGGTGATCGCTGGGGCTGGGGCACCTGTAACGGTGCTGGTCAGGTTGAGCGGTTGGCCCGCTGCGATGAAGACGGATGCTGGAGTCGGCGGTGTGACGCTGGGGGTCGTCTTGATGGACAAAGTGGCGACGGCACTGGTGATGGAGGCAGCGGCATTGGTGATGACGACGTCGTAGTTTCCTGCGTTTGCGGGTTGGAAATCGGCGATCTGCAACGAAGGCCCGACTTCACCAATGATTGGGCTGCCGTCTTGTCTCCACTGATAGGTCAGGTCTGTCCCGACGGCGACGACGCTGAGGGTGGTGGCGGTGCCTGCGACGACAGATTGCGAGGCAGGTTGAGTCGTGATGGATGGAGCGATGAATCCCCCCTGCACGGTGACGGTGAAGGTCTGGCTGGTGGTATTGCCGTCCAGATCGGCGGCCTGAACGGTGACATCCGTGGTGCCATCGGTGAGTCCAGTCAGCTGGACGTTGCTGCCGCTGACGGACGCCGTGGCTACCGTAGGGGTGGTGTTGTTGGAAATGGAGTAAGTCAGCACGGGGATTTCGGAGGCGTCCGTGATCTTGACCGTTTTGGTGATGTCCATGGCTGTCGGCGCGCTGTCGGCCTTCATGGGCCAGTTGGCGAAGGTGCCTGTGCTGCCGTCCACGATGACATCGGTGTAGGTGCGCTGGGGCAGGGCGATGATGCTATCCACGACGCTCATGCCGGCACCTGCGACGCGGCCGAAGACGGTGAATCCGGCGTTCTGGTTGTCCAGATTGGTGGCGTTGCTATCCTCTTGATTGAAGAAGAAGTCGTGGGTGGCGCTGTTTGGGTCATTGCCGACTTTGGCGGAGGCGACGGTGCCGCGCAGGTTGGAGATGCCTGGCTCATTCAGAGGGGAAACCCGGCGCTGGGTGGAGGTGAAAATATTCGGGGCCGTGGTGGGTTTGAACCCTCCCCCTTGGAGGATGAATCCGCTCAACGCACGGTGAAAGGCGGTGCCGTTGTAGTCGTCGCCATTGACGTAGGCCAAGAAGTTGGCGACGCCCTGTGGCACGAGGCTTTCATAGAGAAGGATATCGACATTGCCCTCGGAGGTCTGGACGCGCACGGCGCGCTCTGAGTCAGGATCGGTGAAGGCTCCATTCAGGCTGAAGCTGAAAGGGCTGCCCGTTCCAATGGTCTTGCTAGCAAGGGCGGCGGCGGGGACGGGGTTGGCGGCAGGCTTTTGCACGCGCAGTACCAGGGTGGCAGTGGCGGTGTGCGCATCGGCGAAGGTGGCCGTCATCGGGCAATTGAAGACGCCGGCGGTGGTCGGCGTGCCGGAGATGACGCCTGTGCCATCGTCAAAGGTGACGCCTCCTGGTAGTCCGGTAACGGTCCAAGCGGTGCGATTGCCGGAGTCTGTGGTCGCAATGGGGAAACTGAAGGCGGTGCCTTGAACGAGGTTGGGGATCACCCTTTCGATCTCGGTCGTGGTGAGGATGTCATCGACATTCAGGAGAGGCGTGAGCAGCGGTGGATCGGTCAGGGTGCCGAGGGAGTTGGTCTTGAACTCTTCGTCGTCAAAGCCTTCGAGGGGTGTCAGGGTCACGGAGTTGGAGTCAGCGGAGTAGCTGGGGCTGCTAGAACCTTGAAAGGCGGCAACGATGAATTCGAGCGCTGCGCCAGTCGGCAGTCCTGTGTAGGTGGCGGTGGTGATGTTGGTCGGCACCGTGAGGAGGCTGGTGTAGCTGCCAGTGGAGCCCGCCGTCCGGTAAAAGATCTCGTAACCGTCCTCCGCATCCGAGTGATCTGCCCAGGTGAAGGTGACGCCCCCCGAAACACCGTTGGCGACTCCTGCGAGAGTTGTGGGTGGATTGAAGGTGGAGAAGAAAGTAACGACGTTGGAGGGGGCGGAGGTGCTGATGACGGAGGTTGCAGAATCCTCAAAGGCCGCCTTGACCCGCCAATAGACCGTTGCTCCTGCGGGGACGCTGACGACGTAACTGGTGGCTCCCGCGTTGGCGTAGGTCAGGGTATTGAAGGTGGTGTTGTCGTAGCTGTACTCCATGGCGTAGCCCATCTCGTTGGACGAGTTGTCTGCCCAGGTCAGGCGGTAGCTGTCCTCATCAATGACCTGACCTGCGAGGCCCGAAGGCGCGGCAAGAGGGGCAGTGACGACGGTGGCGACGTTACTGAAGCCGCTGAAGTTGTAGGTATTGGCTGTGATCGTCGGCTGCAATGCGCGGACCTGGAAGTCATAGCTGGTGCCAGGGGTCAGCCCAAGATTCAGTGTCAGGTCGTTGTTGTTCATCAGGACCGTACCAAGGCTGGTGAAGCTTGCGGCACTGGTCTTCTTCATCTGGATTTCATAGTAGAGCTCTTGGGTGGATAGGTCAGTCCACTGAAGATGCACCGATCCGTCATTCAGCGTCGAGTCAGTGACCTTTGAAACCGCAGTCAGCCCGCTGGGAGCGTTGAAGGTGGTATCCGCGGGGACTGAGACCGAGGCCGTAGGCGTGCCGACTTTGGACTCCACCTTGGTCCCGTTCATCTTATAGGCCACCACCTGGAATTGCAGCACGGTGCCTGCTGGAAAGGCAGTCAGAGTGAGCAGTGTCTGCGTCGAATTGGCAGGGACACTGTCAATGTTCACGAATCCGCCCCGGGTGCCGAGGCGAACCCTGACCTGGTAGCCAGACTCATCCAGGGCGTTGTCATCCCATTGCACGAGGTAGTAGTCGAAGTTTTTCGCTGAGTCCGAGGGGTGAATGAACTTTGTAATCGCAGCCCGCACATTGGTCGGCGCGGCAGGCGGCAAGGCAAGGGCTGGGAGGGCAGTCAGCAGCAGTGCGGCGGCCAGGAGTGCCTTGAGGTGCCGGTTCAAAGGGGCGAGCATGGGTGGGTTCATGGAGAGAGGGCTGAATATTCCGAATCGGGAGGATACCGAAACGGTGATTACAATGTCAATTCAAAAACTGCGGTAGGCGAGGTTGCTGGTTTGGACTGGAGTGGGTGAGTTCTTGCTCAATCATTCGTTGGCTTTATTTCGGCTCCAACAATGCCTTGCTACGGTGGTTGCGTTTTTCTGCGATTTGCGGAATGCTGGCGGTCATGAAAATCCCGACACTCTTCCTTTGGTCGCTGGCCGGTCTCGTCAGTGCTGCTGAGCCACAATTCACCGCCCAGGAGATCGATGCAGAGGTGGAGATCGGCTACGGGGTGGCCTTGGCGGATGTGGATGGAGATGGCCGCAGCGACATCCTGCTCGCAGATAAGAAGGTGATCGTCTGGTATGAGAACCCCACCTGGACCAAGCACATCATGGCCGAGTCCCTGACGGAAAAGGACAATGTCTGCATCGCTGCGCGTGATATCGATGGTGATGGCAAATGCGAGGTCGCGGTAGGTGCGGAGTGGAATCCCGGGGATACCGAGGGCAGTGGAGCAGTCTTTTATTTGGTGCCCCCGGCGGATCGGACCCAGCGCTGGGAACCCGTGCGGCTGGCCCACGAACCGACGACCCATCGCATGAAGTGGGTGCGGAATCGGGCCGGACGGTACGATTTGATCGTGGTCCCCCTTCACGGCCGTGGGAACAAAGCGGGTGCTGGGGAGGGGGTGAAGGTCCTGGCTTACCATAAGCCAGAGGACCCGCGCCAGCCCTGGAATACCTCGCTGGTCCAGGGGACGATGCATTCGACCCACAATTTCGACATCATCCCTGCTGCAGATGGGGATGCGGAGGAACTGCTGCTGGCGGGTAAAGAGGGGATCGTCCGCCTGATCCAGACCGATGCCGGTTGGCGGGAGCATTGGATATCCCGCCATCCTGCCGATTCTGAGACGCTGAAGGGGGCAGGTGAGGTGCGGTATGGTGCTTTTGGCGGTGGCCAGCCGTATGTGGCGACGATTGAGCCGATGCACGGCCATCAGTTGGTGCTTTACACCCCACCGCCGACGGGGCCGAAGGATGGGGAGTGGACCCGCCGGGTGCTGGATGAGTCGCTGGCCGACGGCCATGCGCTAGCCTGTCACGACGTGCTGAAGCAGGGGAATCGCCAGATCGTCGTTGGCTGGCGGTCCGCCCAGAAAATCGGGCCCAAAGTCGGCGTCAAAATCCTGCAAACCACGAAGGAGGACGGAAATGGGTGGGTGGAGACGCTGATTGACGACAACCAAATGGCCTGTGAGGACCTAGCCGTCAAAGATCTGGATGGCGATGGGGATGTGGACATCGTGGCAGCAGGTCGTAGAACCAAGAATCTCAAGATTTATTGGAATCCGACCCTCCGTGCGGGCCAGTGAACGGCTCGGATAACATTGACTAAGCCGAGGGGCTTCATGGCCTTGATCACACAATAAAAAGTATGGAAACTCCAGTTCCGCCCATTTAATACGTATTTCTTAATAAATGACGACGGAAGACTTGACGGATCAAATACAAGGGTTATTATAATCATAATTGCCATCAAATAGCAGGAGTTCCGCACTAGCGATTCGCGTCCTCAGGGGAGGGGAGTCGGGGGTGTTGATGGCGGCGGGCTCGAATTCAATTGGTTCGAGCCGGTGGAGCCCCTGCTGCCACCCCCTTGTGCCATGAAAAGAAGACTCCACTCGCTTATTGCCACCACAGCACTCTTGCTGACGGTTTGTCCAACCCAAGGGAGCACTATTTTCTGGGGGTCCCTGTTCAACGATGTCCTCGTGGACAGCGCCGGAAACGCGCTGGACGCAAGCTACAGCTTTGAGTTGGGCAC
>Ga0209573_1002805_pt1 | contig 20908 bp, 11 predicted proteins | sample TNRBio252014_DNA_FD_185870 | JGI IMG/M metagenome (GOLD analysis project Ga0209573, IMG submission 185870) | Wastewater treatment Type I Accumulibacter community from EBPR Bioreactor in Madison, WI, USA - TNR Reactor_6/25/2014_ DNA (SPAdes)... | ecosystem: Engineered > Bioreactor > EBPR >...
TCCGGGGAACCTCCCAGGGATTTTTCGATCATCTGAGCATACTTCTGAGGCTTTCCGTCTTTTGTGTGAAAGCGATGCCATTCGGCAAGATCCGTTGGACCGACCCACGCCGAAACCGCGCTGAAGCGGCTGGGATGATGGCCAGCCATCAGCAGTGACATATGGCCGCCCCCCGAGACGCCCGCCAGATAAATCCGTTCGCGGTCCACTTTGAATTGAGTGCACGCCCAGTCGATGGCATCCAGAATGTCCTGCCGGGCAAAACGGGAACCGCAGGCTTTGGGAGTCTGATTGATTCCTCGAAAGTCCGGATGCAGCCAGATCCAGCCATGCTTCGCACATTCGGCCAGCCACTTGCTGTTGTCCTGGCGATAGTCGCCGCTCCAGGAATGCAGAAATACAAACAGTGGAGTGGCAGTTGTCTCGGCCTCCGCAGGCGCCCAGTACAGGACGTTTTGTTTTTCGCCATCCAGCTTGCTGACAGTGAGCGTTCTTTTCTGCGTCGGCAGATCGTCAGCGTGACACAAAACAGAATTGCCCGCGACGAACATCATCACGGCCAGCAGACAAAGTCCGATTCGCATTATTGAGTGTTCCGTTTTGTGTATGCAGTGCGAAACCAACAGGCAGCAGTGATTCCCCTTCAACGCGGCATTGCCTCGCTGAGGTCACCACGGATTGCGTGATCGTTCATGCTGACGAATTCCTGATGGATTGTCGAACGCGTCCGGATCGTTCTGGAATCTCACAATCGACCACTGACGTTCGCATAATCTGCCCGGCCAGCGGCCAGTGTGAACTGGCCGGTAGTCGTTGGGTGGGATAAAGCGCTGTCCTGCAATTCATTGACCATAAAAATCAATGACCGCAAATAGTCCGGTCAGCATACCGGCCACCAGAGCCAGCATCCAGAACGCGCGCACGATGCGTGTCTCCGGGATGCCCTGAAACACGAAGTGATGATGCAGCGGACTGCACCGCAGAACTCGTCGTCCGGTCAGTCGGAATGACGTGACCTGAGCAATCACGCTGACTGTTTCCAGCACAAACACCAGGCTCGCGGCGGCAAACACGAATTCGGTCCGGGTCGCCAGTGCCGGAATGGCCAGCAGTGCTCCAATCGGAAGCGAGCCCGCATCTCCCATAAACACCTTTGCGGGAAACCTGTTGAAGCAGAGAAACCCCAGGCAAGCTCCCGCGAGCGCGCTCAGGATGATCTGCGATGGCGCGAGCAGAATTCGGGAGTCAGCAGGAACAACAAATGGAAGGATCAGGATCAGCGCGAGGGCCGTGATGATGGTGCAGCCAGTGGCCAGTCCATCCAGTCCGTCGGTCAGGTTGACCGCATTCGACGCTGCCACAATGACGAACGCGGACCACGGGATAAACAGCCAGCCGCTGCCGAAAATGTCTGACGAATCCGTGCCACCAGGAAGTGAACGACGGATTGCCGAAAGTCCATACGCGGTCGCCAGTCCGGCCAGCCACTGCAGCACAAACTTCTGACGCATCGTCAGGCCCTTTGATCGGCCGGTCGCTTTTTGCCAGTCATCAATTGCTCCGATCGCCAGAAACACGGCCGCCGAACAAACACTCAGCACAATCAGAGCGAAGCTGCTGACATCGGCCACGGCAAACATCTGAGCGACGAGGCTGATTATCACAGCGCCGATGATCAGCAGGCCGCCCATGGTGGGCGTATTCGCCTTCGAAGCATGCAATTGATTCAAAGTGGAGGAGTCGCTGACGATTCGTTCTCGGAATCGCGATTGCAGCCATCGAATCAGGCCTGGGCCGCCGATCAATACCGCCAGCAGCGAAACAACCATGACCGTACAGCCCCGAAGAATCACAGCCGCGGGCAGCATGTCGTTTATTGAGCTTATGGTGGCCGACGCGACGGCGCTCAGTGCGTGAATCAGTTGTGCCAGTGACCACTCCGTCATGGGGAGTCTTTGGTGTCGGCGGGAGTTCCGGATCGAAGCGTCAGAATCGTGTCACGCGAGAACAATTGAATGTGGGATTCCTCCGCGGTGTGAGTGCATCGCATCGGGATGCTCGTGCAATGGCAGCTGCCTTCGCCCACAACGGCCCCATTGGCTTTGTTGAGCAGGACCACTTTCAGCAGACTGGGTTCTTCCAGCCGCTGCAACGCGTCGCCTCGATTTCTGTGAAGCCTCCAGATCATCATCAGATCTGTGGGATCTCCACTGATATGCGGTGCAAAACCACTTTGAACCTGCTGCTTCCACAGGATCTCTCCTGTTACCGGATTAAGACACAGCATGGTCCCGGTGCTGATCGCGGTCTCTCCTCGGCGCTGTGTTACGCTGATCACGGGCAGACCGGCCTCTTCGACGTCTTCCACGACGACATAGATCGAACCATCCCGCTCGAAAGCGCTCACACCGAAGACAAAGTCGGTTGTCAGTTGCGAGCGCAGTGATGTGCGAAACTGAATTTTTCCGGCCCGTGTATCCACCAGGACCAGTTCATGACCCTGTGCGCTGGTGGCTGCAACCAGTACTTTGCCATCGAGCAGTGAGCACCACGAGCGATGAAACGGATGGACGCTCAGTGAGATTTCAGCTTCGTCCGCAAGTGCATCGTCGAGTGTGATGCCGTCAAACAGATGCAGTCGGCCTTCCGGTGACACATGAAGCAGGCCGTTTCCAATTGTTCCGGCGCCTTCCAGAGTTTTTGTGGGCAGTGTGCCGGTTCCCAGAAACCTGCCATCCCGAGTGCGGTAGCGATCAAACCCGAAGAAATCGGGATGCATGACCAGAGTGACCAGGTCGCCTCCAAACAAACGCCGAACGCCTTCGGGCGGATCGTCCATCTCCGGAAGCGGAATTCTGCGAGTCCAGAGATCACGGCCGGTTAAGGGGCTGGTGACATGCAGTTCGACTCCGTCGTGCCAGACGAAATGGTCGTGGCCCAGAGAGCCGAATTCGACCGCAGACAGCCCTTCCTTTGGCAGCGCTTTGCTCCAGAGCTGCTGAAGTCGTCCTGATGCCGGGCACGACATCATGACCAGTTGATCCGAACCCAGAATGGGCATCAGACCGGGCGCCGAATGGCCATCGAGCAACGGTCGAAACTCGCGAAAGTTCTGTCCGAATGGTATCTCAAGGCCCACGCGATCACACTGCGTGCCGTCCGCAGGATCGATTGTGATCAATTGAGTCGTGGCCCGCAGATTATCATCCGATTCGCCGTCGATCAGTGCATACTGCATGCGATTCCAGGACGGCAGACTGTGCAGAGCCAGGCCTTTCTCAGCCCGTTCCAGCTCAAGCATGGGAACCCGCAGGTGATGCTGGCTGTCGATGGTCAGTTGTTTGATTGTCCGGGAATTGAGCCCCTGTGAAGCGGCCCTGTCCGTCGGCGGAGTTTCGGGGAGCGAATTGCCGCTCAGCAAAAACTCGGGCGAATGAAGTCGCTTCAGAAAGTCATGGCCCTCGTGGCTCTGGTCATTGGGATCATCGATCAATCGCGAGATCAGACATTCGGCTGCCGCTGTTTCGCCTCGAGCCACCAGCAATTTTGCAAGTTCGCGGTCGTCGATACTCTGAGTGCTGGACGGAAACAAAATCCGCTGCTCGACCAGGTGTCGGATCACAGGATTTGACATTCCCGTCAGGTCGCTGATGTCCTTCGCCGTTGAAGTCTGCAACGCGACATCCGATCGAATGCTCCAGTCCCGGGAAATCCTGACCGGCTGATTCCATTCGGGAAGTGACTGCAGGATCTGAATGTCGGACACCGGGGCCGACGGCTGAAGAGAGCCCAGGGATTTCAGGACAACGGATCGCAGTCGTTGAGCTGGCGTGAGCGCGAGGCTTTCCAGTTCGTCAAACAAGGCCAGCTGAGTCTCGGGATCGATGGTGTCCGGGCCTCCGTCTGACTGGTTTTGCAGAATGGACGCTGTCTGCTGACCGATTTCGTCGAGAATGAGATTGGTGAGCAAGTGAGAGAGCCGGGCTTCGGCTTTATCGTTGGGATCTGCCTGCCGTGAGCGTTCCATTAACAGGCTGCGCACCCGAGAAACTTCGCCGTTGGCCAGCAAGGCCTGACAGCGGATGAGCACACTTTCCGCATCATTCCCGGAAGACTGCTCCGCGATCACATCGGCTGTACGACACACTGTCAGGGACACCGGATTGGCGACACAAACCAGATCTTCGCTGATCGCCAGCGCACCGGAAAATCGAACAGCCTGCTCGGGCGATTCGGGACTTTCCAGCCCGGCCATGTGTCCGTCAGAGGTTCGCACGATTCGAATACGACCATCGGCCGCAGGCAGCAGACATCGAACTTCATCACAAACGGCTCGTCCGACAGTGGCAGGAATCGGAGTGACCCAGTTCTGAACTCCCGTGGTCAGTTCCACGCTGCGACAGTGTCGCTCGCCGATCAGAATCACTGAGTTATCAGTCAGTCCGGCGACATAGCGATCGCGACTGCTCCAGCTCTCGCCCTGTCCCGGGACGCTTCGCGACACCTGCCAGAGAATCTGACCTGTCTGAGCATCCACGCCGCAAAGTCGTTCGGCAAGAGTGTCGGTGCAAACGACGATTCCATGCCGTTCGAAGGGAACAAAGACCTCCTGGAATGCATGTCCGTACGCGTCATAAATCTGAGTGCGATTTTCGGGATCGTCTGCGTCCGGATCTGCGTCAATGGCCGTAGCCCATTTCAACTGACCATCCACGGCCTGCACGGCAACGAGGACACCTTCGGACAGCGAACAGATCACGGTGTCCTCACGCAGCAAACACACGTTTGTGCGATCCGGCTGAGAAGCGTCATTGTAACCCAGCAACGGTGGAGCCTGACTGAAGACCAGAGGCTGTTGCCATCGCAGATCTCCCGTCGTTCGCTCAAGGCAGTTCAGATAAAACTGGCCGGCCGCGACCGACAGCACAAACAGTGACTGGCCGCTGCCAACGGGTGGCGAGGTAAAATCGTGACCTTCCAGGCTTGTCGTCCGGCTGTTTGGCGGATTCGACTTGTCCTGCTGCGGACGATTTCCTTCCGGATTCAGAGTGTCGGAAGTTTGCTGATCACTTGCTTGTCCTGCGATGGGCTGACTTGACGGGTCATCCGTCTGAACCTTGTACTTAAACTGCTTTTCGCCAATAACCCAGGCCAGTTCCGGAATCTTTTCCGGCGAGAGCCTTAACGCCACCAGACTGGAACCTCGTTTTCGACGTGGCGCAGGGAAATCATCGCGTCCCGGAAAGCCGCGACGTCCGCGCTGTCGATTGCCCCCGAACATTCCGGTATGGGTCAATTCCGGAAAGAAATCAAAGCCATCGACAAAGTACAGAGTGTCTGCATCGCTCGACATCAACCCGAGAGCCGAATGAAATCGCAGCGCCTGACGACCCGCATAGGGTGAGTTCGAGAGTGCCGGATCAAAGCCGCCGTTCTGGTTATCAGACTCCAGATGACGCTTTGAATCAGGAGGTGGTTGTGGAGTCCATGTGTCGGTCGTGAGTGACCACAGCAGACGGCCGTCGTCACGACTGAATCCGGCAAGGCGAAACGGAGAACGCAGCACAATCTGATCCTGCCAGAATGCCGGTTGCCAGTTGACAAACTCGGCTTCACCGGGATTGGCATTCGGCAGGAAACCCGACAACTGCAGAAACGCGGACATCTGCGGGACACCGGGGTATGATCCGATGGATTCAGTCCACTGCCACAATGGAACAGGCCATGGCGACGACACTCGAGTCTGCGAATCGTTCCGATCAATCGGCAGTGTGAGTTGAGTCTGTGAAAGCTGGCTGGGAGCATCTGTCCCGGGCACAACAAGCCAATGTTGCAGCTGGTGGCTGAGCGCGAGAAATGAGGATTCGAGAACACTGCCGCGATAGACGGCTTCCAGAGTGCGAAGCTGGGCGTCTGCAGCGGCCGTTTCACCACGCAGTCGCTGCAACGTATTGGCGATGAAGGCCGAACGCAGGCCGGCTTCGGTCAGCGGGTAACGGTGTATGACGGTCTGAAAGTCCCGAAGATCGCCGGACGCCATCGACGATACCAGGTCACGTTCCGCGACCGTGGCCATCGTTTCCATCCAGTCTCGCTGAAACATGGGCGATGCCTGTGTCAGCAGCTGGATGGCTTGTGATCGGATACTTTCCACCTGGCCATTTTGCGGGCTGATTTCCAGCGCATCGACGGGAGCAGCGAAGATCTGCTGAAGAGCACTGATGGCGGCACCCGAGCGTTGAGCCGCCAGTTCAGTTCGGGCGATTCGGAGCAGCGTTTCCAGTTCCCGCACACGGACAAGCCGCTCGGCCAGATGGCTGAGTGAGCCGCGGTTTCGCTGGAACGGCATTCGCAACGGTTCCTCCCCGACGCGTGGGGGCTGGGAAGCGTGTGCGGACAGAAGGCTCGTCGCTGTCACCAGTGCCAGCACAGCGGTCCGAATGCTGAATACAGTCAGTGACATCGCATGATCAGTCTGTCAGAAGAATTCGTCGTACTGCAGCAGATCGTCTTCTGTGACCAGTTGATACTGCCGCTCACGCAGGACTCGCAGCGCTTCGTCACGCTCCTGCACAAAAATGGCCACCGCCCCGCGCCCACTTTTGCGATACATCAGAGGATAGACGTACTGCACGTTCAATTCTGCGGACATCAGACTGCCAAGCACGGCCGTGTGTGGCTGATCAGCGTCCGGCAGCAGCACGCCAATGACATCGGTCTCAAACATCTTGACGCCGGCAAATGTCAGCAGCTCATGAGCGCGTTCGTAGTTATTCACGATAATTCGCGCCACAGCGCAGTCGGCGGAATCCAGGATGCTGAGCGCGACGATCTTCAGGTCATCTCGTTCGACACGCCGGAGCAGATCATGCAGCGAGCCGACACGATTTTCCAGGAAGACGATGAACTGCCTGAGGCACGGCCAGTCGCGACCACGGGACGTGACCGAATCGACGGAAGAACCTTCGCCGAATCCAGAACTCATCGCTGAATCTCACTGAATCTCATCGGTTGAACATCGGACGTCTTCATACCGCTCCTGACTCCTGCCGCCTCAGGCACTCTTGCGAAACGATTCTCGTCCATCAATGATTGAAGACGCATCAAAGCGCTTGCCGAAGTAGCGCGCGATGGCATTGGGATCACTCAGGACCTTTTCTGCACTTCCGGAGACAAGTACCTGACCATCACAGATGATATAACTGCGGTCGGTAATTGTCAGTGTTTCACGTTCGCGGTGATCCGTCAGCAGGATGGAAATCCCACGATCCCTGAGCCCGCGAATGATGTCCTGAATACTGTGGATTGTCACCGGGTCAATTCCGGTGAAGGGTTCGTCCAGGAGAATAATCTGCGGGTCGCTGGCGAGTGCTCGGGCAATTTCCAGTCGGCGGCGTTCACCGCCTGACAGGGATCCGGATCGCTGCGCTCGCTTTTCCCACAGTCCGAATTCCGTCAGCAATTGCTGGATTCGCTTCTGGCAGGCGGCCCGGTCCAGGCCGCGGAATTCCAGGATGGCCAGGAGATTCTGTTCGACCGACAGCTTCGAAAAGATGCTGGTGTCCTGGGGAAGGTATCCCAGCCCGTGACGGGCTCGCTGATACATGGGCCAGCGTGTCACGTCTTCGTCCTTCAGCAGGACTCGGCCTTCCGTCGGGGCCACCAGCCCGCAAGCCATGCGGAAGCTTGTGCTTTTTCCGGCACCGTTCGGACCCAGGAGTCCGACGATTTCCCCGGGATTCACGTGGAAGCTGACGCCGTCGACCGCTCGCTTGCCCGGATAGTCCTTGACCAGTCCTTCACATTTCAGCAGTGCCATCTGAGAATCCTTCTCATGCCGTCTGCAGCTGCGCCTCGGGAGTTCGACAATCGCAGTCTCCCCGCTGAAACGTGATTTTAGTCAATTCGCCCAAAGTCCGAAAGCAGGATTCAGCCAGTCATTTCCGCGGGATCTGGAGGGTTTCTCCGTGTCATTTTCAAACCAGGGCAGAACCGCCAGACTATGGCCAGTTCGGCCACGAACACAGATGATTGCGTCAGGAGACAGGTTGCATTTCCGGCACTAAGCCCTCAAAAGATCCCGGCCAGAATGCTTCAAGCGGAAAATGCGATGACACGACGTCATGGATCTCCGCAATCTGCGATGGCTTCAGAAACGATCGCCACGCCGACAACGGAGCATTGTCGGACCGTCGTACTGAGAAATAGGTGTATTTTCGGCCGAGCAGTCTGCGGATATCAAAGGCTGAATGCGCGGCATCGTTCAGAAATGCTTCCACAGACGGAGACATGGAAAGGCCCATCCAAGTCAGCACGTCCGACCAGGTTTCCACAGGATTTCGAACCAGGTCGCAGTAGACGATGGTTCGAGTTCTGAGTCCTGTACTTTCGTACTGGCGAAAGAGAATCGTATCGACCAGCCAATTGACGGCGAGCAGACCGGCGGGCGACAGTCGCTGGATCTGCAGGGCATCAAAACCCAGTGGGCATAACAACGACTGATAGCGCTGCCAGATCGCGTGCGGATCCAGACTGGCCGCATCCATTACTCCCATGTCGATTCCTTTCAGCCACGAGCTGACCACACCGCAGGGATGTCGCAACAGCACCAGCACATCAGCCTGCAGAGAGCTGATGATGCGATCGAGACCTGGAAACGGACGATTCTTGATGACGATTCGGTGCGAATCATTCAGTCGCCCTGTGCCCATCCACTGAAACAACTGCCTGGCAGACGGAATGGTTCTGGCGGCGAACCAGGCCGCGTTTCGAATCCATACCGGTGAATTCAGATAGTCTTTGGTAAAGAACGGTGGCTTGTGTGTCTGAGTACAGGCTTCTGTAACCCGCTCGCGGAGTAGGTTGACGTCCGCTGCAGTCGCGGCACCGGCCTTCAGTCGCTCAAACAGAGAATTCAGTCCTGGCTTGCTGGCCAGTTGATAGAACGGTTCGTGACAGCCGCATACCGCCGGATGCGAATCAAGGACTTTTAGAGCCCAGGAGGTGCCGCCGCGAGCACTCCCGGCCAGCAGCAGACTTTTGGGGATTCCTGATTCAATCTCACTCACCTGGTTTGCACCGTACACAGCCATGCTTTCCGGAAAATTCCTGTGCGGACTTTTGACTGACAAACCCTGTCAGCTGAAGCCTTGCGGAAATCTAGTGGACTTCAAACGCAGGAGAAGGCGATTCTCGTTCTGGCTGAGCCCCCCTGAAGAAAACCTTCCTTCCGGACAACGAAAGTGCAGGCCGATTTCCAAATGCAACGTTCCTGTGCTGTGTTGTGACAGCAGATCGCTTGCGTGCGTATATCCCTCCCCAACTGCGCAGTCGATACAGTCCGACGTGTGAGAATTGCCTTCAACCGGAGATTCTTTCCGACCCGCGTTTTCGGAACAGTCAGGATTCCCGGTATCATCCGGAGAAATTGCCGCGAATGGACTGCCCGGGCTGTCGGTACGACGATACGCTTAGCGCCGCGTTTCTGTTTCGTTCGCCTTCAGTGTCTTCACGGAGGAGATTCATGCGACTGGAACCTCGAACGAGTCCCGAAACAGACCGGTGTATGGATCTGATCCAGCAACTGGCCAGTGTCGTTGTTCATGATCTGTGCGTTGACGTGGGATTTCAGTCCGTCACACTGACAGGCCGCGCGGGTTCGTGGTATGCCAAGCAGGTGGCCACCACTGCGGCCCGACGCATGTATCCCAATCACCGAATTGAAAACCTCCTGCAGGTGGTGACTCTTCGATGACTCAGGCGGGCGACTTTGGAGCCACGGGTGACGGGGTCACCGACGATACAGACGCACTGCAGCACGCCATCGATGAAGGGGTTGGCGAACTTGTCCTGCCTCGAGGCGATTACCGGATTACTCGATCACTGATCGTCGACCTGGCGCAGGTTGGCCGAACCGCGATTCGAGGTGAAGGCGGAACCTGTCGACTGCTGATGCAGGGAGCCGGTGCGGCCGTGATCCTTCGCGGGACGCACAGCACATCCGCGGATCCCACCAGTTTTCGTGATTCCGAATGGACACACGAACGCATGCCGATGATCTCCGAGCTGGAAATCGTCGGCCAGCATCCGGAAGCCGACGGTGTACTGGTGCAGGGAGTGATGCAGCCCACCATCACTCGTGTGCTGCTGCGACAACTGCGACATGGAATTGTGATTTCAGGACGAGCGCGAAACGTGCTGATCGCTCAGTGCCACATCTATCACAATCTGGGCATCGGCATCTTTCTGGATGGCGTGAATCTGCATCAGATCATCATCAGTGATTCCCACATCAGCTATTGTCGCCTGAGCGGTATCCGTATCGAACGCAGCGAAGTTCGCAATCTGCAGATCACCGGCAACGATATCGAATACAACAACAATCGCGCTCATGCCGTCCCCGATGCGGATGGCATCCCCACGGCAGAGATCTGGCTGGATGCCAGCGAAGGCAGTATTCGCGAAGGCACCATCTGCAGCAATACGATTCAGGCGACCTACAGTCCAAACGGAGCGAACATCCGGATCATCGGACAGCCGAAAGAGAAGAATGCCAAGATCGGCATGCTGGCGATCAGCGGCAATCTGATCGGAAGTCAGTGGAACAACATCCACATGTCATCGGCTCAGGGCGTGACGGTTTCCGGCAACTCAATCTATTCCGGACACAATCGCAATCTGCTGCTGGAAGACTGTTCTCAGATTGTCGTGGGTGATAACTGCTTTGGACACAACGCCGATTACGGAGTGGAACGCGAATTGTGCACGGGAGTGACATTGCGGAACTGCCGCGACTGCACTTTCACGGGAAATATCCTGCAGGATTGCCTCAGCGGTCGGCATCTGTATCCCGAAGCTCCGGAACTTCAGCGGGAAGCACTGCTGGAATTGTATGACTGCCGCAACATCACGCTCAGTAACTGTCTGGTACTCGACAGCGCGCCGTATGGAATTCGTCTGGCGAACAGCAGTGAGATCACCATGAATGCGGTGACCGTGTCAGACCGCCGCAGTCCGCCGTTGCAGAAATCCGGTGTCTACTGGACGGGCTCGACCGGCAACAGCATTGTGTCGGCCTGCCGGTTTGATGGCTGCCTGGAAAAGCCGTTCGTGGCGGAAACCGTCACGGTGTATCAGGCCAGCATCCCCGATCAAATCTGACTCCGTCTTTCATTGCCCCGCCCCGCCCTGCCGTCTTGCGATTTGCTTCCAACTTTCTGCTCCCAGCCCTCTGCTCTTCGCCCTTCACTCCTGCACGACTTCATACAGCTGGCCGGTCATCAGCACATCGCCGTTTCGCAGTTGTTCGAATCGATTCCATGCTCGGATGGTGTTCTGTTCGGATTCACTCAGGTCTGACCAGTTCCGAAACAGCAGACCCGCAGGTGGACGCAGTACGTTCAATTCGACCATTTCTGTAAACCGGGACGGCTGGACGAATTCCGAATAGCCGTAAGAACCTGGCAGGCGATATCGCAGGATCTCCGCCCAGTTGACGTACACGTGGGTGACTCCGCGACGACGAAATTCCTCAAGCAGGGCCGTTCGGCCACGCAGCGGTCGCGTTCGAGCTGGCAGGTTGCGTTCATTCGGATCTGCCGTCCACTCTTCCAGCAGACTGTCATCAAAGACGGTGTTGTAAAGCAGCGGAAATGTGGCATCGAAAACTTCGGCTTCCCCCACCATCAGCACTCGATCTGTCGTCCTGAGTGTTTGATTCAGGTGTCGGATGTCAGATCGTATTGTCAGGTTTCGGGCGGCGTTCAGATCCATCAGCCCCACATGAAAACCCACCAGTGCCGTCGTCGAAAACCAGACGTTGAAGATTGTTGTGATCACAATCGCCGCGCCGGCGAAGGTCTTCCAGATTCGAGATGAAGACATGACCCATGCAAAGCCCGCGACAATACAAAGCAGCGGAATGCCGGGAATCCAGAAGCGATCGATGCGGTGCGTCAATGCCCACCAGGTGAAAAAGTTCCACATCACCATTCCGGCAATCAGACCCAGTCCGGGTCGCTGGCGGGAAAGCCACATTCCGGGCAGCAGCAGGCCGAACAGAATTCCGCTGGTCCAGGTGTTCCCGATTGCGACATCCAGAAGCCATTTGGGTATCAGAAGCACATCATGTTCCGGAGGTGCATGGGCTGATTTCCAGCGTGCATTCATGTCGGCTGACCATTCATCGCCTCCAAAGACGGAATACCCCAGCGGATAGACGGGGTTCCCCGTGTCGCACAGGTTGCGAAACAGCCAGGGTGACACAATCAGAGCCGCTCCCGCGGCAAACCAAAGCCACGAGTTGATTTGGTTCCGCAGGCCAACCGCAGGAACACCGTCCGTGGTGCGAAACCCAGAAAACAACAGCATGACTCCGACAGGCAGGATGACAGACACCAGTCCCGTGTATTTGGATGCCATCGCGCTGCCGGCCAAAAGTCCGCACAGGACCACCAGTCGATGATTTTGGAACATCGATTCCCGCACAATGCGGACGGCCAGCATGGTGGTGGCTGTCATCGCGAATGTCAGCGAGCCTTCTGCATAGGCAATCAGCGAAATTCGCAACGTCCACGGTGTGGTCAGATACAGAACGGATGCGATCCACGCCGCATCCGATCCGATCCACCGTCGAGCAATCGCAAAGACGCACAGCATGCTGAGCAACTGATACGTGGCCAGAACCATCTGCCCCGTCAGCGCGCCGTGCCACCAGTCGTCGGTGATCACCATCGCTGTGAGGCACAGCATTTCGGACTGAAACGGAAAGCTCGTGTAAACGTTGTGCCGCAGAAAAGTGACTTCACCCTGCTGAAACCATTCCTTTGGTCCCTGCAGATGATATTCGCGCACATCAAAATCGGTTGGCGGGGAAACGGATCCCAGCAGCAGCCACACACTGAACGGAATAATCACCAGCAGGCAGACGACCCGAATCAGGACGGAACCACGATCCTCGCGCGGTTGGGGTACTGTCACGGCGTCCGCACCGGGTTCAGCAGATAACGATCTTCGCCGTCCTGAGCTCAGGATCAATCCCACTGAGGCCAACCCGCTGGCAACGGAAGGCAGCAGGATCCATGGCAGCGACAGCTTTCCCGCCAGGCCGCAACAGAGAGTCACGAGGGAAAGCACGGACAGGCCGGTTCCCAGAGTGATGGCGATTCGTTCCGAGAGCATCCAGCGACAGCGAGATCCTGTCAGGCAGACAATGAATTGCCCGTGAGCGGCCGCCAGCAGCAGGATTCCGGACGCTTGAGCAAAAAGCGGCCATCGCTGACCGAGGAATTCGGGGCCGGAACGAACGTTTGTGGAATCAGCTGCAGCGGTCGGAGCGAGCTGCAACAGGTTGTCCAGAAGCAGTTCCCAGCGAACGAATCCTTCAATGGACTGAGTGAAGAAGTCTCCCAGGATCATCACCGTCCAGACGATTGCGAATCCTGTGAACCATTTCGGAGCATCGGCGGGCCGGACTGGTTTGACTCCGGAACTCACGAGACACGACTTTCCGGTGCAGAATTCATCAGTCGCCGAAGGACAGCCTCGCGGTCGACCACGAATGGATTGATAACTGAGTGCCGCATACTAAAGCACTCGTACGCATCCCGTGCAGGAAATGTGGGAAGTCCGACGAAATCCGATGGCCCGCCGATTTTCGCCACGAGTCACGGCGGCCCTGCGAGATTCACTTCTACCCAGTCGCCGCGTTCGCAGGCGAAGGCACATGTGTGTCATGGGAGGATCCGGCGCGTGGTTTTCTCCGGGGCCAAACGAAAAACGGCTTCCGAAAGAGGAGGCTTTCGGAAGCCGCAGGGTTCTGAGTTAGAGCGAGGACAGGTTAGAACAGGAAGCGGCTCTTTCCCACCTCAGATCGATCAGACTATCGGGCCATGCCAAACAGTCCGGCCAGGCTGCTCTTGCTCTTCGTCTGGTTGTGCAGACGAGATGGGAAGTAAGCCTGAGTTTCTGCTGGAGGAGCTGGAGCCGGAGCTGCTTCTGCAGGGGCTGCTTCTGCCGGAGCAGTTCCGCAGGCACCGTTGCCACATCCTGTTGAAGCACATCCCGTATCGCAGCAGCCATTGCAGCAGCCGTCGACGATTTCATAACCACAGGCCTTCAGGGCCTGTTCAGCTTCTCGGCGAACACCACGATCGCAGTCAGCCAGAGAGCAGGTCAGAGCAGCTACAACACAGGGGCTGCAGCAGCAGCGATTGCTGCGTACCTGGTCACCGATTTCGTCAGCAGCTTCCTTACGAACTCGTTCGTCAGAGTCATTCAGACCGTAGACGAAAGCGTTCATAATTTCCGGATGGCAGCAGCAGTCGTACTTGCGACCCAGCTTGTCCAGTGCACGACGACGTTCTGAAGCGTAGCAAGCTGTCATTGATGTGTAGATCAGCTTGGCAATTTCGCAGCAGTCATCGTTGCAGCAGCCGCAGGCTTCGCCACAGGCATCGCCACAAGCATCGCCACAGGCAGCTGGAGCACAGCAGCTTGGGTCTTCGCAGCATCCGTTGTTGCCGCATCCGTTGCCACAGGCAGCCGGAGCACAGCAGCTTGGATCTTCGCAGCATCCGTTGTTGCCGCATCCGTTACCACAGGCAGCCGGAGCACAGCAGCTTGGATCTTCACAGCATCCGTTGTTGCCACAGCCGTTGGTACCACAGGCTGCTGGAGCACAGCAGGCTGGGTCAGCCGGGCAGCATCCATTGTTGCCGCATCCGTTGGTGCCACAGGCTGCTGGAGCACAGCAGGCCGGGTCAGCGGGGCAGCATCCGTTGTTGCCGCAACCATTGTTGCCGCAGCCGTTGTCGCCGCAGGCGGCTGGTGCACAGCAGGACGCTGGTGCACAGCAGCTGTCGCAGCATGGCGGCTTAATGTCTGAACACTTTCGCTGGTACGTGTACACATTCGTGTGGCACGGACGAGCAATCGTTGGTTTGCAGCATGCGGGCTGGCAGTCTTCTGCGCAACCACAGCTTTTGCATCCGCCGGATCCGAACAGCCCGGCCTGAGCCGAAGCCATCATCCCGGCCAGTGCCATTGCTGCACTGAACATCCGAGTCCATTTCATCTTGAAGTGTCTCCTTCTCAAGGAAATCGATCCTTCGACCGCCCTGACCACCTGATCGTCCGGTTTGACCAACCCTTCGGCAAACCATTGCCGATTCCCTCGACCTGCGGCGGGACTGGTTTGAACCTTCACACCACGTCGCTGCTACTCAGAATTACGGACAATCACACAGGCGTCACAGTCGATGATTTCGAATCTGTTTTCTTTTGGTTCACTGGGATCTCCATGATCTCAGTGTATGCCTTTGCAGTCCGAGGGACTGGCAGGTCTATCGTCGAGGTGATTTCCGCGGCTTGAATTTCCCGAGGTGTTTGTCTGGCAAATACTTGCGCGTCCAGGTCGTCCTCTTATTCCGGTTGCGGAAGCTGGCGAAACTGCACGCGAAGATCCGGGCAGGAGATCCGTTACCCTCGTCAAAGTCATGTCACAATAGACACGACTAAACAGAGTTTTCTGTGCGCGCTGTCCGCGCGAATTGCAACATCACACCCCTGGAGGCTCAGGGAAACTCCGGCAGATTCTGCCACCCAAAATTGCTTTTCAGGAGAATCTGATTCTGTGCTCTCATTGCTCCCGACACCAGGAGCAAATGGGACTGGCTCCGATCAACGTGCAGCCCTCAGGATGAGTGACAACCTTCCGGATCGGTGCCTAATGTCCAGCAACGCGATCTGTACACCCGATAACGCGAGACTGGCACGCTGGAGCATGCCACAACATCAGTTCCACGCGTCAGAGACACCAACAAGTCAGTGCCGCGTGATCAAACACTGTACGCAATGCAGGCCGACCAGATTCCGCTGCAAAAAAAAGCCCCCATCCGTCGTCTTGACAGATGGGGGCCAACACACAGCAATGCTGCGATCACTCTGCTGAGTTCAGTCTTTTCCGCGACCACGCCGTGCCTCACCTCGTGCCTCACCGGAAATCCGCGGGGCCCTTGACACACCCGCACCAACTCGAGCACTCACGTCACCACGAGGTGCTCGGTCAATTCCAGGTCGAGCCTGACTTCGACTTTCAATCCGCGGAGATGGCGCTGAGCTGCGGCCTGGACTGCTGATCCGTGGTGAACTTTCCCGGATCCGGGTTTCTGGCGCCTTCGGGATCCGAATCTCACTGCGGCCGTTGTCGATTCGGGGAGTTGATCGAGGAGTGCTGATCTTTGGCGTGCGTGCCGATGAATCGCTGCGATTCGAATCATTTCGCAGCGCGTTTCCGGAACGAACGGCATTATTCAGCGACCGACCAGCGTCAGGCTTTAACCCCGGCGCAGTTCGAAGCCCTGATTGGTTGTCAGCCCGGGGAGGCCGAATGGAATCAGTTCCCCTGGGCCGACTGCTGCGAAGATCTGGTAAGCCCGACGTGTCACCGCTCTTTCTGGCTGGCGAATCACTGCTGCGAATTCTATCCACCGCAGATTTTCCGGCCCGTGGAACCACGACTTCAGACTTTTTCGAACCGGATTCGTTCCGGTTTCCCAGGCCCGCAGGGGGATTGACCGGCGATTCGCCGCTGCGAATTCTGTCGACAGCGGATTTGCCGGCTCGCGGAACCTGGATGTCTGGTCGATCCGATCCGGACTTGTTTCGGCCGGGCGTCCCAGAAGGCGATTTCTTCAAATCCCCGGATGGGCCCGCCTTTCCGCCATCCCGTTTTGTGGGGTCGGTTGAGCGGAGGTTGCGACCGGCTTTCAGACGGTCTTCCACAGCTCCTTTCGCACGGTTCGCTCGATTTACGTCGGCAGCCGGGTTCTTTGGAGCGTCCAGTTTGCTCTTCGCGTCATTCTTCAGTCCATCCGCCGTTCCCGATTCACGAATTCGTCCCGTCCGGTCAGGTCTTGTGATTCGACCATCCTTTGGCGAATCCGATTCGCCCGACACTCGGTCAACAGTTCCCTTTGCCGCATCAGAGATCGTCTGACCGGCACGCTGCACTGGGGGAAGTTTCAGCCGAGCAGGTCGGTCTGCAATCAGCTTCGAATCCCGCTCCGTCGAACCCTCTCGTGCGTTCCTGCGGTCGTCCGCACGATCGCGAAGATCGCCGATGCTTTTACCGTCTTTGCCCTTCAGGTCTCTGACAGCATCACCGGTTTTCGAATCCAGTGCCGGATCGTTTCGGCGGCCCTGGTTACGGTCTTTCGAAAGTAGATTGTCACTGTCGATACGACCGCCGTTCAATCTGTCGCCGACGGCACGATCCTTTCCTGCCAGCACTCGTTCCACGTCGCGACGTGCGACAGCCAGATTTCGAACCTGTCCCACGGACTCACGGATTCTCTGCTGGCGATCGGAGTCCAGTTTGACAAATCGCAGTCCGTCAGTTGCCGACGAGGAGCGTTCCACAACCTGCTGCAGACGTGCTCCCAGAAAGCGATCGTTGTTACGATCATTGAAGACAGAGACGTTGTTATTCCTGCGGTTTGCCATGAATCGATCCATGTCGCGGAACGAATGGATGGGCCGACGGTCAGGGTTGCTGACAAACAGATTGAACTGCGTATCCAGCTGATTGAAGTACACGCTGAAACCGGCCGAGCGGCCATAGTGGGCGAACAGCGGATCAAAACCACGGTTCGATCGGTAGTAGCGATGCCACGGCATCAGACCGCGATTCGCAAATGGCACTCCGTAGTAATCCCCGAAGTAGTAGTGGCGATACCGCGGACGTACCCAGAAATGGCGCGGCAGTAGTTGGGCCGAAACGACAATTCGCGGAGTAAACTGGAAGCCCCGCCGAGCGTAAATGCCCCTGCGGAATCGATACGGAGCAAACAGGACACCGCGACGTTCCAGCGGATAGTCCCAGTAGCCGTTGCAGTAGTAGTAGCCGCGCGGAGTCCACTGATATCGAGCAGGAATCCAGCACCAGTTGTTGTAGCCGGCGGACCAGTATCCCGGTCGCCACGCATATCGCGTTTCACGCCAGGTCCAGCAGCCGGGAATCCAGATATGCTGCGTTGTCGGAGCTGTTCCGACCGCTCCGGTTTCCAGAGATTCCGGCGGTGCGGACTCCAGATATTCAATCTCTGCCGTCTGAGTGGAAACCCAGGTACCGGAAACCCACTGGTACCCGCCTTCCACTTCTGTCCAGTAACCTGGCAGCCAGCGGAACCCCTGAGGCACTTCGCGCCAGATGCCGCTCACCCACAGGAAGTCATTTTCGTCGTCATCCCACGACCAGTAACCGGAAATCCATTCGATGTCGCGCCCATCCGGACGCACATCGGGAGGAAGTTCCTCAATCGGTTCCGGCGGTTTGGCTGCAATCACCAATGAGGGCAGCGGATCCGCATTGACCTGTTCTGCAAAAGCCTCATGCACCGGGCCTCGCAGCATGGCTTCTTCGTCGTCTTCACCTGCAAGCCCATTCGCGTCGGCCGCTGGGAGCAGTGTGGACTCCGTGGTGACTTCGGCCGTTGGAAGCAAAGGATCTGGCGCAGGAGGAGGATCCTGGGCCGCCACACTCACACCAATCAGCAGGCCTGCACAGCCCACCAGCGTGGTCAGACACTTCAGCCAGACTGGGTCGAACTTGAAGTTCATGACTCATCTCCATTACGGGGGAACAACTGTTAGTCGAAATGCATTCGGCATTCCGACATGACCAGAGATCCCGTTCGGCAAAATCTGCGCCAATCCATACAGCAGCCTCCCGCTCGAGGAGTGTCGCACGTGAAGAAAGACCGGGATTTCTATCTCAATTGACGAATTGTTTTGAATCTCGAGAGCCGCCTGAAGTCGGTGCGAGTGTCCTCGATCAGATAAGTTCTGTTGTCCTTCTGATATCGCATGACTGAGTTGACTGAAGTTCAGTATGGGGCGGAATTGAACGTCGAAAAGTGTCAGGAAAGACGGCAGCATCAGTTCAGAAATGGTACCCTGTTCACTCAAACCGATTCGGTTGCCATAGCCGTCGATGGGTTCCGCTGTTGATCCCGGTTCTGTCTGTTCAGTGTCCTTACGACCAGGGACCGTTGTGGTTCCGATTCACGAGTGCGCATCATCGCAGGCTCCAGATCAGGTCGACTACGGTGAGAACATTTTCCGTAGAATCCGTCTGTGTTATACAAGCTGCTGCTGGTCGATGAGAACCGCGTGCTGCTTCCGCATGGCGGTCCACAGATCACCTGCGGCTGAGATCATTTATGGAGCGTCATCGCGAGTCTTCACCGGAACCGAATGTGATTTCTGTGCTGGTTGAAAACCACCGGAGATTTCAGGCGTTTCTGCGTCCGCGAGTCCATCGTCCCGAAGACGCAGAAGAAATCCTGCAGGCGGCGTTCATGAAAGCGGCGGCATCAGCCGACGCCATTCGCGATGAAGAACGAGCCGTCGCCTGGTTTTACCGACTGCTTCGAAATGCCATCGTGGATTACTACCGCAGGCAAACATCCGAACGGAACTTCCTGGATCGTATGAGTCAGCTTGCCCTTGAAGAGTCGATTCCGGAACCTGAACTGGATCGGATCCTGTGCGCATGTCTGCATGACCTGATCCCGACCCTGAAACCGGAATACTCTCAGTTGTTGTCGCAGGTGGACCTGAACGGGGTCAGCATCTCCGACGCGGCTGCAGCACTTGGGATTTCTGTCAACAACGCACATGTTCGCCTGCACCGGGCTCGAACGGCTCTGCATGAGCGACTCGTTCAGACCTGTGGCACCTGCACAACACACGGTTGTCTCGACTGCACCTGCAAATCCTGCTGAGTCTGGTTTTCCACAAGGACACTGAGAGATCGTCGGCGAACGTCACGCACGCCGGTGTTTTGAATCTCGCACTCTGTCACTGCAGAAAGACAAACTCATTGCAGTTCAGCATCGCGCGGCAGAACGCTGGTAAGCCTGCTTCGGCAATGAACTGCCGAGCTGCCAGGAGTTCGTCTTCTGCGGGTTGTCGACCGCAGCAAAGCCAGTAGGCCGCATCGATCTGTCGGGATACATCGTCCCCGGCTTCTCTCCGCAGACGCTCTGCAAACAATTCCGCCTGCTGCAGCATGAATGGACTGTTCAGCAGATTGAACGCCTGCAGCGGCGTTGTGGAGCGACTGCGTTTCGGCACCGATGAAGCCGCATCGGGACAGTCAAAGATCCCGAAGACGGATTCTTTTTCCAGTCGGACCTTCGTCATGTAGATCATCCGTCGCCAGTCGTCCGGACCATAGTGCTTCTTTGGAAAGTAATGGCGGACGTTCTCCAACTCGACTTCAAACCCACTGAAGCCCGGACCAAACATGCGATTGTCCAGAACTCCGGAAACACTCAGCACACTGTCGCGAATCGGTTCCGCTTCCAGTCGTCTGGGAGGAAATCTCCACCACAATTCCGTCGAGGCATCCTGCTGCAGCGCGTCGGGCCGCGGCTGACTGCTCTGCTGGTACGTCGAAGAATTCAGAATCAGTCGATGCACATGCTTCAGCGACCAGCCATGGTCCATCAGTTGCTTCGCGAGCCAGTCGAGCAGTTCCGGATGAGTCGGTGCCACTCCCGCAGCTCCAAAGTCACTGGGAGTCGACACGAGCCCTTTTCCAAAATGATACTGCCAGAGGCGATTGACGATCACTCGGGCCGTCAGCGGATTGCTCGGAGAAGCAATCCATTCGGCCAGTGCCAGTCGACGCTGTTGTTCCGCAGATGACTCAGTCAGATTCAACTGTCCCAGTACGGCGACTGTGCCAGGAGCCATCTGTTCTCGCTTTGCCAGGGGTTCGCCGCGGAACAATCGATACGTCGGCTCCGGCTGCTGAAACGTTCCTGCATACACCGTTGTCGATGACAGCAGTTGCTGACGCTCAGTTTCCACAGCTTCAAGGCGCGACAGCAACTGACGCCCA
>Ga0209573_1002806_pt1 | contig 20905 bp, 19 predicted proteins | sample TNRBio252014_DNA_FD_185870 | JGI IMG/M metagenome (GOLD analysis project Ga0209573, IMG submission 185870) | Wastewater treatment Type I Accumulibacter community from EBPR Bioreactor in Madison, WI, USA - TNR Reactor_6/25/2014_ DNA (SPAdes)... | ecosystem: Engineered > Bioreactor > EBPR >...
TCGAAAAGCCAACAGAAACGTCTGGCTTTCATGGCCTGAAGCGATCGGGATCGATCGCGTGGCGCTTCAGGCGGTACGACAGGATCCGCTCGGTGGTCTGAAGAAGTCTGGCTGCCCGGGCGCGGTTCCCTCGGGCGATCTTGACCGCGTCGAGAAGAAGGTCCTTCTCGAACGTGCCGAGGGCCGCTTCGAGCGAGGTCTGCGGAAGGGTCCCGGAGACCTCGGCCGTCTGGAGCGTCGGAGGGAGGTGGTGTGCGTGAAGGACGCCCCCCTCGCAGACGAGGACGGCGCGCTCGATGCAGTTGGCGAGCTCCCGGACGTTTCCCGGCCAGTGGTAGCTCATGAGGACGTCGATCGCGGTCGTGGCGATCCTCCGCACGTCCTTTCGGTGCTCGCGAGCCAGCTTCTCGACGAAGTAGTCGGCCAGGAGCGGGATATCGGTGCGCCGCTCGCGCAGGGGCGGGACGAAGATCGAGAAGACGTCGAGCCGGTAGTACAGGTCCTCTCGAAACGTCCCGGCGCGCATCGCCGCCTCGAGGTCCTTGTTCGTCGCGGCGATGAGCCGGACGTCGACGCGGACGGGCTCCGTCCCGCCGACCCTCTCGAACTCCCGCTCCTGCAGGACACGGAGGAGCTTCACCTGGACGGCGGGCGAGATGTCTCCCACCTCGTCGAGGAAGAGCGATCCTCCGTGGGCGACCTCGAACCGCCCGGGCCGGCGGCCGCGAGCGCCGGTGAAGGCGCCCGCCTCGTGGCCGAACAGCTCGGACTCGACGAGGCTCTCCGGGAGCGCCGCGCAGCTGACCCTCACGAAGGGGCGGGACGCCCGCGGCGAGCCGTAGTGGATCGCATGGGCGACGAGCTCCTTTCCCGTGCCGGATTCGCCCCGGAGGAGCACCGTCGCGCTGGACGGGGCGGCCTGGGCGACGAGCTCGTAGACCCGCCGCATGGGGGCGCTGTTGCCGACGAGATTGCGCAGCTCGTAGCGCTCGCGGAGCTCCTCCTTCAGCTGACGGTTCTCGGTCAGGAGCTTCTGGCGCTCGGCCTCCACCCGCCCGTGGGCGCGAAGGGTCTGGCCGAGCATCGCGGCGGCCACCTCGAGGACCGCCGCGACCTCCTCCCAGTCCCGGTGGGCGTCGCGCGGGAACGCCGCGCCCAGGACTCCCGCGCGCTTCCTCTCCCCCGGAATCGGGACGCAGACGAACGTCACGTCGCGGCGGCGCCTTCGGGCGGCGGAGAGGAGACCCGAGCGATCGAGGAAAAGCGGCTCCTTCGCCGCGTCGGGGAGAACCACCGGCCGTCCGCTCTCGAAGACCCGGCCGGTGATCCCCTCGCCGGGACGGAAGCGCGCGCGGCGCGCGGCGTCGCGCGCGAGACCGGACGCGGCTTCGATCCGCAGGTCTCGCGAGTCCGGGTCGGCGAGGGTCACGGTCGCGGCCAGCGTGCCGAGCTCGTCCTCGAGCAGCTCGACGACCCGGGCGATGGACGAGGTGCGGTCGAGTGTCCGCGAGAGCGCTCGCGCGATCTCGCGGAGGGCGTGGAGGCTCGGCGGAGGCGGCGCGGGCATGCCCGAAAGATACGACATAAATGTATGGCGTGACAGGCGCGCCGACATAAATGGAGGACAACAGGGAGGCCTGGGGTGACACGGGTTGCGTGCCGGCGGGTCAGGCCGTCGCCGGGGGAGCGGACCGGGTAACCTCGGACCATGAGCGCGCCCCGAGCCTTCGAGCGAGAGCCATATCTCACGGAGCTGTCCGTTCGCATCGTCGGGACCGGGGTCGAGGACGGCCGGCCCTGGGCCGTCCTCGACGACACGGTCTTCTACCCCGAAGGGGGCGGCCAGCCGTCCGACCGGGGCCGCCTCGGAGACGCGGACGTCCTCGACGTGAAATCCGTCGACGGCGAGATCCGGCACGTCCTCGCCGCGCCGCTGCCCGAAGGGCCGGCGGTCGCGCGGATCGACTGGGAGCGCCGCTTCGACCACATGCAGCAGCACACGGGGCAGCACCTCCTGACGGCCGTCGCGGCGGACCGGTTCGGCTGGGAGACGACGGCGTTTCACCTCGGGCCCCAGACGTGCGACGTCGAGCTGGCGGTCGTCTCGGTCTCACCGGCCGAGAGGCTCCGCCTCGAAGAAGCCGTCGCGGCCGAGATCCGGGCGGTCCGCCCGGTGACGGTCCGCCGAGTCCGTCCCGAAGAGATGGCCGCCCTTCCGGTCCGGACCCGCGGCCTGCCGGAGGGGCACCAGGGTCACGTGCGTCTGGTGGAGATCGAGGGCATCGACCTCAATACCTGTGGCGGGACGCACCTGCGCGCGACGAACGAGATCGAGGTGCTGAAGCTCCTCGGCACCGAGAGGCTCCGTGGCGGGACGCGCCTCTTCTTCGTCGCCGGGGGCCGGGTCCGCAGCCGGCTCGGTGCCCACGAGGAGCGAAGCGCGAGACTCAGGGTCCTGCTGGGAGCCCCCGACGAGGTTCTGCCGGAAGCTCTCGAGGCAAAGCTCAACCACCTCTCCGATGCGCAGAAGGCTCTCCGAGCAGCGGACGATGAGCTCGCCGACGCCAGGGCCGAGTCCCTGGCGGCATCGGGAATGCCGGTCGCCGAAGGCCACTTCGAAAGGCGCGACATGGCCTTTCTCTCGCGGATCGGCAGGCGCTTTTCCGAGCTCTCCGTTCCCGGCGTCGTCTTCCTCACGGCTGCGGGGGATGGGACCGAGGCGTTCCTCCTTGCAGCGGGGGGCGCCTCTGCCGCGGACGTCAGAGCGCTTGGACAGGCCGTTGCCGCTTCGCTCGAGGGGCGTGGCGGAGGTTCGGGGAAGCTCTTCCAGGGGAAGGGCCAGCTCGCGAAGCGGAGCGTGGCGCTCGCGTTGCTGCGGGAACGGCTCGGGGCCTGAACCCCGGCTGGCTGGCGGTCTCCCGGGTGCTGACGTGTTGAGCCCGGGGGTGGGAGACGATATTCTGCCTGCCGTGGCCGAGGTCATCGAGAGGGTGACGTGCCCGGCGGGACGCACGGTCCTGTTCGGGAGGATGGCAGCCTTTGCCGGGATCGCGGTTGCGCTCGTGGTCGCGCCACCCGCGCTTGCAAACCTGCGGGCGCCGGTCGTGATTCCGGTATCACGCTCCGCCGCGCTGGCCGCTCCGTCGGTTCCCCTGGTCGTCGAGTCCGAGGCGCTCAGCTTCGTCTGCGGATCGGACTCGTGCCAGGTGTCCGCTCGATACGCGGTGACGGCCGCCGGTCCTGCCACCGTCCGGCTCGAGTTCATCCTGCCCGCCGAAGTCTCCGTGACGGCGACGACGAACGCCGATCGGGAGACCGTCCAGGTGGTACCGGCCACGCCGCTGCAGCCCGATGAGCTCCAGTCGCTGGGGGCCGCCGAGCGCGGGGCTCCGGGACTCTTCCGGGCCGGTTTCCAGAGCGCACTTCGCGCGGGACCGAACACCGTGACCGTTCGTTACTCCCAGCCGCTGGGAGCGGAAGAGGTGGGCTTCGGCTACGGAAAGAAGAAGGGGCGGATGGTGCAGCGGTTCCGATACGAGCTGTGGCCCCTCAGGGAGTGGACGAAGAGCCCCGGTTTTCGGGTGAAGCTCGCCGTGGCCATCGAACGTCCCGCCCCCGGCTGGTGGGAGCGGACGCTCGGGAACCCGCGATCGGTGACGTGCCTGACGAGCGACGCGACCGCGCCCGTACCTGCGGGCCGGCTCGAACAGAGGGACGGGCAGCTCTGGTACGAGGCCGAGCTCGGCCCGTCCATCCCCGACCGGATCACCTGCTTCATTGGCGACGAGAACCTGATGCCGAGGAACTGATGGCTGGATCTCAGAAATTCGGATCGCTGGGGTCGGAACACCACGACGGAAGGATCCCACCGGGGATCAAGGGCCGGAGCTTCGCATTTCCCGGCCCTCTCGGAAGCGACGGGTGGAACCTGGCGGCCGGGGCCACTCTCGTGAACAAGGAGCCGCCGACCGCGCATCAGCGCGCCGAAGAGCTGGTCCGGCAGTTCGAGGCGAGGCCGGGCGGGGGCGAGTTCAAGAAGATAGCGCGGCGCGCCGTCGCGATGGGTCTGAGGATTCGTATCTACGACCCGAGCGCGATCCACCAGAAGGTCTCGAGCCTCTGTGGCCCCGCGGCGCTGCTGTACGACCTCGCAAGCCGGGATCCGATCGCCTACGTCAACTACGTGATCTCGCTGTACGAGAAGGGCTTTGCCGTCATCAAGGACATCGAGGTCGTTCCGGGCATCGACCTCAAGGACTACGACCCCGGCAACAGGGTCGAGGCCTCGGACTGGATCGGCCTCGCGAGCCTCAGGGACTCCGAGAACTACTTCTTCGATTACCAGGACGCCAGCGACGAGTTCGCCGGAATCACCCTGCCGGGAGAGCTCGAGGGGTGGTTCCGGAAAGTGGGCTACGCCGAGGTCGTCAACGATGCCCGCGTCATCGTCGACCAGGAAGAGGAGAACATCCGCAGGGCGAACACCTACTTCCACAAGGGATTCCGCGTCTGCCTGTTCATCCATTCGAACATGCTGAGCAAGTCGACCGAGTCCTCCGGTTCGGCGACGGCGGACCACTGGGTGGTCCAGACCGCGCCGGCGAGCTTCGGGCTGACGGTTCTCGGTGGCGAGACGAAGAAGACGATCTCCCTGGCCATCTACACCTGGGGAGAGGGGCGCAGGCTCGTCCCGCTGACCGGGGTCCTCGCGCTCGACGACTTCCTCGACAACTACTACGGTTTCGTGGCGGCCAAGTTCTGACGCGGCCGCGCGGGACTCAGGCCGTCCGGCGCACCCGGGCCGCCTGCGCGAGCACTGCGGCCACGAAGAAGACGACCGCGAGCCCCCAGAGGACTCCCAGCTCGTGCCGTACCTGCGCGAGAGAGGCGCCCATCTGGTTGGCCCGCAGCAGGGCGGGGATCGCGCTCGTCGACGGAATGGCCTGCGCTGCAGCCCGGAGCCAGGCGGGAAGCGCCTCCGGCGGCCACGCGTAGCTCGCGAGGAAGATGGCGGGGAGCGACGTGAAGAGGAGCGTCTGGATCGCCGCCTCGCGTCTCCGGAAGAGGACCGACAGCGCCAACCCGAGGAAGCTCGTCGACAGGAGGAACGGCACGACGAGCGCCGCCGCTGCCAGGCCGCCGCCCCGGACCGGGAAGCCGAAGACGCGCGCGACGATGCCGAAGTAGAAGAGGGCGTGGACCGCGTAGAGGAGGCAGAACGCCAGAGACCTGCCGGTGACCGACGCGGCGGCGCGGGCGAGGAGCGGGCCCTTGCCTAGCGCGGTGAGGTCGGCCGGGCCCCGGAGCCCGATGCCGATGAGGAGCGTCTGCTGGAGGATCAGGATCAGGACCCCCGGGACGACGTAGCTGGCGTACCCCTCGGCCGGGTTGAAGAGAGGCCGCGAGACGAGCGGGAGAGGGTCGCGAAACGCGAGGGCCTTCGCCTCCGGCATCCCCTGCGCCTGGAGGCGTTTCACCTCGATGCCGGCCGAGAGCGTTGCTGTTGCCTCTGCGAGGCCCGTGAGCGCCTGGCGATACACGAGGAAATACGTCGCGTCGGCGAAGACGCCGACCGTGGCGGGCGCGCCCCTCTTCACGTCGCGCTCGAAACCCGAAGGGATCGCCAGGATGCCCCCGGCTTCGCCCTTCAGGACGAGCCGCTCGGCCTCGGCCAGGCTTGCGGCGCGGGCGCTGACCCGGACGAGTTCGTGCGCGTCGGCCATCCTCGCGAGCTGGCGGGAGAGCGGCGTCTGGTCGAGGTCGACGACGGCGACCGGGACCTCCTTGAGGACCTCGCGCCGGTAGGGTGTCGGGTAGAAGAAGGCGTAGAGAGAGATGGCGCCCACGAGGACGAGGAGCGCGCCGGGATCCCGGAGGGTTCCGCGGACCTCGCCGAGGAACGCCCTGAAGACGGTCCTCACGTCCGCCCCCAGTACGCCGGGTCGCGCATCACCCGTCTCATCCGCCAGAGCGCGAGGGGCGGGACGAGGACGACGAATGCCGCCAGCGCGGCGAGCGGCGCGAGGGACGCGGAGGGGGGTGCGCCGCGCATCGCCTGGCCGAGAAGAAGCTCGAGATAGTGCGTGAGCGGGAGGAGCGCTCCCCAGGCCTTCGCGGCAAAGGGCATACCGAACGTGGGGAAGGTGACGCCGGTGAAGGCGAAGGCCGGTCCCCCGTAGAAGGCGGCCGCGCTCGAGGCGAGCCGGAGGTTGGCCGAGAAGGCGACGATGAGGAGTCCGACCGCCTGATACGCGAGGACCAGGAGGACTGTCGCGAGGGCGACGAGGAGCGGGCTGCCGCGCATGGGGATGCCCAGGAGCCGGAACTGCAACGCCGTCGTCACGAGCCCGAGCGCTGTGAAGTGAAGGGTCTGCGGCAGGAGAGCCCCCGCCACGGCGCGTGTCGCGCTCCCGCCCGCCGCGAGCCACTCGCCCGCCGTGCCGTCGCGCAGCTCGGCACCGAGGGCGTGGACGGCGCCGACGAGTACGAAGATCGAGAGAAGCGTGGGGCCAAGGGCCGGGACGAGGAACGCGAGGTAGTCGAGGCCGGGATTGAAGAGGGCGCCGCGCATGGAGCGGACCGGCTCGAAGCGGGCGGCGGCGACGTCGGGAGTCTCGCCGAGCGCCTTCCTGGCCTGGATCTCGACGCCGGCCGAAAGCGTGCCGACGACGGCTCGCACGTCCCTCTTCACGATGCTGCCCGGTATCAGCCGCAGGGCGTCGTAATAGAGGACGACCTTCGGCGCGGTGCCGCGCTTCACGTCGCGCTCGAGGTGGGCGGGGATCGTGACCACGGCGTAGGCCCGCGCCGCGAGGACCTCGTCGAAGGCCTCCGCGGGGCTGGCGAACGGGCCCGTCACCCGCATCGACTTCGTCGCGTCGATCATCCGGACGAGCCGGCGCGAGAGGAGGGAGCGGTCGGCATCGACGACGGCGACCGGCAGGGCTTCGGGGAGGCGGTTCCAGAAGATCGCCGACACGAGGGCGAATCCCGCGAGCGGCAGGAGGACGAGGAGGACGAGGGCGTACCGGCTCGAAACGAGCTGGTACGCCTCCCTCCGGGCCGCGCGGAAGACGCCCGGCGCGTCGCCTAGCGCCACGTGAGGACGGCGCTCATCCCGGGACGAAGACCCGTCACCGTCTTCGACGGTCTCGCCCGCACCTCGAACGTCTTCAGGTCGAACCCTCCCTGGGCGCTCGTGGAGCGCCAGGTCGCGAAGTCGGCCTGGGGCGCGACGAAGAAGACCGTGAGCGGAATCTCACCGGCTCCGAGCGCCGGGAAGCGGGCCGGAACCGTTGTGCCCATCTTCAGCCGCTGGAGGCGGTCCTCGCGGACCTGAAAGGTAACCCAGACGTCGGAAAGGTCGACGAGCGTCACGATGGGGAAGCCGGCCGGCACGATCTCTCCCGGCTCGACGTTCCGGCGGTAGACCTCGCCCGCGGCCGGGGCGGCGACCTTCGTCTCGTCCAGGAAGGCCTTCACCTCGTCGACGGCGCCCGTGGCGCGGGAGACGAGGGAAGTGGCCGTGTCGCGGTCTTCGCGGCGGGCGCCGGCGAGCGCCATGTCGTACATCGCCTTCGCGGCGTCTGCGGCGTCGCGCGACGTCTTCCACTGCGCCTCCGCCTCGTCGCGCCGCTGGTTCGGGACGACGCCGTCGCGCGCGAGCCGTTCGAGCCGTCCGTACGTCACCTCGGCGAGGTCCGCCGCGTGCCGCGCCCGGTCCCACTGGCTCTTCGCCGCGCGGATCTCCTCCTCGCGGGCGCCGTTGTCGGCCTTCCGGCTCTGCGCCTCGGCGCCGGCCTTCGCCGCCTCGGCCTGGTCGAGGCGGGCACGGATCTCGGGGCTCTCGATGGTGGCGACGGGGTCGCCCTTCTTCACGGAGTCGCCTTCTTTGACATCGATCGTCGCGATGCGCCCGGCAACCTTGGCGGCCACGTCGACCTTCGTCGCGTCGGCCTCCCCCTGGAGCGTCTCCGGGGCGGGGCGCGCCAGGAGCAGCGCCGCGAGGCCGAGCAGGCCGAGGACGGCGACGCCCGCGACGAGCGCCAGGATTCCCTTCGTCTTCTGGTTCATTTCTCCACGTCTCCCGAGGCGCTCGCGCGGAGCGCCTCGTACTGTTCGGACTGTCCGGCCGCTTCCAGCAGCTCGGCGAGGGCGACGTCGAAGTCGCGGGCTGCCACGAGGCGCCCGAGCTCGACGCGGGCGAGCGAGAGGCGGGCGTCGACGACGTCGAGGGACGTCGCCACGCCTTCCTCGAAGGCGCGCGTCCTCACGCGCACGTTCTCGCGTCCGAGCTCGAGCGCGGCACCGAAGGCCTCCACCTGCTCGAGCGCCTTGCGCGCCTCGCGGTACCGCTTCTCAACGAGAGTCTCGACGTCGCGCCGGGCGCGGCTCGAGAGCGCCTCCACCCGGGCGCTGCGCTCGCGCGCGGCCACGATGCTCTTCTCCCTGCCGAACCCGTCGAAGAGGGTCCAGCGGGCCGTGAGGCCTGCTGCCCAGGTCGGGTCGAGCAGCGTCAGGCCGCGCTCGTGGAGCTCGCGGAAGCCGAAGGCGGCGATGTCGGGATACCAGCGGGCGTTCTCGGCCGCCAGGCCCGCACTGGCGAGCGACCCGGCGGCGGCAAGGCGTGCGAGCGACGGGTTCGCGACGAGGGCGTCCCTCTTCAGCTCCTCGAGCGGGGGGAGTTCCTTCACGACGAATAGAGGTGTCGTGGGGTCGAGTGCGGGAGCCTCCTCGCCAGGGAGCGTCAGGACGTTCGCGAGCGCCTCCCGGGCGAGGGCGAGGTCGTGCTCGGCCCCCTTGAGCTCGCGATCGGCGTCGCTCCTCGCGACGTCGGCGTGCAGCCGCTCGGCGCGCGAGAGGAACCCCTCCTCCTCGAGCCGCCGCGCGTCCCGGACGTGCTCGTCGAGGGCCGAGAGGACTCCGGCCCGCACGTCCCGGGCCTTCCCGGCGAGACGAGCGCCGAAATAGCGCCGGACGAGCTCTGTCGAGAGGCTCTCGTCGACCGTCCTGAGGGAGGCTTCCGCGTCGGCCTTCCTGGCGTCCGCTGCCGAGCGGGCCGCGTCGATCTTCCCGCCGGTGAACAGGGGCCACGTGAGCCTCACGTCGGCCCGCCCGAACAGCTCGTCCTGGACGTCGAGGAGGAACGGCGGCACCGCAGCGTCCGGAACGTTTGGGTGCAGGGCGAGGATCACCTGCCGGACGGGCTCGAGGTCGATGACGATCGGGCCGTCCATCCGGGTGATGCGTGCATTCGCCTCGAGCTTCGGCCAGCGGAGGGCGTTCGCCGCGCCCACCTCCGCCTCGCGCTCGCGGACCTCGTACCCGGCGGCCTTGAGAGCCTCGTGGCTCGTGCGCATCCGGGAACGCGCCTCGGGAAGCGAGATATCGGCGGCCTTCGCCGGAACCGCGAGGAAGAGGGACAGCGCCACGCAGGCCGCGTTGCAGGCGAGCGATGACGTGAAGCGGGGGAGCCGGGAGCGCCTCGTCAAAGGTGGTTCTCCTTGAGCGAGGTGCCCGGGCGCCGCGAGGCACACCGTCGCACCCCGCCCGTCCTGTAATCATACGCTGCGCCCGACCTTCTGCCGCGAAGCGGGAACGCGCGACGTGACCCCGGGCGTATCTAGTTCTTCGAGGTTCGTCGTCCCGGAAGCTCGGGAAGGGCCGGACGGAGCTTCCTCAACGCGCTGCCACGACTCCCGCCGCCTTCGGGTTCACCTCGACCGCCGACGGAAGGTGCCGGCCTTCGACCCAGACGATGCGTTGAGCGGACAAGTCGTCCCGGAGGACCTCGAAGGCGCCGGCCAGCGCGTCGATCGTGGACGCGTCCACGGCGCCAGCCCAGTCGCCGGCGACGCTGGACTCGGCGGGCGAAAGCCGCCAGACGTGGAGAGGGACCCGGAGTCTCGCGAGGTAGCGGCGGGCGCGCGCGGCGCCGACGTCGCCCGTGTCGCTCGCTTCAGTGCCGAGGACGAGGACGACCGCCCGCCTCCGTTCGCGCCGGGTCGCGGAGAGGCCGGCCGTGGCCACGGAATCGGAGATCTTCGGAGCGGTCGGGAGCTCGTTCAGGATGGCGGACTGGGCGAGCCGAAGGAAGGTCCCGTCCTCGGGCGTGTACATCGGGGAGACCGGGAATACCCGCGTGACGTTTCGCGACTCGACGATCACCTCCGGACTCGTGTGCATGAACCGGAAGTGGCTCCCGTCCGCGAGCTTCAGCGGCCGGGGGCGGGACCATGGCCAGGGAAAGTAGTCCTCGGCGGCGAGACGCTCGAGGTCCTGCCGGATGCGGCCCGCCAGGACGAAGACGACCTCTGCCGGACCTTCTTCGACGGCCGCCACGGCCAGAGGCCGGTCCTCGGACGCGAACCAGCCCTCCATGCGCTCGGCCTTCGGAAGCCGCGCCCCGGGTGAAACCCGAACCGCGACGGCGGACAGCTCCCGCTGGGTGTCACCCGTCTTTCGCCCTCCGAAGCTCGCGACGGCCGTCGCCGTGATCCCCCTGGCGAAGGTCAGGTCTGCGAGGAGGATGTGCTGGGTGCCGGCCGAGTGGGAAGGGATCGGGATCCGGTCCGGGTTCGCTGCATCGAGGGGGCGGCCATCGAAGGTGACGGAGATGTCCATCGGCTCCGGGTTCGAGGGACAGCGCCAGACGAGGCGGGCCGCCACGACGCGGCCCGTGCGATCGCGTTCGAGGGCGAACGAAGCCTCGGCGTCGGACGTGGCGCGGTTGACCCACTGTCGCGCCTCGCCGAGACGCGTCCCCTTTCCGTCGAAGGCGACCGCCACCAGCTCCCGTGGGGCGATTTCGCCTCCGAAGTCGATCGTCGCCGTCCAGGGAGGGCCGAGCTCCACGGTCCGTGTTCCGTCGACGTAGAGCTCGATCCGGGCGACCTCCGCGGCCGCCGAGAGCTCGACGGTGTGGATGCCGGTGGCGATTCCGAGGAAAAGGGTCAGGAAGGCGATCACGGCGGTCTCCTCGTTGATCTAAGGAGTTGATATCAGCCCTGGCACGGAGTCCTTTGAGTCATTCTGCGGAACCAATAACACACGATTTCACGCCTGGCACGGAATCAGGGACAAGCATCGGGCACGAGGCCATTCACATGCCGACCATCATCGCCCGGCCCTTGCCGGGGGCGGCTTCGCGGAACGAGCGGAGGCGCTTCTCGAGCTGCGGGAGGGTCAGGCCCGTCTTCCGTTCGAGCAGCTCCCCGTGGAGAGGCCGGCCTGCAAGACCCTCGGCGACGTAGGACTGGAACTTCTCGAACCTCAGGGGCGACCCGCCGTTCCAGAAGTACCGGGAGAGCTGCGTCGCCTCCCGGCGCAGCGCCTCTCCTCGTGCGTCGGCCATGAACATCTCCCGGCCCGCGCCGAGGACGGTCGTGACGGCGAGGGGTTCGTCGTCGGGCGCCGGTTTCCGGTGACGATCGCGGAAGAGCGGCTCCTGGAGGCCGGCCCCCTTCTCGCCGATCGCGGCGAACGAATCGGCGAGGCCCTCCTCGAGCCAGGGCGGAATCGAGCTCCCGAGGAGCCGGACTGCGTAGAGGTGCCCGACCTGGTGGAGGACCCTGCGAACCGTGGCGTCCGCGTCGCCCGGGACGACCGACGCCGCGACGACGCCGTTTCGGATGCGGCCGCAGGCGAGAGGGTCGAGGCGGCGGGCATCCTCATCCCTCGAGAAGAGGAGGACGACGTCTCCCGAGCCGGACTTCGCCGTGAGCTTCCACCACGTCTTGAAGCGCTCCGGGGCCAGACCGACGCTCCCGCGGATGCGCTCGAGGAGCTCCTCGTCCTCGACGTCGCTCCGGATGCGCCAGCGGTCCGCGAGGAGCTCCCTCCCGCGGCCGCTCGGGAAGACTGCGCCGTCGAGGAGGTCTTCCGGTGCCTCAGGGGCGACGGCCGGGAAGGTCGGGAGCCGCATTTCGGGGAGCGGTTCCGGGGGACCCGGCTTCACCCAGCCTCGGCGTCCGTCGTAGCGGACGAGGACCCATCCGTCGCGGTTCTCCTCCGGCACGAGCTCGACGGGCTCGTCGACGATCGCGACGGACATCGAGCTGACGTCGGGCGCGAGGTGGAGCCGGGTGCCCGCGGGCAGGAGGACGGACGCCGCGGCGATGAGGAGCTGGGCGGAGAGGGCGCGGATGGGGCTCATCACGGCGGTCTCCTCGTGAAGCGAAGGTGTCGAAAGGTCCGGCGACCCAGTTTATCAAGCACGATTCAGGGGATAGCCCTGAGGAGAGACTGGACGAGGTCGTCCAGCTTCTGCAGGAAGAGGGAGCGATCCCGGGGTTCGAAGGGGGGCGGGCCGCCGGTGATGTTCCCGGTATCCCGGAGGTAGGCCATCAGCTCGCGGTTCGCGAGAGCGTCGCCGATCGACTCCTCCGTGAAGACCTTCCCCTTGGGGTCGAGAACCCGCGCGCCCTTCGCGAGGCAGAGAGAGGCGAGCGGGATGTCCGACGTCACGGCGACGTCGGTCCTGGTGATGCGCTCGGCGATCCAGGCGTCGGCAGCGTCGAAGTGCCCGCTCACGACGACCATCTCGACGAGCGGATCGTCGGGAACGCGGATCCTCCCGTTCGAGACGACGAAGACCGGAAGGCCGTAGCGCTTCGCGACGCGATAGACCTCGTCCTTGACGGGGCAGGCATCGGCGTCGACGTAGATCCGGATCAACGAATGGCCTTTCGCCGCACTCCGGGAATCCTACGCCGCCGCTTCCCGGTCCTTGAGCTGGAGGGCGTAGAGGCGGGCGTAGAGGCCGCCCTTCGCGAGGAGCTCGGCGTGCGTCCCCGACTCGCGGACCTCGCCGTGCGAAAGGACGAGGATCCGGTCGGCCCGCACGATCGTCGAGAGGCGGTGGGCGACGACGACGGAGGTGCGTCCGGAGAGGAGGCGGTCGACGGCCTTCTCGATGACGGCCTCGGTCTCGGGGTCGACGCTCGAGGTCGCCTCGTCGAGGATGAGGATGCGCGGGTCGCGGGCGAGGGCCCGGGCGAACGAAACGAGCTGCTTCTCACCCACGGAGAGCCCGCCGCCCCGTTCCGTCAGCTTCGTGTCGAGCCCGTCGGGGAGGCGTTTCAGGAGCGGGCCGAGGCCGACGTCGAAGCACGCGCGCTCGACCGTCTCGCGCGGCATCGCGGGGTCGAAGAAGGCCACGTTCTCGGCGATCGTCCCGGTGAAGAGGAACGTGTCCTGCAGGACGATGCCGAAGCCGTCCCGGAACGCGGACGGGTCGAAGCTCCTCACGTCGCCGCCGTCCACGCGGACCGCGCCCTTCGTGACGTCGTAGAACCGCAGGAGGAGGCTGACGATCGTCGACTTCCCCGAGCCCGTCGCCCCGACGAGGGCAATCGTCTCGCCCGGCTCGGCGCGGAACGAGACCCCTTTCAGGACCTCCTCGTCCGGCTTGTAACCGAAGCGAACATGGTCGAACTCGATCTCGCCCCGAAGAGGCCGCGGCACCGGGGCGGGGGAGGGCGGTGCGGCGATCGTCGGCGCCTCGTCGAGGAGCTGGAAGATCCGCTCGGAGGAGGCCATCGCCGCCTGGAGGATGTTGTACTTCTCCGAGAGGTCCATGAGCGGCCGGTAGAACCTCTTGGAGTACTGCAGAAACGTGACGACGGCGCCGATCGTCATCGTCCCCTGGATCACCTCGCCACCGCCCCACCAGAGGATCGCGGCCATTCCCAGCGCCGAGAGGAAGTCGAGCGCGGGGTAGAAGACCGCGTAGTAGAAGATCGAGTCGAGGTTCGCGACGCGGTGGTCGTCGTTCACGGTGCGGAAGGACCCCTGGGCCGCTTCCTCGCGCCGGAAGAGCTGGACGACGGCGATCCCCGAGAGGTGCTCCTGCAGGAAGGAGTTCACGCGGGCGATCCTCACGCGCACCCGGCGGTAGGTGTCGCGCGCCCCTTTCCGGAACCAGTTCGTCACGAGGGCCATCGGGATCAGGACGCCGAGCGTGATCGTCGCGAGCGTCGGGTCGAGGGCGTAGAGGATCGCCACGATGCCCCCGAGGACGGCGAGATCCCCGAGGAGGGAGACGAACCCCGACGTGAAGAGCTCGTTCAAGGCATCGACGTCGGTCGTCAGGCGCGTCATGAGCCGCCCGACGGGGGTCCGGTCGTAGAGGGCGACGTCGGCCCGCTGCAGGTTGCCGAAGATCCGCGTCCTCAGGTCAAACATCACCCCCTGGCCCATCCGGGAGGTCCACTCGACCATCAGGAACATGAAGCCGAACGTCGCGAGGACGGAGAGGAGGTAGAGGCCGGCGATCGCGTCGAGGGCGGGGGCGCCGCGGGGCTCCAGGCCGAGCGTCTCGAGGAACCGGCCGACGAAGGCCGCCCCGCCTTCGGGGGGCCCCGCTTTCGGGGAGAAGACGAGGTCGATGGCGGCGCCGGTCAGAAGAGGACCGGCGAGCTGCGCGACCGACTCGAGGAAGAGGACGACGAGGGCGCCGCCCGCGTAGCCCCTGTAGGGGAGCGCGAGCGAGAAGAGACGGCGGAGGAGGCCCCTGTCGAACCCGCGTCCCTGGGCCTCGTCCTCGGCCAGCTGCTCGGCCACGGCTACGCCGCCTCCACTTCGTCCGAGAGGCGCTGGCGCTCGGCCAGCTCGGCGTAGAGGCCCCCGGCCCGGAGGAGCTCCTCGTGCGTCCCCGTCTCGGCGACGCGCCCCCTCTCGAGAACGATGACGACGTCGGCGTGCTGGATCGTGGAGAGGCGGTGCGAGACGAGGAAGACGGTCCGCGTGCCCGACCGGGCCTTCACGGCCTCGAGGATCTTCTCCTCGGTCTCGGTGTCGACGGACGAGAACGCGTCGTCCAGGACGAGGAACGGTGCGTCCGCGAGGAGCGCGCGCGCGAGGGCGGTGCGCTGCTTCTGCCCGCCCGAGAGGGTGATGCCACGCTCGCCGACGATCGTCTCGAGCCCCTTCGGGAAGGTTGCGAGGTCGGGGCCGAGGCCGGCCTCGAGGGCCGCGTGCTCGATCTCGGCGCGTGCCGCCCCGGGGCGGCCGATCGCGATGTTCGCCGCGAGCGTGTCGGAAAAGAGAAACGTCTCCTGCGGCACGGCGACGAGGGCGCGCCGAAGGAGCGGCAGGGGCGTCTCGCGCAGGTCGCGCCCGCCGAGCCGGATCGTGCCGAAAGGGGGCTCTTCGAGCCTCAGGAGGATGTTCAGGAGCGTCGACTTTCCCGAGCCGGTCCGCCCGACGAGGGCGACCGTCGTTCCGGGCTCCACCGCGAGGGAGACGTTTCGGAGGACGGGCGGGCCGTCGTCGTAGGAGAAGGTCAGGCCCTTCACCTCGAGCGTCCCGCCGGGGAGCGGCCCGTCGGCGCTCTCGGCGGCGAGCGGCTCGGCGGCCCAGAGCTCGGCCATCCGGTTCCAGGAGGCCGACCCGCGCTGCCAGAGGTTCACGACCCAGCCGAGCGCGATCGCGGGCCAGACGAGCTCCATGAGGTAGAGGTTGAACTCCACGTACCGGGGCACGGTCAGCTCGCCCGCGAGGATCTTCCGGCCGCCGACCCAGAGGACGGCGGCGAAGCCGGCGCCGACGAGCGCCTGGAGCATCGGGAAGTAGAGGGCGTTGAGCCGGGCCAGGCCCAGGTTGCGCTTCCGGAACTCGCGGTTCTTCGCGTCGAAGCGCCGCTCCTCGGTCGCCTCGCGCGCGAACGCGCGGACGAGCCGCACCCCGCTGATGTTCTCCTGCGCGCTCGCCGAGATCTCGCTGAAGAACTCCTGGATCGCCGTGAAGCGCCGGTGGGTCACCTTTCCCATGACCTGCGTCGCGACGGCGACGAACGGGAGGATCGCGAGGGCCACGAGGGTGAGCGCCGGGGAGGCGAACGCCATGAGCGTCACGGCGATCGTCCCGACGACGATCGTGTTCGCGGCCTGCATGATCCCCGGCCCGATCATCATCCTCACGGCCGAGAGATCGTTGACGGCGCGGCTCATGACGTCCCCCACGCGGCTCTTGCGGTGCCAGCGGGGGGGGAGCCTCAGCAGGTGCGCGAAGAGGTCCTCGCGCATCTCGAACTCCACGTCGCGCGAGGCGCCGATGAGGATCCGCCGGGTGAAGAAGAAGAGGATCGAGTCCGCCGCGGCGAGGCCGAGGATCACGGCGCAGGAGAGGGCGATCAGCCGGGGCGACGGGTCCTTCTCGAGCGATTCGAGTATGTGCCGCACGAGCCGCGGCATCGCCAGGAAGAGCGCGGCCGAGAGGGCCATCGTCCCGAACCCCAGGACGTACTCCTTCGGGCGCCGTGAGAAATAGGAGAGGAAGCGGGAGAAGTCCTTCAAACGTCCGGGATGTTACCCGCCCGTCCCGCCGGGGCGAGGGTCAGGCGGAAGACCGGCTGATATCCTCCCGCTTCGCGAGCCGTGACCCACGCCCTTCTCGAACGGATCGTCCTGTTCCGCTGCCTCAACCCGGCCGAAGCGAGGGCTCTGGCTGAGGTGTGCCGCCTCCAGGTCTGCGAGAGAGGCGACACGGTCTTCGTCGAGGGGACCCGGGCGAAGGAGATGTCGTTCGTGGCCCTCGGGACGGTGAAGATCGTCAAGGCGACGCCGACACGCAGCGTGATCCTCAGGATCGTCGGCGCGGGAAGCCCCGTGGGGATCGTCGCGGCCTGGGAGGGACGGCCCTACCCGGGGACGGCGGTCGCCATCGAGCCGTCGACGATCGTCCACGTCCCCGAACGTGAGTTCTTCGCACTCACCGACCGGCACCCGGAGATCCTCCGGCAGCTCCTTCAGATGATGATGAACCGGCAGGTGCAGATGGGGCAGAGGGTCTCCGAGATGACCGGCTCGGTCGAGACGCGGGTGGCCCAGGCGCTTCTCGACCTCGTCGCATCGGCGGGGAAGGCGGAAGGACCTGGAGCTTCCATTCCCCTGGCGCTGACGCGGCAGGAGATCGCAGACCTCGCAGGGACGACCGTCGAGACCGCCATCCGGATCATGAGCCGGTGGAGCAAGGAAGGGCTCGTTCTGACCGAGGGAGACGGCTTCGTCATCCCCGACGTCGAGCGCCTGCGCTCCCACCTCGGCTGAACCCGGCCCGTCGGTGGGTGAGCACCAGGGCCGGCGGGAGGATCAGGAGCTGCGGGCGCCCGAAGGGCGAGGGTGCGCTCTCTCGAAGCTGAACTCCACTTTCGCCTTCGTCGGCTGACCCGCGACCTCGAGGACGGGATAGGCGAGGAAGTTGATCGGCCCGGAAGCGGGCGCGGGGTCGACGACGAGGTCACGGCCACGGCTCAGCTCGATGCGGTTCGCCGGGTGGTGGCCGAAGTAGTAGGTCGAGAGAGCCGTGTACTTGTCGGCCTCGCTGATGTCCACCGGCCACCATTTCCCCTCGGCCCAGAACTCCGCCCAGCAGTGGTAGCCGTCGATTCCGCCCTCGTTGCGCTCGGAAGGAATGGAGGCGCCAATGGCGAAGCGGGCCGGGATCCCGGCGGCGCGGGCGAGGGCGATGAAATAGGAATGGAAGTCGGTGCAGTTGCCGGAGGCCGCGCTGCAGGCACGGACGGCATCTCCCTGGCCCCAGCCTTCGCCGTACTTCATGTAGCGCATCCGGTCGATGACGTGGTCGTACAGGGCGCGCGCCCGGACGAGCTCCCCCTTCTTTCCGGCGAGGACCTCTCCAGCCGTGGTGGCGAAGTTCTCGCTCGCGGGCACGAGACGCTCCGGCCCGAGAAACTCGCCCGGGCGGGGACGGCTTGCCACGTAGGCGGCCTTCTCCTTCCGTTTCACCGAGAACCGCATCTCCACCGTCTTGCCGGAATCGCCCGGTCCCAGCTCGAGGAACAGGATCTCGTTGCCGTGAGCGTGTTCCTTCAACGTACGGCTCTGGCCGGGCGCTCGAACCGACACGACCTCGACCGTTTGAAACGCGTCCGACGTGGGCATCGGCAGCCACATGCGGGCCTGGGCGGGGATCTGGGGAAGTGTGGCCTTGTAGACGAACTCGAACTCGTCGGTTCCCTTCAGGACCCCGAGGTGCTCGTCCGCCGCGCCCGTGACCCCGACGCGGTGCCACGTCTTGTCTTCCTTCTGCTCCCAGGCGTAGTAGGGCTGGCCGTTCAGCTTGTGGACGGTCGTCTCGGACACCTTCATGTCGCCCGCCCCGCCGTCCAGGAAGAAGTCGACGTCGTAGACGTCTCCGCTCACGTCGGCCAGGTCGACGCACGCGAACTGCCTCGTCGGCCCGAGACTGGAGAGGTACTCGGTGTGAACCCGCACGAGCTTGAGGCGAAGGGTCTTCTTCTCGAAGGGCAGGGAGAAGTAACCGCCCCCGCGCGCGACCTCCGCCTCGACGTGCTTCTCGATTCCCGCCTGGATCTCGGCCGTCACGACGTTCGCCGGCGGAGCCGGCGGGGTCGTCGTGGCCACCGTGGCCGGCGTCGCTTCGGCGGCGGGCGTTTCGCGAGCTGCCGGGGCACAGCCGAAAAGGGGGACGAGAAGTCCCACGAACAGGAACACGGAACGGTTCATGAGCGCCTCCACGAGAGGGACGAAAACCGGGCCGGAGCCTGCGAGGCCCCGGCCCGGCACGTCACGAGAGTTATCCGCGGCGGGCGTTACTTCGGATGTTCGCCCTTGGGGTGCTCCGGCGTCGCAGGCGGCTTGCAGCAGGCAGCGGCGCAGTCCTTGGCGCACTTCTTCGCCTCGTGCGTGACGCACTTGCCGTCCTTGAGCTCGCATTTGGGCGAGCAGCAGGCGACCTTGGCGGGTTCGGCGGCCTTCGGATGGTCGGCGAATGCGGTGGCGGACGAGAGGAGGAGGAGGACGGCGAACGCGGCAAACAGGTTCTTCATCGGTGTCCCTTTCCTTTTCCGTGAGCGTGCGCGGATTCTGACATGCCTCTTCGTGCCGGAGACCCGGATCTGAACGAGGGGATTCCCCGGTCTCACTTCGGTGGAATCAGGACCTTGTCGACGACGTGGATTACGCCGTTCGACGCGACGACACCCGACGTGACGATCTTTGCGTCGTTCACGTACGTCGCCCCGCCCTCCGCCTTGAAGGCGACGCGCTTGCCCATGGCGGTCCCCGTCGACTTCACGAGCTTGAAGTCGTCGGCCGACCAGGCCGACGTCAGGACGTGGTACTGGAGGACGGCGGCGAGAGCCTTCTTGTCCTTCGCGAGGGCGTCCAGCGTCTCCTTCGGCACCTTGCCGAACGCCTCGTCCGTCGGCGCGAAGACCGTGAACGGGCCAGGACTCTTCAGGACGGCGACGAGGCCGGCGTCCTGCACGAGCTTCACGAGAACCTTGAAGCTCCCTGCAGCGACCGCGGTGTCGACGATGTCCTTGTTCTGCGCACGAGCCGGCGCAGCGGTGACGGCGGCGAATACGGCGGCCGCCAGGAAGACGACGGGCTTCCTCATGAGTTCCTCCTCGGACCGGGCTCTGGGCCCCGGTGCAGCGTGGAGGGAGCTTGAGGTCCTGCGGCCCCGGTCGGGATGACGGCCGTCATACGGGGCGCGAGTCCCCGAGCCGGGGGGGCATGGTGGCCTGCCGGCCCGTCCTGGCCCGCGGAAGCGAGCGGGTCCTTTCGCGCTCAGGGCGGTGCGAACGCCCTCAGACGTCCGTTCTCGAGAGCCGCCTCGCGGCGACCGCGAACGGGATCACCGTCCAGAGGGCGAGCGAACCCGACAGCAACAGAAAGGCACCCGTCGTCCCGTTCGTGAAGCGCAGGAAGGCGAGGGAGGCGGAGCCGAAGGCCGTCGTCCCCTGAAGCGCGAGAAGGGCGCCGGTCCGGAGGGCCCCGACGGGGTTGACGAGGACGCTGACGATGAGGACGCGGGAGGCGGTCCCCGACTTGAGGACCGACGCGACGCCGAGGGCCGCGACGTCGAGGAGGACGACGGCGACGAACCAGACGACGAGGGCGAGCGCGAGGGCGCGCGTCCGGCGGCGGCCGATCGCCCCGGCCGAGAGGAGCGCGGCGATCCCGAGGAAGACGGCCGTCATGAGGGAGGAGCCGGCGAAGAGGAGGGCGAAGCCGCCGAGGCCGTCGCTCCCGCGGTGCGAGAAGACGACGGTCCCGGCGGCGCCGAACCCGATGGCCTGGGCCGCCGTCAGCGCGGCCCAGAGCCCGGTCGACTGACCGAGGAGGATCGACGTCCGCGAGACGGGCTGCGAGAAGAGGAGCTCGGCCGCGCCCCTTTCCGGTGCCAGGGAGAGGACGCCGATGAGGAGCGAAGAGAGCGGCACGAGGAGGAGGACGAGCTGGACGAGCGACGCCGAGGTCCGCGCGAAGTCCTGGACGCCGTGCCCGCCGGAGAGGGCGTAGCCGGCGACGGCCACGGAGAGCGACAGCCCCGCGAAGACGACGGCGAAGATCTGGGTCCAGCGGGAGCGGATCGCGAGGAGGAGCTCCTGCCGGGCGCAGAGGACGAAGGGGGAGTCGCTCACTTCGTCCCCGCCGGGAAGGGACCGATGACCTCTGCGACCGAAACGGGCGTGCCGCCCTTTCCCGCGGGGTCCTGGTCGCGCGAGGCGGCGTTCGCCCAGGCGACGAGCCCGGAGTTCATCGGCGTCTGGACGGCCGGGTCGTGCGCGAGGACGGCGTCCGTCGCCTTCACCCACGCTTTCGTCCGGTGGTCTGACACCCAGGCGGTCCAGGGGGCCGCCTCGCGCGGCTCCTTCAGCCAGTCGCGCAGGCACCCGGCGTCGTCGAAGAGCTTCGGCTCGTGGCCGGGAGCCGTGAGCTGAGCCGCGAACCGGAGGTCGGAGACCGACATCCGGCACCAGGCGCAGGCGTCGTTCTTCATGTCGACCTGGGAGGGTCCGTCGGCATCGCCGTTGCAAGCGGCGAGGAGGACGAACGAAACGGCGGCGGCGACCCGGAGCGCGGATCTCATCGCGGACCTCCCACGAGCTCGGTGTAGAGGGCGTCGAGGCGCC
>Ga0209573_1002808_pt1 | contig 20901 bp, 21 predicted proteins | sample TNRBio252014_DNA_FD_185870 | JGI IMG/M metagenome (GOLD analysis project Ga0209573, IMG submission 185870) | Wastewater treatment Type I Accumulibacter community from EBPR Bioreactor in Madison, WI, USA - TNR Reactor_6/25/2014_ DNA (SPAdes)... | ecosystem: Engineered > Bioreactor > EBPR >...
TTGATAGCCTCTCCCGCCTTCGCGTTGGGAAGCGTGGTTGGTGACGTGATAGATTCGCTGAATCAGAGATCCGTTATTGATGAGTTGCCACAAAACAAAAACCCCCGATGATTTCTCACCGAGGGTTAGACAGTTTATTGGTTGCATCGCCTGCGTCTAAGTAATTGCAATGACTTGGGATTAACGGCATCGGCTCTGTATCTGGAAGAAATTCGGCTCGGGGCGCTCGTTACTAACCTGTGCGGGTTATGAGCCCGACGAGCGCATCGGTTCAGATCTCATTTTAAGGGCGCTTACGCCGTCCGCTGTACATGGAATTTCATTCTTTTGAGCGATACCACTTGAAAACAGAAATGGCAGCAAACAACACACCAAACGCAGATCCAATGCCGAGCCAAATGCTTAAAGACAATGGCGCGACATGCAGAGAGCTTAGTTGAGTCGACATTTGCATTAAAAATATAGAGACTAAAAGTGTTAGGCCTGCCACTAGATTGGCAAGCTTGCTTCGAAATTGGGTCAGATAAAACGTCACACCTACACTCCAAAAAATCAGTAACGCCATCACCTTCGCTCGCGCCTGACCTAAGCTTGCTTGGTTATTGAAGTCGCTTAAAAAGATCCAGACAAGCGGCGCAGTGAGCGAAACTCCCGCAGCAGTTATCGTGGCAGCCTCGAACTTTGAGAAGAATGATTTACGCTGAGGAATACTATCGTCAACAGAAGCGGCTGAGGACTGAAATGCCAAAAGCGCCGTAGGATGTATGATCAATTCAAGCCATACAATATGCACTGGGAGAAAAACAAGAGGAAACCCGAGTAATGGGACAATTGCTGCAGATAAAACAAGTGGGATATGAATAAGCAATAGATATTCAAAGCTCATCCGAAGATTTTCGAAAAGCTGACGACCTTCATGAATCGCATTGACGATTGTACTAAAATTATCGTCGGCCAGAATAATCGAGGATACCTCTTTTGCGCTCCTAGTTCCTCGTTCACCCATGGCAATTCCAATGTCAGCCGCTTTGAGCGCTGGCACATCATTCACCCCATCTCCAGTTACGGCAACAATTTCCCCTGCTTTTTGGAGTGCTGTAACTATTCTTAATTTCTGCATCGGGGTACATCGAGAAATAACTTGCAGATTTCTTAGAAAATCTGGATTTTGTTCGAGCCATACCTCATTAAACATCTCCGGATTTTCCTCCGCAGAAATGACCTTTGGTTCTCCAGCAAAGAGTCCAGCCTCCCGAGCAATTGCTGCGGCCGTATCGGGATGATCGCCAGTGATCATGAGAACTCGAATGCCATTACGGAGGCAGTACCGAACGGCCTTGGCAACTTCGGGCCTGACGGGGTCCTCAAATGCGAGAAGTCCGCAAAACTCTAAGTTTGACGTGGGCTCCTCAAGCGTCGTCCCCCGAGCTAAAGACTTTCTAGCGCAAGCGATAACTTTGTGGCCCTCTTTAGCCCAAGTTGAGATTTTTAACTTCCACTTGTTCCGTTCCTCGGAGGACAAATTTGAAATTGTAAGAAGAGTTTCAGGAGCCCCTTTCACGCAAGCTACGAGACCATTGGATTCGGAGTGGAAGAATCCAGTTTCTCGTTTTCGATTTTCCGTGAAAGGAAATGTTTGAAATATTTCTGACTGTGTTATTTGCTTTTCGCGCGCGTATTCTCTCACAGCGTTATCCATAGGGTCGCTTGCTGAACTTGAGGCCACCAACGCAATTTGGATTAGCTCTTCCTTGCTAATTGAGGCTGTGGGGTCGAGGTGGGTTAATTTAAGTAAGCCCACCGTAATGGTGCCGGTTTTGTCAGTGCAAATCTGTGTGATGCGACCAATATTTTCCACACTTACGGCCCTTCGTACAAGCGCCCGTTTTTTAGCGAGACGATAGACTCCAACTCCAAGGAAAAACGTGAATACAACGGGGAACTCTTCAGGAATCGCGGCCACTGCGAGGGTGGCAGCGCTGAGCAAAGCATCGAGCCAGCCGTGACCTTGGTAAATGCGAATAGCCGCGAGCAACAGGCATAAAATACCCGCTGCATAGATCAGCCTCGTTACAAGTCGTGTAATTGATTTCTGAAGAGGTGTGCGTTCGTGGGGCATTTGAGCAACCGACTGCACAATTTCTCCATAGGCCGTATTGGTACCGGTGAAAAGAACTCTCAAGGTCCCACTTCCAGTAAGAACTCGTGTGCCGGCAAAACCCAATGCTTGGGCTTCGACCATAGTTTCTTGATCAGATGAAAGAGTGAAAAGATCCTTATCACTCTTTTTCTTTGCAATCGGAAACGCCTCGCCAGTCAGGACTGACTCATCGATTTGCATATCTTGTATGGATTCAAAAATGCCGTCCGCAGGCAAAAGAATTCCGGTTTCTACCTTCAAAATGTCGCCGGGGACTAGTTCACGACTATCAATTTCAAGTTCTTTTCCGTCGCGAAGAACTTTGGCTCGAGAACTGAGCTGCTTCTTGAGAGTCGTCGTAGAAGCCTGAGTGCGCCAGTGAAGGAAGGCATCCATGAACACAAGAGGGAGAACCGCTACAAATAGGGTGATTGCGTCACTCATTTCACCTGTTATGAGAAAGACGCAACCAATCCCAATTAGAAACCAGATCATTGGATCTTTAACTGTTTCAGTGAGAAGTTCAAACAACGGATTGCCAGACGTTTCTATTATATCGTTGGGTCCGAACCGACTGCGCTGACTTAAAACTTGAGATTCGCTAAGTCCACCTTCGTGAATTTGGAGTCCGCGTAGGCCTTCCAGCGAAACCAACTTCATATCTGTGTTGCACTTTCATCGCTTTTTGAAGCTGGCAATAGTAAATCTTCAAGGAAAAAAGCAGCGAGCTCTGAACGGCCCGCAATACCCGCTTTTGCATAAATTGCCATGGACTGTACTCTCGCGGTTTTCTCGGTGGTTTTTCGGACCTCGGCTACTTCTTTGAGGCTAAGTCCTTTGAGAAGTAAAAAGGCAACTTCCTTCTCTGCTGTCGTGAGCCTCCATTTGCTTAGCTGTTGATCGATGGCGAGAGATAGCCCATCGATATATTTTCTTGATTCAGCTCTCCAAACCTCTGCTTCTTTTTTGAATGCAGAAAAATCTGCAATTTCTTTATTGAGCCTGTGCTTCAGTTGAACCGATCCACTCATCAGATAAAAAACCCCAGCAAGAGCAAGAACTCCAATAAGTCCTTCCACAAACACATGCCAAAGAACGACGCCCTCCGCTGAGTCGTTGTAAATATCAATCGAAACAAGAACAGCCACGAGTAGTAGAATCGAGCCGATGACCCATCTTTCCCTATTATTCACGATGCAGCACCTTTGAAACTAGTCATCATCACCTTCGTTCTCATGAGATTCATTTCCTTCGTGTTTACCAGATTCAGCGCCTTCTGTACCTTCTTCTGATTCACCCAGTTGCAAGGTGCTTCCGAAAAACTGTAGCGATTGATTTTGAGAATCATAGTTTTTCAAAAGGTATATGGAGAAGCTTGCAACGAGAGTAACAAACAAAAGAGCCGTCAAAGGACGGGAACTGGAAATAGGATCCTTCGAAATGAGCTCTGTTTTTTGTCCATCGATCATAGCCACGGTGATTCCATCTTTGTGTCTAAGCGCATGAAGTACGACACCGGCAACGTGAAGCAGTACAATGATCAAAAACCCATTTGCTAAAAGTTCGTGAATGTCTTCAAAGCTCTCCTTTTGGCCATTCGCCATAAGGTAGCCCGTAAGACCTAGGCCGAGTGCAAGAATCATCATGGCAATTGTTGCCCAGCTAGACGCGGGATTGTGACCAGCCCAACGCCTTTTGTCACCACTCACAATTCCTTTGATGTAGTTGATGAGGTCCATCGGATGAAGAGCAAACGAAGAAAACCTTGCGTACTTGGTACCAATAAAACCCCACACAAGACGCATGAGCACCGTGAAGCTCAAAAGCAGTCCCGCGAGCATGTGATAGGAATAGATGGGTGAGTCGTCGTCGATTGTCTTGGCGATAAAAAATGCCGTCACAAATAGCCCTGCAAAGAGCCAGTGAAAAAATCGGGTTGGTAAGTCGTAAATAAGCTGCTTTTTCATATGATCTCCATCTAAGCCGACATTCTAGAGTCAGCCATGATCCTATCTTCGGGCTTTTGATCTCAAATGACCATTGGGCAGATGGACTATGTCCTTAAGTTTCAGCCACATAGGTCATTTGGTCAATTCACAAACCCAAAGGCGTGCCGATATTGTTGTATGTGCGACGGGATGTACCCGTTGCAAAACTAGGAGGATCTAACAATGAAAAAAGAATTGATAATCGCAACTTTTATAGCGCTAGCTGGTACGGCCCACGCCAAAAAGAGTTGCACCGATGAGCCCAAAAGCAAATGGATGAGTGAGGAAGTCTTTAAAAAGAAAGTTGAGGAGCAAGGCTACAAGATTCGTAAATTCAAACAGCCCGGCACATGCTTTGAGATTTATGGAACAAACAAAGACGGTAAAAACGTCGAGATCTACTTTAACCCAGTTGATGGCTCTGTAGTCAAAGAAGAGATTGAGTAAGAGATACTACTGTTAAGTTAGGCGCGGCCTAATAAGACAGCGCCTAACATTTCTCGTTCAATTTGAATCTGGTTTAGTTGGAGTATCCCAACGAGAAATTTTTAAAACATCTTAGCGAAAGCTCTTTGCTTCTTCTGGAAAGACGCTGATGGGTTTCCAGTCGATACGCAAAACATCGAGTGCTCGTGCTTGAAGCATCTTCACGCATTGGCGTGATCGGCATTCGCCGATGTCAGATACTTTCATGCCGAACTCAGCAAGAGCTGCGATGAACATGAGTCGAATGAGTAGTTGGTACATAGGGTTTCCTCCTTCAGGCCGCATCCCATGCAAGGGAAAGCGGCGGTTAAGAGTTTCTGAAATCCCTATAGAAGGTGCAGATGGCTGCACCCGGTGCGTGAAGAAATGATGCCGGGTTTTTCCGGCAGCGAGTTTGAGTGGGTGACTTGGATGCCAAGCTGACTCGGCATCAATTTGGCATCTAGCTCAGTGTGCTAACTGCGACTTCTTGCGACCTTGAAAAATTTCAATTTCGAGGCGACTCATCACAAATTCCTTTGTGATTTAAGTGATTTGTTGTTTGTTTCTGAATCTTTGCTGGTGACTAAAATTGTGGGCCCTTTTGAGGCCCACAATGATTCCGAAAATTGGTTGCCTCGGCCGTAACCAAGGTATTTCAATAACATACCACGCGTTTTAGTCACTGTGTAGTGCCCTCAACGCGACCCGATGAGTCTTGGATGCCTTCTGGTATCCAAGGGGATAATTTTTGCTTCGTGAACACTCTCTCCTGAGTACTTGTCTCCCACTGCGTTCATAAGAGCCTGGTTGGTACCTTCAGGGCTTTCAGAGCGATAATCCAGGGGCGCTGTAATGCCCTTGTCATCGACTCCGGACAGACGAACGTAATGCATCATGGTTTTGATGCTTGTCCATCCTCCGACCCTCATTACACTCGGCACGGCCACACCGCGCTTTAATAGCTCGGTTGCGAAGCAAGCTCTCAGGGTATGGAAGCAAACTGGGGTAATCCCAATCTCTTCACAAAAGAGCCTGAGTTTGCGAGCTTGCTCGCCGTTCTGCCAAAGACCAGGTCTCGGCAAAACATAGCCGGGGTTCTTGCAGGCACCTCTTTGAACATCGTGATCATGATTCTCTTTTAACTCCTGAACAATCTGCCAAAGAGGTTCACAAATGGAGACGTGTCGCCACTCTCCGGTTTTTGTGCATTTCTCCTCCTTGAACTTTTTGTTGTAGGAGCGTTGAACCGTGATCATCCGATCTGCAAAATTGATGTCGGACCATTTGAGAGCATAAAGCTCTCCATTCCGCATCCCAGTGTAAACTGCAAAAGACCAAATGTAATACCAAACGGGCTCATACTGACGAGAGTAAGACAGGAGCTTCTTGATCTCATCATCCCGCAAAATCTCGGTCCGCATTCTGCGCCGACTTTTAATCGAAACGCCTAATGTAGGACTCTGTCGTATTCCGCGAACATGATTAAACAAGATTCCAAACTCAAAAACTTTTTTGATGTCACCTTTAACTTTGCCAATCACAGAGTCCGACATCCCATTCTCCTTCATCGCATGAAGGAGTCTTGTAATGTCAGCGGCTCCGATACGAGCGGCAGAGTCGCGGTACCATTGCTTGGTCCACTTATGGAGAGCGTTGATCGCTTCACCAAAAGTCTGTTTACTTTGACACCATTGATCTCGATTCAATTGGTCCCGAGCATACAGTTCAAAGTTACCAAGCAGAGTCTCCCAACTGGTTCCATCAACTTCTCTTTGAGCTTTCTCCTTCTCTGCCTCACGGATCAATTCTCTCTCTAAGGAATTCGCCTTAGAAGATCCTTTTTCCACGCCTTCATAGACACGTCTAAGTTGGACGCGACCTGTGGGATGATCTTTGCACCTCACAGATACATAAATGCAGAGTTTTTTAATTCCGTCAGATTCAATTACGGTTTGCGCCATATTCATACCTCCTGATTGAAAACAGGAAGTCTTATGAGCAAATCCAGTTCGTCCCTGCGAAAACGATTATGTCTTCCCAGTTTGTATGGACGTACACGACCTCGATAGATCATGGACTTGATACTGCTAACGGACACTCTCAAGTATTGAGCAGCCTCGCACGTAGTAAGCCACCTTACTTCTTCGGGCGAGGTCTTTCGTTCACTAGCTTTTTTATTCTCAAAGAACCACTCAGAACGAAGTCCATTTTCTGAAAATTTCGCTCTGTTTTCTACTCCTGAATCTACCCCAGACGCTTCAATTTTTCCACCCAAACTCTGCTTGATATTCTCGGTCTGTTCTTCCTTTCCCCTGTATTTGTATTCCATTCCTTATTTACTCCCTTATTCTTTACACCCCGCCGCATTTACCCCGTCTTCCTGACACCTCACTATCGATGTACAAAGTACAACATGCTTTCTGCATGTAGATGGTGAGGTGTCAGGAAGCGCCAGAGGGGTATTTGCGGCGGGGGGTCTTTTTTTAATTGTTCAAAACTAAAAGTCTTTTTCCCCGCGGCCCCAAATCAACTTCCAGCCGCTCTTAACAGCCGCCGGCGGCTGGAACTCGAAACATGTCATTGTCTCTCTGATACTCTTCGGAGCTTAAAAGCGTGTTCACCCAATGATCTAGAGAAACTCTTTCACCACAGGAATTAAACATCTCCGGATCTCTATCGAATCCACTAAACGTAGAGTCAGATAACAGCGCAAAATTTTCTCCGAAGTGGCTCACTCGATTCGTACTGGACAAAACGTTGCTCTTAAATGACTCCTTAATTTTCACCTGCCTCACTTCGGCTTCGCAAAAGTAGATGATCCCATCGAGATAGGTTTCGGACGCATATTTCGTGAGTTTGCGCGCAAGTCTTGCCGGTCCTTTGATAGACCGTTCAATCTCTACCGCAATACTCACGGGTCGAGAGAACCCTGGTCTTCGAAAAATCATCAACAAATCTGGATTCAAGTCGTTGTCTTCGCGATGACTCATGAGCAACTTGTTACCAACGTCTAAGTAGTGAAATTCGTGATCTCTTAGCAGCAATACATTTTTAAACCGGCGTTTCAGGAACTCTTTCCATAGTGCACAGTGATCCGAATGAATGAGGTCGGGTCTCCTAAAAAATGGGGGCCGAATTTCGTCAACACTGATGCCGAGATGATCGGCAACTCCCCTCCGCGCGGGGGACTTAGTGCTTACAAAATAATACAGCGGCCCATGGGTAGCGCCGTACTGTTGCTTTGATTGCAACCATCCGTACCGCTTTAGACGAGCAATAACCTCTCTAAACCGTCTCGGTTCGATAGGAGGTACCAAACACGACTGCACAGCCGAAGAAGACATGATCCCATGTTCAACAAGAAGCCTAAGAACATCAGATCTGCGAGAATGTGGTTTTGGCTTTTCCATTAAACCTCCTCTTGAGAACTGTTAGTTGTGCGACCGCTGCGTTTTGACACTCGTGCCTTCAAATCCATTAGCGCCTTTATTGCTGAATCGAGATCAAGGTTGTCCTTTACTGCGAGGTTCTTAAGAGAACGTTTGATGTCGGTTCTCTTTGCTTGAAGAGATTTGATGTCAATCTTGGAACTCATAATCATTTCATTGATAACGTCTGAAATTCCAATGCTGCCATCTTTGAAGTCTTTGTTAGCCTCCTCGACAAAAGTCTCGACCGTGCTCCATGCTTCGTTTGAAAAAAACACCTGCATTCGACGGCGATCATTCATTTTTGTTTCCATTATCTTGCTCCTTTCTTAAGGGGAGTTTTGGGTACGATAAACGGACTCGGCGGCAGATCGCCAAAGTGCATCTCAAAATCTCTGTTATCTAGATATTTGCGATTCTCCTCGACGCTCTTGTGAGTGAAGTAAGAAGTAATGAGTCCCAGAGCTGTGCCGATGGCCGCACCTACGGCCACGTTCTCAAATGTAGGAGATTTGCCTCCTGCCGAATACCCCGCAGCAGTAGCAGCGCCTCCGGTGGCGGCTCCCATACTCGCGCCTAGAATCAGCGAGTCGTTCATGCTCGCGCATCCCGTCATCAAAATCGCGATGGTTAGTCCTAAAGTTAAATGTTTCATGCAATCTCCTCCTTTTTTGTTTCAAGTTTTGGGAACTTAATTCTGAAAACGCTTGAGGCCCCATGTGGAGTCTCTTGGCCGTGTGCGATGAGAACAGCAGCAGCACCCGTCGCGAGCGTTTTGAAAACGTCCGGTGATGCTCTGAACTGGTGGGCTTCCCGTTGCGTGCCATCTTCAAGAATTTCGGCACGATCTATATCTTTGGCGTTCGTAATTCGCTGAGTGGTCTTCTTATAAAGCTTTGTGCCAAATGCTCTGGCAAAATAGTCAGCGGTATCTGGGTCATTGATGCGCATTACAATTTTCGTAGCGGAGTTATCCGTAACCTGACTGATGAAGCCCTTTGATATGTCCAACAGATCTCCAATACTTTGATGGGAGAAATGCAGCGCAAAGCCAGCGGAGCGAGCTTTCGAAATTAGATCTGCAAACTCAGGGCACGCAAACGAAGCAAACTCGTCCAAATAGGTTGGAACGAGCTTGCTTCGAATTGCGAGCCCCTCCGCCCTGTGCGCACTTCCAGCCAAAAAATTTAAATGGTTGATGAGTAGACGGCCGACAATTCCCACAAGTTGAGGGGATAGTAAGCTCTGGAGCCTAAAGTAGAGAACCTGCCCATCGTGGGCCTTCTCAAGCCCAAGTCCTTCTTCGTCTTTTGGAGAAAGTATCTTGTTCAAGTGTCCAAGACACAGAGTTTTAATCTGGTCGCGCAATCCCGAAAGTGCCTCGAAATCTTGCATGGCCAACTTCTCGGGATACTCGGGACCTTGGACACATCCAGCAAACGCGTTTGGCGAGTTAAGATAACGATCTAGATCGCTAAGTTTCGGGTTCTTCCCCTTATTGCGAGTCGAGTGAATCTGAAACAATCTTTGAAGAGCGGAAAATGCTTTCGATTTGTAATACTCCTCGCTCCAGGTAAGAGACGAAAACAATCGTTGCGCCGCCTCAATTGCGGAACCCGGTTTCAGCGGATCGTAGCTCTTACTGTTTTCATCGCTCAGGTCGAAGATCTCTAGCTTATCTTTTGGAACCCACGCCTTGAGGCTATTAATGAAACTAAGGTCCCCTTTTGCATCAAGAATGATGCTTCCGATCCCTCGCTCCACGTCTTGCCGAAGGAAATTTAGAATCACACTTTCCGTTTTTCCAGACCCAGTCGCGCCAATGATGTGGACGTGTTTTGACCGTAGACTGTCAGGTAAATAAACCGTGGCACCGAGACTCGACTCCTTGCCCATAGAAATACTTTCGTTCGACGAACAAAGTAGTTCCTTTGGCTCTTCAGAAATCGCAGCAATCGCTTTTTTCCGGATCCGAGCTCTTTTGGAAAAGTGATCCCATAGCACCATTCCTATGACGCTGAACGCTCCCAACAAAACAGTGCAGAGTAGAAAGGCGTCAAATCGAGAAAGATTTTCGAGCAATGAATGTAGGAAAAGCGCTAGTGCTCCAAAGCCAACCATTTTCAGCATGGATGTATCGTCTTGAGGATTCATTTTGAACCTCCAGGAAAAAAGTCAGTAAGTTCGGCAAAAAATTCAGTCGAAGGACTAAGACTCAGAACTTGCGATCTGTTCCTTTCTACTTGCGCAGACGACCCAAATTCTTGAATCAGACCTGATGTCAGCGCCCGAAATAGTATTTCCTTGAAGTCTGCGTTTGTATCAGAGCCCTTAATTGATTGTGAGCTGTTGTACGCAGATCCGACTGCGGAGCGCGTGACAAATCCTTCCTTCTTCTTTGCTTCAAGCCCAAGAGTTCCATCAAGACTGAGTGCACGGGCGCTAAGCTGAGCAGCCATTGAGTCGCGATTAGGATCTCTGGCAAAGCGAAATGAGATGTTGATTCGCTCAAAGTTTGGATCAGGTGTGGCATCTCCAATGAGGGTTCCGCCCATCAATCTGTCGCCTAGGCCCCGATCAACAATCTGAACATGTACCGGGGCAGTTGAATAGGTCTCTACGACGTTGAGCAGTCGAACTCGCACTAGGCTTCCAGGAGACTTTTTGCCATAAGAAAAGCCTGCGCTACCGCCACCTTTGCTAGCAGTTGAACCGCCAAACTCAATAATTTGAGATGTTGGAGATCCTGACTGGCTGTTTTGATTTGAATACTTTGGAAACTTCCTTTGGGGAACTCTGTCGAGCGTAGCGGAACGGTAAATAAAAACAGCAAGAAGTGGAAGCACAACAAAAATTCCAAGATCCTTTGCAAGGAGTTGTAATTGAAAGCGAGGATCGGCTCCGGGATAGTCTTCAGCCGACCACCTTGCTTTTAGGTTGCGCTTCAATCGCTCTAGAAATGAGTTAGGATTTTTCATTTACGGCCTCCTCCAAGACTTGTGCTCAAGGCAATTGCCTTTCCCTGAAGTGGCACCACAAGGCTCACTTCGGTGAGATCCCTTGGCAGGTTTGGTTTTGCAAAAACAAGACGTGCATTGACCCTAGAGTCGCGCTGAACATCTTTTCTCTCTGCCCAGAGTTTAGATGGTGTCAGAATGTTTTTCCCAAAACGTAGTCTTACGAGATCCCAGTTTGGTTTAAGAGGTTCTGATGAGTCTGCTGCAATCTGAAATCCGACAGTCAAATAGTCCTTTTTTGAGTCAAACTCCTGTCGAACAATCCGAACTCCAGCCTTCTTGATGGAACGCTCAAACACGGGCGCAGCCTTCGTCACTTTTGGTAACTCTTTTGTCACTATCTTCAGTAGATATGAGGGTTCCGCGTCTTCAGAAGCGGTAAGTACAAAAAGTTTGGGCGATGCCTCCCGGAAATAGACAAACAAATTTGTCACCGCATAAGGAGCGAGGGTGCGCACGACTAGTGATCGCTCAACTCGCTCCACCTGAAATAATTGAGTGTCGCCCAATACGACTCGAATCGGCGCTTCATCGAACTCAATGACGGAGCTAAAGCCTGCCTTCAAAAAGATAGGTAACGGCTGCGTGCCCATGTTCTCCGAAGCCAGTGCCGGAACTGTGAGAAAAATACTTAGAATTACTGTTTTCATTTTTTTAAACCCCTTTCGCTAAAGCGCTTCGCTGCATAGCCTTTGGCCATGCTGTATCCCTTGCTTCCTGCCGCCTTGGCCTGATAGGCGCTGCGGATAACCATGCCTTTCGGATTCGTCATCATCACGGCATTGAGAGCGCCTCGCCGCAAAGTATCCCCAACACTCAGACTGACTCCTTCACAAAGTTGCGACACCAGAAATGGAGAAAATAGGAGAGCAACAGCGATAATAATGTTGAGGACAATCACAGTTACAAACTCTCCAACGCCGCTGTAAGCAGCGTTGAATGGCAAAACCTTTAGAAATGCCGATAGGATTGACCAGATCACCGGCCATGCCGCGACCTGAAGCATGTTCTTAAACAAACCTCTTGTGATTCCAGATGCTGCATCAAAAAGCGTCCCAAGAATCAGGAACGGTCCAAGAGCTACAAGCAAAAACCAGTAGAAGTGTTGAAATGCGAGAAGCAAGAACCTTGCACATACAAGAATCAGAAAACTCACGACCACTAAAGTTCCCATGATGAGGTCACTGCCAAGATTGAGAAGCCCTTGTAGGTCAAACGAATAGGACTCCGCCTTTTTGGAAGCAGCTTCAAGGACTGCATCAATGCCTGTCATGTCGTCGATAGATCTTGCGATCTCCACTCCAAGAACCTGGCAAAACTCAGCTATTTTTGGAAACGCAACCAGCAGTAGCGCAACAATCAAAAGTCTTTTGAGTCTGACCAAGATTGATCCAGTAAGTCCAAGATCAGTTGAGTAACTAAATGCGACAGACAAAAGAAACAGAGGCAAAAGCATTTGCCAGCTCAAACTACTCGTATGAGCATAGATGGCCTTAGCCGCAGGCAAGAGTCTTTCGTATTCTTCGATTGCAGGGAGTGAGTATTTCATTTTCCAATCCCCATCGGATAAACATGGCTCGAAAAACGGCCATCCTTGTTCCCTAAATTGTTTGATAGGCCACTAAACGAACCACCACGACTTACGACAAGGCGGCTCTCACGTTCGTTGCCTTCAGCAAGTATCTGGGTGAGCAGACTCGTGATGTGGCTTTGCAAAACCAGAGACTGTGATTCGAGCGTTACGAGTGATCCAACGCCAGAGGCCGTGAGCTTTTGAGCAACGCCTGGAGATGAATCTTTGCCACGATTTTCAAGTTCCTTGCCGGACTCAAAAGAGGTTTTGGCTCCGGGAGCAATTCTCGAAATTGCATTCATCGCTCGTGAAATTTCAGATTCAATCGCGTCCGATTTTTCAGAGCGGTATTCCTTTGGAATCGTGTGGTAAATGATTTTCAGGCGCCTCATTGCTTCGCGCGGATCACGCCATTCATCCCATTGAGAGGGTTGAACAACCTGAGCAATCGTTTGCACGCGATAGATCCGATCTTTGATCCCCGCCATCTCATCTCTCATCAATTGGGTTTGTTTTTCTAACTGATAGAGAGTCTGAAGGGTATTGGTCACGATCTGCGCAAGTAGTGGAAGGTCTCCACCCCAAAGGTCAGCTCTAGCCTGCGACGCCGTTAGGAAAAATGTGAGTGTAAGTAAATATTTTTTCATGCAATCTCCTTAGTGCCGAGCTGGACAATGTTTTCGGTGTTGGCGAGCGCGTAGAATTCCTTTGTCGGATAAAGTCTAAAAACCTGACTCATGTTTGGGCTGAGAGCGAAGAACTCGGAGTAATGGGGTTTTTTAGAAGTTACGGACAACGCGCGATCAATGTCTGATTGCGGAAGGTCAAAGGTGTCCGTGAGGAATTCCGCCGTAGCGCCGTTTTGAAGAAATATTTTTGTGAAGCTGTTAGTGAAGAGCATCTTTGCAAATGCTTCATCACCATAGTCAGCAAGATTTTGAGTTATTGAAACAATGCCCGCTTTGTATTTTCTGAGAGTTCGATACATTTCCTCAAGGAAGCTTTTGCTTTGGGCAAAGAAGCGCCACACTTCATCAAATACGATTAGTGTTCTTGAATAGCGACCCGTCATGAGATCGCGCCACAAAAGCTCGGTCAGCAAAAGAATCGTAGTTTTTTGAAGAATCGGATCTGAATCGAGTTCTTTAAAGTCAAAGGCCGCTACTGGCGCTTTGATGAGCTCAATCAGATCAGGTCGATCTTTGACTTCATCAAAAGAAAGATGCGGTTTTAACCAATGTGCAATGTCGAGGTAAAAGCGTTCACTGCGCTTCTTTGCATTTTTAATCAAGTCGGCAATCTTTAGAGTAGATCCTTCGCATTCCTTTAGCAGGTCATCCAAAGCGACACTGTGCGAGTGCGTGATATGTGCTCCAGAACCGCAAAGAGTTTCAAGAAACGCACGATAGAAGCCCTGTTGGCTGATGGGAGCCATTCGCAGGAAGGTAGCAATCAGAGCCCGCGCTTCGTCCTGACTAAGTGACGTGCTTTTGCCATTGCTGGATTCAATGATTTTTCGATAGGAGCCGCCCACATCAAAAATGCAAAGCCTTGTTCTAGGGTCATCCTTGATTGAAGAACTGAGTACCGCATTCATTAGGAAGCTCTTTCCACTTCCTGATGCCCCACAGATGAAGGAATTGAAGTTGAGGTTCTCCCTTGAAAAGAGATTCAAATATGAAACCTCGCCCGCGCGAGACCTGAGATCTAGGTTCGATCTATCGTTGATACGCGCATAATCCAAAAACAACGGGAGCAAATGAGCCAGATTTTCAGAGAGGATCGCTAGCTTGCGGATACTCAAAGTTTTGTTGCCGGGTAGATGACTTTTTAGAACCGGAAGAGTTCCTAGTGTTTCCGTAAAAAGACCAGCGTTCCCAATTCCAGAAACAACCCGTTCAAAGTCTCTAGCAGTTCCAAGGGTGGATTCTTTGTCACCAATGATAAGAGCCGCTACCGAAATCTCAAAAAGAGTTTCTTTACCTACAAGAATGCGCTCCAAGGTCTCTTCAGAGGAGGACAGAACAGAGTTGGACTCGATGTTTCGGACTTCAAGCGAAGAGCTAACAGAGAGCGCGTGGCTCACTCTGCGCTTGGTCTCAAGCTGTCTCTTCACCTTGCTACGATCAGGAATTGCAAATCGTATCGAAAGGGTGAAGTCACATGGATTCTCAAAGATTGGCTGCAAACAACCCTTCCAAGTGACTTGAGGAAGCTCCGTTAGCGACAAAGTACGGATGACCCTGCCTTGAACGCCAACGGAGTTGTGATCCCATGTGAGATCCGGCATCTTGCCTTCAAGAACTACGGGGCCAAAGACTCCAGACAGCAGTTCGCGCCAGCCAGAATTCCCAAGTGCATTGGGACTAAGCTTAAGCTCTTCGAGAAGCGCATTGAGATGCGAATAACTGTCGGGCCTATTGATCTTCTCAAAGGCGAAAATACGCGTTTCGTATCCAGGTACCTCTGAATTTTGCAATGCACGTCTGCAAAGCAGAATGTGCCCCTCAAATAGATTTGGTAATTTGGTAAGCAGGTCCGAAAGTTTCGAAAAAAAGGTATCTGATATGGCACCTTCAAAATCTTCTTCGAGAATTCCACTCGACAGTGGCTCAAGCTCAAGTGCGCGCGAAATCTGTCCATCTGGATGTGCAATGACTCCGTCCTGGACCCACTGTGATCCAAGTAACGTTTGTGTGAGTGAATACTTTTTCATTTAGTCTCCTTCTTTGTTCTTAGGGAATGCCCCAGATAGATGTGTGGATCGGCGATAAAGCGAGCCAGTAGTTCGAGGTGTCCATTTTTTTGTCCGTGCGAGATGATTCTCAATGTGAGCAAGGTGCCGATTCCGGCAACCCACGAAAGGATGAGTGGGTTGCCGGAAATGTTGAGAATCACGTTCGAAAATGCGAGTACGAAAAACGAAGCAACAATCTGACTGACTTCAAAACCCCAGAGCTTTGAACGGTTCATATTGCTTGTTGGGCAGTTCTTCATCGCACGGTCCTCTCGATAAGATCGACAATACTTTGTGCTCCAAACAGGATGACCGATCCAACGACGGCATAGACGAGATGCTGTTTGGCGTTGATGTTTCCAGTAAAGAAACTAAAAGCGGCAAATCCTAGTCCGAGCACTGCAAAGATCGGCAAGATCGATCCGAGAAGAACTGTTTTGAGCCCGAGGAGTGAGGATTCCACCGAAGCATGGGCCATCGGCGAAACGAAAAACAACCCAAGGACAAATAGAAAAGTTAAATTTCTCATGTCACTCCCTCCTCAAAATGGAACATTTTCGGAATCATTCATTTCCGCTTCATTGTTTTGTTCTTCTTGTTTGTTTTGGAGCTTCACGAGGTAGCGCTCGCCTGGAAACATGAAGAGTTCAAGATTGAGTGCGTTGCCGGATTTAGATGCCCATGCAGATCCAACTTGACGCCACTTCGTGCGCTTCTGTGGTTTTCCATTTTCGATTACTTGAAATTCTTTAGCGACAATTACGTCGTAGAACTTGGTGCTCATCCGTTTCTTCTCCTTCGAAATCTTCAATTGGGTTTGTTTTGATGGTTTTAGGCAATTTGAATCGCCCGAGAGTCAAAAGACAGAAGTCGTAGCAATCGAGGGTCATATGCCACCTCGAATGCCAAGCAGTTGTTCCAGCTCTCTATTGTTTTTGAAATTGCGGTTTGAAGAGCGAGGCCGGCGAAATTCAAGCCGTGCCCATTCTTTCAAGTCCGCGTGATCTTCGAGAATGTAGTTACATTCCCAGCAATGGGCGTGCGTGCTGAGGCACTCCATCATGTATTCCCCACATCGTGGGCAGCGTTGGTAACCGTTCATGCATTTTCCTCCTATTTTTCCGGTGAGACTTTCGCGTCTCCCAGAGATATAGGTAGCAAGACCGTGCCAACGTGATTTTCAGGTGTTCAAAAACTTAAGTGTGCGAAAAGAAAGTGAGACTTCAGTCTCACTGAGTCTCACGATTTGAGACTATGAGACTTGAGTCTCAGCAATGGGTCTCAGTCTCAGCTAGAGAGTTGACTAAATTATTATACTGAAATTTCGATCATCGAATTTACGAGACTGTAAACTCGGCAGCTTTTTGAAAGATCCTCGATTCGGACAACAACTGCATATGGAATTTCACCACCATTTTTACGATTCCATTGTTCATATGAACCGATAGCAAGTGTGTAGTGATTTTGACTGTATTCTTCATGATGATTAGTCCAATCAAATGTTGCGTGTTGTAGGGCACCTTTAGACCGGAGAGTAATTCCCGGACTAAAAGTTAGCTCCTGATCTAGTGATTGGCGATATGTCTCGTCACCAGTATCTTCAGCAGACATCGCATCAACAACTGCGGATTGTTCAATGTCTCCACGGAACATTCTCCACTTCAAAACGGCGCCAAAATATCGTTCGAGTCCCCAGCGCTGCACTTCTGGCGAGTAAGCCATAGTTACAGTCATTCGTTTCAGGCCTCTTTCGGCATAAGCTAGGTCAATTGGAACGGGTACGCTTAAGAAGGCAACTTTGTTTGGTTTCAAGGTGCCTTGAAAATAAAGCAGAGCCGAATATGGATCTGCTTCTACCGCTCTTCTGCGATCAGGAATTCCATATCCATAAATATTGAGCCACTCCTCAGCCCTCTCTGGTTCTAGACCAGAGAGAAATTCAGTTAGTACACTGTCCTCAGGATGTGCAGACGAATTAACTAAGAGTGCTCGGAGTAGCGGTGCCGATGGCCGAACCTGAATTTCTGAAAGATTTTGATGAATCATTCCAAGAGAATGACAAACGCGTGGAACAGCGAAAGATGTTCCTGACATATTGGTAAGTGATGGAGAGGCATCCTTGCTGGCCATTATTACATCCGTGCCTACATTGGTGCTGACTCCGCCCGATGAAGTTAGGATATAGTTGCCTCCGCGTTCGACAACTTCAGGTTTAATTTCTCCATTTATTCCTGGTCCGCGTCTTGTGAATGGCGATGGAAATTCCAATTTGGAAATCACCGAATCCCCTGCTGAATTCGGCCCGACAATTGTTACTGAATGGGCCACTGAGCCAACAGTAATTGCCAATGCCGATTGAGCCGGATCCAAAAGTCGAGACCTAGGATCAGTTAAATATTTGGGATAATCGATGCCTTCTTCAATGTATCCACGAACTTGATTTTTAAATAAATTGCCCGTGCTTATTACGAAAACAACGTCGTATTCTCTTGAAAGGAAATCAATCGTGCGTGCAACCCAAGACTTCCTTGGAAGTAACTTTCTATTTTCGTCATCCCAACGTCTGTTTTCGTCATTAACTGCAAGATTAAAAATCTTTATCCCAAGAGGGGCGAAAGTCCTTACAACCTCTTTAATTACCTCAGAGAACAGACGTCCTTCATCAGAATCTTTATCGTCTTCTGAGTAATTGTGTTCATCTAGAACACGCGCGTTCGCAATCCATAGTTTTCCAGAATTCTGAGCGCCATCCGAAATGTCGAGCGCATAATACGAGGCTAGAGATGCAACTCCAGAGCCATGTCCAAATTCATCGGAAGGGTCGTTGGGGGATTTTTTTAAAAATGACTTAAAAAGATCTTCCTTCGAAACAGGTTTTAGAAACGGATTTCCGATCGAAACACCCGAATCGACAATGCACACAGTCGGTGCGTCTGCGGCAGGTGAGCCAATCAGTCCAAGATTCGTGGCTTGATAATTCTTAAAGGTTTCAAAAAATGTCTGAAACTTTGGTCGACTATCAAAAAAAACAATTTTTCTCTGCCAGGGCTGTTCTTCGACTAACTTTTTAAAGGTTGCACCTGACGAGCGAATAACCATGCGACAAGTGCCTTTGCTGTCAGAGTGTTCAAATACTGCTCCAAGAGAATCTGTTCTTAGTACGCCATCTATTTCCAAGCGAAACTTTGCAAGCTCTTCCTTTTGCTGTTTTGTTCCAGTTTTCAAAGTCAGAAGTTCAATCTCGTAAATCAAAAACCGTTTTTTAACTAAATCTTTATATCTGGAAAAAAAGTCTCCACACAGCCGATCCTTGGGAGAACCCTTTTTAATAGTTTTCAGGTGCGATACGAGCGCTCCATGAGGAAGCATTCCATTTCTGTCCGGATCGCTTTCTGCGAACTTATCAATTTTAGACTCAAGCCTATCCAAGTTGCTTTCTTTAGGTATCGCGAGCGTAATACTATCGCTTGGATCAGAAATGGCTTTAAGTCCCGTTCCTGTCAGGTCAATTTTTCCCTCGTGCTCGAGTTTAAAAAAGACGACTTTTCTTTCATCGTCTGACATTTGCTTCAATGTATTTGAGACAGGTTCAATTTTTTCTAAAAGAGCCGTCGCAATAAGCTTTCGCCTCGCAATTATTTCTTGCGATAAAGGAGCAGGTCTAGGCTTTTCTCTTTTTCGATCTGCAACTCTTGGCTTCTGAAGTGCAACTGGTTTGTACTCGGAAGCCATAGATTATTTTCCTGATTTTGGCTTTTTTGCGAGTTGAACGTCCGAGCGATACTTTCGAAGATGGTTTCTCAAATCGCTTGTAGAAACTGCTGCATCGCCGCGCATAATCACGCTCTTAATGCTTTCTTTGACGATCTTTTCAATCTCCGCAAATGACAAGCCTTTCATGTCAGTTGCGATAGTTGTCATTGCACCGCTTATTGAGATATCGGCGGTTAACTTTTCTAGAAAACATTGAACTTCGGATTTAGAAGGCTTGGGAAAAGAAACAATATCGTCGAATCTTCTCCAAAGAGCTTCGTCCAAAATATCTTGATAATTACTAGCAGCGATAACCAAGCTGCGATCTGATGAAAACGCATCAAATGCTTGTAGGACTGAATTTACAACTCTCCTAACTTCACCGACGTCCTGACGGTCGTCTCGGCTCTTTCCAATCGCATCGAATTCATCAAGCAACAGAACTGAAGGCGTTGTCGAAGCGTACTCAAATACCTTGCGAAGATGATTCGCGGTATCACCAAGATAGCTAGAGATGATGGTACTCAATTGAACGACGGCAACGGGTAGACCAAGTTCATGGCCCAAGTACATCGAGGTTAACGTTTTACCGCATCCAGGAGGTCCCCAGAATAGAAGTCTGCTTTTCGCTTTTAACCCATGCTTGTGAAGGAGTGATTTGTTTTTATGTTCTTGAACAATCCTATCAATTTTTTCTTTTGTTTCCCTGGATAATACGATCTGATTGTCATCAACATTGCTCTCTTGGAGTGTGAGCAGCTTAGACTCTGAGCGATTTGAGCTAGGTAAGAAGGCCATTGGCTGCGACTTAAAGCCAACAGAGCGATGTCCTTCACCAAGAGCTTTCTTGAGTTCCTTGGCTTCGGCCATTTTATTTGCAGCAAGAGATTCTTCAATAATGGTCTCCGCCGCACGTAAGAATGCAGTGTCATCAAAATCTCGGTAAGCTAATAAAAGCTTTTTAACTTTTTCTGTGCTAATCATGATTCGCCTAAGATAGCGTAACTTTTAGCTTTTGTGCCATATTTTATCAACACATTCTTTTGATGTGACGCGCCTTTTTTTGATGTGATTGAAAACATGGCTAATTCTGGCTCCTTCACAACTGTGTCTCCTGATGTGAGCTCAGTTTCAATCTCCGTTCCTTCACCAACCCCAGTTCCTTCGCTCTACGGTAGAACGTGGCCCGTGAGAGGCCAAGAATGTGGGCGGCGCGGTCACGGTCGCCGTCACACTCAACGATTGCTTTCTCGAAACGCTCGCGCTCGCGACCAATGAGGCTCGCACCGTACCGACCGACCATTACCCGAGATGTGCGATTGCCAAAGACAGCCACCGCTTGCGGAAGCGCTTGGCAAACATCTTTCTCGCGAAGAACGCCGTCTTCTGATTTTGCGCACATGGTTTCAATGACAGCCTTTAACTGGCGCACGTTTCCAGGCCAGTGGTAGACCGTTAACAGCGCCAAAGCATCTTGTGTGATCATCTTCGGCTTGGACTTTGAAATCTCTGCCAAGAAAAATTGCGCAAGTTCGGGAATGTCTTCTCGTCGATCCCGAAGCGACGGGATTTTAATAACCGCTTTGTTAACTCGGTAATACAAGTCTTCACGAAATGTTTTCTTTGAAATCGCAGCTTCGAGATTCACATTCGTTGCAGAAATCGTTCGGAACTGCGCCTCACGTTCTTCGTGAGAACCCACTCGTTGAACTTTGCGGGACTGCAAAACTCGAAGGAGCTTCGCCTGCTGAAGAAGTGGCATGTCTCCGATCTCATCGAGAAATACAAATCCACCAC
>Ga0209573_1002810_pt1 | contig 20851 bp, 17 predicted proteins | sample TNRBio252014_DNA_FD_185870 | JGI IMG/M metagenome (GOLD analysis project Ga0209573, IMG submission 185870) | Wastewater treatment Type I Accumulibacter community from EBPR Bioreactor in Madison, WI, USA - TNR Reactor_6/25/2014_ DNA (SPAdes)... | ecosystem: Engineered > Bioreactor > EBPR >...
AAATGGCAATCAACTGTTTGCCGCCACTCATATCGGGAAGCTCTTCGTCAGCGCAGACGACGGCCGCAGCTGGCAGGCAATCAACCGGCCACGCGGACCGGAAAGCGCGGCGGAGAAGCGGGGCGAGAAGCTGTTCGCGGCCAATTGCCAGGCCTGTCATGGCACCACCGGAATAGGTGAGGCACCGCAGTTCGGCAAGAGCATGCAGGGTCTGGCGCCCGCGCTGGACGATACCGCGCACGCCTGGCATCACAGCGATCAGCAGTTGCAGAACACCATCCTCAAGGGCAGCCCGGTACCGAACAGCCGGATGGTGGCCTTCGAGGAGCGCTTGAGCCCGGACAACGCCGCGGACCTGGTCGCCTATATGAAAAGCCTCTGGAATGAGCGCGCCCTGCGCTGTCAGGGCGCAAAACACATGAGCCCCGGCTGCATGACGCATTGACCGCAGCAAGCGATTCAGGACCGCCGACAAAGCGAACCTCGTCCGCTGCCAAAGGCTTCCACTGGCTACTGGCGACGAGTGTCGCCTTTCTCCTTGGCGCGATCGCGTGGGCCACTTGGCAAGGCAGTACCAGTACACCCCTGATCGACGCCAATGACGCTCGCCAGCCGGCAAAGGGGCGGCGCGTCTATGCACAATACTGCGCGAGCTGTCACGGTGCGAATCTGGAAGGGCAACCGGCGTGGCGCGTGCGCCGCGCGGACGGCCGCTTGCCGGCGCCACCGCACGACGCCAGCGGGCATCCGTGGCACCATCCGAACGAGGTCTTGATCGAGATCGTCAGCAATGGTCTCCAGGCTGGCCGGTACGCTCCGCCGGGCTATAGCAGCGATATGCCGGGTTTTGCGAACATTCTCACGGAGGAAAACGTTCGTGCCAGCCTTGCCTATATCAAGAGCACTTGGCGCGAAGCTCAGCGCGCTCATCAGTCGCGCGTCACCCTTTCCGCTAAACAGGAGCTCCGCAGCTCCTTGGGATCGTTCTCGATTGAGCAATCGACGAGTGACACGCCGACGTGATCTTCTTTGCCGACGAGGACGCCCGGCAAGGCCGTAGAAGAGGCGCGCAGGCCTTCAAGAGCGGAGATGACAAAAATGTCATTCCTGCGTCAGGTCGTCGTCGGCATGGATCGCCGATACTCGTAAAGGTAACGCATCGCCAGCGACGAACCACTCACCAATCAAAGGAATGACCATGAAAACCCTTTCCCGCCAGATCCTGATGATCACCTTGGCCACTGCGCTGAGCACACCAGTCGCCTTGCTGGCTGCCGAAAAGGCAACCCCGGCGAACCCTATGTACGATCAAATGCAGGCCCGAATGCAGACCATGCGGGCGCGTATGCAGACTATGCAGAAGACTGAAGGCGCAGCGCGCATGCCGATGATGGCGGCGCAAATGGACGACATGCAGGCGATGATGAAAGACATGGACGCCGTCGGCTGTCCGATGGGCAGCGGCCAGGGTGGCATGGGCATGCAGGGTCAGCAAGGGATGCCGATGATGCCGGGAATGCATGGCAGTCAAGGGAAGTAAAACCCATGCTTACCTGGCTGAAACAACTCCTCGCCAGCTTTCGCGACTGGCGACAGGCCAATGCGGAAGCGCACGCCAAGTCAAAACCACATTCATGCTGCTCAGCGCCACCGCCGGGGGCTGGCAGCCATCACGACCATGGACGAAAAGCATAAGTGAAGCAGTCATTCAATCAATCCCTGACGATTTCCGATAGCCATCGCAATACCCGCCTGCAGCTTTGTCTGCTCACGCTGCTGATCGTCGCGGCGGCAATCAGCCTGCCCGTCGCGGCGCAAAGCATTCAGGTGCCGCAGCCGAGCCCCGGGCTGATGCCCAACCCGGCAGCGGGCAAGGCCCTGTTCGAGAAAAGCTGCGCTTCCTGTCACGGGGCCAATCTGCAAGGCAACGACAAGGGGCCGCCAATGTTGAACAGAATCTACGAACCCTCGCATCATGGCGATGCTGCTTTCCAACTGGCGGTAAAGAACGGCTCGCGCGCACACCACTGGAAGTTCGGTGACATGCCGCCGGTTCCCGGCCTGACCCCCGACGACGTCGCGCAGATCACTGCCTATGTGCGGCTCGAACAACGCAAGGCAGGTATTCAATAGGGCCACCCGCGGTCCTTGCTCCGGTGGCGCCGGATGCGTCTGCAACTCGCACCCGCGGTTTGCGGCGGCAGTGTCTTGTTAACCGACGTGTACCAGCCAGAGGTACGCAATGGTGGCTCCCGGCTGCGAGGTGACGTCGGGAGCGCCGACTGACTGGGCGGGAAGAACTGACAGTCTTGTAATGGCGTGCTCATCTTCGCGACAGCACCGCTTCGCTAAGCTCCAGGCAGCCTCGATCGCTCCCGGGCAGTTTTCTCGGCTGCCGAGTGAGCCGTCCCGCCGCGCTACACCGCTACACCATTTCCGCTTGGAGACCATTGAAAGATGAGAAATCGTTTTACCGTTTTCGCTCGCCGTTCCGCAGCTACCGCGGCGGCGATTCGTTCAAGGGCTCGCAGCCGGCGGTGTGTTGGCGGGCTTGTCGTCTTTCGCTGGCAGTGCGCTGGCGGCTGCCGGCCAGGGCTCGATAGCCACGGCGCCGGTGCTGTCGGGGGCGAACATCGACCTGGTCGTCGCCGAAATCGCGGTGAACTTCACCGGTACGCCACGCCTGGCGACAACCATCAACGGCTCGATCCCCGCGCCCACACTGTACCTGCGCGAGGGCGATGAGGTCACCATCCGGGTCACCAATCGCCTGCCTGTGGCGACGTCGATCCACTGGCATGGAATCATCCTGCCCTATCAGATGGACGGCGTGCCCGGTATCAGCTTCGCCGGCATCGCGCCCGGCGAAACCTTCACCTACCGTTTCCAGATCGAACAGAGCGGCACCTACTGGTACCACTCGCATTCCGGCATGCAGGAGATTACCGGTATGTACGGCACGATCATCGTCGAGCCGCGTGATGGCGAACGGATCCGCACCGATCGCGACCTCGTGGTGCAGTTGTCCGACTGGACCGACGAGGACCCGATGCAGGTCTTCGCCAAGCTAACGGTCATGACAATCGAGACACCACAGATCATGAAAGTCATGACCGTTTTCCCCTCTTCCCCGACCCTTCTCGCGCAGGGGGAGAAGGGAGGTTCGTGAGTCGCATACGCGACTTTCACATTAACGGTCATGACAGTCGAGATACCCCGGATGATGAAAGTCATGACCCTCCCCTCTTCCCCCGGCCCTTCTCCCGCGAGGGGAGACGGGAGGTTCGTGAGTCGCTTGCGCGACTTTCACATTAAAGAGCCAGAGCGACTACTACAACTACAAGCAGCCGACCGCGGTCGAGTTCTTCCGCGATGCCTCGCGCGAGGGCCTGCAGGCGGCGGTTGGTAAGCGCAGGATGTGGAACGAAATGCGCATGAGTCCGACTGACCTGGCCGACCTGTCGGCGGCGACGCTCACCTACCTGATGAACGGCACCACGCCGGCCGGCAACTGGACCGGCCTGTTCCGCCCCGGCGAGCGGGTGCGCCTGCGCTTCGTCAATGGTGCCGGCAACACTTTCTACGACGTGCGCATCCCGGGTCTCAAGATGACCGTGGTGCAGGCGGACGGCGTCGATGTCGAGGCGGTGAGCGTGGACGAGTTCCGCTTCGGCCCGGGTGAAACCTACGACGTGATCGTCGAGCCGAAGGACGAGGCCTACACCATTTTCGCGCAGTCGATGGATCGCACCGGCTATGCCCGCGGAACGCTGGCCGTGCGCGAAGGCGTGAGCGCGGCAGTGCCCGAACTCGACCCTGCTGAGTGGCTGACGATGGCCGACATGATGGGCGCGATGGGCGGCGGGATGAGCGCTGGCAGCATGGACAGTATGGATCATGGCGCCATGGCAGGAATGAACCACGGTGCGATGACAGGCATGAGCCAGGGCGCCATGGCAGGCATGGACCACAGTGCAATGGCCATGGATCACAGCCAGCACGGCATGGCGATGGGCGGGTTGGTGACGGCCAGTCAGATTGTTCGCCACGCCCGCACCGAGTATGGCCCGAGCACCGACATGCGCGTGGACATGCCGCGTACCAATCTCGACGACCCGGGCATTGGCCTGCGCAACAATGGTCGCAAGGTTCTCACGCTCGCCGACTTGTCGACCATCGGCGGCCCTATGGACCCGCGCGGAGCCGAGCGCGAGATCGAGCTGCATCTGACCGGCAACATGGAGCGCTACGCCTGGTCAGTCGATGGGCTCGAGTTTGGCCGATCGACCCCGGTGCATTTCAACTACGGCGAACGCCTGCGGGTCATCCTGCACAACGACACGATGATGACCCACCCGATGCACCTGCACGGCATGTGGAGCGAACTCGAGACAGCCGACGGGCAGTTCCAGGCCCGCCGGCACACGATTCCGGTGCAGCCCGCCCAGCGTTTGAGCTTCCTGGTCACCGCCGACGCGCTCGGTCGCTGGGCCTGGCACTGCCACCTCCTGTTCCACATGGACGCGGGCATGTTCCGCGAGGTGGTGGTGACATGAACGCTTCAATCAGAAGGGAGAACACGATGCAGCAATTCAGCGCGCTGGCCCTGGGCCTCGCCTTGTCGGGCGCAGCCACCGCATGGGCACAGCCGGCGGTGGACGAACACGCGGGACATCATGGCGCGCCGTCAGCGGCGCCCGTCGCCTCACCAGCCATGCCGATGTCCGGAATGAATCACGGAAACATGGCGACTGGTGCCATGCCCGACGGCGGGGATGGTATGGCCGGTATGGACCACGGCGACATGAAAATGCACGATGCCTCCGATTCCACCGCGGCACCGGCGATGCCGATGTCCGGAATGAACCACGAAGCGATGAAATCTGGCGCCAAGCCCGATGCCGACGGCAGCATGAAGAAGACGACGACACCGGCTGCCAGTGATATGTCGGGCATGGACCATGGCGATATGAATATGCAGGGCGGCAGGGCGCCCACCGACGCTCGTGACCCGAACGCCTACTCGGACGGTTTCACGCTCGACACGGGCAAGTATGCCCTCCCGGGACCGGAGCGCCTGCGCCTCGCCGATGAACACAGCTTCGGCAGCGTCCTCGTCGACCGCCTGGAGCGGGCCTATGGCCGCGACGGCAATGCCACTTCCTATGAGGGGCAGGCATGGGTCGGCCGCACCTACGATCGACTGGTACTCAAAGCGGAGGGCGAGTATGTCGGCGGCAGGCTGGAGGATGCGCGCACCGAAGTTCTCTGGGGACACGCTATCGCCAGCTATTGGGACACGCAGCTCGGTGTGCGCTTCGATTCAGGCGAAGGACCCAATCGGACCTGGGCCGCCTTCGGCGTACAAGGGCTCGCGCCCTACTGGTTCGAGCTGGATCTGACCGGCTACGTCGGTGAAGAAGGACGCACAGCCCTGCGCCTGAGCGCCGAGTACGAACTGCTGCTCACACAGCGCGTGGTTCTCCAGCCGCGCCTCGAAGCCAATTTGTACGGCAAGAGTGACGAGGCCCGCGGAATCGGCAGCGGCCTGTCCGACGCCGTGGCCGGCCTGCGCCTGCGCTACGAGCTTAACCGCCAGTTCGCGCCGTATATCGGCGTCGAATGGGCCAGCAAGTTTGGCCAGACGGCCGATTTGGCCAACGCCGAGGGTAAACCGAGAAGCGAGACCCTGTGGGTCGCCGGCCTGCGCTTCTGGTTTTGATGAAAACGATGACCCGCTCTTGATCCTCCCGATCATTGCCATTGACGACAACAACGAAAGAAACCACTGACCATGAAAACCCCAATCATTCGTCTTCTATTGAGCGCGCTACCCGCGCTGACAACAGCGGCGGGCAGTCACCATGGCGGTCACGCCATGCACGGCAATCAACAAGCGAGTGCGGTCGGCACGCCCGGAAAGGCGGCGGACGTCAGACGTACGGTCGAAATAAAAATGAACGACTCGATGCGCTTCGTTCCTGATGCGATCACGGTCAAGGCGGGCGAGACGATTCGCTTCTTCATCCGTAACAACGGCAAACTACCGCATGAATTGGTGATCGGATCGATAGCCGAGCTCAAGGAGCACGCCGAAATGATGCGCAAAATGCCTGGCATGGAGCACGACGAGCCCAACATGATCACGCTGAAACCGGGCCAGCGCGGAGGGTTGGTCTGGAAATTCGACCAGCCGGGCAGTGTCGATTTCGCTTGCCTCATCCCGGGGCACATGGAAGCTGGAATGATCGGGAAGGTTGTGGTGAGCAGGTAATCACCTGGCATTGCGCCGCGTCGCACAGCAACGCCAGCGGTGACATCGTCCTTGCGAGCGAGCAGAGCGGCGACGCGCAGTCTTCCAGGGACTGATGTGTTTGGAAATCGCCTCGACGAACTCAAGAAAATCGAGAGCGCCCTGCACCAGCAGCACGATTTCGGTCACTCCTGACACGGCAGCCGAAGTAAAGCGCTGCCAGGAGATCCTCACAGCGGTGTTGATCGCCCAGTCCGATGCGTCGGAGCACAGCATCGGCACGGCAACTGTTCTGCCCGCCCATTATTTCCTTGCCGGCTGCTATTGTGACGGAAATGCGGTATTTTCCGGGTAACCCTGGCGTCGAACGGGAGATTAGTCGTTGCGCAGCAATCGCCGCGTGACAGGTCGCTTCAGCTCCCGCGGATCAGTGACGGGAAGCGACCGGACAGTTCCACTGTGGAGGGCTTCTTGGCGGGTTGGCGCACAACAACAACGAATCAGGCGGTTGCCTTCGAGGAGGTCCAGACGGTCACCCGACGCCGGCGCCTTCGCATCTGGCTGCCCGTCGCCGTGGTCGCCATTCTGCTGGCCGCACTGATCGGCAACGCGATCCACGAGTTCAGGGTCATGCGTGCCGATGCCCTGGCTCTGTCCGAAGGCGTCATCGGCAACCTGCAAAGCCGCATCGAAACAGAGGTTGGCGCCTACCTGGGACCCATCCCGGGCATCGTCCGTTTTACCCGCGACCTGCTCGCCGACCAAGACCTCTTGAGCGTGCGGCGCGAACTCGCCGAGAAGGTGGCGAGCGGAATCCTTGACAACACGCCGCAGCTCACCAGCGTGTTCATTGGTAGCCCGGCCGGCGAGTTCTTCATGGTGCGACGCTATCAGGAGGGTGAACAGCGCGGCCTGGAAACCAAGACGATCCGCCGCCCGCATGGAGCGAAGGACGCACCCGTGATGCAGCTGACGCGCCATGGCGCAAAGGGCGAGGTGTTGTCCGACGAGCAAGCCCCCTGGGATGGCTACGATCCGCGTGCACGGCCCTGGTTCGTCGGTGCCGCGAAAAACGAGGACCTGTTCTGGACAGACGTCTACCTCTTCTTCACCACCAGCGCCGCAGGAATCACGGCGTCGGTGCCCTATCTGAATGCGGACGGGGAGCTGGTTGCCGTGGTCGGTACCGACGTCGAACTGGCAAGCCTCAGTCGCTTTCTCGCCACACTCTCCATCGGCGACAGCGGCCTGGCGCTGATCGTCGACGACCAGGGGCGGGTGATGGCGCACCCGCGCAAGCCGCTGGTGACCAAGGATGGCGGCGGCGAATTGCGACTGCTGCGGGTTGATGACATCGGCGACCCGGTAGTGAGCCGCGCCTTTGACCGCTACCGCGTCGAAGGGCACGGTCGCCACGATTTCGAGGTGGCCGGCCGCCGCTACATCAGCTCGACGTCGTCGCTCAGCCAATTGCTGCCGCACGACTGGTCGATCCTGATGATCGTCCCCGAGGACGATTTCGTCGGCTTCGTTGCAGAGAATGTACGCGACACACTGGGCATGGGCCTGGCGGTCATCGCCCTGGCAGGCGGGCTTGCCGGGCTCGTGGTCCGCCAGGGGCTGCGCGCCGACCAGGAGGCCATTGATATCCTGGAGCGTCAGGCGCAGCTTGACGCGCAGGGTGAGGCCTTCGGCATGCTGGCGACGCAGTCGACCCTGTTCGAGGACAGGGGGACCAATAGCCTCGCACTGGTGACCGAGGCTGTCGCGCGTTCTTCTCGCGTGCGCCGCGCCAGCCTGTGGCATCTGGCAGCGACGGGCGATACGCTGGTCTGTCTCGATTGCTTTGACCAGCAGACGGAGGGCCATACGGATGGCGCAACGCTGGACCGATCGGAACATCCCGGTCTTTTCGAATGGCTGCAGAACGAAAGCGCGGTCAGCGACGTCGCCAGCAGCGACGACGCACGCCTCGTATCGCTGTACCGAAGCTACCTTTCCCCGCTCGGCTGCGAGGCACTGCTGTCGGTACCCGTCAAGGTAGACGGCCAGGTGAGCGGCGTCCTTTGGCTCGAGGACGGCCGTCGCAGCGAGTGGCCAAACCAGGTGCAACGGTTTGCCCGGGCGATCGGCAATCTGATGGCCATCCGCCAGGCAGCCAGCGCTACGGCTGGCGCGGTGGTGGCCATGGCGCCGGCCGGGAAGGCGAAGGCAGATGACAGCGAAGCGGCGCCGCGCACCGAAGCGCGCGTTCAGGAATTGAACATCGACGCGAGGCTGGGCGCACGCCGTACTGCCGCCTTTGCCGCGAAGCTCCCGGACGGTCCGCACCCGGTGCGCGCCGACGACGTGCAGCGCATTGATCAGCTGGCTTTCGTATCGCTGCGCTTCAGCGACGCGCTGGCCCTGGCCCGATCGGCCGACGACCGCTCCGGCGAATCGACGATCGCCCGCCTGCTCGCGCAAATCGACGCGGCAGCCTCGAAACACGGCGTGGCCTACCTCAAATTTCTCACTGATCGGGTGGTCGCTGCCGCGGATCCTGGCGCGGACGTCGATCACGCAACCGTCTGCCTGGCCGAATTTGCCTTGGCCGCGCAGGCCGCCTGCGAGCGCCTGTTCGCTGAACAGCATGCCCCCTCGGCCTTTCATTTGGGCATGGACCTGGGACCGGCGATCGGCAGCCTGATCGACCGCAATGAAGGCTCGTTCAACCTCTGGGGTGAAGCCGCACGCATGGCCTACGCGATGGCCGATTCCGCCCCACCGGGAACGATTCATACAACGGAGTCGGTCTACGAAGCGCTGCACGACCGCTATCTGTTTCAACTGCGCGGTCATCATTATCTCGAAGACGTCGGGGAATTTTCCACCTACCTCCTGGGGGGACGCCTGTGAAGCCGCCGGCCAATGGCGTGCCCATGGTCGAGGCGCCCACGGCAGAGCGGCCAAATCTGCTGGGCCGGTTCGGGCAGGGAATCATCGACACGACAACGGACGTCTTCCTGTTCACCGGGGACCTTTGCGGGGCCCTGACACGCGGCCTGGCACCGGGCAACTGGCGGCGGACGATGTGGACGGAGTTCGAGCGTTTTTTCTACTTCACGGGGGTGTGCGCCATACCCGCAGTCATGATTACCGCCCTTCTGGTCGGTCTGGGTCTGGTATTGCAGATCATCTATTGGCTGCGGGTGACGGGACAGCAGGGATCGATCGGCGACTTTCTGGTGCTGGTGCTCATCCGCGAGCTCTCGCCCGTCGTCACGGCGCTGATCGTGATCGGGCGCAGTGGTTCGGTGATGCTCGACGAGGTTGGCCATCTCAAGGTCAACGGACAAATCCGCATGCTCGAGTCCTTCGGCATTGACGCCACCGACTTTCTCGCCATTCCGCGATGCTTCGCCTCGGCACTGGCCTTGTTCGCGCTGACCACGATCTTCCTCCATACCGCACTTTGGTCCGGCTATTTCGCCGCTTCCTTGGCCGGTCTCACCGCGCTATCCCTGGTCGAGTTTGCCGATGCGGTCTTGTCAAGGATGAGTCTGGGCGATCATCTGCTGCTGGTCGTCAAACCGACCCTCACCGGTTTCGTGATCGGCTACGTGGCCATTTGGCATGGACTGAGGGTCGAAGCGAGTGCCCTCGGCGTGCGACGGGCGTTGCCGAAGGCCTTCATGTACTCTCTGCTGGCGACGCTCCTGATCGGGATAGCCGTGTCGACGGTATTCTAGATGCGCGAATCCGACGACCTGGCCGCAGCCCCCCCGATCCTGGAGACCGCCGGTCTGTCCGTCGTGTCGCCCCGGGGTGGTACGATATTTGCCGACGACCTGCGCCTGCAAGCCGGCGAACTGCACCTGGTGCATTCGCCGACAATGGGGCAGAGCGCGGCGCTGGCCGATGCCTTGCTCGGCTTGGCCGGCGCCGGCGAGGTGCGCTTCCTGGGCGTCGCCTGGGCCGACATCGATGCAGCCGAAGCCTGCCGCTTGCGCAGCCGTATCGGCAGGGTCATGAGCGGTGGGAACTGGCTGGAGAACCGATCGGTGATGGAAAATCTGCTCCTTCCGCTGCGCCATCAGACCGTGCTGGCCGAAGAAATCATCCGCCAGCGGGCCAGCGAGCTCGCCCTGAGCTTTGGCCTGCCGGGGATCCCGACCCTGCTGCCGCATCAGTGCTCGGAGTCCGATCTCGAACGCGCAGCGTGCGTTCGGGCCTTCCTGGGACGCCCGAAGCTGCTCGTTCTCGAGCAGCCAATCGAAGCCACCGAAAGCAGAACCTTCCCGCCGCTGATCAATGCCGTGCAGCAGCTGCGGCGCCACCGCGGCGCCATCATCTGGTTCACCCACAAGCGCAGCCTGCTGGAGGAGCCCGGGATTTCTGCCGACCGACGCTACCGGATCGCCGGCAGCCGGCTGCTTCAGCTGGAAGCTGCCCCGTGAACAAAGCCAACGAAAACCGCCGTTACCGCAGCCTGCTCGGCGCGACCGTGCTGGCAGTGCTGGTGCTCTTCCTGTTGACTCTGATCAAGGCCGAGGCCCTGCGCGAGCTGTTCGATCCCGGCAAGACGCTACGCCTGGTGCTGCCCGACGAGGGTCTTTTCGGCCTCGCCGAAGGCGCCAAGATCGAGGTGCTCGGCACGCCGGCCGGCAAGATCCTGAAGATCGTCATCGACCCGGACCAGAAGATCCATGCGCAGGCGCGCTTGAATGCCTCGATGGCGCCTTTCGTGCGCCGTGATTCGCAGGCGGTCATCCGCAAGACCTTCGGCGTCGCCGGCGAGAGCTACGTCGAGATCACCCGAGGCCGCGGCGAAGAGATGGATTGGGACTATGCCGTGCTGCAGGCGGCTCCGGACCGGGCGCAGACCGAAAGCATCGGCGAGATCCTGGAGGACGTGCGCAGCCGGGTGATACCGATCCTCGAACAGACCGAGCGGACGATGACCGCGCTGGGCGATATCACCGAACGCTTCGCCAACCCCGAGGGCGATCTGCAGAAGACGCTGGCAGATTTCAGGACGATGACCGGACGAATGGAGAGCGGCAAGGGAGCAGTCGGCCGCCTGCTCAGTGACGAGCGTACGGCCAGCGAACTCGATCAGGCCATCAAGGGCGCCAACACCGCCGTCGCAGGTCTGGGACCGGTCCTCGAAGAACTACAGGCGACGGCCACACAGGCGAAGCTGCTGTCCACATCGATCAACGCCCAGAGCAAGGATCTGCCGGAGATCACGGAGCGCGTGAAGTCGGTGCTGACATCGCTCGACGCGGTCATGCTGGACCTGCGCAAGACCTCACCTCAGCTGCCGGCGATCAGCCGCGACATCGAAGAAACGACAGCCAACATCCCTTTCCTGCTCGGCATGACCCAGCAGACGCTGGCGGAATTGGAGGCGCTGCTGCGCCAGCTGCGCAACAGCTGGTTGCTCGGCGGCGGCGGCGCGCCGCCCCAGACGGGCGGCCGGCTGCCACCGGGTGAGATTCGCCCATGAGCCGGTTTTCAATTCTCCTCGGCCTGCTGGCCGTCGGCCTGGCGCTCGGCGGCTGCGCGGGTACGGCGGAGCCGGAACAGGCAGCGATCAGCAAGCGCGAAACGCTCGATCGCTCGGCCCGCCTAGCCTTCGATCAGGCTCAGTTCAGCCAGGCCGTGACGCTCTATGCAGCCGTCGTGCAGGCAGCCCTGGCCGAAGATTCGCCAGCCAGCATCATCGATGCGCGCTTCAATCTGGCGCTCTGCCAGACCTATCTCGGCGATTACGACGCGGCGCTGACGCAGACCGAGTGGGCGGACGCCGAGCGCCAGCGACGCGGACTGCCTGTCGACCCGGAGCTGCAACTGCTTGCCGGCACCATTCACTACCGGGCAGGCCGTCTCGATAGGGCACAGGCCACGCTGTCGGCCTTGCTGCAGGCGGGCGAGGCAAGCCCGGCCACTCGCGCCAGGGCGCACTTCATCGCCGGCCTGATCGCCGCCGACCTCGCGGCACTGCCGGCACTTCGCGACCACATCGCGGCCTTGCGGGAGGGGATGACCGCAGCTTCCCGCGCCGACTACCTGGAACTGCAGGCCAGCTTGCTCGGCCTCGAGGGCGACATCGACGGCGCCCTGCGCCTGCTCGATCAGGTGGCCGATCTGCGTCGCGTCGAACGTGACTATCGCGGCATGACGCGCGCCCTGGCAAGCGCCGGCGGCATCGCCGAGCAGGCCGGCCGCCTGCAGGCCGCGGGCAACTACCTGTATCGCGCAGGTCGCAGCGCGGCACAGCGCGACGACCCGCAGGCCCGGGACTGGCTGCGCCGCGCGATCAACGCCGGCGCGCTCAGCGGCGACGCGGCGCTAGTGCGCGAGGCGGAAGCCATCCTGCCCCCTGCCGAGGCGCCCCGCTGATCAGGAGCGGTGAATGGCTCGCGTCGCGTTTGCGGGCACGGGTGTACGACGCACTATCGAGACGACGCACGAACGAACGGACACGGTGCTCAAAGCGACCATTGACGGCCGGGCTCGCGAGCCGCGCGAGTTTGGCGAACAATGGCGCCAAGGGGGGACTAGGCGCACCAGGAAAGCTGCCGTTCGAACACATTTTCCGACCGGCGGCCGCCAAGCGCTCCTCGCTCCTGACACGGAATCGCTCGCTGGCGTCCACCACGGGCGTCGACCGCCGCGCGTCGTATAGGCTGGAAGAGCATTAGCGAGGATGCGTTTTTCCTCGGCGTGAGCTCTCGACCAGACCGCGTAAAGCTTGCCGCGAGAATCGAGGGCGCGCAATCGTGGTCTGTCCCCAAATGCCCCCCGGCGGACTTCTCCCCCGTCTCTTTCTGGCCGGATGTTGTCTGATGACAAGTGGAATCCGACGGGCTCTTCACGACCCAAACCCGTCTGATGACGTCTCCAAGTGCTACGGCGGCTTACCAATCCTCAAGCTGCCTTTCGCAGAACTTGAGGTCGGCCTCGTTCTTGGCCACAGCTGTCATTGGCTAACCTCACACATTTCGTCAGGAATGTGGCCGGATGCCGACCTTGGCCGATACGACGTTTCTCAGCCTCTATCAAATAGTTCTTCGATTTCATCGACAGCGTGCATTCTTGGGCCGTCTGCCTCCCCGTCATCGCCATCGTAAGAGTTCTCAAAATAGCTATTCAACCCATCAGCAACGTCATAGTAATCGACAACACGGGCAATGTCGCTGTCAGAGACATCTATTCCGAAATCAACGAGTTTTTGTTCAACTAGTTTCGTCAATTCGTTGTTAGCGGCTTGAACGTCGCCGTACTCAACTCTGGAAAAAGCAAAGTCCACATCTATGAAATCTGAAAAGCAGTCCGAAACCAAATCTAGAACGTGTTCCTTTGCGACCTGTGCGTTCTGGTCATACCCTGGTGTCTCGTCAGGAATCGCCAACAAAAGCGATGTCATAGCTTTGATTTCTGTCGCAGATTCAGCTTGTTCAATGTTGGCCGAAACAAAGCTCATAGCCTGCACGGGTGTCACAATGAGTTGGTCTAATCCCCACTCAATGACTTCAAAAGAGTCATCAGTGGCCTCGCCCATGCCTTCGTTGAGAATGAAAATGACAGCTGCTCGCAAGGCTGAGTACGATGAGCTCTTTAAGCCATCACATCTTTTATAGACATTAAAGAGCGCCGAGATATAAGCGACGCTTACTGCCTCAAACCTAACGACGGCGAAATGTTCAAACAATGCCTCGCAAATGGCCTTTGCATTTGCGCTAGACAGCAAATCATCACCTTGAAGGCTTACCAGCGTTATCGTTGATCGGAGAGTTCTAAGGCTCTGGAAACCAAGACGCAATGCAACCAGATCTCCTGCATATCGCCTCAATACGTAATCAGCAATGGATGGATTGAAAAGGTCAATTGTCGATGGTCCATGCGAAGAAATCGCCCTATTGAGAAATGATCCGGTAAGTAGTCGGATATTGGACTGGAATTCGTGCCGGCCATGAAGATGCTGATTTTCGCGCAATGCGATAAATCGGTGATATGCCTCAGCGAGGGTGCTTTCATCAATAGCATGCCCATTCAGCACAACCAGAAATATGATTGCGCGTGCGAAGTCATCATGCTGTACGACGAACGGATTTTCCCAAACCTGGGATGGATTGGTTAGTGAATGAACGATGTATTTCCAATAGTCGGCTGGTGGATATGCATCTAGTCTCGTAACATCAGTAACCAAACTGATCAAACGTGGATTGAAATTCTTATGCCCAATGATTTGGCGGTACCGCCGATCGAAATAGAGTTCCTCAACGTACTCGTTATCAAGGCCTGAATGCCAAATATGGTTGTAAAGAATCTGCGCTTTATCTAGTTTAGTAAGTGACTGAATCTTTATTTCATATTCGTTTCGATGAATATTGCTGTGCTCAAGGCTGTCAATTAGGAACTTGCCTTGGTTCAATATCGTACTTCTTGAGGTAAGTACGAATCGCTTATTCTTGTTAGCTGCTACCCGTCGAATGAACTGCGTAATGTGACTACCTTCGTGTCCTCTAAGGGCGTCCAGATAATTGCGCCCTAAAAAATCATCAAAGTAAATGACCTGTTTATTTTCTGGATCAAATGCTGACTCCGCTTCTCGAATGTCGTCGGCAACTTTTAGATAGACGAAATCTTGGACGACGTAATGTAGGCATAGGTGGTCCGCCAGTGTTGTTTTTCCAACTCCGGGTTCGCCTGTAATTATGACTACCCCTAGCTTGGCTAATATATTCAGCGCTGCCTGGTGGTTTGCGGTTACAACATAGCGCGATGACGAACGTATTATTTCTTGAAGCGAAAAAGCGCTTCGACCAACAATAGCGCTGTTAAAGATGTGCCTAAGAACGCTGGAGCTATGAAGCCAAAGCTTGTAGTGCTTTTGTTCAATGTGAGGCTTACCTTTGAGTAAGTCGTTTAGGTCCTCTTTTCCATAAATGTCGCTTTCTGAAGCGATATGTGGGGTAAGAGCACGGTAGATCGTCTTCTTGTCTGCGCGTGAAAGCGAGTTAGAAACTGCAAGTAAATATCGATTAGGCTTCAATTTATCGAGCTTTGGCTTCTCCTTGGTTTCTAGCGCGGAGACGAGTTGCCTCAACGGCGTGTTACACCAATGTTTGCACTGCAGGATCACCTCTTTGCCTTCACTGGCAAAAAACCGGCCATCAACGCCAGCGTCCCTACCTACCTTAAACCGTTCAATCCGAGTGCCTTCCACCTCGCCTATAAGATCGGCACATAGGATTTCAAACTCCTTGTCATTTAGCGGCTTGAAGTCATAGTCAGACATGGCTCTCCTGAACTCTCTACGAAGGCATTGTTAGGCTGGCAGTAGGTTGAAACAGTATGCAAGATGAGAGTGTATTTCTTTTGGCGCCAAACGCCCAGAACGCTGACGGTCAATTTATGGGTTCAAACGAACGTCTGCAACTTGTCGTTTTGCAGTCTGATTTCGCGTAATCAGCAACAGCCGCTTTGGCCGACCAAGAGTCTGACAGCGCGCGCGGACGACAGTCTGCTTTGGTAGGACTTAGCCGCCGTTCGATGCGGTCATTTTTCGACCGTCGCTATGGCCGCTCCTGGCCGAGAGCTGACATTCGCCATAATCATGCTCGGCGGAGCCCTCGGTTCGCCGCCAGCTCGGCAACGTCGTCTCTGCTCCAAAGATGATACCGCGATCAAGTCCCGCCATAGGTCGACACGCCTTATTTTTTTGCCTCCCGCCCACGACAGCCATCGCGACTACGATCTTCTGCAGACTGTTCCTTTACCTGCTTCCGATACTAGCACCAAAGCCCATCCTTGAGCTTGGGCGCCCCCGACACTTAATGTCCTGGTACAAGCTTATGCAATAGGCTGGCGGCACCATCACCGTGCCAAGGAGTATGCTGCGATCAGGGTCCGAGCCCTATTCTTTTCTCGTCGGGTCTAGCCAAGCATATCGATGCGGGCTTTCAGCCAGCAGAAAGCGCTTCATCGCTTTGCGGGCATCCGCATCCAGGCGATGGTAGATGCTTCGCAGTTCTGAATCGATGCTCTCTTCGGGTGCACCGCGCTCGCGCGCTTTTTCATACCATGCGCGACCACGTTCAAACTCGCGCTGCTCCATGTGCACGGCGCCAAGTAAAGTGCACGGACGATAATCGCGAGGCATCAGCGAGTGTGCCGTCTCAGCCATCTGAATTGCTTCGGGCCGTCGATTGAGGTCGCGCATCACCCCACCGTGGGTGGTGAGCACGGCGGAGCGAAGTTTTGGCTGCTTTAGGCGATCACGTGCAAGGCTCTCGAGCAATTCGAGCGCGGTCTCGGCTCGCCGGCACTTCCGGTAGTGCCCGCTGGCGTTGATGACGTTCCATGGATCGCCGCTACTGCGATACCGGTCAGCATGGAATTCTGCTTCGAGAAGATGATAGGCCTCCCGAATTGGCTTCGTGAAGAACTCTTTGGCTTCGGTGCCGAGCCAGACAAGCTCGTCCTGGGGCAGGTGCTTGCCGGCATCGATCAGATGGAGCAGCTTTGTCATCCGTGGCATCAACGACTTGTCGGTCAGCGATAGCCCATATTTTCTGTACAAGCTTTGCTGCTGCATCATCGCGATGTACTCGGGGTCGCTTTCGCGAGCGATGCGCGCGGCCTCGGCGGCCACCTCGGCCGCTGCGGCTTTTGCTCGTCCGCTGTACGCGTCGAAGCGCAGTTGACCAGACGCGAGTCGGTAGAGGTCGTCGGGTGCCTTGTTCTTGAGCTGACTGAACTCATCATCGCTTAGCGGTCGGCCCTCGAAGAGCGCTTCCAGAATCTCGCTCATCGGTGGGCAAAGCACACCGGCAACGTGGCTCAGGTGGAAGTGACGAGCGACCTCATCGGCAGTCGGCGCGGTGTAATCCGGACTCATCGCACGAGCCTGGTAAGCGACGGAGGCCAGTCTGGAATTGCATTCGCGCTGTGCTTTCCATTCGGCCTGGCGAGCCCTTTGCGCCTTAAGAACGGCTTCGCTGGCCTGCCGCTCGCGCTGGCGCCGGAGCGTGCGCTCAGGCTCAGCTTCCCACTCCGCTTTTGAGGCCGTCTTGGCGGCCACATACTTGGGTCGGCGGGCAAGGTAGTGGGCTTCAAGTGCCTGCGCCTCCGCTTCCCTGGCTTGATGCACCGCCTTCGCGGCCAGGTTTTCTTTCAAGAAGTCGGCGTCAAGCGCCGCGACGTAGGCCTCGTGGGTGATCTCGCCGCTCGCCAGTCGAAAAAGGCCGGGAAGATCCTGCTCCCGCAGGAAGTCCAATGCGTATTTCGTTAGTGAGCGCCCCTGATGCATGCGCGCGAGGATACTGTTCAGGCGCGAGCCGAGAATCGTTGCAGCGGGAATATGGCTGACGCCGTAGTGATCGGCGACGAGAAAACTCGAGGTGACCATGCCAGTCCGATAGTATTTTGATGATTCCTGGCGACCGATTATAGCCAAATCAGCGAGTCGCCTCCCTGCCCGATGAACGATTCCGTCGCGCCAGCCGAAAATCGCAGCGCCAGTGAAGGGGGTGGTCACGACTTGCACGATTCGCGATGTTTCGACACTTAATGGCGGCTAGACGGCTGCACGACCCTCGCCGATTCAAGTTCAACGCTCAGAGCCTTGATTTCGAAGCCCTGAGCCGCGATTTCGACGCCCTGAACCGCAACTTCGAAGCTTTGAACATTAACTTCGAAGCACTGAACCTCAAGCTCATACCTCTGAACGTCAACGGTGACTCACCGCGAGTTGATTTCGTGACTCCGATAGTCGGCTGTGAGTCTCAAAGAGCGAGTTTCATTCCGCCGACAATCGGCGGTGAGTGATCTTGACTCACACGGGCTCCTTGGTGCCGAAATCCGGGCCAGCGCGTACCAATTCGGCATCACGCCGGGCGTCAGCAGCGTCGACGACACCATGCCGCCGACCAGCGCGAAAGCTACCGAGAGCATGACGATCAGCGACACCGGCATGTAGAGCAGCGAGCCTTCGTTGAGCGTCGGCATGAACTCCGAAGCGATGCGGCTGGCCGGCCCGACGGTGACTGCCATGACAGTGCCGGCCAGTAGCCGCGTGATGCGGCGAATGCGTTTGCCAATCAGGCCAACGGCTGGGTCTCGCGGTCAAGCACCTTCCGTTCTCTCAGCCGCTGACGGCTCTCGCAAACGATCTTGCTGATCCTTGCTCATGGTAGGCCAATGAACTACACTGCGTTCATGAATTTTGAATGGGACGAGAGCAAGAGCGAAGCCTGTTTTCGTGAGCGAGGGTTCGATTTTGCTTACGCTGCGCGAGCGTTCTTCGATCCCGAGCGCCTGGTACGGGCCGCCACTCGCTATGGCTACGGTGAGGAGCGATTCGAGTTGCTGGGGAAGATCGAATCGCGCCTCTTCGTCGTCATCTACACATTTCGCTACGAGGCGATTCGCATCATTTCCGCCCGCAAGGCCAACCAACGTGAGAACCAACGCTATGAAGGCAGTACGAGTGACGATTGACCCCGCTGTGCCCGACTCGCTGAAGGTGGGACGTATCGACGCCGCCCGTGTGGACGACACGACCGAGGACGAAATTGCTGCGCAACGCGCGGCCGACAAGGCGCTTGCCCTTCAGGATGCCGGCAAGTTCGCCCGTCGCGTACGCAAACGTCTTGGACTCAGCCAAGCCGAGTTCTCCGAGAGGATCGATGTTCCTCTCGAAACGATCCGCAACTGGGAACAGGGCAAGCGCTGCCCGACAGGCGCCGCGAAAGCCTTGCTGACGGTGCTGGACCGGGCGCCCGAGGCGGCGCTGGCTGCACTCAGCTGAGCAAAAGACGAGTCGATTACCTGTCGATTCATCGCACCGTCAGCTGTACTCGTGCGCGTAGGCGAGCCCAATGGTCCGTTGAGGAAGGCCGCATCGCAGGCGTTGGCCACGCTGGCGCCTGAGCGCCCGCCAAAAATCAACTTGTCCCCAGTGGTAATGCCGGTGCCCTGGCCAGAGCCCGCCGCAACTGCCACTGCTTGACCAACGCATATAGGGCCGGAATCACGCACAGCGTCAGTACCGTCGACGAGACCATGCCGCCGACCATCGGCGCGGCGATGCGACTCATCACCTCCGAGCCGGTGCCGCTCGACCACATGATCGGCAGCAGACCGGCCATGATCGCCACCACGGTCATCATTTTCGGTCGCACACGTTCGACGGCGCCTTCCATGATCGCGTGGTAGAGGTCGGCCGCTGTCGGATCGGCACCTTCGGCGCGGCGTTTGGCGGTGATCTCCTGCCACGACTGATCGAGATAGATCAGCATCACCACGCCGGTTTCGGCGGCGACGCCGGCCAGGGCGATGAAGCCGACCGCCACCGCCACGCTCATGTTGTAGCCCAGCCACCACATCAGCCAGATACCACCAACCAGCGCGAACGGCACCGAGAGCATGACGATCAGCGTCTCGGTCAGGCGCCGGAAGTTGAGGTACAGCAGCACGAAGATGATCGCCAGGGTCAGCGGTACGACGAGGGCCAGCTTGGCCTTGGCGCGCTCCATGTATTCGAACTGCCCCGACCAGGTGGCGTAATAGCCGGGCGGGAAGCTGACCTTGTCGGCGACTGCTTTCTGGGCATCCTTGACGTAGGAGCCGATGTCGCGATCACGGATATCGACAAAGACGTAGGCGGCGAGCAGCGCGTTTTCGGTCTTGATGCCCGGCGGGCCGTTGCGCAGTTCGATGTTCGCCAGTTGGCCGAGCGGAATCATCCCCGCCTGGCTGGGCACGAAGACCTCGTTGGCGATACGCTGCGGATCGTCGCGCAGGGCGCGCGGGTAGCGCACGGTGACGTTGTAGCGTTCGAGGCCCTCGACAGCGGTAGTCACCGTCGCGCCGCCGAGCGCGCTGCCGATCACCTGCTGGAAGTCGCCGACGGTGATTCCGTAGCGCGCCAGTTGCTCGCGCTTCGGCGTGATGTCCAGGTAATAACCGCCGGTGACCCGTTCGGCATAGGCGCTCGAAGTGCCGGGAACATCTTTCACGGCCTGCTCGATCTCGCGGGCGACTTTTTCGATCACCGCCAGTTCCTTGCCGAAGACTTTCACCCCGACCGGCGTGCGGATGCCGGTAGACAGCATGTCGATGCGCGCCTTGATCGGCATGGTCCAGGAATTGGCCAGGCCCGGAAACTTGAGCGCGGCGTCCATCTCGGCGATCAGTTTGTCGACGTTCATGCCCGCACGCCATTCCTTTTCAGGCTTGAGGTTGATCACCGTCTCAAACATCTCCATCGGTGCCGGGTCGGTGGCGCTGGCGGCGCGACCGGCCTTGCCGTACACCGACTCGACCTCGGGGAAAGTCTTGATGACCCGGTTGGTGGTCTGCAGCAGGCGCGCGGCTTCCGTCACCGACATCCCTGGCAGCGATGCCGGCATGTAGAACAGCGAACCCTCGTTGAGCGTCGGCATGAACTCCGAACCGATGCGGCTGGCCGGCACGACGGTGACCGCCATGACGAGGCCCGCGAGCAGGAGGGTGACGATCTTGTGGCGCATCACGGCCTGGATGATCGGTCGGTAGACCCAGATCAGAAAGCGGTTCACCGGGTTCTTCTGCTCGGGCATGATC